>Ga0182012_10006507_pt1 | contig 11905 bp, 9 predicted proteins | sample 612S2SmetaG_FD_120486 | JGI IMG/M metagenome (GOLD analysis project Ga0182012, IMG submission 120486) | Permafrost microbial communities from Stordalen Mire, Sweden - 612S2S metaG | ecosystem: Environmental > Terrestrial > Soil > Wetlands > Permafrost | place: Sweden: Stordalen | collected...
CAGACCCGGACTCATCAGAAGGACAGACTTACGCCCGGGCAGTGTTTTCAACTGCGCAATCATCGCTTCAATCTGATCCATCGAACGGCGCCCTTCAATGCCGCCAAACTCGCGACGCTGAGCCGCCTTTTCGCCGCGCTGCCGGTTCGCACCGATATCGGTGGAGACTTCGGCGCCGTTGATCGCGCGGGTGTTCACTTCTCCACCCGTGATGTTCATCGTCGCGTTCACCGTCCCACCCGCGGCGGGATTGCCTGAAACCGTCGTTTCAATCGTCGCAATATTCGGCGACGCATTGATCACCGCATCCGCCACATTTAGAAAATCTATCCCCTGCGACGTATTCAGATTGCCAACCATCTGAAAAATCACATTCCGATCCATGGTGAAGTCGTGCAGCGGCACCAAGCGCGAATTGAGCGTAAACGCCGCAATCCAAGTATTCGGCTGCATCTGATTTTTTACAAATTCCTGCGCAGCCTCCGTCGCATATTTCTTGTTATAGGGACTGAGATTCTGGAACACCAGGCAAATCAGATTCACCGCCGGCAAAGGGCTGTTCGCAATCTTGGTAGTCACCGCTGGCGCAGCATTCCCGCTCGCCGTCAGTTCCTGCCGCGCTTCATGTCCGGCCACCAACCGAAAGCTGCGAATCTTCTGCGGCACGCCATCTTCAAGTACGGTGATGTCGCTGGTTTCCAGGTTCTTCACCGGCTTGCCCTTCGCATCGCGCACCAGCAAATCCAGCACAACTTCTTCCACACTGCTGCGGATCGTCGTATTCGAAGGTGACGGTTCCTGCGCCCAACTTACGGGCCCGCCCAACCATCCAGCGCCCAGCAGGCAAACCAACGGCATCGCCACCAAAACACGAACTTTGTGCATCTTTGTATTTTATCGCCTCACCGGGTGATTAAGTTGGATGTGGCGCCATAGCGCCGGTAATTTCGGAACTGCATCTCGTCCTTAGACAGCGATCGTTTGCCCACCCGAACGCTCAAAACCGCCGTCTTCGGCAACAAACATTTTTGCCCTTCAATGGTGAAATACCCATAGTTCACCGACACCGTAGATTCCCGGTACAACGCCTGCACCGGAATATCTTCCGCCTCAATCGAAACAAAGCGCGTCACCAGCGTATTCGCATCAATATGAATAATTCCGTGAAAAGCCGACACCACCCGCGAACGCCCATCCATCGTCGACATGCTGTAAATCGAATTTACGCGCTTTACCTTATAAGCAAACACATGCGCCTCTTGCCCATCCACCAGCGTGCGCCCTTGCCAGGTAAATTCCGCGTGCGAATCGGGTGAATATACAGCATCCAAAAACTCGCCAAACTCGCCCTTCGTCAGCAGACCTTTCACTTCCCCACGATCCGCCGCCTTAGTCACGCCGTTCACTTCCAGAATCTGATGTTCTTCCTTGCCATCGGCGTAACGCAGCAATTCCGTAATGCTGTCCTTCGCCTTCCAGTTTTGAACGCCCGTTTTGCTGGTGAACCGTTTATTCGTCTGCAAACAACTAAAGTTCGGCAAGCTTTTCTTATACTCGAGCGCCCGTTCCCGTGCCGCTTGCAGAATCGCGGCAATTTCTTCGTCCGACGGTTTCTTCGCCCCGGCTATCAACTCCGGCCCAGCCGTCAAAAGCTGTTTCGGCGCCAAATCCGGTCCCGTATCCGCTTCTGCCAATTCGCTTGATCCGCCCGGCAGCACATACTCAAATTCCCTGCTCCGTTCCGTACTTACCTGTCCTTGCGCAGCCTTCGCCAGAAGCGTGTAATGCCCCGCTTCGAGCGACTCCTCCGGCAGCCAAACCAGCGCCTGAAACTGCCCACCGATCCCACCGCTCACCAACAAAGGAAGACTAGCCACCAAATCTGACCCGCGATGAATCTCCAACTGCATGTCCGGCAAAATCCCCGCCGCCGGATCACCATACACCTTTAACAGCACCGGCAATTCGCTGCCTTTACGCGCCTTCACCGTAGCCGCCACCCACGGCACCAGCGACTGCGCACCAAACGCCAACGGGTCGTCATCGCCTCTTTCCGCCGTTCGTGGCTCAACCCCGCGCACCACAATCAAATCGCCCAGCGTCAATGCCCCCGCGGGTTTCGCAATCGAGAACGTAAACGTGCGCTTGCCCACACTCGGGGAGTTCTGATCGCCCACCGCAATCTCCGCGCGATAATCGCCAGCTGCTAACAACGTCTGCCGCTCAAACGTAAACAGATTCTTCGGCGCCGCTGCGGCTTTTTCCGAAGCGGTCTCGTAAGGCATATCCCCACTAAAGCGGCTCACGATTTTGCCATCCGCCCCCCGAATCACCGCATAAACCGCGAAATGAACCTTCAGCAGTTTCTCCGTATCGTTATTCAGCGTCGTCACCGAACTCCGCGGCACTTCCACCACAAGCACAACTCTTGTCTTTCCATCTTGTTGGCCAAAGCGCAGCACTTCACTGTCGAAGCGGAGTTGATCACTGTCGCCACTGTCATGCAACGCCTGCAGCAACAACGGCGTATAATCCGCAACCGAATAGGCATCTGCATTCGGTACCGAGAAATAGCCCGCTGCATTCTGCGACCCAGTGCGCGCACGATTCACCTTCACAACCACCGCACGAAAGTGCCCGTCTTCCGTTGGCGCCAGCGGCGTATAGCTAGCTTGGTACGCTACCCCGAGATCTTCCCCGGCCCGGCGCGCCGTTTCGCGCCCGCCGTCTTTCCCCGCCGCCGCGTACGCACCACCGCTTTTACGCGCCAATTCGCGCCACATGTTCTGCTTAATCGCTGGAGCCTCCCCAGCACGATTCTTATTCGCACCGCGCTGCTGCGGCGTCAGCAGCGCCGCCGCTTTCGCCTCAACCTGTGCGCTTGCTCCAGCGGCTTCAATCACGTAGACACTGACCCCGGCCCGCAAAGCATTCGAACCAAGCGCCGTCACCTGCTCTTCGCTGAGCGTGCTCTCTTCGCCATTCGGCACAAAATAGACAATCTCTTTGCGCCCCGGGACGGCCGCTTGTTCTTCGATCAACGCAAACAGCAACGCCAACGCGGGTGAACGGTGTTCCTCATCCATTAACCGCCGCGCCGCGGCAAGAATCTGTTTTGATCTTGCCGACGTGTCTCTATCCTTCACCGAGTCGTGCAGACCCGTCGCAATCAGCGCACCCAACCCGCCGCGATCTACGTTGAAATCCCGCAACAGCGCCGCTTGCTTCACATCCCAGAGCGACACGGGTACAGCGCTATCCTTCACGCCCGCAAGCAGTTCCGGCATCGCATCGCGCCCTAAAGTCAGACTCTCATTCGAGCCCGAATCAACCAGGATGGCTAGCGTCCCCGCCTGCCCATTCACTGCCTTCAGACTCTTCAGAGCCACCGGCTTCCCGTCCTCTGTAATCAGCAACTCCTCGGGTTTCAGATCAGCCACGGCCCGATGACGATCGTCACGGATAACGCACTGCACCGTAATGTCCTCAAAAGAAGATTGCGCCTGAAAACCGGGAAGAATCCAGCAGCTAAGGCCTGTCAACAACACACACGTAAGTTGTCGGCCGTTTGGATGCCAAGCCATGTCTGTATTTCGGACGATTCGAGAGGGGGCAACAGGGGAACGACTGGCCCACCGGAATAATATCACGCAGCCGGTCCGTCCCAGGGTCACATTAACGCTCTGCTTGTTTTGTGTCGATGCATGCTATGTCACATTACCGGTCGCGGCCGGCACAGGAATAAAAGCATGTCTTATTTCACAACATCTAAAAACCGAAGCAGCGCAGCTTCGTGGGCCGCGGCCATTGTCTTTGCAATGACTTCGGCCACGGCACTGGCCCAACAGCCCACTGCCCCGGCAGGATCAGATAAGAGCATCTCAGACTTGATGTCGATGGATATTGATTCGCTCACCAACATCGATGTCACCACAGCTTCCCGGTTCGCCGACAAACTATCCGATGCACCCAGCATCATGTCCGTAGTCACCAGCGATGAACTGCGCCGCTTTGGAGGTCTCACCCTAGGCGAAATCCTGCAACGTGTTCCAGGCTTGACCGGATCAACTCAATACTTCGTCGATCGCAGCCTCATTTCCGCTCGCGGTGACCAAACTAAAACCGATGGCGGCCACATTCTTTTCCTGATCAACGGCAGACCCACGCGTGAAGTCATGGAAGGCGGCATCATCTCCGATCTTCTCGAAGCCTTTCCCGTAGACATTCTTGACCACATTGAGATCATTAAGGGACCGGGATCCGTCCTCTATGGCTCTAACGCCTTCTCGGCGGTGATCAATCTGATTACCAAAAAGGCCGACTTAAACGAGGCCACAGTCAAGGCCATGGGTGGATCGGGTGGCGCCGTCGACGCTTCCGGCAACTTCCTCTACAAAAAAGGAGACCTGAGCACGGTGGCTTCGGTACAGCGCCACGAACTGGCCGATTGGCCACTTACCTATTTAGTTCCACCCTCCCAACAAAACGTTCCCTGGGCGCCTAGTGTGCCGGCAGTTGAGAATGTGAACCTCGTAGATCGCAGCATCGGCGCGTATTTGGGCATGAACTATAAAGGCCTGAGCTTCATGTCCTCCTTCACCGAATGGCAGTCTACCGGATTTATCGAGGGCACTGTCAGCGGAACCCGGCTCACCCGAGATTTCGCCGACCTTGGTTACGACCATAAAGTCAGTGAGAACTGGGACATGAGCTTCAACCTCACGTTCACTCGAACCACGTTTAAGGAATTGCCCTTTCCAAACGTCACCAGAGATTCCGACGAAGCCATTATCGAGTGGACCAATCTGGTCACTCTCGGTTCAAAAGACCGTCTCTCGTTCGGCGCGCTGTTGAACCGCATTGAAGGCGTTGAACTCTTCACAGGCACCGACCCGGCCACCATTGCCGCTCGCGGCCGTCGGCTCGGGGGCGCTTTCTACGCTCAAATCGATCACCAGTTGCGCAGCGATCTGAAACTCATCGCCGGCTTCCAAACCAACAAAATCGGCAGCATCCCGCTCAATACCGTTCCCAGAGGAGGTCTCGTTTATACACCCTCCACCCACACCAGTGTCAAGGCTCTGTACAGCCAAGCTTTTCGTGCACCCAGCCTCGACGAAAACCTTCTAAACAATCCCGGCCTCGGTGGCAACCCCAATTTGAAGCCGGAAACAGTAGCCACCTTCGATCTCGGTGTCTTCTATGAAAACAATCGCTCACAAATAGGCATTGACTATTTCCACAGCCGCTTCGGCGATAACATCGTTAACGTCGCGGGCGCAACTCGCTCCGTCTACTTCAACCTCGGCACCGTCACATTCAACGGAATTGAGTTAGAGGGCAAATATTACTTCCGAAAGAACTTCTTCCTCCAGGGCTCTACCCTCTATCAAGTGAATGCCGATCAGACTGGCAAAACCAATGTCTCTCCCATTCCCAACATCGGCTTCAAAGCCGGCATCAGCTACGAAACAAAACGTAGTCTAACTTTCGGCCTCTTTGACGTGTCCGATGGTCCTTTCGATGGCTACACCGCCGTCAACCCGCTGCAGGGTTGGCATCACATCATCAACGCAAATTTCCGCTACGACCTTTCGAAGTATTTCCCGTTTGGCGACCGAACCGGCGTCGCGGCGGTCATGCACGCCAACAATCTCACGAATCAAGTGATCTGGCTCCCCAGCGGATTCAGCAGCGTTGACACCGTTCCCGTATCGCAAGGGCGCGTCATCTTCGCCGGTCTGGAATTCTCCGCCGGTAGACACTAAGCCTGACTGGGCCTGAAACTCGTGCTAGCCTAAGACCGACGTCGATGATGGCGCTCCTCCAATTCTGGCTGATCGCCTTCACCTCGATTTTTGTTCTCGTCGATCCGATCGCCGCCGTACCTACCTTTCTCGCCATGACAGGCGGGTCAGACCGTGCCGGCCGCCGTCACATGGCTATCCGCGCCGCCTGCACGTGCTTCTTCGTGCTATTCACCTTCTCCATCGCGGGCACCTATATCTTCAAGCTATTCGGCATTACTCTGGCCGCTTTCAAAATCGCCGGCGGCCTCATCCTTGGCTTAATCGGTCTTGACATGCTCCAGGCCAAACGGTCGCCTACCAAGGAAACGCCCGGCGAAACTGAGGAAGGCGCCGAAAAAGAAGACGTCGGCATCATTCCTCTAGGCATTCCGATGCTTGCCGGACCCGGAGCCATTTCGTCCGTCATGGTTCTCATCAACCAGAATGCCGACTGGCAGCACGTGATTTTGGTCGGTTCCGCCATCGCCGTCGTGTCCGCACTCTCCTTCCTAATCTTGGCCGCCGCCGATTGGGTCAGTTCGCATCTCCACGAAACTGGCATCCGCATCATGTCGCGGATGATGGGCCTCTTGCTAACTGCCATAGCCGTGCAATTTGTACTCAACGGCTTGCGCGATGCAGGCGTCGTGAAGTGACCTCGCATTAATCCGCGTCCCTCCATCATTTGCGTCCCTGCCGTAATGCCGCTATCATGAACTGGGCCTTCAGTTTCGCCAAGGCAGCCTAAAACGCTGATCGCCGGAGAGAAAATACCATGCAAATCCGGCTCGGATACGAACTCATTTACAATTTTCCGCAACCTACGCCCGTGATTCTGGCGCTCAACATTCACTACTCGCGCGCCTCGGATATAATCATCCCCGACTACCTCACCACCGATCCGCCCGTCCCCATCGGCGGCTATCGCGATGGCTTCGGCAACTGGTGCACCCGCCTGGTCGCGCCCGCCGGACGCATCCGCATCAAAACCGACGCCCTCGTCCGCGATACTGGCCAGCCCGACAAAATCGTCCCCGGCGCGCAACAACATGCCGTGCACGATCTGCCGGAAGAAACCTTGGTCTTTCTCCTGGGCAGCCGCTACTGCGATACCGATCTGCTGTCGCAAGCCGCTTGGGACCGCTTCGGAAACGCCCCAGAGCAAGGCTGGGCCCGCGTACAGGCCATCTGCGATTTCGTTCACAACCGCATCAAGTTCGATTACACCCAAGCGCGCCCCACCCGAACAGCCTCCGAAGCCTACAACGAACAAACCGGCGTGTGCCGCGACTACGCGCACCTCGCCATTTCCTTCTGCCGCTGCTTAAACATTCCAGCTCGTTATTGTACTGGCTATCTCGGCGACATGGGCACTCCCCCGCCTTGGGGCGTCGGCGATTTCGCCGCGTGGTTTGAAGTCTATCTCGGCGGTGCCTGGCACACCTTCGACGCTCGCAACAACACCCCGCGCATCGGCCGTGTTCTCCTCGCCCGCGGCCGCGATGCCTCCGACGTCGCCATCGCCACCACCTTTGGCCCCAACACTCTCGAGAGCTTCAAAGTCTGGACAGATGATGTCGCCGAGGGCAGTTCCCTCAACGCAACCGCCCCCGGCTTAGGCGCCTAAAGCGCCGCATTCGTCACATAGACCACCTGCGTCACTAGTTGAACATCTTTCCGATCGCACGATATCTTCACTTTCCTGACTTTTCCATTCATCGCAAGTGCCGTCGGCGGCACATACTGCAGCGAGTACCCGGCTAACGCGTCCTGCCTCGCCTGACTCACCGCTTTTCCGAGATCACTGCTACTGATCAACCGGCCGCCCGTCCCCTCCGATACATAGGCCGATCCCTCTCGAAAAATCCCCCCGGTCTCGAATGTCGGATCCATCACGTAAAAAGCAGTGTTCGCCGCATTGAAGCGCGCCGCCAGCGCTTGCAATTGCGGTGTCAAATCTCGCCAGCCCTCTGGAAAGTGCAGCATATTCGGCAGCCCTTGACTGATCCAAACAAGCTGCTTCCGCCCGGGCTTTCGTGATAACTCGACACTCATCGTAACCAAGGCCTCATAGTCTTCTGAAACTCGCAGATCAATCACCTTCGAGTCAGTCATTCGCGGCCCGCTCACCAAGCCAAGAGCTTTGTCCAAAACCGGCCCAATGTCCTGGCCTCCCTGCCCCACCATAAACGCCCGCCCGCTCACCGGTACAACCCCGAACACTTTGCTACGACGATCCAAAATGTAGACATAAATCGGCACGGTCCCGGTCAACCGTCCCAGCGATTGCCTCACGTTGTGGGCCATCACGCCGCGTTCCTGAAAGTTCAGATCCACCATGTCCAACAAAATCACCAGCGGCGGCACACCTTGTACAACTTCGGGAGTGAGTTCCGAGATCTGCTGCGGAAACGTATCATCCTCCACTCGCAAATCGCTCGCGCGCAAGTCTGTCACGGGATTCCCATGATGATCCGTCACAATCAGCGTGAGCGTAACCGGCTTCACACGGTCGTCAGGAGAAGCACCTCGGCACAACAAAAGGAGGGCCACTAAGCAAAGTGTCAAGTTCTTCATGGAAACGCAGCTCCGAAGTCACCTGCATCGTAACAAATCACCGCCTCCCTAAACACCCTCCTTTCAGGTAAGATCTCAAGTAAAGAACCGAGCTTAGAGGAGGCAAGACTGACTAACAGACGCAGTGGCTGTTCCGGATGTCTTGGACCGCTTCTCCTCGCGGCTCTCGCCATGGCTGTCTATCTGTGGCCAGCCTTCGTCGATGCCCTGCACCTCCAAGGCTGCAATCGGCGTCAACCCCGTCTTGATGTATAGGCTCACCCTCGCACTCGCTGCCCTGCTGCTCATTCTCGTTCTCTGGAAAATACTCCGTCTCCGCGTCGCCGCCTGGCTCCTCTTACCTTGGTTCGTCATAGTGTCTGCCTTCATCGTCCTCCCACGCGCCGAACCCACGCCGCAGCAACCGCATGCAACCAAGGCCACCGTCCATTAAGTTGTCACCATCAGAGATCTGTTGGCCGACGGCCGCAGCATTCCCCTCACTCGTCCCTATCAAATCATCTCCCTCGAATACACGCCCGAAGGCATGGACCGCCCCGTCGTAGCCGTCGATAAAATCGACCTCAACAGCATTCCCGACCTGCACGAGAACCAACTGCTCGACATCGATTACGATCCCGCCAATCCACGCATCGCACGCCTGCACGCCGGCACTCGAACCTTTCCCGAGCGCGCCGTCGGCATAGTTTTGCTCCTCTGCGCCGCGTTCCTCGTTCTCTTCCTCATCTTCTTCGCCTTTCGAACCGTCTGGCGCACATTCTTTGGCCAACCGCTGGAGCGCGCAGCCAGAATCGGCGCTATGCTCCGCCGCAGACGCTTCTAAAAACGGCGCCGCTTACCCCGCAATTTCCTCCGCTCACCCACAAAAACCGTGCCCCGCTCTCCAATAGCATCTACCCTCACCATAGGAGCTACTAAGCCTGCCAACCCTCTGGTCCATCGCCGCCTCATCCTATTTCCTCGCGGCCTTCGCTGCCACCACCCTCCTCTTCGTCATCCTGCGCCGCGCACCCAAAGGCCTCCAAACCCGCCTCCTCGCCGCCACTCTTATCGCACTCACCTACCAATACTTCTTCTTTGCCGCCGACGCCCTCGTCCGCCTGCAACCCGAACCCCATCCCGTTTACACACTCTGGCAGGCCGCCGCCCAGACCTCACTCATGTTGTTCTGGTCACTCTTGTGCGCATTCCTGTTTTCTGTCATTCGTCATCGCATCGAGAAACTCAGCCGCGAGATCAACGTCATTTGCGCCATCATCGTCGTCGGCATCGTGCTCATCGGCACGCTCTTCCTCAGCGGGCGCATCGCCTGGGACCTCTGGACTGGTGTGCCCGCCGATACTCTGCAACGCCATCTGTCAGCGCTCATTGACCAGGCGGGCAGCAACCTTGGCTTCTTTTTCACCTTCGCTCCCGCCTATTTAGTCGCCGCCGCTGGCCGCGAACTACCCGACCAACCGCTCTTTACCGACTGGTTCGACGGCTCCCGCCGCGCAAAAATCACCACCCTGCAAATCGTCCGCTACCCCGTCCGCCAAACCCATCCGCACCCCTTCTCCATCGAAGATTTCCGCGCTCTCTCCGCCGTCTTCTTAATCGGACTCGCCGTGGTCGTCACATTCTTCGTGTCAAGTCCCACCCCGCTGAGCCTCTCTTTCGCCATCCTCGTCCGCCTCTCGTTTCTAGTCAGTATGCTCGGAGTCGTCTACTTCCAAGCCCGCCTCGCCTTCTTCGACGTCATCTTGAAACGCGGCGTCATCTCCGCCTTCCTTGCACTCACTATCATCTTGGTCACCTACCTGCTCCTGCCACCCGTCGTCACACCTCTCCAGAAAACCGCCTTCTGCGTCGGAGCCACCATGTTCGTATCCCTGGCGGTCCGCATCGCCAACCGCAGCGAACGCGCTCTCGATCAGCTCATCTTCCGCCGCCCCAACTACCAGCACGAGCTCGCATCCCTCTCAACGGAGATGGCACAGTGCAAATCTACCGGCGAACTCGCCACGCTCGTTTCAACCGGCCTGCGCCAATTGCTGCACACCAGTTCCGCCGATTATGCAGAAACCCCGAGCAAAGAAGCGTCCGCCATTGTCCGCATCGGCAGCGCCGTTCGCCCACGCGGTTATCTCTCACTCGGCACCAGAAATCGCGCCCAATCCTACGGCAGCGAAGACCTCACGTTCTTAGACGCCGTCGCCTCCCAATTCACCGCTCAGTTAGAAACGCTCGAAGCCCAACACTCCGCGCAACTCGCCGCCACTGCCGAACTCCGCGCCCTCCGCGCCCAAATCAACCCCCACTTTCTCTTCAACACGCTCAACACCGTCGCCCAAATGGCCAAAGACTCCCCAAAGATCGAGCGCACCATACTCAATCTCGCCCGCGTCTTTCGCAACACTCTCGAATCCAGCCTTCATGACCGCATCCCTTTGCGCGAAGATCTAGCCGCCGTTCGCGCCCTACTCGAAATTCAAACCGTCCGCTTCGAAGACAAACTTCACTTCGCCATCCAAGCACCCGAAACCCTGCTCGACACACCCATCCCTCCCCTGCTCATTCAACCCCTGGTCGAAAATGCCCTAAAACACGGCCTCGCTCCCAAACTCGGCGGCGGTTCCATTGAAGTCATCGCAGAAGAAACAGCAAACGGCATCCGCGTCTCCGTCAAAGACACCGGCATCGGCTTCAACCCAACGCACACCCGCAACAATGTCGGCATCTCAAACGTTCGCTCCCGCATCGAACGCGAAGGCGGCACATTCTCACTCATCTCCACACCCGGAACCGGCACAACGATATCCTTTGAACTGAAATCATGAGAGTAGTCATCGTAGACGACGAACGGCTCGCTCGCGAACGCCTGGCCCGTTTACTCGCCATCCACCCCGACGTCCAAATCATCGGCGAAGCAGCCGACGGCCTCGCCGCCCTCGAAGCCATCACCACACTCAAACCCGATACCGTCTTCCTCGATATCCAAATGCCCGCTCTCACCGGTCTCGAAGTCGCCGCAGCCATTCCCCCCACCGCCGCCCCCGCCGTCGTCTTCGTCACCGCCTATGATCAGTACGCCCTGCAAGCCTTCTCCGTCAACGCCGTCGATTACCTCATGAAGCCCGTCGAAGAAGATCGCCTCGCCCTCACCCTCTCCAAACTCCGCACCCGCACCTCTCACGAAAATATCGAGAAGCTCATCGCCGCCCTCCATCAACGCAAAGACCACTCTCTCCAGCGCATCGTAGGCAAGCATCTCAACCGCCTCCACGTCTTACCCATCGAAACCATCGAAGCCTTCGTCACCTCCGACGAACTCGTTTTCGCCATCACCCCCAACGGTCGCTTTCTCATCGAGCGAACCCTCCGAGATCTCGAAGCCCTCTTACCCACCGAAACCTTCGCCCGCGTCCACAAACAAACCATCGTCAATCTGGAAAAGCTCACCGTCCTCGAACCTATCGCCAAAGGCGGCGCCAGCGCTCGTCTGCGTTGCGGCGAAATCATAGAAATCAGCCGCCGTTACGCCCAGGACCTCCGCCAAA
>Ga0182012_10006508_pt1 | contig 11905 bp, 12 predicted proteins | sample 612S2SmetaG_FD_120486 | JGI IMG/M metagenome (GOLD analysis project Ga0182012, IMG submission 120486) | Permafrost microbial communities from Stordalen Mire, Sweden - 612S2S metaG | ecosystem: Environmental > Terrestrial > Soil > Wetlands > Permafrost | place: Sweden: Stordalen | collected...
GATGGTTAGCTGATTGATCATTTGAGTTCTCTTTTCTGCCCGTATTCTCTTGGGCGACCCAGAGCTGAGTGCTCCGGCTCCCAAGTCGCTAAGGACCGCTTTGTGCGGGTACAAAAAGAATAAATAATGATTTAACCGATGGACAAAGTGAGCGTAGTGAACGATTTGAAAAATTCTTTAGGCGGAGCCGGGAAAGCAGAAGGAGCGAGTGGTGCAGGGCGCATGGTTAACCCCCGAAGCAGTGCCAAGCGAAAGGGAAAGAAACGGACATAACGGTGAATGTAAAGCGGAACTCGACGGTTTTGAGCGGTGATCAAGAAATCCATTTCGAATGAACGGTGCTCGTGACGGTTGGCGGCCCGGAGAATTGGAAAGACAAAATGGCCGGCGGACTTGACGGAACTGTGCCAGTTCTTTGTACGGCGAATCCGCTCGGCCGTGGCGACTGGATTCGGAACACGTTTCGAAGGTTGGCAATCGATTATGCTGCCGCGAAAGAACCCGCAAGAACGAGCCAGCATTTTAGTCTAGCCGCTGGCGATATCGCCGATGGTCAACTTCGACGCCGGCCAAGACGACAGAAATTCCTTGTGACGGAGCTAATGAAATGAGGGGCGGGCGACCGGACAAATGAAGGGGAGAGCGTTGCGAGAGGGAACGTCTCGCTGGGGATGGGAGCGAGCAACGACGTGCGAGCGCGGGAAGGGTCGGCGTTTCGCCCCCTTCCCAAGAAGAAGGGTGTGATTCAGAGTTGGAAAAGTAGCTGTAGGAATAATGATGAGACCACACCGATCAAGATCAAGTCATCGAGCCAGAGCAAGCCGACCATTGGGACTATCGTGTCAGAAACAGATGCTATACTTCTGACATATATGGAAGTTCTGACGTGCAAAGTGTTGAAATACATCGGCGAACTGCCGGAGGGTACTCCCGCAGGTGCCAAGGAACTGCTGCATCTGGGAAGCCGCGATGCGGTAGATCAGACGCTTTCTCGATTAGTGCGACGTGGTGAATTGATGCGTGCAGGTCGCGGTCTGTATCTTCGACCCGTGAAAAGTCGTTTTGGAGAGCATCCGCCGGAAGCATCGAAAGTGGTAGAAGCGCTCGCCGCGCAGCGAGGCGAGCGCATCGCGCCGCACGGCGCGATGGCGGCCAATCAACTTGGCCTGACAACACAGGTGCCGGTGCGTGAGGTTTATTTGACCTCGGGGCGGAGCCGAAGCCTGAAGGTGGGCGCACAGGTGATCGAACTTCGACACGTACCTGAATGGCAACTGGTTCTGCCGGGACGACTGGCGGGCGCGGCCATTCGCGCGCTGGCATGGCTTGGGCCGAAACGGGCGAGTGCTGCTCTTCGTGCAATTCGGAAAGGACTGCCGCAGTCTGAATTGCAGGCGATAGTCGGTCTGCGCGGAAGACTGCCGACCTGGATGGCGGAGGAAGTGAGCGCGCTGGCAAACGGTGTCTAGTCTGTTTCTTCAGTTAGCCGCCAGTGAGCGCCGTGAGGCTCTTAATGTGGCCGCTGCCGCCTCTGGTCGGCCTTTGCACTTGCTCGATAAAGATGTATGGCTGGTTTGGGCGCTGGATGTCCTTTTCCGAGCGCCATTCGCCGATCACTTGGTCTTCAAAGGTGGCTCTTCGCTTTCGAAGGCCTACGGGATCATTAAACGATTTTCGGAAGATGTAGATCTGACGTATGATATCCGGGCGCTTGCCCCGGATCTTGTTGGGCCGTCAGCAGAACCATTGCCTGCAAACCGTAGTCAAGAGAAGCGCTGGACTAGAGAGATCCGAACGCGGTTACCTCTTTGGATCAACGACCATGTCGTACCAGCGCTTAAGCAAGCATTGGCCGAGGAACGGCTTTCCGCTGAAATATCGGTTGGCGGAGAAAAAGCATTCATTGAATACGACCCGCTGGCGAAGGGATCTGGCTACACGCGGCCAGCAGTGATGCTGGAGTTTGGCGCACGATCTACCGGCGAACCTTCCGAGCTTCGCCCGATACGGTGTGATGCCGCCGACCACGTCACCAGAGTCATCTTCCCAACGGCTAGTCCACGGGTCATGCGCCCCGAACGCACATTTTGGGAGAAGGCAACAGCGGTTCACGTTTTTTGCGAGCACGGAGAGTTCCGCGGGGGTGATCGGTTTGCCCGTCACTGGCACGATCTTACGAGACTCGATCAAGCCGGAATTGCTGATGCGGCAATCGCAGACCACGCGTTGGCACTGGCAGTTGCGCGGCACAAGACAGTGTTTTTTGCCGAAAAGAATTCGAATGGCGCGCCCATCGACTACGAATTGGCCGTTTCAGGCGGACTACACTTGGTGCCGGGCGGCAAAGCTCTGGAGAGTTTAGCGGCAGACTATACCGAGATGGTGGAGGACGGATTGCTATTAGGCGATGCAGAGCCATTTGAAGAACTCCTGGAGCACTGCCGTAATTTGCAAGACCGAGCGAATCGGATCAGCTAGCAAGCCGGAAAATGACCGGCGTTATGTCGGTAGCGGCTTGAGAAATCCACGCGCAATTAGACTTTCGAACTTTCCCTTAATGGACCCAGCAATTTGGCGATTCGCGCGAAAGAGTACGCCCAGCTCGATATTCCGTTCATGGGCTGATTCCGTGAAGTTGGCAGACGTAATGAAAGCCGTACCATCGTCAATAATTATGCATTTTGAGTGCTGGCATGCCGGAAGGTGCGGATCTTTTTCAGAGCCGCGCGGATCATAAAATACTGCGGGCCGTTCGGGCCAAGGCCACTGATATTTCCAGAACGTCTTGGCATACTTCTGGATTGCATCCGCGCCGTAGACTCCGCTCTTGTCATCTGGTGGGATGTTTAAGACCATGACCACTTCTATTTGTGGACGAACGGACCATGCTTCGTGAATCGGCAAAAAGGCTTCCTGCCCATTGAAGACGCCATATGTTGATATCCAAAGCGAGTGCCGCGCTTCAGATAAGAGTTGCCGAACGACAACGCTTGTGTCACGGACGTGAGGTCCCTCCTCATCGGGGCTTGTCCAGACCAGTTGGATGTTATCCACCGCTCGCTGAGCAGCCATCGCATCTTCGGCCAATGCTTGAAAAGTGATCGCAAGTGCCGCCGGCGTGAAGCCGACGTTCGATAGCGCAACAAGTTCCGCCGCCAACGACTCGCGGGTTATTTGCGATGCCCATTCGGCAACAGCGAACGCAGTGTATGGAGGTTTGAGGCGACCTGATTGGAGCGCCTGCGATAGTGATGCCAGCACGCTCGCTGGTAGCGAGCGGATCAGTTTCATGGAAGCGCGATGTCCGCGTCGCTAAAGAACTCTGCACCCGTCGCGCCGACGGTTGCCACTACAAGCGAACGGTCTAAATATTGGTTAAACCTCTCACAAGAGGTTTCGGAAATGAGCAGGCAACCATGACACGCTGCGCCCAATAGAAAGCGTTCTTCCAGAGGCTGTTTAGCCGAATGCTGCGCGCAGACGGGATCGTTTGAACAGAGCCGACCGATTTCAATGGCGTTTCTTAAATGTTGATCGATCTTGCGGCCGATTTCAACCAAGCCGCCCAACGTGCCTTCGGAGTCCGGAGAACCTGTGTAAAGCAGAATGCCGTAGCCAGAATCTCCCGCATAGACGCGCTCGCGAATGGCGGAGGATGAATAACCGCATTCCAACGAAACCTGTGTGATGAGCAAGTGCGCCAGTGAATGCAACATGACATATGGAGCACCGAGAAAACTAGCCCTGGACTTTGGATATTGCTTCTTCCACTGTTTGAAGCCCTCGGCCAATTCCAGCTCTCTTTTCGCTACTCCGTCACGCTTGCGCCATGAACGGATCTCGTCAATCTTAAAAGAAATAAAAACGCCCTCTCCGCGATTCTCTATCGCAGGGACCCAGCGTACTTCGTCGGCGAGCGCAGCGCGATTTACACCGATTTCGAGCTCGCCGTTCAGATCGTTGGTGGCAGGCTCGAAACGAGTGAACCCTATAAGTGACACTACTTCGCGCAAACGATGAACGAGAACGACACGGTCAATCTTGTTCCAAATTGCACTCAGCGGTTGTACTGGTTGCCAGCGCCGTGCATCGAAATCACCCTGAATGTCAACCTTTTCAAGTTGATCAGGACTGGTGAGTAAGGTTTCTATCTCGGCCTGTTTGATTGGTTTTGTGGACTCACCTGAGTCGCCTGCGAGTTTGCGCTCGATTGTTGACCAAACTGCTTCATTCGAATAACCCTCTAATGCTGACGCTACCTTCGCCCGCCTCCGCTCGCCGGGCAAGTCGTCGATTGACTGAACGTACTGGAGATGGTCTTCCCAAACTTTGTCGACTGCCGCTCGCAGCTTTTCGTCTTCATCCGGGATGGAAATGACACTGAGAATCTGGGGGAACCATGCGTTGGACGCCGAGCGGTTAAGCAGGCGATTGTAGGTTGGCTTGCCATTTGCATCTTGGCATTTTTGTTCGTAATTTCCTCCGCCTAACCAAGGCCGGCGGCCGCGGCACCAGCCGAGAACCGTCTTGTCCTCAAGAGCCAATATCAATTTCTTGCTGGCGCCGCAGTCGCAGCGAATCTCCACTTCGGTGAGGTCTCCGCTGGTTCCCCATTCATCCACGAAGAGGTCGCGGCGGCAAGGCTCAGTGTTTGGTGCGCTGGCTCCGTGGACGAACAAGTACCAATCGATATCGGAAATATGCCCGTTTGGGCAGGCCTGAACGAACCGAATAGGCACAATTTCGTAGCCCTTGCGGTCGGGTCCTTGCCATTTTGTTGGAGTGATCAGGTTGCGACGGTGAACCAACGGGCGGGTTCGCTGTCCTCTTGGTCCTTTCATTGGGTACTGTGCCGTAAACCACTCCGGAAATCGATAAACGGAAATCCCGCTTGGAGGAGCGTCTGGTTCCTGATTGTCCGCTGGCGGTTCGAGCATGTAGAGGCCTGTTTTGCCCAATACTTCCTCTACCTTGCTCAGTAGCCGTGGCTCGACAATCTTTCTTTTCCGGTCGTCGCCTCCCCAGTTCCAGGTTTCCAATCCGCCCACAATGGCGGCATGGTGGGGCAAATCAATCAGAGCACCTGGGCCAAAGACGTTGGTGATCTGACCACGGCGAATCTGTCCACTCGGTCGGGCCATCAGTCCACGTCCTCCTCGGGGTCCATAGCATTGCCGTTCAGTTCGATCAGCCGGAGATTGCAAGCAGGCTCGACATCACGAAGCGAACGATGCGCTTTGAACTGCTGCGCTCTCTTCTCGAGTCGCTCTAAATCAGGATCGAGGGGGTAACGCAACAAATAAGGACCGGTGCCGTCATCGTATCGCTGATAGCGAAGCGTAGCGCCGTGGTCCTTCTGTTCCTTGGAAATCTTTGCCCAATCATCGAGCAAATCCTCCACTTTGCCGCGTACTTCGTCGCGCTTTTGTTGGGTCTCATTGCCATCCAGGACCGCGTATTCTTCCACTCTACGCCCGAAAATATCGACAACCGACTCTAGACTGGAACGCAATTCCATCGCACGAAGTGCATTTGGACCTTTCGTCATCCCAGGCCATCCTTGGCGGCTGAGTGCGACCGTTACTTCGGCCAAACCGCGGTCAAGTGCGCGCGGCGAAAACGGTGTCACGCTCGTTGCTTCCACAGATCGATAGAAAGATTCGTGCCATGCCTCGAAACGCTCATAGTGCGACCGATCGCGCGGTTTATGGACGTTGAGCATCGTGACGATCAGGCCGGGTTTACCTTCTTCGCGACCCACCCGCGATGTGGCCTGAATGTATTCCGCTGTGGTTTTGGGTTGCCCGAAGACCGCCATTAAACCTAGCCGCGAAATATCAAGGCCCACGGAAATCATGTTGGTGGCGAGAGCGATATCCACGCAATCAGCTTTTGGCAGGAACGCTTTGGCTAGCCGGTCTTTGGCTTTAGAAACAGCAGCAGTGGAGATTCTCGACGTAAGTTCCACCACTTCCTTCAACTCACGCTTCGCAAAAAGGCCGCTCGTTTCGCCTACACGCAAGCGATCGCCGTAGTCTTTCAGCCGCGACCGCACTTCGTCTTCGGCAATGCGGCGGCAGCCTCCGAGTTCCCGGAGACTATTGAAGTATCCGGTGAGAGTCATATATGGGTCCGCCGGATTTCTTGGATTATTCAACCCGCCATTGGCAAGGAATGCCTTCTGAGACGCACCGAGGAGCGCCAGATAAGTTCGCAAGAATATGACTTTGGGCGAGCGGCCTTGCGCGGCAACGCCTGCGTAGAGTATTCCGGGTGTCTTCTCTTTAGAGACGGTGATGGCGAAATAGGAATCGCGTCGGTTGGGGCCAGGGCACGGAAATATTTCAACGCCATGGCGGCAAAATAGCGCTTTGATCTGGGATTCGGCTCGCCGGACAGTGGCCGTAGATGCAACAACCTTAGGTCGGATCGTTTTCTTCTGCCCGCCTTCGGTCGTTAATTCCCGCCGACACAACGCGTCAATTGCCGTCTCATACAAGCCCACCATTGTGCCAAGAGGGCCTGAGATGAGATGCAATTCATCCTGAATGATTAGGTCCGGCGGCAACAGTGGTTCAAGCAGAGGCTGTCCGGCGCCGTTCGGATCGCACGGACCATAGAAGCCACCATTTTTGGAATTGCTGTCTGCTCGCTCCACCTTCCCGAAGAGCTTGCCGGTCTGGCCCTCCCACGGCAGGCTGGCAAACTTATCGACCGTGGCGATTAGGAAGGCCGGCAAGCGACGATAGATCGGTTCATCAACGGCGACGATAGGCAGCGGAGTCTCTCCGGAGAAATCACAGTCGCGATTGACGCAGAAGATGTGCAAATCAAGAGGTGTCTTCTCATTTGGTCCAAGCTTAAATGAATTGGACGAAAATTTGGTTCCGCACCAAGGACAGGTTTCAAGAGGGATAGGAGAAGTCTTCTGATCCTGTTTGAATTTCTGCGTGCGACGGTAAGCGGTGTTCTCGTCTTTGTCGCCAACTTTCCCAATCTTGTTGGGCGTTGCGGCCTGGCCTACCCAAAGTCCGATTTCAAAGGGCCAGGTGCCAAGCTTCTTGACATCTTTCTGTCGCTCTAGTTCCATAGCGCAGATCTGAGGAAATAACCCCACGAAGATTCGGGCGGGCGATAAACGGAACATCCGATTCGAGCTGTAGTTTGACTTGAAAGACGTAGGCTTCATCGCGCCGGATGCCTGTCACCGGTTCGCGATTGTTCACCAGAAACACTGATACAGCGCGAGTACCTGGAGCAACCAAGTCAAGGCCGTTGTGAGGTGGAATCGTTCGGGCCGAGAGAACCAGGTCGAGACCGCCGGAGCCTTTTAGACGAGTTGGGAAGCGGGTCGTGTCTTTTTCAGGAATGGACAATGCCTCGTTGGCTGAGCGAGGGGTTCTACGCCACCCGGTGACTGATTCGTCCTTCATGACTGCTTCGTAATCACCCCACGTAACTGTTACTTTGATGGACCGGCACTCTGGTGGAACCAGAACGCTGAGGCCCATAGAGGAGGGGAAAGGCGTCTTCCGTGATGAAGATGATTCCGGTGCGGCTTCATCATCAAGGCCAGTCTTGGGCGGGATGAGGTCGATCTGCTCATCGCTATCTTCATCGGTTTTTTCCTCTGGTTTCGCGGCGAACGGAGCTAGAAACCCGGTTAGGTACCAGCGCAGTGGTGCCGTCGATCCTGGCAGGACCTCTTCTTCAAGGTACTTGCCAGCCTCCAGGCCAACAACCGGGCCAACCAGATCCAGGATGAGGGAGTCGAGGATCTCTTCACGAACTGCCACAGAATTCATTCGGTTGACTCCTGAAATTCAAAAAGATTGTGGTTGATTTCCGACGCAGGTTTGTTCGACTTTCTACCGCGCTTGACGGCAGTTCTGGCGGTGGGCGGGATCGGTATCGACTGCGCTTCCTCTTCGGCGCGCGTTCGGTTCAGGTCGAGCAGTCGGGCTAGCACTTGGTCGCGATCTTTATCGATCCAACGATAGCGCCATGTCTTTCTGGTATCACGACTGCTTACGTCGTCTTCGTAGCTTTCATCCTCAGAGTCGAGAAGGAAATCGAGGCTCGGCTGTAAGTCGTTCCAACCATAAACATCCAGCACCGCCCGGTCCATGGCGACATGGAGGTCGCGGAGTTCTAAAATGTCCGGACTCTGGTCGGCAGGATCGTGGAAGCGATTGTATGTCTTGGTCAGTCCTTCGTTGTTCTTGACCATGAGTGCGGCCCGGAACTCATAGTACGTTTTGCCTGCGATTTCGAGGGACCCTCGTATTGTCCATTTCGGTGGAAAAGGGAAGGTTTCAAGACAATCTGGAGGGCTGTAGACTGGTGTATCTCCCTCTGTAGATGATCCCCACAGTAGTGCCCAAGCCTCATGAATTCTGGATTGGAGCAACGCAAACTCAGCAAAACCTCCGAGAGCAGGCAAGACTATCGTTTTGTGACTGAACACCATTCGCGAAGGGAGGAAGGCGAAGCAAATGTACGTGGTTGTCTGTGAAATTGCGAGAACCGTATCGACGTTCTGAATAGCACGATAAAGGGCTGGTGTGTAGGTACCGTACTGCCACCAAAACTCCCGGCGGCGGTCGGCGACTGAATAGCCGCCAAGCAATGCTCGTTGCGGCTTTACCTTTGCCTCAACAATATTTAGCAGATCGGGCCACTGCCTAGCCTGATCGAGAGACATGTCCGCGAAGTTAATCGCATATCGGTGATGCATCTGTTGCGGATGTGTCACCAGTTCTTTTCCGCCGATGAACGGAAAAATAACGTTCGCGTTTTCCGGATTCTTCTCGATCAGATCCATCATCTGAGGAAGGGTGCCCGCAAAGTCCGCCTTACTCTCATCCGAGAAAAGAAAGCCCAGTCCGTACGTGTCACAACCGCGAAAGGAAATCCGTTCGTTTGACCGAAGGCGTTCCGCTTCAAGCTCCGCAGAAAGCGGCAAGAGAAATGAGTTGATTCCGGGTACGGGACGCCCATCGAGTAGAACAGTTCCGGCGAACTCTCCTTTTGCGATGTGAACAATACTAATTACAACCGCAGCGGACCCAGGCCATTTAGACCGACGCCGCGCCTCATAAATATGACTCCCCGATTTACAGATTTCCTTTAGTCCTGCCGCACGAGTGTCCCCCTCAGAAATTGTCTTGGTCGCTATAAGCCCAGAGGTCCCGCCGACGCGCGTCAAGTGATTTGCCCGCCGGAAGAAATGTGCCACCAGATCAACCGCCTTTCCGATTCATCGGCGACCAGTTCGTCTTTCTTTCCAAAGCTCAAAATCAGATTGAGCAGAGCCATCGGATCGGAGATCCATTGACTCCAATAGTGGTGAGACTGCGCGCTGCGGATCTTGGCGATGGCATCGTCATTGAGCAAACGGCGAAACTCGGTGGCGAGAACGAAATTGCATTCGAGTTTGAGCAGCTCACGAAAAACGTTTGGAAACGTCTCGCTCGGGAGTTCGCGCAGACTCAGCACTTCCACGTTCTGATGTCCGATCCGCAACCCGTCGCGATGCGGTGCGGTGGCTGAACTCGTCATGTAGAAGTCGACATGGGAATCGTGATGAAGCGTCTGCACCTCAGCGGTCTGACGATCAAGATTTGCCAAGAGACGCAAGAACTGAAACACGTGCCTTGGGCAACAGCCGCAGGCCGATCAGATCGCCAATACTTCGTTCGAAGGCCTGCGTTTGCGCGAGCAGCCTCTCGCGGTTTTCCTCTAGCTCACGATTTAGAATTCGTAGAGCCTTTTTATTCAGGAAAGAACTCGCAGCCTTCTTGCCAACCGCGCCTGGCTCCAACACAACGGCCAAGTAGAGCCGGATGCTGTAAAGGCCTTTCTGTTCCAGGAACTCTCTGCGACCGAGGACCGTCGCCTCTACGGGTTGGTTGTCGTAGTCCCTCCGCTGATCGATCCTGGCGCTGTCCTGCTTGACGACGTACTGATACAGTCGAATGTCCTCATGGAAGACGCGCCAAGCTGCCGCCAGGCGTTTTGTGTTCGAGTCCATCGTGGCGTCCGTCAAGCACTGGGGATCAATACCGCCGAGCTCAAAGACCACGCCGAGGGCACCCGTTTTGATGAGAAAAACGTGGTCGTCGATAAAGGCGCAGGGTGCGAAGAGTGCATTCGCTTCACCGGCATCTTTCCAGGGCTTGATGAATTTGGGTAAAGGCAGCATCATTACTCCGTTTCGAGTTTCCGGACGAATACAACCTGGAAGTGAGCGCGTTTCGCCGGATCGTAGAGCCAGCGGTGTCGGCGTGCCAGGTTCCAGACCATAAGCAAGTTGGGATCGCGGCACGTGGCAGTCCGCGCGCCTACACAGACCCCGAAAAAGAACACGAGTGCCAGGCCTTTGTAGAGCAGAGCGTCATTCATCGAGCCAACGATGGTTGCGATCACCAACGCAAGACCCGCCAAGCGCATGTCAACGCCTGCGATTTGAAACGGTTTGTTGAGCGCTTTCGCCGTGGGCTTGATCGTCTTCATGGCTTAGAGGCTCTGCACCCAGTTCACGATCGGGCTGGCGAACAGCGCGAGCGTCAAACCGATCAATAGTCCGGTGATCTTGGCGCCCATGTTCGCGCCATGCGAGCCGCCGCCGGCCATACTGAGACCGACAACCACGGCGATGATAATGCCGACCCATTTGACGATGGCGACGACTTCCACAGAGACGCCTTGCGCCACTTGGCCGAAAGGACTTGCCTGTGCGAAACAAAGCGTGGCTGCTAGGCCGAACAGCAGCAATGGCTGGACGGCCTTTGAGAAAAAATGCGTGTACTTCTTCATTTGAATGACTCCTGGAATTGATTTGTGAAATGACGGTAAGCTGAGAACTGGTAGCTGAGAGTTATGCAGATCGTTGTCAAGCTTGATGCGGACCTGGAAGCCTTGCTTCGGCACGAGGCTCGCGAGCGTAATGTCGAGTTCGACAAAGTGCTTAATGACGCACTTCGTGCCAGCCTTTCTTCGCGTGCAGCGGCGAAAGAGCAGCGGTTCGTGCAGAAAACATACCCGCTTGGTTCTGGTGGTATCGACCTAACTAAGGCATTGGCAATGTCGGACGAACTCGAAGACGAAGAAGTCATTCGGAAGATGCGACTGGCCGACGGCCGCTTCGTTGCCGAACAAGGTGGCACGCAGAAAGGCATGACGGCCCACGAGGCCGTCGACCGCATCCGCGATCTGCGCAAGGGCGTCACACTCGGCGACGATATTTCGGTTAGCGAGCTTCTCGATGAAGGTCGGAAGCATTGAACTTTGACCCGCTCCGTGCAAATGCCGGTGCAAATGCGCGGGATGAATTTGACCGATTTTAGATGAAACGGGGCAGAACGAAAATCGCCGTAACTTGTTGATTTAAAGAGACAAATCGATAACGGATGGGTCTGCCAAAAAAGTATCGTGACGGTCTCGAAAACCGTTGATGCTGCAAGGTATCCGTGAGTTCGAATCTCACCCTCACCGCCAGAAACTGCGGCGATACTCCGTCTCACGCGTCTGCGTGCGAAGTCTTCTTCGGCTTTTCTCCGTGGAGAAAGTCTTCTATGTCTCCCACTTTTTCGGCGATCAAATTCAGCTTGCGCGCTAAACCTTGAATTTCAGATTCCGCACGGCGGTTTACGTCAAAATCCAATTCACCGCGCAAGCGATCTTTCGTGTCTTGGCGGTTCTGACTCATCATAATCACGGGCGCTTGAATGGAAGCGAGCATGGATAGAAACAGATTGAGAAGGATGAAGGGATAGGGATCCCAGGCTGATTTCCCGAGGACAACATTGATGGCGCTATAAACGATGAGCACAACTCCAAAGAGAATGATGAATGACCACGAGCCGCCGAAGCGAGCCACTGCGTCGGCGATTCGCTCGCCGAA
>Ga0182012_10006509_pt1 | contig 11902 bp, 8 predicted proteins | sample 612S2SmetaG_FD_120486 | JGI IMG/M metagenome (GOLD analysis project Ga0182012, IMG submission 120486) | Permafrost microbial communities from Stordalen Mire, Sweden - 612S2S metaG | ecosystem: Environmental > Terrestrial > Soil > Wetlands > Permafrost | place: Sweden: Stordalen | collected...
AACCGAACTGCGGTGGCGCAAGTAGCCGTGAGTGCGGCAGAAGGAAAACGTTTGGCCGCGCAGCAGCAGTCGGTAGAAATGGCCGTGGAGGCAGACGTGCGCAATGCACTGCAGTCTTTAGCAGCAGCGCGATCCAGACTAGGCGCCGCCGAATCGGCCAGCAAGTTTGCCGACGAGCAGTATCAAAGTGAGCAGCGGCAACTCCAGGCGGGCACATCTTCAGTCTTCCTCGTGTTGCAAAGACAGACCGACTTGATTTCTGCGCGCTCCCGCGAAATTAGAGCAAAGGCAGACCTGGGCAGTGCTCTGGCCGATCTCGATCGCGCTACGGCTCGCACCCTAATCTCGCAACGAATTGACGTCGTTCCCGGCGTCAAACCATGAAGGATCTTTCATTAAATCAAGGTCCCAAGCGGACTGTCCGATAGAATACAGAAGACCCACACCGATCTTGGAAAGTTTGACCATTCCCCACCCACATCTATCAATGCGCACCATTGCTGTCCTTATCTTCTTCGCCGCCAATCTGGCGGCGCAAACGGCTCCTGCCTACACGCCTCTTACATCCAGCGAACGTTGGGAACACTATCGGCGCGAAACGTTTCTGTCGCCGGGGCTTTATTTCGCGGCCTTGGGCGCTGCGGGGGGAACACAACTGGCCAAAGATCCACCTGAATGGGGACAAGGCCTTAGTGGTTATGGCAAACGCGCCGCTAGCTTTCTGGCAACGTATGCGATTCAAAGCACCGTGCACGAAGGAGCCGCCGCTGCTCTTGGCTACGACCCGCGCTACCTTCACTGTGACTGCAAGGGTGGTGCCCGCCGCATGGCCCATGTCTTTGTATGGTCATTTCTTACTAAGAACGAAGAAGGGCGAATCCGTTTCAACTCACCGTCAGTGGCCGGCGCTTATGCCGGTGAAATGCTTCCCTATCTTTGGTACCCCGGTCGCTATAGCCCTTGGAAAGATGGTTTTCGCGAAGGTTCGCAGGAAATCGGCATCATCGTAGGCGTCAACATTTTTCGCGAGTTTGGCCCCGAACTAAAACGTTTCTTCCGCCTCACACCCAACCCTTAAACGATCCGCTCTCTGAGGAAAAGAAGTAGAATTGAGGCCGGGGGTCACTCTGCGCTTTTCTCTGTTGGCTATCTTACTGCTTGGCCTGGGCATCGCCGGCGGACAGCAAAATGCGCCGGAGGTAACGCAAAAGGACAGCGCACCTACGTTCCAGAGTAAAGTCAACCTTGTTTTGGTGCCGGTCATCGTCCGCGATTCCCACGGACAGGTCATCGGAGATCTGAAGAAGGAGGATTTCCAACTCTTCGACAAAGGCAAGCCGCAAACCATTGCCAGCTTTACCGTACAGAAACGCGGCAGTGCGCCTCAGCAAGAAGGCGATTCCAAAGTGGCACCCGTTGAAACTCCAGACGCGCCAGGCCGCCCTAAAGTTGTTTTTGCTCCAGAACGCTATGTTGCTTACTTGTTTGACGACTTAAATGTCACCTTCGGCGATTTGGTGAGCGTTAAGAAAGCCGCCAACCATCATATGGACAAAGGCCTGGAAACGTTCGATCGAGCAGCTGTCTACACAACCTCCGGTCAAATCGCGTTGGACTTCACAGACGATCGGCCCAAGCTGCAAGAAACCATCGATAGAATCCAACCCAAACCGATGTTTGCGCACGCAGGCCGTCAATGCCCCGACCTAACGTATTACTGGGCCGATCTGATCGTCAACAAGAACGACCCCATGGCTCTGAACGCAGCTACGCAAGAGACGCTGGTTTGTATGAGCATGGATCCAACGCAGATGAGTTCCGCCCAGCAAATGGCTCAATCGGCGGCCCGCCAGGAAATGAGTATCGGCGAGCAAGGCACGCGCGTCACGCTAAGCGTTATCAAGAATCTGATTCGCCGGATGGCGGCTATGCCAGGGCAGCGGCTCGTTGTGATCGCTTCGCCCGGATTCCTGGCGGAAACCCCCGAGGCCATCAGCGAGAAAGCGGAAATTCTAGACGCAGCCGCTCACGCCAACGTGATGATCAGTACTTTGAACGCGCGCGGGCTGTTCACCACAAATATCGATGCCAGCCAATCGGGCTCCTACAGTCCCACCACCCAAACTTTGATCTCGCAGTATTTTGAGCAGAGCGCCCTAGCCACCGAAGACGTTCTGGCTGAACTGGCCGAAGGCACCGGCGGCACGTTCTTTCACAACAACAACGATTTGAATGAGGGCTTTGCCCGTGTGGCAGCCGCACCGGAAGTTTCGTATGTGTTGGGATTTTCGCCCACTGTCATGAAGCCCGATGGCAGCTTCCACCGCTTGAAAGTGAATCTAGTAGAACGCAAGGGTCTGGCCATTCAAGCGCGCCGCGGCTATTACGCGCTGAAGCACACCAGCAACGCCGAAGAAGACGCAAAGGCCGATATTCACGACGCCATCTTTTCCCGCGAAGAGATGCATGATATTCCAGTGGATCTACAAACGCAATTCTTTAAGACCGATGACACATCTGCGAAGCTGACCGTCGTTGCCCGCGTCGACTTACGCCGCTTGCGCTTTAAGAAGGTCGAAGGCCGCAATAATGACGAAATCGCGGTGGTAGCCGTACTGTTTGACCGCAACGGAAACTACATTTCAGGCCTTTCAAAAACGGTCAGCATGAAATTGCGCGACGAGACCCTGACGCGCTTGACGTCGGGCATTACTGTAAAAAATAGTTTCGATGTGAAGCCGGGAACTTATGTTGTACGGCTGGTGGTAAGGGACGCCGAAGGGCAAGCAATGGCGGCGCAGAATGGCGCTGTCGAAATTCCATGAGAGGTGGCTTATGCGCAAATTAGGTTTGTTGCTTGGGGCAGTAGTGCTTGGAATTGCTGCTATGAGTGGTCAGGACGGGAGCCAATCGCCTTCTGGACCTCTCATTCGCGCGGAGAAAAAACTCGTCCTCGTAGATGTGGTGGTCACAGATAAAAAGGGCGGGTATGTCCATGGCTTAACCGCGCAAAACTTCAAGGTTTGGGAGGACAAGAATGAGCAGACTATCGAAACCTTCTCTTCCGAAGTAGATCCCGCGTCTCCCGCCTACAACCGCGATCACTACCTTGTCCTGTTTTTTGACAATTCCAGCATGGACATGCCCGAGCAAGCGCAAGCACGCAGCGCCGCCCTTCGTTTCCTGGATAAGAATTCGGCGCCCAATCGCCTTATCGCTATCGTCAATTTTGGCGGCAGCTTGCGCATTGCCCAGAATTTCACAACTGACACCACGCGGCTCAAGCAGGTGGTGAGCGGCGTCAAGTTCTCGAGCGTTTCCTCCAATAGCGATACCACCGGCGGCGCCGCGCTGTCGAAAGCCGAGACCGATTTTGGGGCGCGCACCGTACTGCTGGGTCTCCGCACCCTCGCGAAAAGCATGACCACAGTACCTGGACGAAAAACGTTGATTTTCATGAGTGGCGGATTCAAATTGGATAGTGAACTTCGCTCCGAGTTAACGGCCGTCATAGATGTCTGTAACAAGGCAAACGTGGCCGTTTATCCGATTGACGTCCGCGGATTAGTGACCGCATCTCCGGGCGCCCAGGGCGAGAATCATGGCGGTCCACTGCAAGGCGCTTTTCTGGTGAAGGCGTCTTACGGTGGCGGTGAGCCTCAGCATCCAACCGCAGGCGGCGGTGGGGGCGGAGCTACCGGTGGCGGCTCTAGAGGCGGAACAGGAACCACTACGGGAGGCGGCACCAAATCCGGCACCGGAACCTCCACCGTCTCGCGCCCCAGCAATCCCACCAACACCACGGGCATCCGCACCAACCCCATGAATCAACCGCGCACTATCATGCCTCCGCATATGCCCGATGTAACAAGTCAACAAGATGTTCTGTATGCACTGGCGCAAGGAACGGGGGGCTTTGTCATCGTCAATACGAATGACCTCGTCGGTGGCCTTGATCGCATTGCCAACGAGCAGAACGAATACTACGTGCTCGGCTATTCGCCCGTCGACGATGAGGAAGACGGCGCCTGCCACGAACTCAAAGTAAAGTTGAATCAAGGCGGACTCAATGTTCGGTCCCGGACCGGCTATTGCAGTTCCAAGCCGCTCGATCTGTTAGCGGGAACGGCGAAAGGCAAAGAGTTAGAGAGTCGTGCTGCCGGCTCAGGCTCAGGAACCGTCAGCGCCAAAATGCAGTCCGCTTTCTTTTACACCGCTGCCAACACGGCCCGTGTCGACGTCGCCATGGAAATGCCGCCCGACGTTTTGAAATTCAAAAAAGAAAAAGGCAAGCTGCACGCAGAGATGGACGTTCTTGGCATCGCTTACAACCCTGACGGTGGAGTGGCCGCTAAGTTTAGCGACACACTCAAGATGGAATTCGAGAATAAGAAAGAAGTCGAGGCATTCCAGGAAAAGCCGCTCCATTACGAAACCCAATTCGATGTCGCGTCTGGTAAGTACAACCTAAAGGTGGTTTTCAGTTCCAGTGGGGAAGGCTTCGGCAAGTTGGAGTCGCCGTTGGTCGTTGACTCGTACGATACCAGGAAATTCAGCTTAAGCTCGGTAGCCTTGAGCAAAGAGCTTCACAAGGTGAACGATCTTGATGCCACCTTGGATGCGACTCTCCTTGCAGATAAAACACCGCTGATTGCCCTTGGGATGCAAATCACGCCGGGAGCTTCCAACGTTTTTCCGAAGGACGGTATGGGCGCTTTTTATCTTGAGATCTATGAACCGTCCATGACCGAAGAAAAACCGCACAAGGTCGGCCTGCAGATGGTCGTGATCGATAAAAAGACGAACGAACACAAGATCGACACCGGCATGATCGACATGGCGCAATACGAGCACGCAGGCAACCCGGTCATCCCGGTCGGCTTGCGGGTACCGTCAAAGGAACTTGCGGCCGGTTCTTATCGCGCAGAGTTTCGGGCTGCTGATGATGCGGGGAACGTATCCGTAGTTCGGACGGCGGATTTCGATATTCAGCCACCTCAATAAGCGTATAAAAAAACTTCTAAAGTAGATCCAAGATCGCTAATAAGGCGTAGTACTAATTGAAGATTCGTGCTATTCCTGAAACTGATTTCCGTTCTTTTCTTCGCCCTTTCGTCGCTGTGGGCGGGTGCGACGGTCGCGGGCCAACTCACTGATCCACAAGGGCAGCCTGTTGTCGGAGCACGCTTGCAACTTGACGGCGGAGGCCACTCGTTTATTGCAAATAGCGACACCCATGGCCATTTTTCCTTCGCAGCTGTTCCTGCAGGTGACTACCATCTCAGCGGTACGGCCCCGGGTTTCGCAACAGTCTCCGCAACTTCCTCAGTTCTAGAAATTGGAACGGTAACGCTGAGTCTGCGCTTTGCCCGATTGGCCGCTCACACGGATTCCGTCACCGTCACCGCCGATGTCCATGCAAACAATTTGCAGGATCCAGACCCGGCACAGCGCGTAGTTGTGCGCGACGAGATTCTAGATGCGAACCCCGGCCGGCCCGGGGCGCCAGTATCCATTCCCGGTTTGCCAATCGAGACTGCCTCCGGCGGAATCAAGGCGCCTCAGTATTTTGCGCCCGGTGTGGCCGGTGATCACGGTGAACCAATCGCTACGTTTCTGCAAGTCGGAAGCTTTCTCGTGCCGAACAATTTAAGCGCCAACGCGCACGGCAACGGCTATTCCGATCCGAATATCCTGATCCCCGCTTCGATTGAGAGCGTGCAAACAGATGGTGGCGCCTTCAATGTTCGGGAAGGGAACCACTCGGTCGATTTGGCTGAGACCTATGGCATGCATACAAAGTTGGAACCCTTTGCAACGTTGACCGGGGATGCGCGCGACGTGGATCTAAGCGCTGGCTGGAATTGGCTGGCGGTAGAGGCCGCTTACGGCAACGGTTTTCTCGATCGCTTCGAGCACCGCCAACAGTACAAAGTCAACGTAGTGAAGAGTTGGCATGTAGGCGCACATGAGCTCAGCTTTCTCGGCATTGGCTACTACGGTACCTCCGCGATTCCAGGTCTTGTCCCGATCGGCGTGCCTTCTCTTCACGACACCATTGATCGGCGGCAAAAAGATCAAACCCACACCGCCGAATTCGCACTCAACGACGTTTGGCATCTTTCCTCCAACAGCGAATTGCAGCTTTCCACCTACTTCCGAACCTCTAACCTCTCGCTTTTTTCCAACTTCGGAGACGGCTTGATTCGTCAAAGTGAATTTCGCACCGAGGCCGGAGCTGACGTGAACTATGTGAAACGAGTGAATGAACACTTCTCCATCATGGGCGGTTTGAACTACTTCCGCGAAGCCCCCAGACGCGATGATCTAGATCGATATACATCTACTGACCCGGCCGTATACGGTCCCTTTCAGTCCATTACCGCCAACAACATCACGCTGAATTTCCTGACCCCTTCGCTCGCTATAGATGGAAAGATTCTGCACTGGCTACACTACAACGTAGGTTGGCGGCGCGACCAGATTCAATTTACAAACCAGGATTTGCTCTTGCCCGCCAACTCATTTCAGCGATGGATCGGCGTAAATTCTCCCAAAGCTACAGTGGCCTTTGAACCAAATAAGCAATTGTCAAGCCTTCCCGCGTTAGCCCTAAGCTTTGGTCAATCATTCTTCACGAATGACCCAAGAATGGGCACTGGCACCCAGCAAGGCAGCTTAGTCAGCCGGGCGCACGCCTATCAAATGGTTGTGAGTAAAACGCTGTGGCAAACAGATTTACGTTTGACTCTCGCGCATGTCACACAAGAAGCGTCGCTCGCCAAGATTGATCCAGACACGGGTCTGCAATTCAACGAAGGGCCCAGCCGCAACAAGTATGTCACCATCTCGGCCCGCCATTACTTTCGCCGCGGCTTACTGCAAGCGTCTGTGTCCAAGGCGGATGCCCGTGACTTGTCAGACGGCCTCCCCGTTCCTGAAGCGCCCAGAACGATTGTGGATATCTTAGGAACGCTCGATCATCTTCCGTTCAAACTCCAAGCGCGAGCCGAGTTCGAGGAAGTAGGTCGTAAACCCCTAGGCGACGGCTTCGTGAGCGTACCTGTCAGAGAGTTCCGCGGCGCACTGGTTCGACAGTTCTTCAGTGGAAGGTTGGATGCCGGTCTACATTTTCAAATCGCCAGCGGGTACAGTGGGCAAACAACCGAAGTGCTGGCCTTGCCTGGCGAGGCCGACGCGACTGAGCGAGTGGTGGGCGTCTTCATCCCTTCATACGCGACGGTCTCGCTCAGCTATCACTTCCGGCGCTAACTAAGCGTCTCCGTTATCATTGACGCGATGCCAGTAGACAACCTGACCAAGCCCCAATCGCCCGAAGCCGATGCACAATGGGGAAGACATACGCCAATTGCGGAAGAAGAAGTATTCCTCGAAGGCCCGCACAGCCGCGGCTATGAGCTATTTCGAGCATTGCGCATCTTTCGCGAATTGATTCACGGTTTTCGCGCGCTGCATTTCGTCGGACCCTGCATCACTGTCTTCGGCTCGGCGCGCTTCAAGGAAACGCATCCCTATTACCAACTCACTCGCCAGTTGGGAGCCGAAATTGCGAAGGCTAAATTCACGGTCATGACCGGCGGCGGTCCCGGCCTGATGGAAGCCGCCAATCGCGGTGCTCAAGACGCCCATGGCATTTCCGTTGGCTGCAACATTATTCTGCCTCAGGAGCAGCAGCCCAATCCCTACCTCGATAGGTGGGTAGACTTCCGCTACTTCTTTGTACGCAAAGTCATGCTGGTGAAATATTCGTACGGTTTCGTTGCCACACCCGGCGGCTTCGGCACGCTCGATGAACTCTTCGAAGTGGCAACCCTTATTCAAACCGGCAAGATCAAAGGCTTTCCCGTTGTGTTGTTAGGCGTTGAGTATTGGACCCCGCTGCTCGATTTCCTGCGCACGCCCGTCTTGAAGAACGCCGCGATTGATCAGCGCGATCTTGATCAATTGCTCGTCACCGATTCGCCAGCCGAAGCCGTGGAGTTTATCAAAAACAGCGTCATGGGGCGCTTCGGTCTGAAATACGTCCGCCGCCGGCCGCAGAAGATCTTGTTCGAAGAAAGTGTTTGATTCTTACTGAATCGTTCAAGAAATCTCAAGAGATCATTTATTAAAAATAGCTTGACCGCTCCGTTTGTTGTTTGTAACCTCAACTAGACTGCTTAGCTGTTCATTGTTGAATAAGGAGAATCTACGTGAGATTCCTATACTCACCCACTGTGGCCCTCATCGGAGTGTGGGTCGCCTTCAATCCGGCATTCGCCCAAAACCTCGCCCCTGCGCCCACACCCTGTCAAATCAACGGCGTCACTCAAACTGTATCCGCTGTTGGTGATCGCAACGCTGATACCACGAATATTCAAAATGCCATGAATGCCTGTACCACTGTGGGCGCGCAGTTAGGAAAGCCCCTCTACGTCGCGCTTCAACCCGGCAACTACATCATCAAACCCATCACCATGAGATCGTACGTGTTCCTTCTCTTGCCGGCTGGCGCAGTGCTGAACGCATCCACCGTGACCGCTGACTACCAGATCGCCGGCAGCGGCACCTGCGGCGGTATTGCGTCCTCCAGCAGTGGCTGTAAACCGCTGATCAGTTCGGGCAACAGCGGCGATGCCGTCGCGAACAACACCGGCATCATAGGCAGTCGTGCAGTCGGTATCATGGGTGGAACCATCGAAGGGCACGGCTGGGATATCACTTCGAACGGCAGTTCCTGGTGGGCCATTGCTGACACCGCGAACGCACAAGGCAAGAAGCAGATCTGCCCCCGCCTCATTGAATTCGACAACGGCGTGAACGTCCTCATCCGCGATGTCACGTTGCAGAACTCACCCTACTTTCATTTGGTCTTCAGCCAATGTACGAACGTGACTGAGTTGAATCTCAAGATCCAATCGCCCACCCCCGATCATCCGAGCACCGCTCGAAATACCGATGGGACTGACGTCATCTCTTCGGCATTTGTCTCTATCACCAACTCCCACATCATTTCTGGAGACGATAACATTGCCATCACCGCCGCAAATAAAGGCGCTAGCCACGACATCACTATCCAGAACTGCCACTTTGGCAAAGGCCATGGATTAAGCATTGGAAGTGGCACTAATGGCGGTGTCTCGAATGTGCATGCCAAGCAAATCTACTTCAATGGCACCGATAACGGCATACGCTTCAAATCCGACTCCTCGGAGGGTGGCGATGTCAGCAATATCTATTACGACACGCTCTGCATGAAGGCCATCAATACCTTCTCGCTGAGTTCGAAGAATGGCGCCATCGATCTCGATACCCAATACTCAAGCACCACAGGCACCCTCTATCCGTATTTTCATAATGTTTACTTCCATGACATTTACTCCGACGTCGCCTCGGCCACAATCAATGGCACAGTCTGGGACAACGTCAGGTTGAATGGCGCCGGCGGCAACCGGCCGATGGCCAACTTGTTCTTCTACAACGTAAACTTCTCGTTGCCCAAAACCGCCGCACCGGTATCGAATACCGATCTAACAACCACTTTGGTCTATTCCAACTCACTCAATCTCACCATTCCTGGCTTGGCCACCACGCCCGCTCCAGCCATCGATCCCGCCTTCAACGAAGCCGCCAACTCGAATCTCGCAGGGTATTGTCAGACTTACAATAATTAATTCTTAAGAGGACAGAGAATGCGCTTTTCTAAAATTGCACTCATTTGCATCCCGCTTTTTTTCGCGCAAGCGGCTTTGCGGGCTGCACCCATCGGCGTCACATACACTGTGTCCGGCAGTTCTGGAAACTGGACGCTCGATTTCACGGTTGCTAACAATCTCGTCGGCGCGGCCGATCAGGCTTTGTATTTGTTCGGGGTGAATCTCAGCGCACCGAACGTTGTCGGCAGCCCCGCCAGTTACGATCCCACGGTTTACCAGACTTGGACCAACAGTGGTTTGGGTGGATCAAGCATTCTTTACAACAATGTTTGGCTCGATGCCACTGCATCCAATCTTTTGCCCGGCTCCAGCCTCACCGGATTCGAAGTGAACATCACCGATGCCATCGCTCCACAATCCGTACAGTGGTTCGCCTTCACCGTCGGCAGCACCTCATACACGGGTGGCGGGAGTTTTGGAACCGATCCTACCAATCCCGGTTTTGAAGGTGTCACCACACCCGAACCGCCATCTTTTGCTTTCGGCCTTTTGGCGCTGGCTTCCGTGCTTCGGTTGCGCCGCGCCGGGCGTCTGCGCTAGAAGTGATGTTCGTGTTCCCCAGGCTTCTTTTCTTCGGGTTTGGGGTGCGGCTCGGGCGCTGGTTTGACAGCCGGTCGTTCCACCTTCGGTTCGGGCGCGCGCTGGGGTTCACTTCTGGGCTCAACTCTCGGTGCCGGCGCGGTCTTCTCTCTCATCTGCGGCTCAGGAACCGATCGCTCCTGCATTCTCGGTTGGGGCATGGGCCTCTGTTCTGTCCGATTCGGTGGTGCCGGATGCGATTCTGGCGCGGGCGCATGCACTGGAGCATTGGATCGCGGTGCTAACTCTGGTCGCGTCGGCTCCACTGCGGGCGCACGCACGGCGGGAGCGGCCTGCGGTTGCCGATGCTCATTAGGCATTGGTTGCCGGCCCGGTACTACAGGCGCAGCGGGCATTACACGCTCAGCGGGTCTGGGCCGCTCACCGGGACGCGTTTCCGATGGCGGCTCCATGCGTTGCGGCTGCGCTGGCGAGGCCACGCGAGTTGCCGCTACTGGCGCAATGCTTCGCGCACCTCGAACCTCCGATGGATGTGGCGCCGGAGCTTTGTATTCTGTAGCCAACGGACGGGCTAACACCAAAGTCTCCGGTCGCTCTTTTTGATTGGAGACAAATTGCGCACGGTTACCTTCAGCCTGCCGCATTTGCTGCACCTGCGCCGGCAAAGGCGCAATCCTCGGTTCGCGGAGGACAGCCAACTCGGCGGCCGTGGGTCTAACGTTCAGTCCACCCCGACCGCCCACGTAACTCACTCGAACGTTAGTGACATTGGTAACTCGATAGTTGTAGACATTCTGAACAACCCGCACGTTCACATTGTTTACACTGCGGTTGTAAGCAAAGTGCTCCCGATTCCAATATCCTCCCTCGTACCCGCGCCCAACATAACCAAATCCATAATTGATTCCGCCGTAATATCCGATGTGCTGGCCCCAGTATCCGTGATGCCAGTGATATCGCCCACCTCCAAAAGCCCAATAAGGAGGGGTCCACAGCGCGCCAATATAAGGAGCAACTACCCACACGCCAGGCACCCAGTAATAGCCATTCGAGGCATAACTCCAATTGCCGGGTGTCCATAGATAGTTCTCACCAGGACACTCAGGTTGACTGTATTGCGGGATCGGCGGCGGTGGTTCAGCGGCCGCCAAAACCGGCTCGCCGATATCAGATTGTTCGGTCCCTGCCTCGTAATCCTGATCGTAATTCTGATCAACCGGACCACCGGCTGGCGCTTGATTCGCAGGTTCCGGTGCATAGGCTCGCTGCTCTCGCTGAACGGGCGCGCTTTGCGCGGATGCCCCACTTTGCTGATACTGGCTCGCCTGCGCTAGGTTGGCTTGCGCCGGGTCTGTACTCGGATCTTCCTGCACTGCTTGCGTTGGCTCAGGATTCTTGTTGCAGCTTGTTGCGCTCATGCACACTAACAGTGCCAGCATTGTGAACCATCCAGAGCGATTGGGTTTCAGCATGATCTAGCCTCTGTTAAAGAGACTGCGTGCAACGTCTTGTGTTTCATCGCCACGACAACATTCCCAAAAATTGACAGAACTGCCCCAAAACAGCCAGCTGAATTTTGTGGGCAAAAAGGGGTGTTGGTGAGCGCGGAGGGAATCGAACCTTCAACCTAGTGATTAAGAGTCACT
>Ga0182012_10006511_pt1 | contig 11901 bp, 6 predicted proteins | sample 612S2SmetaG_FD_120486 | JGI IMG/M metagenome (GOLD analysis project Ga0182012, IMG submission 120486) | Permafrost microbial communities from Stordalen Mire, Sweden - 612S2S metaG | ecosystem: Environmental > Terrestrial > Soil > Wetlands > Permafrost | place: Sweden: Stordalen | collected...
ATGCTGCATCCCGACGAACTCACCGCGATCGGCGCATGGTGCGCGGCGCGGGGCGTGCGGCTGATCAGCGACGAGATCTATCACGGGCTTCACTACGACAGCCCGATTTCCACGGCGGCCATCTGCCCGGGCGCGGTGGTCGTGAACAGCTTTTCCAAATACTTCAGCATGACGGGGTGGCGCGTCGGCTGGCTGGTGCTGCCCGACGATCTGGTGCGGCCGGTGGAATGCCTGGCGCAGAATATGTTCATCAGCGCGCCGCATATCGCCCAGGTCGTTGCGGAGGCCGCTTTCGACTGTGGTGACGAACTGGATGCGAATGTCGCCCGCTATAGGCGCTCGCGCGATCTGTTGCTCTCGGCGCTGCCGGGTGCGGGGTTCGATCGGCTGTGCCCGGCGGAAGGCGCTTTCTACATCTATGCCGATGTCGGGGCGCGGACCAACGACAGCCAGGCATTCTGTGCGCGGATGCTTGCGGAGACCGGAGTGGCGGCGAGCCCAGGCGTGGATTTCGACCGCTCGCGAGGGAATCGCTACATGCGGTTCAGTTATTGCGGGCCCGAAGCGGACATGGCCGAGGCGGCGGCGCGGCTGGCGAAGTGGCGCTGACACAAGAGCTTGGCTGAGCGGCCGACGGACCGCGAACCGCATCTTTAGATTTCGTTAACCGGGACCGCGCGAGCATCGGCGCCATGATCCGCATGGCGGCCAGTGCTCGACCGGACCTGCTCCATCGCGGGAGCGCGCCGGTTTGGCAGGTCGGCGCCTGCCTCGGACTCGCGGCGTTGCTGATCCTGGTCACCGCGATGCTTGGCGTGCCGGAGCGCACGCCGCTGGGCGGCCATGACGCGGATTTCGCGATCCGGGCGCTGGTATTTCTGGAACGCGACTGGGCCTCGCCCGGGTTGCCGCCGGCGTGGCTGGCGGACATGCAGGGCGGGTTTGGCGGCCCATTGTTTCAGTTCTATCCGCCGCTCGCCTTTCTGATGGCGTTCGCGATCGAGCGCACGTTGCAGCTTGATCCGATTACGACCCTGCTGGTGACCGTGGCCGTCGGCCGTGGCGCCGCGATGGGCGCGTGCTTTCTGTGGTTACGCTGCCATGTCAGCCGCCCGGCTGCATCGCTCGGCGCGGCCACCTATGCGCTGTTGCCGTTCACGGCGGTGATCGATCCGACGATGCGGTTCGCGTTTTCGGAGACCATGGCGACCGCCCTACTGCCCTTGTTGCCTATGGCAATCGACGCGCCAGCGTTGCGTGGGCGGGTGCGAATCGCTCTGTTTTCGGCAGCGTTCGCGATGGTGATCCTGACGAATATCCCCACGGCGCTGACGATGGGCTTGGTGTGCGCCGTATACGCGTTGGCTCTGCAGCGACGGCAAGCGGGGGTGGTGGTGGCAGGCGGAAGTCTCGGCATGGCATTGGCTGCCTGGCATCTCGTGCCTGCCATGTTAGGCGCCGACGCGATCAGTACGAGCGCAATGCTGGATGAGGGCCACCGCTGGACCGGCACGATGCTGTTCTGGGGAGCGATGGCGTTGCATCGGCCGAACGGGATCTGGATCCTGCTGTACGGCACGCTGCTCGCTCTGGGTGCGCTAGGGTGGATCGCGTTGTTGCGGGGCGGGCGGGCGGCACGGCCGGTCACCGTTGGCGGACTGGCGGCGCTGGCGATGTGCACGCCGTTGAGCATTCCCGTCTGGCTGGTGCTGCCGGTCCTGGACTATGTGCAGTTCCCTTGGCGCTTCCTGTTGCCCGCGACACTGTTTGCGGCGGCGCAAGTCGCCTGGTTGGCGGAACGCGGCGTGCACCTGCGATGGCTGGCCGGGCTGGTCTTCGCGGCGGGGGTGGCATCGGCGCTGGTGGTACCGGCCAGTCACCTGAAGCCGGCGCACGCGATCCGGTTTGTCGATCCGCAAGCGCGGCTGACTGACGCGCTGGCGATCGGCGAGGACCCGGTGGAGTATCTGCCGGCGGCGGCGCGCGACGCGGGATGGCTCAACGTGCGGCAGCCCGATCCGGCGCGGCTGCCTGTGGCGCTTGAGGGGACAGCGCAGGTCGCGACCTTCGCGCGGACGCCAGGCACACTGCGTATTGCCGGGATTGCCCGCGGCCAGGCGGCGCTGTTACTGCCGCAGTTCTGGACGGCTGACTGGGAGGCCGACGGCGGATATATCGCGTCCGATCCGACGACCGGCCTGATTCGGCTCGACGTGCCGGATGGCGCATTCGACGCGATGGTCAGGCGCGGTCCGACGGCCTATGCGACAGCCGGCACGGCGGTGAGCGTGGCCGCTCTCCTGGTCGCCGCTGCGCTGGGATTGTGGCGGCCGGCGCGGGTGTCGGACTTATCTGCGTGAGTTTGCCCGGTTCGCGGTGGCGGGAAGCCGCCGCTCCATCTCCACGCTGGTCGGCTCGCAATAGCCCGGATGGGCGGTCTGCCGGGTCTCTACGAAGCCGCAGGAGAGAAACAGCCGACGATTGTCGACCAGCGCGAGGCGCGTGGAGAGAAACAGGCGCGCATGGCCACCGAGATGCGCCGTCAGTTCGGCGGCGTCGATCAGGCGGCGGCCCAGGCCGCGTCCGCGCCAGGCGGGATGCACGGCGAGCCGGCCCAGATACAGGCCATCGGCCTTTTCCGACCAGAGCAGCGCCGCGACAAGCATCGATACCCGCAGGTCCTCAACGACGATCGCGCCACCGCCGCCATCGAAATGAGCCGCGATCGTGGCCGGCGTTTCCCGCAACGCGGATGATGGCGGGTCGGTCGCGATCGGCTGGGCGGCAAACGCAACGCGGATAAGGGTTGCGAGAGCGGCGGCCTCATCACGGCCGCCGGCTCGCAGCGTGATTTCGTCTAGCGGCGCCACCACCCGCGCTTCTTGTCGGCAGTCGGCGTGTCCGCGCCAATGACGATGGGTTTGATCGCGGGCTCGGGCTCCGGATCGTTGGCGGGAAGCAGGGGCTCGGGTGCAGGCGCCGCTGCAACCGCGGCCGGCTCGGCCTCCGGTTCGGGCGCCTGTTCCGGGGCAGGGGTCGCCGCGGCTTCCGCGGGCGGGGGCGCCGCCGGGGTGACGATGGCCGGCGCGATTGCGGTCGCCTCGGCCTGCCGCTCTGCCTGGTCCATTACGTCGAAAATGTCGTAGCCCTGGCGCGCGAAGGGGTCAGCGGGAGTGGGCCCGGAATAGGCGGGCATGCCGGGTGGCTCAGGCTCGAGACCTGTCTCAGCCGGATCGAACGGATCGGCATCGAAGGCGGCTTGCGGAGTTTGCGGGGTGCCGTCCTCGCGCCGCCGACGCCTGCCGCCACGGCGACCTCGGCGACGGGCGCGTGGCACGCCGTCGCCGTCCACCACGGGCGCATCGGCGGAAAACCCGTCGGTCGGCGGCTCGGCGTGTTCGGGGACCCCCTCGATATGCTCAACCGGGCCATCCGCGGGCGCGACGAACATCGACGGGTCGCCGAGATCGGGCTGCGGGGCACCGGGCACGGCCAGTTCCGAAAGAGTGCCATCGTCCCGCCGCCCGCCACGCCGACGACGACGTCTGCGCCGACGGCGGCGTTCGCCTTCCTCCGCGGTCTCGCCCGGTACGGGGCGCGAGCTGTCCGCGCCGGCATCATCATCCTCGGTCTCCGGCCCGTCCTCTTCGACGATGTCGTCGGCCTCGAGTTCATCGGCCTCGATCAGTGGGGGCGTTGCATCGCGCGGGGGCATCTCGGCGGCGGCAATCGCGGGCGGACCTTCGCCCGGCAACAGGGCGCGCACGCGATCGATGCGAATCTCCGGCGGCAGGAGCGCATCGTCGCCGCTGAACAGGACGCGCATGCCATAGCGGGCCTCGATGCCAAGCAGACGGTCGCGCTTGTTGTTCAGGATGTACATCGCAATCGGGGTGGCGACATAGACCAGGATCTCGGCTGAACGGCGCTTCGCGCCCTCCTCCTCGATATGGCGCAGAACGTGGAGGGCGGCACTTTCGGTGCTGCGAACAAGGCCGATGCCGTTGCAATGCGCGCAGGTGACGAAGCTGGTTTCCGCGAGCGAAGGGCGCAGGCGCTGGCGGCTCATCTCGAGCAGGCCGAAATGGCTGATATGGCCGATCTGGATGCGCGCGCGATCGTTCTTCAGCGCCTCCTTCAGGCGGCGCTCGACCATCGCGTTGTGTTTCTTCGCCTCCATGTCGATGAAGTCGATGACGATCAGGCCGGCGAGATCGCGCAGGCGGAGCTGGCGGGCGACCTCGTCGGCGGCTTCGAGATTGGTCCGCAGCGCGGTTTCCTCGATGCCGCGCTCACGGGTGGAGCGCCCTGAATTGACGTCGATGGCGACCAGCGCCTCGGCCTGGTTGATGACGAGGTAGCCACCGGATTTCAGCTGAACGGTGGGCGAGAGCATGGCGTCGAGCTGGGCGTCCACCTGGTTCTTGGCGAACAGCGGCACGCTGTCGCGATGGAGCTGCACCTTTTTGGCATGCGCGGGCATCAGCATGCGCATGAAGTCGCGCGCCGCCTTCCAGCCGTCCTCGCCGTCGACCAATATTTCGTCCACGTCGCGCGAGTAGACATCGCGGATCGCGCGCTTGATGAGGCTCGCCTCTTCGTAGATCAGCGCCGGGGCGGAGGACTTCATGGTTTGTTCGCGGATGTCGTCCCACAGGCGCAGCAGATACTCGCAGTCGCGTTTGATCTCCGGCTTGGGCCGGGCGGCGCCGGCGGTGCGTACGATCAGGCCCATGCCCTTGGGGATCTCGAGTTCGGTGGTGATCTCCTTGAGCCGGCGGCGATCGGCGGCGGAGGTGATCTTGCGGGAGATGCCGCCCCCGCGCGGGGAATTGGGCATCAGCACGCAGAAGCGGCCGGCGAGGGAGAGATAGGTGGTCAGGGCCGCGCCCTTGGTGCCGCGCTCTTCCTTGACGACCTGGATGAGCATGATCTGGCGGCGCTTGATAACCTCCTGGATCTTGTAGTTACGCAGGAAGCGCGGCGGGATGCGGCGGTCCTGGGCGTCATCCCCGGCGTCGGAATCGCCACCGACGGTCTCCGGCGGCGGGGCATCGGCTGGGACGGTGTCGATGCCGACGACGTCGCTGTGGGCCTCTTCGGCCGCCGGTTCGTCGGTTACACTGGCAGGTGCGGGAGCTTCTTCGGGGGCCGCAGCCTCCGCATCGGGTGCGTGGTCTATGGCCTCGCCATGGACTACGTCCTGTACGATCAGCGCGGGCTGGGCGGTTTCGGATTGCTGATCATCCGCCGGCTCCGCGGCGGTGGGCGCTTCCCGAGCCGGGGTTTCGGGTTCCGCGGGAACTTCGGCGGCGGATTCAGGCTGCTCGTCGGGTTCCGCCGCCTCGGGCGCGGCAATGCGGGGCGGGATGGGATGTCCCGCGGCTTCGGCCTCGGCGGCACGGTCTTCCGCTGCTTCCTCCTCGCGCGCGGCCTCGGCCTGCGCCTCGATCAGGCGCTGCCGATCGGCGACGGGGATCTGATAGTAGTCGGGATGAATCTCGCCGAACGCGAGGAAGCCGTGGCGGTTGCCACCATATTCCACGAACGCCGCCTGGAGGCTGGGCTCCACGCGGACCACCTTGGCGAGATAGATGTTCCCTTTGAGCTGTTTCTTCGTCGAGGTCTCGACGTCGAAGTCTTCGAGGCGATTACCGTCCAGCACCACGACGCGGGTTTCTTCCGCGTGCGTGGCATCGATGAGCATGCGCTTGGTCATTTAGTCCTGAACTCCGGTGCGCCGCTGCCGGTTCGCATTGAGCCGGCCCGCGCTGCGCGGGCGGCCTGACGTCGAGCGATGACAGGCGGCGGAAAAGGCTTGTGGGGATGGGCTTGCCCGTCCGCTGGAGAGACAGTGCAGCCGCGCATGCCGGAGCGATGGATGTGGTCCGGAAAAAGACAGGCGCGGGTGCGGTCATAGGTCCCTGGCGTTGGGGCGGCGCGCCCCGCGAATGGGGTGCAGCCCTGGTGAGTGTCTCGTGCCGACCACCCGAAGGAGCCGCCGGAACATCCGGCGAAGCCCTCCTCAAAGTGGGGAGGCGATCGCGCAATCTGCGCGCGGCGTAACCGGCGAGGGTGCCCAAAACTGCGCCGGATCAACGGCGGCGGCCTGGGACACAAGCAGGGAGCGGCGGGACTGTCCCCGCACCTTCCCCAGGCGCATCACCGGTTCGCGGGGGACCATGAAGGAAAGCGTGCGCTGCCGCAAGACATCCCGTTGGGGGTGATCAAGATCGCGGTAGCGGCATGAAATGGGCGTAATCAATGCACAATATACAATACTGAAGGTTTTATGGTAAAAGCGGGCCTGAAATGCCTATTCTTCCACCCTCGCGGCGCGTCCTGCTTGGTTCCGGCGTTTCGGCCAGCTTCCTGCTGCCGAGCTGGTGGCGGGCGGCATTGGCCAAATCGTCAGCCGTGAACGCGACAGGCACCGGGGCGAAGTCCCAATCCCAGGCTAAGCCGCCCGGCAAGCTCGTGATGCTCGACCCGGGACATGGCGGGAAGGATCCGGGCGCGATCGGCGTATCGGGCACCTATGAGAAGCATGTTGCGTTCGCCTCCGCGCTGGAACTGCGCAAGCTGCTCCTCGCCGGCGGATACCGGGTGGAACTGACCCGGCGGTCGGACGTGTTCATTCCACTGGATGACCGCGTCGCGCGGGCTCAGGCAAAGGGGGCTGCATTGTTTGTGTCGATGCACGCGGATGCGCTGACCGATCACTCCGTCCGCGGCGCGAGCGTCTATACGCTGGGCACGGCGTCAGATGCGCAAACCGCCGCGCTGGCACAGCGGGAGAACAGTGCGGACCGCTACGGCGGCGCGGGGTTCGAGAACGCACCGCCCGAGGTTGCCCGGATACTGGCAAGCCTGGTGCGGCAGGAGACGCGGGCCGGCTCGGCGAGGCTGGCGCGCAGCGTCGTCGGGCAGTTGGACCAGGACGTGCCGATGCTGCAGAACCCGTCGCGTCATGCCGGGTTTGTGGTGCTGAAGGCGGCGGATATCCCGAGTGTGCTGGTGGAGATGGGATTCATGTCGAATCCCCAGGACGAGGCCGCGCTACGCAAGCCGGCGCATCGTGTGCTGGTGGCCACCGCCATGAAACGTGCGGTCGATGCTTATTTTGCGGCGGCGGAGCACAGCTCCCACATGGCAGGGTAGCCCCGACGGTTTCGCCGCCGCCGACAAACGTGTAGAGCGCCTTTCATGGACATTCCGCCGAACGACAGCCCCCTGACGGCAGGGGAACCGCTCGCCCCCAAGCCCTCGCGGCGTCCGCCCGATCAGCGGAAAGTGGGGCGTCCGGATAAGCGCGGGCGCAAGCGGCGGCCGACATTGCTGCGCATTTTCGCGAGCGTGACGGGATTGGTGTTCGGGCTGATCGCGTTGCTGGCGGTTGCCGGCGGGATCGTCGGCTTTGCCGCGTGGAAGCATTTCAGCGCGGACCTGCCGGATGTGGCGGGACTGCAGAGCTATCAGCCGCGGGTGATGAGCCGTGTCTATGCCGGTGATTCGCGGCTGATGGCGGAACTGGCGACGGAACGGCGCATCTTCGTGCCGTATTCCGCCATTCCCGACATCGTGAAGCAGGCTTTCGTGTCGGCCGAGGACCAGAATTTCTGGGTACATCGCGGCGTCGATCCGCTGGCGATCATCCGCGCGAGCCTGACCAACCTGCAGCAGATGGGCCATGGCCGGCGGCCGGTGGGCGCGTCCACGATCACGCAGCAGGTGGCGAAGAATATCCTGCTCGGCAACGAGCTGAGCCTGGCGCGCAAGGCGCGGGAGGCGTTGCTGGCGCTGCGCATCGAGGACAGTCTCAGCAAGGAACGCATCCTTGAGCTGTACCTCAACGAGATTTATCTCGGGGCGCAGGCCTACGGCGTGGCGGCTGCGGCGCAGGCGTATTTCAACAAGTCGCTGGACGAACTGACGATCCCCGAGGCGGCGTTTCTCGCGGCGTTGCCGAAGGCGCCGAACAACTACAATCCGTTCCGCTTCCCTGATGCCGCGAAATCGCGGCGGGATTGGGTGATCGACCGGATGGCGGAAGATCATGCGATCACCACCGCCGAGGCGACGCAGGCGAAGGCGACGCCGATCCTGCCGGCGGTGTTTCGCCGGCCGGAGACGGTTCAGGGTGCCGACTGGTTCGCCGAGGAAGTGCGGCGCCAGATGATCGACCGGTTCGGCGTAGATACCACCACGCAGGGCGGTCTGGTGGTACGCACGAGCCTCGATCCGGCGCTGCAGGGGGCGGCGGAAAGCGCGCTGCGCGATGGGCTGGTGGCCTATGACCGCACCCATGGCGGCTGGCGCGGTGCGATCGGACATATCGGCACACCACAGACCTTGCGGACGAACTGGGCCAAGGATTTGTCCGAGGTGACGCGCCCGGCCGGGACGTTGCCGAACTGGACGACAGCGGTGGTGCTGGAGGCGACCGATAGCGAGGCGAAGCTGGGCTGGCTCGAACGGCCGGCGGACCCGCGCGCGGCGGCGCTGCCGCATGTGAGTTCGATGCTCATGTCCGATACGGGATGGGCGCGACCGGTGCGGGATGGCAAGCTCGGCCCGACGCCGCGACGCATCGGCGATGTGATGCAGCCCGGCGACGTCGTGCTGGCCGAGTTGATGCCGGCGGTGGCGGCGCAGGGGAAGACTGCGGCGCGTCCCGAGCGGCTCGTGCTTCGCCAGATCCCCGCCGTGCAGGGCGCTCTGGTCTCGCTCGATCCGGCGACGGGACGGGTGCTGGCGATGGTCGGCGGCTGGAGTTTCGACACCAGTCAGTTCAATCGCGCGACGCAGGCGCAGCGCCAGCCCGGCAGCAGTTTCAAGCCGTTCGTTTACCTGACGGCCCTGCAGCAGAACATCCCGCCGAACCAGCGATTCATGGATGCGCCGTTCGTGATGGACACGCCGTCCGGCCGCTGGCGTCCTGGGAATTTCGAGCAGAGCTTCAGCGGCCCGGTGCCGCTGCGCCTCGCGCTTGAGCGGTCGCTCAATCTCGTCACCGTGCGCGTTGCCGATAAGGTGGGGATGAACGCGGTGGCGCAGAATGCGATCGCCTTCCATGTGGTGGACAGCATGCCGCGTGTGCTTCCGGCTGCCCTGGGCGCGGTGGAGACCACGGTGATCCGCATGGCCGGCGCCTATGCGAGCCTGGCCGAAGGCGGGCGCGAGGTGATTCCGACGCTGATCGATACCGTGCAGGATCGCGAGGGCCATGTGGTCTGGCGACCTGAAGGCCTGACCTGCGAGGGCTGCAGCGACCCGACACGGCCGCCGACGCTGGATGATACGCGCAAGCAGATTGCCGACGCGCCGAGCGTGTTCCAGCTGGTGACGATGATGCAGGGCGTGGTGCAGCGTGGGACCGGCTTCAAGGCGGGCCAGGGCCTGAACCGGCCGATCGCGGGCAAGACCGGTACCAGCCAGGACTTCGACGACGCGTGGTTCGCAGGATTCACCGCCGACCTTGTGACCGTTGTGTGGGTGGGCTTCGATACGCCGTCCACGCTCGGCGAGAACGAGACCGGCGGCAACATCGCCGCGCCGATCTGGCATGACTACATGGCGGTGGCGCTGAAGAACCGGCCGGTCCTGACCTTCCCGCAGCCGGATGGGGTGTCGATGGTGACGTGGGACAGCGGCGCGGGCTCACGCACCGACGCGTTCAAGCCGGGGACCGAACCTGGCTCGCCGGGTGGGGCGACGGCGACCGCCTACGGTGCGCCGGCGGCCAGCGATAGCGGTGGCGGAGCCGGCAGCGCGGCGGGCGGTGCCAGTGTCGACAGCGCGATCGGCGGGCTGTATTGACGCCAGCCCCTTCTTAAGTTTGCGCCATGTCCACTGAAGCCGACGCCCTCAACGAACAGATCAAGCAGTCCGTTGCGCTGCTGAGGAGGCATCTTTGACTGGGATGCCGCCCAGCACCGGCTCGCGGAGCTCAACGCCCGCGCCGAGGATCCCGATCTCTGGAATGACGCCGCGACCGCCCAGGCGCTGATGCGCGAACGCCAGAAGCTGGCGAGCGGCGTGGAGGGCGTGTTGCGGCTGGAATCCGAGATATCCGACGCGATGGAATTGATCTCCATGGCGGAGGCCGAGGGCGACGCGGCGATGGTGGCCGATGGGATCGCCACGCTGCAGGGGCTGGCCGATGAGGCGAAGCGGCGGGAGATCGAATCGCTGCTCTCAGGCGAGGCGGACGGGAACGACGCGTTCGTCGAGATCAATGCCGGCGCGGGTGGGACGGAAGCGCAGGACTGGGCCGAGATGCTGATGCGCATGTACATGCGCTGGGCCGAACAGCATGGCTACAAGGTCACCTTGATCGAGCAGTCCGAGGGCGAGCAGGCCGGGATCAAGTCGTCGACGCTGCAGGTGAGCGGGCCAAACGCCTATGGATGGCTGAAGACCGAGGCTGGGGTGCACCGTCTCGTGCGGATCAGCCCATTCGATTCCGCGGCGCGCCGGCAGACGAGTTTCGCGAGTGTTTGGGTCTATCCGGTGGTGGACGACACGATCGAGATCGAGATCGATCCCAGCGACCTGAAGGTGGATACGTTCCGCGCGTCCGGCGCGGGCGGCCAGCACGTCAACAAGACCGAATCGGCGATCCGTATCACGCATATTCCGACGGGAATTGTGGTGGCATGCCAGACGGACCGCAGCCAGCACCGCAACCGGGCGACGGCGATGGGGATGCTGAAGGCGCGGATGTATGAGGCGGAGCTGCAGAAGCGCGAAGCAGCGGCGGCGAAGACCGAAGCGGCAAAGACCGATATCGGCTGGGGGCATCAGATCCGCAGCTACGTGCTCGCGCCCTACCAGCTGGTGAAGGATTTGCGCACGAACGTCGAGACCGGCAATCCGGATGCGGTGCTCGACGGCGATCTGGACCCGTTCATGGCGGCGTCGCTTGCGGCGCGCGTCGGGGCGACACGCAGCGAGGCGAGCGCCCAGGCTCAGTAGAATCGCGCAGCAAGTGCATTGATCAGCTCAGCTGGAACAGCTGGGATTTCAGATAGGCGGTTTCGGGCAAGTGCGGATGCACGGGGTGATCCGCGCCGGCGCCGCCGGTGTGGAGGATGCGGGCCTCGCGGCGCGCTTTGTAGATGCCGTAGGCGATCTGTGTGGCGAATTGATCGAGTGGCGCATGGTGGCTGCACGACGCCGCGAACAGGAAGCCATTGGGGGCGACGAGCTTGGCAGAGAGGTTCGCCATCTTGCCGTAGGCACGCAGGCCGGCATCCTGGTCCTTGCGCGATTTGGCGAAGGCGGGGGGATCGCAGACCACGATGTCGTAGCTTTGGCCCTCCGCGGCCAGGGCGGTCATCGTCTCGAACGCGTCGCCGCGGCGGATGCGGATGCGGTCCCCGAGGCCGTTCTGGCGGGCGGCTCTGGTTGCCTGATCGAGGGCCGGGGCGGAGCTGTCAACGAGGGTGACCTCGGTCGCGCCGGCGGCCGCACAGCGCAAGGCGAAGGCGCCGGTGTGGGAGAACACGTCCAGGACGCGGGCGCCGGGCGCAAGGGCGGCGACGGCGTCGCGATTGTCGCGCTGATCGAAGAACCATCCGGTTTTCTGGCCGGCGAGGGGGTCGATGGGGAAGGTCACGCCCCCTTCCCTCACGGTGGCGGTTGCGTCCTTGCCGTACAGCAGGCTGACCTCATCGGGCAGGTTTTCGAGGCGGCGGGATGAGGTGTCATTGCGAGCGACGATGGCGCGCGGATGCAGCAGGGCGACGAGCGCATCGACGATCCCGGGCGTGAGGCGGTCCATGCCGGCGGTGTTGGCCTGGAGGACGAGAACGTCGTCGTAGCGGTCGATGACAAGGCCCGGCAAGCGATCCGCCTCGGCGTGGACGAGGCGGTGGAACGGGGTGTCGCAGACGCGGG
>Ga0182012_10006515_pt1 | contig 11898 bp, 5 predicted proteins | sample 612S2SmetaG_FD_120486 | JGI IMG/M metagenome (GOLD analysis project Ga0182012, IMG submission 120486) | Permafrost microbial communities from Stordalen Mire, Sweden - 612S2S metaG | ecosystem: Environmental > Terrestrial > Soil > Wetlands > Permafrost | place: Sweden: Stordalen | collected...
GTGCGATGTGGCGGGGGCTGGAAACGGATTCACGGTCCGGCTATTGAGGCACTCCCAGAGGAAACGGGGAGCAACGGCTAGGCTGGACCTACGGAATACCGCGCCAGTCCTCGACCCGACCGGGCAGCGTTCGCCGATCCGCCTGCAGCCCACCCAACTAAGATGATTTCCATCTCGTCCGGTTCATGCCTCTCTTCGAGGTGGGGGCGAATTCAACACCATCCAGTAAAGGCCGAGCTGGGCAGCTACCTTCACGAATTGGTCATAGTCGACGGGTTTAAGAATGTAGCTGTTAACGAAGTGGGTATATGCGTTGACCCGATCCTGGTCTTCGTTGGAAGACGTAAGAATAACAACCGGGAGATGCCGGGTGCGTTCATCTGCGCGAATCGCTTTCAGTACATCGACACCACTGATCTTCGGCATGTTGATATCGAGGAGTGTTACAGCTGGCATGTCGCGTACATCCCTATTTGCATAGGTTCCGCTGCCGAATAGATAGTCCATACCCTCCTGCCCGTCGCGGACGCGGACCAACGGATTCTTGACGTTGGCACGATTGAAGGCCCTCGCAGTCAGCTCGGCGTCGTCGTCATTGTCTTCCACCAGGAGAATCGTATGGGTTTCAAACATCATTGGAATTCTCCCAGCGTGAAATAGAAAGTTGCACCCGCGTCAACTGCCGATTCCGCCCAAATGCGACCTCGGTGTCGCGATATGATTTGCTGTACGATTGCCAGGCCGATACCGGTGCCCTCAAACTCCGATTCCAAGTGCAGCCGCTGGAACGGAACGAAGAGTTTGTCCGCATACGCCATGTCGAACCCGACACCGTTATCGCGAACGTAGAAGACATTCGCCTCTCCATGATTCGAACATCCGAACGCAATCTGAGGCTGTGACGCCTTTGCAGTGTATGTCCAGGCATTGCCGAGCAGGTTGGTCAGGACCATGGTCATCAGGTGCCTATCGGCGGTGACTGTGAGCCCATCGGAAATCTCCACAGCAACGTTGCGCAACGGGTCTTTGCCTTGGAGTTCGGCGACTACGTCACGCGCCGGCGCGGTGAGATCGATCCGCTCTTTCTTGAGCGCGCCGCGAGTCACGCGGGACAGCTCCAGAATATCGTTGATCAGTGTGGACATTTTCTGTGCCGCTGTCCGCACCCGCTGCAGGCAATGGCAAGCATTTTGGTCCAGCTTCTCGGAGTAGTCGTCGAGAAGCATCTTGCTGAATCCATCAATGGCGCGGAGCGGCGCCCGCAAATCGTGGGAGACAGAGTAGCTGAAGGCCTCCAGCTGCTTGTTGGACTGTTCAAGTTCGTTGGTCCATTCGCGGCGGGCGTGGGCAATGTCAAGATGGGTTCGCACACGCGCCATGAGTTCCTGAGCGGAAAACGGCTTGGTCAAATAGTCATCTGCGCCGGCATTCAACCCCTCAACGGCAGACTCCTCGCCGGCTCGCGCCGACAAGAGAATCACCGGGACGCCCCTCGTGCTCTGAGTGGCTTTGAGTTCACGCAGTAGTCCAAAACCGTCCAACCCAGGCATCATGATGTCCGTAAGAACCAGATCCGGAGGGTGCTCCCGGGCAGCGGCAAGAGCGGTCAAGCCATCCGGAACCGCCAGCACCTCGTATCGTTCGGCAAGCAAACGGCGGACGTAGTCCCGCATGTCGGCATTATCATCGGCCAGCAGCACTTTCTGGCGGCCTGAGCGATGCGGGGATGCGCCAGATGGAGCGACTGCCCCACCAATACGGGCGACTGCCCCATTGACAGGTTCAGGATGTGGCGGCAATTCGTTCGACTCAGCCGCATTGGGCAACCAGTGCAGCGCCTCCTCGGCGTAAGCAGTCCCCCGCGTTGCTGTCGAGACCAACTCGCGAGTTTTGCGCTTAGGGGCAGACGGAAGGTGGTTCGTGCCGGTCTGAATAGTGACCGTAAATGTACTGCCCTTCTCCTCCTGGCTCTCTATGTTCACCTGGCCGCCATGCAGAGAAACGAGTTCCCGCACAAGAGCGAGGCCGATTCCCGTGCCTTCATGCGTGCGCGACTTTGCACCTTTTACACGGTGAAAGCGCTCGAACAGGCGCGGCAATTCGGCTGCGGGAATGCCGACACCGGTATCGGCAACGGTAAGCTCAACATGATCGACGCGCCAGCGGAGCGTGACCGTGATGCTGCCTTCAAACGTGTGCTTGAAAGCATTAGAGAGCAGGTTGAGCACGATCTTCTCCCACATCTCCCGGTCCACGTAGACGGCCTCGGGCAGGGCATCGCAGTTCACCGCAAACGTCAGGCCGGCTTTCTCGACGGCAGAACGAAACACGCTCGCCAGTTCCACTGTATATGCCGCTAGGTCCGTGGGCTCGTAATTTGCCTGCGCGCGGCCGGCCTCGATACGCGAGAAGTCGAGCAAACTGTTGACCAGTTTCAACAGACGCAGGCTGTTTCGATGGGCGGTTTCCAACCGTTCGCGTCGGGCCGCGGGCAATGGATCGTTGCTTTCAGCCAATTCGTCAGCGAGCGGCCCAAGCATCAACGTGAGCGGGGTGCGAAACTCGTGGCTGACGTTGGAGAAGAACTCTGTCTTGGCACGATCGATCTCAGCCAGCGCTTCGGCACGCCTGCGCTCCTCCTCATAGGCACGCGCATTGGCCAATTCGGTGGTGGCCGCGGCGGCCAGCAAGTCGTAAAAAGAGCGGTAGGTCTCATTCAACGCCAATCGAGTACTCACTCCAGCCACCAGCGCCCCACGCGGCCGCTTGCAGCCCGGAGGCGTGAGCGGGAAGACCAGCGCAGCTTTTTGCGATTCAGGATAGTCGCCGCAAGAGAATGGTCCGAATCGCAGTTCCAGGTCGTCGACGTACCGGGCCTGCCCTGTCGCTGCTACATCGGAAAGAGGCCACGAGGATGGATCCGGCGTGAGCAACGACAGAAACGCCGGACTCGCAGCGCTGTCGTGAGCCAAACCGCCGCCGGCAATGAGTCGCGCGCGCTCTGCTTTTTCATCGAATAAATAAAATAGAACGAAAGGCAGATCGAACGGATACGCAGATAACGTCTGCGCAGCCAGCCTGCATGCCTCTTCCTCCGTTTGTGCCTTGCTCGTGCACGAGGATAGGTCGCGCAATATGCGTGTCCGCCTCTCGCTTAGCATCCGACTCGTCGTTTCCGTCACGGGATGAAACAGACCGGCGACACCTGTTTCATCGCGAATGGGGCTGAACGAAAATGTGAAGAATGTTTCCTCCAAATATCCATAGCGATCGAGAAAGATGCGTTGATCTTCAAGAAAGGATGTCTCCCCGGTAAGCGCCCGGGCAAACGCCTCGCCGATGACGGGCCAAGCTGAAGCCCAGCATTCCGTGAAGTCCTGACCCATGGAGTAAGGATGCTTTTCACCGCAGATCGGCCAGTAGCCATCGTTATAGATCTGCACATGCTGAGGCCCCCAGACCAGCGAAATGGGGAAGTTGGACGCCAGGCAGAGGCTGACCGTCGCGCGCAGGCTTTGCGGCCAGGAGTCGACAGGGCCTAGCGGCGTATTGGTCCAGTCCATCGACCGGATCAATTCCCCCATTCTTCCTCCGCCAATCAGCCAGCTCTGTGGTTCGCTCTGGCGCCGCTGCAAGGTGACATCCACCGTCGATCCCGCCATAAGAATGCACTCTTCCTTTCCTCCGGCCATTTCATCTGCCAGACATTTCCTTTCCATTACCCAAGTCATCAGGACCAACCAAAGAATGGCCGGCCTTGGACACTAGCGTTGTCGCAGCTCCCGAATGAACGCAATTTATTTCCAGCCGACTCTCCTGTCTCTCGAGTTCACTTCCTCGCACGATCCTGGTCCGAACCGAATCGGCGGTGCGACTGCTGCTGTGGCCACGCTAGTGGGCGAATTTTGGGTCTCGCTTCCTTCCAGCGTGAAATAAAACGTTGCGCCACGGCCAACTTCCGCTTCCGCCCAAACACGGCCACCGTGTTTCTGCACGATCCGATAGACCGTAGCCAAACCTACGCCTGTGCCTTCAAAATCTTCGTCGCGGTGAAGACGCTGAAAGACGCCGAACAACTTGTCCGCATACCTCATGTCGAAGCCAACGCCATTGTCCCGCACGAAGATCACGGTCTCGTCTCCCTCCTGCGCGTGCCCAACTTCGATGACCGCGCGGGCCCGCGGGCGAGTGTATTTGATCGCGTTGGCCAGCAGGTTCTGAAAAATCTGCCGGACCAGCACCGGGTCGCAATTCGCCGCGGGCAGGTCGCCGATCTCCCACTCGACTTCGCGGCCTTCCGTCTCGGCGTGCAGCATCGAGAGGATCTCTCGCACGATGGGACCCAATCCTGTCCGTTGCAAACGCAGCGGCTGTTTTCCGGTTCGAGCCAGATTCAGAAGCTCACCAATCAAAACTCCCATGCGTTGCGTGCCATCTTGAATCCGCATCAGATAATGCAATGCCTGGGGATCAACCGTCGCTCCGAACTCCTCAAGAAATGCGCTGGCGAAGCCATGGATATGACGCAAGGGCGCGCGCAGGTCGTGGGAGACGGAGTATGTGAATGCGTCGAGTTCCCGGTTCGCGTTTTCCAGTTGCATTGTGCGTTGCGCGATTCTCTCTTCGAGGCTTTCATTCAGTTTGCGAATCTCAAGTTCGGCGACTTTCTGTCGTGTGATATCGCGGAATGCCGTCACGCCGCCGCGCAACACGCCGCCCTTGTCGATCAATGGAGATCCATTCGATTCAATCCATATGCCCTGCTCCACTTCAGGGATGCGCATAAACATCTCTGCGCTGCTTACCTCACCGGAAATAGCTCGTAGTAGAGGATTCTGCTCGGGAGGGAACAGCGTAACCGTATCGGGGAGATAGGCGCGGTAATGCAAACTCCATTCTTCCGGCGGTCGATCGACTACGCTTTGGCCGACAATTCTCTCGGCTGCCGGGTTCCACAGGATGAGTTTTCCCTGCTCGTCGGCGGCGACCAGCCCCTCCGTCATACTGTCGAGAACCGATCGAAGCATGAGTGACTGGGTCTCCAACTCTTGTCGAGAGTTAGCCAACTGCATAGCGAGCCGGGCAAGTTCCGCTGCTTGCTCCTCGAGCTGCCGCTGCGATTCTTTCTGCTCGCTGATATCGGTATTCGTGCCAAACCAGCGGGTCACGCGGCCATCCGCGTCCCGAAAGGGCATCACACGGGTAAGGAAGGTTCGGAAGCGGCCATCCGCGCCGCGCAACGGGAACTCCATGTCGAAGGGTTCCCCTCTGGCAATCGATCCGTTCCATCTCTCCAGTACCTTGGGGAGCATCTCAGGATCGTGGACGCTCTGCCAATCCCAACCCTGCATCTGCTCAAGCGTCGTGCCGGTGTAGTCGTACCAGCGCTGGTTATACCAGAAAATGTGGCCGTCAGGCCCCGCCATCCATACGAGCTGCGGAATACCGTTGGCCAAGGCTTGGAAGCGCTCGTTGCTCTCTCTCAACTCCTCGTTCTTCAGTTTGCGCTCCGTGATGTCATGCAAGACGGCCACTCCTCCGCAGAGCTCGCCCCTGGCGTCCCTCATGGGCCGCGCCGCAACCTCCAGCAAGACCCTGCCGTCCTCTCCCGGACGCTCGACAATCAATTCTTCCTGCACCGATTCGCCTCGCATCGCCCGTACCAGCGGAAGTGCATCTGCTGGATACGGAGTGATCCCGTCGGGCAGGAAAACCTGGTAGTTTGTGTTCCGTTGTTCACCGGGAATACCGTCCGGCTTTCTCCCCACCAGTCTTTTCGCGGCATCGTTCCAGCTAACGAAGCGGCCTTCCCGGTCAACCGCGATCAATCCCTCGCCCATGCTTTCCAGTACCAGCTCAAACATCCGGGTCTGTTCGGTGAGCGCCGCCTCCACGTGTTTGCTCTCAGTAATATCGCGCGCAATTGTCGATGCGGCTACAACCGCTCCGCTGCGATCGCGAATCGGCGAAATGGTTACCGATACATCGATCTCCCTGCCGTCCTTTCGCACCCGGACGGTTTCGAAATGCTCTACGCTAATGCCCTGCGCGACCCGCCCCAGAAGCTCCGTTTTTTCGTGCGCGCGTTCCGCTGGGATAATGATGGAAAGCCGGCTGCCAATCGCCTCGGACGATGGGTAGCCGAATACTTTCTCAGCTCCGCGATTCCAGGCGAGAATGGTTCCATCCAGCGTCGCGCTGATAATGGCGTCGTTGGAGAACTCGACGATCGCGGCCATTCTTTCGCGCAAGGCATCGGACTGCCTGCGATTGGTCACATCGCGCAAGATGATGGTGAAAAGCTTCTCGCCGTCCGTCACCGCCTGGGAAATGGATGCTTCAATCGGAAACTCCTGACCGCCGGCACGTACCGCCCACAACACATCCTTTTGCCCCAAGGCGCGGTTGGTAACGCCGGCTTCGCCAAACTTGCGAATATTTTCGGCATGTGCGGCGTGGAACCGCTGAGGAATGAAACGGGAGATCGGGCTCCCTAATGCGTCCTCTGCCGTGCATTGAAACACCTTCTCGGCGGCATCGTTGAACATCACGATGCGCTGGTCTTGGTCCAGAGTAATGATCGGGTCCATGGCGGACTGAACGATGCCCGCCACGCGCCCCTCACTCTCGCGGAGAGCGGCTTCGGCATCCTTTCGGCTCTGGATTTCAGCTCGCAGCGCCGTCGTGCGCTGCTCCACACGGCGTTCGAGGTCGGCGTTGAGAGAGATCACTTGCGCGCGAGCTCGCGTGCTGATACGGATTTCGCGGTTGACGGCAGCTCCCGCCAGTGCGAGGAAGGTCAAGCCCAACAGCGCTCCCAGCGCGATCAAAGACAGATTGAGGCGCCGCGCGGCGCGTGTGCGCTCCAGGCGCTGCTGGAGCAGACGATTTTCAGTCCCCTCCATTTCCCCGATCGTGGCGCGTACCCTGTCCATGAGCTGTTTGCCCAGTTCCAACTGCGCTTCAGAAGGCTGCTGTCCTGTATTCTGTCGTGCGGCCACCAGATTCCGAGATGCTTCGATTCTGGTGTTCACTTGCTTCTCCAGTGTGTCCAATCGCAGTTGCAGATCCGCATTCTTGACGGTCAAAAGGCGCAGCCTGAGCAAATCTTGCCCCACCGCGTTTCTTCCCGCCTCGTACGGCTCCAGGAATGACGGGCGTCCGCTCATAGCAAACCCCCGCCCTCCCGTCTCCGCATCCAGCAGATGTCTCAATGTGACTTCGAGGGCCATTGACACTTCGTCGGTGTGCGCGACCCAGTCAGCATCCTCGGCCGCCTGTTGTGCCGTGCGCCAGGAAAGAAAGCCGAGTACACAGGTCAGAAGGATGGCAAGGGCAAAGCCTGCAATGAGTTTGATGCGCAACATCGATTCAGGAGTGGTCGGGGCGGTCGGATTCTCCCGCTGCTCGATGCAGGCTTCGGACGGCTTGTTCACGCTTTCGAGTCCCCCCTGAGCGAAGCGACCGTATCTTTGAGCGAAGCGACCATATCTTTGAGCGAAGCGGCAGCATTTTTGACCGAAGCGACCGTATCTTTGAGCGAAGCGGCAGTATGTTTGACCGATGCGGCCGTATGTTTGAGCCAAGCGGCCGTATGTTTGAGCGAGGCGGCTGACGCGGAGTAATGCCTGCGCCCCGACACGAGTGTCACGATCCCTGAGGGAAGCTCAGAGTGGCGGTTGTGCCCTGATTGGATTCGAATTCCATCACCCCATGCACTCTCTTGGTGAGCATGACGATAATCTGCATTCCCATCGACGTGCCATTGCGCAATGACGAAGCGGCCATTCCGACTCCATGATCCGCAACCGTCAGTTGGACCCGTCCTGCATCGTTGCGAAGCCCGATCACGATTTCTCCCTTTCCCTCCGGATAGGCGTATTTGACCGCATTGGTAAGCAGCTCATTCAGAATCAACCCGCATGGGATCGATACATCGATGGGCAGGGCCACCGGGCTGATCTCCATCCGCACGCTGATCGAATCGTCGCGCTCGAAGCATGCGACGATCTCCGGTGCGATCCTCTTGACATAGTCTCCGAAGTTCACCTGGGTCATGTCTTTCTGCCGGTGCAACTGCTCGTGAATCGACGCCATGGACTTGACCCGTCGCTCGCACTCTTTCAGATCCGTTACGATTTCGGCATCTGTACTCTTCCTTGCCTTCATCGAGAGAAGAGACGCGACGATCTGTAGATTGTTCATAACGCGGTGGTGAATTTCCTGCACCAGAACGATCTTTTCCGACAGCATGGCCTGCAGCGAGTCGACCGAAGCCTGCAACGAAGTCTCGACAGTTTTCAGCCGCGTAACATCCTGGGCCGTGAGCAGTGCCCGCGTTGCATGCCCCATCACAATGGGCGCGACCGAAACCAGAAGACAGCTCCCTGGAGTCTCATCATGGCTCGGCAGCGGAGTCCATACTTCAACCGAATCGTGCGGCACGCCAATTTTGAATACATCTGCAAGGATCGTCCACGTGGCACAGTGGGCGCAGCTCTCTTCCGGAATCGCTCGAATCGAATCTGGGGCCGGATGCGGGCATTGCAGCAATGTGCAGATCTTCTTTTCCTGCCAACCCTCGGCCGCCAGCCTGCAAAAGTGAATCGCGCTATTGTTGATCTTCTCCACCTGGAGTTGCTCATTGAGAACAAACATCAGCACCGGCGCGTTGGCGTAAATGGCCTCAAGCTCCGCATGGGCGGCATCAAGCTTTTGGCCTGCCTCGCGGTTCTGGCGGCGAATCATCGCTTCCTTCAGCTCGCGGTCCACCGCTGGAAGCAGCCTGTCCATCTTGTCTTTGAGAAGAAAGTCATGAGCTCCGCCTCTCATGATGCTTACCGCGATTTCTTCTCCCACGGCTCCCGAGATGACGATGAATGGTATATCCAGCTCCATCTCTCGAAATACGCGCAGGGCGGCGGGTGCGCTGAATTGCGGAAGTCGATAGTCGGAGATGACCAAGTCCCAGGGTCCGCGTTTGAAGGCGGCTCGCATCTGTTCTTCGCTTTCCACTCGTTCGGCGTCGATCTCGTAACCCGATCCTTCGAAAAGACGCAAAATGAGGGCCGCGTCATTCTCCGAGTCTTCGATCTGCAGGAGGCGAAGTGCTTGCTTCAATTTGGCCTCATGGTGCGCTTGGTCTGAGTCGCGCTCCCGCTGAGCCGTTGCTGGGCGATGCCAAGTCATTCCCGGCGCTGCGCGATGCGCGTGCCTCGACCAGCATTCTGACTCAAGAGGGGCCCAACTGCGATGATTCTACGCGGATCGAAGTTGAGGTTTGCCAGATAACATGAATCTCTTCGCCCTCGATGACCAAAACAGCACCAAAGGGTGTGATCGGCCCGAAATAGCCCTCTGCCGGCCAATTCATTGATTTGAATGGTGCCGGGAGGTGGGTCCAGCAGCGTATTGATTCTAAATAATTTATCGAAAATATTAGAAGCTCAAAACTATCAAAACGCAGAAAACGCGGCTCTTGAGTACGCTGCAAGCGCACAAGGTTTTAGTCGGGCAGGTTTAGTTGGTTGGCTGTGGTTTTCACTTCTTCTCGACGGGGATTGCGGCATACAGCCATTGGCACAGGGGTAAGTGAGCGAGTAGCAGTATTACGACTTCAAAGCAGTTGACCACGCGCCGGCCAGGACCGAGATGGCCGCTCTTCGCGCCATTTCCACGCGCGCCGCAATTACCACGACGAGGTTTACGAATCACTACGAGCGGGGCGATTTAAAGGCCGATCCGTTCAAACTTCTCGAGAAGTATTTCGATGCATTTATGTATGTGACAAATTGGGGGACGCGAGAGTTTCATCTTCGCCTGCCGCAGGAGTTGGTCGAGTTCAAGCATTTCAAGTCGATGCTCCCAGGTGAGGCTGCGAGCGCACAACGTGCTGGAAAGTTCGTGATTGTCAGCATTGAGAGTGAAGTGGCATCCGAGGATGACCATGGCGACCGGTTCGACTTTAGCTTGGCGAGTGCTTCGGCCAACGGTGAGCATGTAACCGATTCCATTTGGAGCTCCAACCATTTCCGCGGCGATGAGCACACGCCCTATAGAAGGCGTCGTGCTTTGCGCGATGCGCAATATAACGTTCCGATTGCGGAACACGGTGCGCACCATGTCCGGAAAGGAACATCGCAAAGGATAAAACCAATCGGCAATCCGCATGGCCGTTGCAACGAAGCTAAAACTAGGTAAGGTCATACGGGTTGTTGCGGTCTTATGTGTATCACAGAGCTGCCAAATTAGGCGGGGAATCATCTGGCAAGTGCGTCCTGTCTCTGCGGGTATTCACTCTTCACAATGGCGTCCGGATTCAGGAAGAAACTGACCAGGTTTGATTCTCCGGCACGGGCCACTTGTGTTTGGACCACATCATTTGGAGGTTTTCGCAGTGTTCAAGCACGTGTCGGTTTCGTTCACCAATGTCCATGTCGCCGCTCTCGTTTTCATGTCAACTCGAACGAAGGTGAGAGTCGATGACCGGCTGAATCGATCCGTGCATTCGGGGAGCTTTGCGATTCGAAGACATTCTGCGCGATCACTTCTCCTCATGGCGGCACTGCTCTATGTTTGCGCCTCGCAGGCTCTCGCCGGAAGCGCGGCTACGACTACGACGCTGAGTGCTAAAAGTGGCGGCTCAGCCGTTTCGTCCGGAGGATCGATTACGTCGCCGGCCCAGCTAACGCTGACCGCAGCTGTGCTGGCGAGTTCGACCCCTGTAACCGCGGGGACGGTAAACTTCTGTGTGAGCGGAGCAGCCGTGTGCTCGGACATCAACTTCGTTGGTACGGCCGAGTTGACCTCGGCCGGTACGGCATCTTACACATTTGTTCCAGCCATCGGTGCACACAGCTATGTAGCCGTTTATATAGGGACCGCAGCGGATGCCACGAGCACCTCCTCGACTTATTCCCTTACAGTCACCGGAGGCTATGCAACCACATCGGTGTTGGGCAGCGCGCTGACCTCCTCCAATCCGAATGTCTACACTTTGACGGACACGGTTACCGGCAAAGTTCTTGCCTATCCCTCAGGAACGATTTCCTTCGAGGACACCTCGAATTCGAATTACGTGATTGGCACCGCCAATTTGGTGAGTGGGACCAGTACTTTTGCTCTGAATGCTGAGTCCACGGTGAATACAACAACAAACTACACACGTTTCGTTGCCGTAGGGGATGTAAATGGCGACGGCATTCCAGACATCATCACTTCGCTCTTCTATGGACCGCCGGGTCCCGGGGTGCAGGTGTTCACCGGCAAAGGCGATGGTACATTCAACAGTGGCACAGTCTATTCGGTCTCGAACGGCAACACGTTCGGGCCGCAGTTCGTCGCCCTGGGCGACTTCAACAACGACGGCTGTCCGGACATCCTCGCGGAGGCCTTCGACACCAGCCAGATAGCTCTCTTTCTCAATACAAAGTCTTCCGGCGCATGCACAGGCAGCTTTCAAACAGCCTCCTATTTTTCCGGTCCTGGCGGCAGCTACGCCATCAGCGGTCCGGGCGGGCTCGCGGTGGGGGATTTCAATCAAGACGGCAATCTGGACTTTGTCGTCAACAACAATGGTCCCAGCGGCAACACCGGTACGGACTCCGTGGTCTTTTTCGGTAACGGTGCCGGCGGCTTTGCGGCCGCAACGCCGGTTCAACTCGCCCCTGGCGGAACAGTCGTTCCCCAGTACACGGCGGTAGCGGACTTTAACGGCGACGGGCTTCTGGATCTTGCCATTGCAAACAGCGGAACCGACACCTTCAATGTGTACCTGAACAACGGTACGGGCGGGTTCACGCTGGCGCACACCTACTCGACGCCGGTGCCCAATGTAATCATCAAGGCTGCCGATCTCAATCAGGATGGCAAGATCGATCTGGCGATAGCCAGCGGCAA
>Ga0182012_10006518_pt1 | contig 11897 bp, 4 predicted proteins | sample 612S2SmetaG_FD_120486 | JGI IMG/M metagenome (GOLD analysis project Ga0182012, IMG submission 120486) | Permafrost microbial communities from Stordalen Mire, Sweden - 612S2S metaG | ecosystem: Environmental > Terrestrial > Soil > Wetlands > Permafrost | place: Sweden: Stordalen | collected...
CAGGTGGCGATGCTGAGCGCGAGTGCGATCGCCGGACTGACCGGCACGCAGGTACCCTGGCTCAGTGCGGCACAGCTGGGGGTGTTGTCGCAGACCCAGATCGCGTCCCTGTCCACGGATTCCATCGCGAGCCTGACCGCCACCGCGATCGCGGCTTTGTCCACCACCCAGATGCATGCGCTGACACAAGGTCAGACCGGTGCGCTGACCCCTGGGCAGATCGCCGCCCTGACCCCGGTGGAGTTGCACGGCCTGTCGGTCCAGCAGGTTGCCGGCCTGACCGCGAGCGGTGTGGCCGCATTATCCACCAGCCAGCTCGACCGGCTCACGACCCAGCAAGTCTCGGCGATCGCCGCCACCGCGGTGCCCGGCCTGACCGGCACCCAGCTCGCCGGATTACCCCCCAGCCTTCTCGGCGCGCTGACGGTGACGCAGATCGGCGCCCTGACCACCGGCCAGACCGGGGCGCTGGCCGGCACCCAGATCGCCGCGCTGAGCACAGGGCAACTCGCCGGTCTGCGGGCCAGCCAGGTCCAGGCCTTGTCCGCCGACCAGATCCAGGCGCTGACCACCGGTCAAATCGGGTCGCTGGGACCGGCGGCGCTGGGCGGGCTGACCGCTGCGCAGATCGGGACGTTGAGCGCCGCGCAGCTTCATGCCTTGAGCGCGACGCAGATTGGCGACCTCCCGGTCGCCGGGATCGCCGGACTGGGCACCGCGGGGCTGGCTGGTCTGACGACCACCCAGGTTGGCGGACTGAGCGGCACGCAGATGGCCGCGCTGGCCGCCACCCAGATCGCGGCGCTGACCAACCCGCAATTGCAGGCGCTGGACCAGACCCAGATCAGCCATCTCACGGCGACCGGCCTGGCCGCGCTTAGTCCGGCCCAGTTGACCAGCTTGTCGGCGACCCAGGTCGGCGACATCTCGACTGCCGGCATTACCGGCCTGGCCAATACCCAACTTGCAGCCCTGACCGCGACGGAACTGGGCGCGCTTACCCCGACCGAATTCGGCGCGCTGAGCAGCTTCCAGGTCGGTGCGCTGACCACCGGCCAGATTGCCGCCCTCAGCACCACCCAGCTCAACGGGCTGGGCGAGGCCGGGATCGGCACCTTGTCCGCCGGTCAGTTGGCCGCGCTGTCGGTCGGACAGATCGGTGGATTGAGCAACACCGAGATTGCCGGGCTGCTGGATACCCAGATCGAGGCCTTGTCCGCCAGCCAGCTCGCCGGCCTGACAACCACCCAGATGGGGGCGCTGTCCGCCATCGCGATCAGCGGGCTGAGCACGACGGCGCTGGCCGGCCTGGCCGCGACCCGGGTCGGCGCGATGACCCCGGCGCAACTCGGCGGGCTGGCCCAGACCCAGATCGCCGCGCTGACCACCGGGCAGCTCCAGGGCCTCAATACCACCCAGATCGCGGGTTTGACCGCGACCGGGGTCGCCAACCTGGGCCCCGGACAGATGGCGGCGCTGGCGCCGGCGCAGATCGCGGCGCTGAGCGGGATTGCCATCACCGGCCTGAACCAGACCCAGATCGCCAGCCTGACCGCCGCGCAGTTCGCCGCGCTGACCACGACCAACCTGGCCAGCCTCACCACGGCGCAGATCGGCATGCTCGTCACCAGCCAGATCGCGGCGCTGAGCGGCATTCAGATCCAGGGCCTGACCCCGGCGCAGACCGGCGCACTGAGCCTTGTTCAGATCGGCGCGCTGTCCACCAGCCAGGTCGGGTCCTTGACGACGACGGAGACCGCGGGGCTGGCGGGTACGCAGTTGGCGGTACTGAGCCCGACCCAACTGGCTGCGCTGGCACCGACCCAGGTGGCGGCCTTGTCGCAGACGGCGATCGGCGGCCTGACCACGGCCGAGGTCGCGGCGCTCAGCGCGGCACAGATCGGCGGCCTGAGTTCGGCCCAGCTCGGCTGGATGCAGAACACCCAGATCGCGGCGCTGACCATCACCCAGTTGCGGGCGCTGACCACAGGACAGATCACCGGCCTCACCGCGTCCGAGATCGCCTCGCTGAGTACCACGCAGCTTGGGGCGCTGTCGGAGGACCAGATCGCGATGCTGTCCGCCGACGGCATTGCCGGGCTGGGCGACAGCCAGCTTGCGGCCCTGACCCCGACCGGCCTGGCCGCCTTGACGCCGAGCGAGTTGGGGGGATTGTCGGGGGAGCAGATCGGGGCGCTGACGGCTACGCAGATTGCGTCGCTGAGCGACACCCAGATCAAGGGGCTGGACGCGCGCGGCGTCAACGCGCTGGACCCGACGCAGCTTGCCGCGCTGTCCACCGGCCAGATCGCGGCGCTGAGCAACACCGAGGTCGCGGGTCTCGTCGATACCCAGGTGGCCGCCCTGACGATCACCCAGTTGGGCGCCTTCAGCGCCACGCAGATGGCGGCATTGTCCACCACGGGGATCAGCGGATTGACCGGGGCGGAGCTGGCGGCGTTGTCAGGGACGCAGATGGCGGGGCTGATCGGTGCTCAGGCCGGCACCTTGTCGCAGACCCAGATCGCGGTGCTGGCCCCGAACCAGATCGCCGCGCTGAGCGTGGCCGGGGTCGCCGGATTGGTCGGCACCCAGGTCGCGGCACTCTCGCTGGCGCAGTTCGGCGCGCTGGCCGGCACCCAGATCGGTGCCCTGAGCGTCGCCGGCCTGTCCGGCCTTTCCAGCACCGAACTCGGCGCCATGAGTCCGGGGCAGCTATCGGCGCTGACCGCGACGCAAATGCGCAGCCTCGCCGATACCCAGGTCACCGGCCTGAGTGCTGCGCAGATCGCGACGCTGAACACCAATCAGATCCAGGAGATGAGCGGCGCCGCGCTGGCCGCGCTGAGCCTGGTGCAGCTCGATGCCCTGAGCAACACGCAGATCGCCGCGCTGACCGCAACCGAGGTTGGCGGGCTGACGGCCAACCAGATCGCCGCCCTCAATTCGACGCAGCTTGGGGAGCTGACCGCAACGCAACTCGGCGCCTTGAGCGGGACGCAGATCGCGGCGATGACCACCGCGCAGTTGGCCGAACTGAGTGGCGTGCAGGTGATGGGACTGAGCGCGGCGGGGATCGGCGCGCTGACCACGCAACAGGCGGCCGCGCTGACGACCACGATGCTGTCGGAACTGACTGCGACCGGGCTATCCGGCCTGACCGGGGCGCAGCTTGCGGCGTTCAATGCGACGCAACTGGCCAGCCTGGCCGCCACGCAGGTCGCCGCCTTGTCCACCAGCGGCATCGCCGGGTTGATCCCGGGGCAGATCGCCGCGCTGAGCGGGCACCAGATCGCTGCCCTGACCGGGATCCAGATGGGCGCCTTGCTGGCGACCCAGGTCACCGCGCTGAGCGCCGCTCAGATCGGGCAATTATCCGCCACCCAGATTGCGGGACTGGCGACCACGGCGGTGGCGGCGCTGACTGCTGCACAGATCGGGGACCTGACCACGACTCAGTTGCGTGGACTGAGCGCCACCCAGATGGGGGTGATCAGCCTGACGGATGTTGCCGGCCTGACCCGGATGCAGTTGATGGGCCTGACGACCGCCGAACTTGCGGGCCTGACAGAGACGCAGGTCAGGACGTTGAGTCCGGCGCAGCTTGGGGTGCTGTGGGCGACGCAACTGGCCGCTCTGTCGACGACGGGTATCGGCGGGCTGGACCAGACGCAGATTGGCGCACTGTCCCAATCCGAACTGGCGGCGCTGACCGGGTCCCAGATTGGCGCGCTTTCCGAGGCGCAGGTCGGCTTGCTCAGCACGACGCAGATCGGGCTGCTGAGTACCACCCAGATCGGCGGCCTCGCCGCCACCCAGATGGCGGCGATGCGCGGCGCACAGATCGGCGCGTTGAGCACCAGCGATGTGCAGGCCTTGACCGGGACGGCGCTGGGCGGGCTGGGGGTGACACAGATCGGTGCCCTGACTGCGGACCAGCTTGGCGTGCTCTCGCCCGGTCAGCTCGGGTCGCTGTCAACGACGGCGGTGGCCAGCCTGTCAAGGTCCGACATCGCCAGCCTGACCACCACCCAGCTTGGCGGGCTCACCGGGACGCAACTGGCCACACTCACCGCGGACCAGATCGCCGCCCTGACACCCGCCCAGATCGCGGTGCTGCCCGGCAGTGCGGTCGCCGGACTGGATGCAACGGTGGTCGCGGCGCTGACCGGCAACGAGTTGGGCGCGCTGACGCAAACCCAGATCGGCGCGCTGTCGGCCTCCGGCATCTCCGGGATCACCGCCGACCAGTTGGCCGGGTTGACCACGGCGCAGCTCGGCTGGCTGACCACCGCACAGATCGGGGCGCTGTCCACCAGCGCGCTGGCGGGATTGAGTGCGACCGCGATCGGACTGCTGACCAACGCCCAACTGGCCAGCCTGACCCCGGTCCAGATCGGGGCGCTGAGCGCCGACCAGCTTGGGTCGCTGGCCACGTCCCAATTGTCGTTGCTGACCAGCAGCGAGATCTCCGGCCTGACCAGCACCGAGGTGGCGGCCTTGCCGGTCGTCAGTCTGGCCGCGCTCAGTCCCGACCAGATCAGCGCGCTGTCGGCTGCCGGGGTCAGCGGGTTGGCGGACAGCCAGATCGCCGCGCTGGATGCGCCGCAACTGGCGGCCCTGAATGCGACGGAAATCGCGTCCTTGTCCACGACCGCGATCGCCGGCCTGACCGCGGGGCAGCTCACGGCGCTGAGTGCGGCCCAGTTCGCCTCGCTGTCCGCCACCGGGTTCGGCGCCCTGACGGCGGGTCAGATCGGCGGGCTGAACATCACCCAGATCGGGATGCTGTCCGCCACCGAGATCAGCGGCCTGACCTCGGCGCAGGTGGCCGCGCTGAGCCTGACCCAGTTCGCCGCCCTGACGCCGACGGGGATCGGCGCGCTGTCGGCGGACGGGCTGACGGGCCTGACACACGGGCAAATCAACGGCATGACCCTGACCCAGATCGGCGGGCTGCAAGCCAGCCAGATCGGCGCCATGACGATCACCGCGGCCACCGAACTGTCCACCACCGATCTGGCCGCCATGAGCGTCACCCAGCTTGGCGGGCTGGTGCGGATGCAGCTTCGCGCGCTGTCGGCCAATCAGCTCAACGCGCTGTCCACCACGCAGGTCGCCATGCTGTCGCCGACCGAGATGGGCGGTCTGGCGGCCTCGGAACTGAACGCGCTGACGGCTGGGCAGTTCGCCGCGATCACGTCCACCCAGACCGCGGGGATGGTGGCAACCCAACTTGGCAGCATGAGCACGACCCGGATCGAGGCGCTGACGCCGGTGCAACTGAGTGGGCTCACCACGACGATGATGGCGGCCCTGCCCGCCGCCATGCTCACGGCGCTGACCAACACGCAGTTGGAGGCGCTGAACGGCACGCAAGTCATGTCGCTCACCACAACGCAGCTTGCGGTGATGACGGCGGGCCAGATTGCGGCGTTGCAGACGGCGGTTTCGTGAAGCGGGTCACGGAAGGTTTGAATTGGCCGGGGGAATTCTTTACAATCACGGGTTGTTGACCCTGGCATACATTCGCGTGGCAGGCCATACCGAGGACAACACCCGATGGAACGCGACACGGCGGCGCATGCCGTCCCGGACTGGAAGCTTGAGGACGGTTGCGAACGAGTCTCCCCCTCCCCTGGTGGGATTGGGTTGGGGGGAGGGGTTGGTGGGAGTTTGCCTGTGGCGTCGGCGCTTCGTTGTGCGGAGCCCCCTCCCCCCGGCCCCCTCCCACGAGGGGAGGGGGAGATTCGGTCGCTGGTGCGCGATCTGGGGGTCATGGAACTCGCCGGGCTGATCGAAAGCCTGCGCGCCCGTCTGTCCAGCGCCGACATCCAGGCGCTGTATGCGGCCTGGATCGCGCACCACCCGGCCGATCCGCTGCTGTATGCGGTGCTGTTCAACTTCTCCGTCGTGCTGACGGACGCCGGGGACCTGAACGGCGCGCGCGCGTGCCTGGAGCGGGTGCTGTCGCTCAACCCGGATTTCATGCCCGCGCTGATCAATCTCGGGCGCATTCACGAGCGGCTGGGGGTGACGGGTCTTGCGCTGCGCTTCTGGTCCAGCGTGGTGGACAAGCTTTCGGCGGTCACCGGTACCGCGATCCTGCACAAGGTGACCGCGCTGAACCAGGCCGCCAGGGTGTTGGAGACGGCGAACCAGGATGCCGCCGCCGAGGCGATGCTGCTGCAGAGCCTGGAGCTTGACCCGACCCAGCCGGAGGCGGCGCAGCATTATCTGTCGCTGCGCCAGCGGCAGTGCAAATGGCCGGTCGTCGTGCCCAGCGAACGGCTGGACCGGCGGACGTTGATGCGCGGCCTGTCGCCGCTTTCGGCCGGTGCTTACACGGATGATCCGCTGTTCCATCTGGCCCTGGCGGCGTATTGCAACCAGCGCGACGGGGGCACGCCGGCGGGCGTGATCGCCGAACACCGGGCGATGCAGCCGGCCCAGGGGGATGGGCGGCTGCGGATCGGGTATTTGTCGTCCGACCTGCGCGGCCACGCGGTCGGGCACCTGATGGCGGAAGTGTTCGGGCTGCACGACCGGTCCCGGGTGGAGGTCTTCGCCTATTATTGCGGACCCGAACCCGCGGCGGACGATGCGCTGGCGGCGCGCTTCAAGGCGAGCGCCGACCATTGGGTAACCGTTACGGGTTTGCCTGACATGGCCGCCGCCCGGCGGATCGAGGCGGACGGCATTCACATCCTGGTCGATGTGAACGGCTACACGCGGGAGGGCCGGACGAAGCTGGTGGCGCTGCGGCCGGCGCCCGTGATCGTCAACTGGCTGGGCTATCCGGGGACCATGGGCAGTCCCTATCACCACTACATCATTGCCGATGACTGGATCATTCCGCCGGATGCGGAGCTTTATTACTCGGAGAAGGTGCTGCGCCTGCCGTGCTACCAGCCCAGCGACCGCCAGCGGGTGGTTTCGGCACAGGTGCCGTCGCGGTCCGACGCCGGACTGCCGGCGGACGCGATGGTCTATTGCTGCTTCAATGCCGCGCACAAGATCACGCGCTTCACCTACGACCGCTGGCTGTCCATTCTGCGCCAGGTGCCGGACAGCGTGTTGTGGCTGCTTGGCGCACCGGAGGCCACGAGCCAACGGCTGCGGGCCTATGCCGCCCAGCACGGCGTGGCCGGCGAGCGGGTGATTTTTGCCGACAAGCTCGCGCATGCCTGGCATCTGGCGCGCCACCGGCTAGCGGATCTGTTCCTGGATACCTTGCCGTACGGGGCGCATACCACCGCCTCGGACGCGTTGTGGATGGGGGTGCCGGTGCTGACCCTGAGCGGGCGGTCCTTCGCGTCCCGGGTTTGCGGCAGCCTGGTGCGCGCCGCCGGGTTGCCGGAGCTGGTTTGCTCGAATGCCGAGACCTATGAGGCACGCGCGGTGGCGCTGGGGCGGGAGCGGGGGGCGCTGGCGGCGTATCGCGACCGGCTGGCGGCGGGACGGGACAGTTGCGTGCTGTTCGACACGCCCTTGCTGGTGCGCCGGCTGGAGCAGCACTACAGGACGATGTGGCGCCGTTGTGTTGGTGGAACGTTGCCGCAGCCCGATCTCGGCAACCTCGAGGTGTATCTGGAGCTCGGCGAGGCGGCGGATCACGAGGCGAACGATGTTGCGCAGATCGCGGATTACCGCGGCTGGTGGATGGGTCGGCTGGCGCAACGGCACGCAATCCGGCCGATCCCGCCGGACCGGCGGCTGTGGGCGGCTTCGGGGCGGCTGTAGCTTTGTTGCAACGATACGGCCATGTGCTGTCCGGCCTCTGGCGCCGCTGTTTCGACGGCGTGCCGGTGGGGCCGGGACAGGCGCCATTGACGTTGATCTGGTAATACCACCCCCCGAACGACCGGCTCTTGGGCGACGCGACGACACCCGTCATGCCGACGAAGGTCGGCATCCTCGACTTCGACGCTGCCAGCAGCAAATCATGGATGGCGGGTCTTCGCCCGCCATGACGCGGGGGAAGGCCCGCCAAGGGTCATCTTTCGGGTGGCTGGTATAGCGCGCCGTCTCGCCCGGGCTGACGTCAGCAGATGCGCGGCAATTGCTCGCCCGACAGCCAGTCCACGATGCGGCCGCCGCCGAATTCCGTGGTCATTTGTACGAAGCACTGATCGTCTTCAACGACGCTGCCGATGATCGCCGTGTCCCGTCCCAGAGGATGCGCCCGCATGGCGGCCAGCAGCGCATCGGCACCTGCCGGCGCCACGACGGCGACCAGCTTGCCTTCGTTCGCGACAAATAACGGGTCCAGTCCGAGCAGCTCGCAGGCGGCGGCGACCTGGGGGCGGACGGGGATGGAGGATTCGGCGATCCGGAAGCCGACGCGGGACTGGCGCGCGAGTTCGTTCAAGGTCGCGGCCAGGCCGCCGCGCGTCGGGTCGCGCAACAGTTTCAGATGCGGTCCGGCAGCGGCCACCATATCGGCGACCAGGCCATGCAGCGCGGCACTGTCGGACAGAATGGCGGTCTCGAAGCTCAGGTTCTCGCGTTTCGACATGATGGCGACGCCATGATCGCCGATCGTGCCGGAGATGATCACGACATCGCCGGGCCGCGCCCGGTCACCGGACAGGTCCAGTCCGTCCGGAACGACCCCGATTCCGGCAGTGGAAATGAAAACACCATCCGCCTTGCCGCGTTCGACCACCTTGGTATCGCCGGTCACCACCGGGACGCCGGCGTCACGCGAGGCTCGTCCCATCGAATCGGCAATGCGCTTCAGGTCGGCGAGTGGGAAACCTTCCTCGATGATGAAGCTTGCTGACAGATACAGCGGCTTTGCGCCGGCCATGGCCACGTCGTTGATGGTGCCGTGTACCGCGAGCGAACCGATGTCGCCGCCGGGAAAAAACAGTGGCGAGACGACATAGCCATCGGTCGTGATCACCATCCGCTGGCCGGCCGGCGTGGCGAAGCGCGCCTGGTCGTTGCCTTGATCCAGGAATTCGTTGGCGAAGGCTGCCTGGAAGATGCCGGCGATCAGGTCCGCCATTGCCCGCCCGCCGGAGCCGTGGCTGAGATCGACCCGGCCGTGTTTCAGGTCCAGTTTGCGGTGGCTCATGACGCCCGCTGCAACGTCTGGTGTTCGCGGAAGCGGCCATAGCTCCAGTGCGCCGCGCAGGCGCCTTCCGAGGACACCATGCAGGACCCCATCGGCGTGTCAGGCGTGCAGACGGTGCCGAAGAGTTTGCATTCGGCCGGTTTCTTCTGGCCACGCAGGATGGCGCCGCATTCGCAGGCGGGATTGTCGGCGGCGGGAATGGTCTCGATCCCGAAGCGCTGTTCCGCGTCGTAGAACGCGTAGGCGTCCCGCAGTTTCAGTGCACTGGCGGGCAGCACGCCAAGGCCGCGCCATTCGAAACGATCGCGGATTTCGAACACGTCCTGGCACAGCGCCTGGGCCGTTACGTTACCCGCACTGGTCACCGCGCGAATATACTGGTTCTCCACCTCAGACCGTTGTTCATTGACCTGCCGCACCAGCATCAGGATCGACTGCATGACATCCAGCGGCTCGAAGCCGGCGATCACCACCGGTTTGCGCCAGGTGTCGGCAAATTCCCGATATGGCGCCATGCCGATGATGGTCGAGACATGCGCGGGGCCCACGAAGCCGTCGATGGCGATCGACTTTTCGCCGGGGGCCGGCGCCTGGTTCAGGATCGCCCGCATGGCCACCGGCGTCAGCACATGGTTGCAGAAGACACTGAAATTCGTGAGCCGCTTTTTCGCGGCCGTGCGCAGCGCGACGGCGGTGGGCGGCGTCGTCGTTTCGAAGCCGATCGCGAAGAACACGACCTCGCGATGCGGTACCGCTTCGGCGATCGCCAGCGCATCGATTGTGGAATAGACCATCCGGATATCGGCTCCGGCCGCTCGCGCCTTGAGCAGGCTGGCGCCCCGCGACGCCGGCACGCGCATCAGGTCGGCATAGGTGCACAGCGTGACGTCAGGTCGCTGCGCCAGCCGGATCGCATCATCGATGCGGCCCACCGGCAAGACGCAGACCGGACAGCCGGGCCCGTGGATCATGCGCAGGTTGGACGGCAGCAGGTCCTCGATGCCGTAACGCGAGATTGCGTGGGTGTGCCCGCCGCAGAATTCCATGAAGGCGTAGGTGCGGTCGTGCTGCACCTCGGCGGCGATCGCCGCGGCGATATCGCGCGCCATCGCGCCATCGCGGTATTCGCCGACGTATTTCATGCGCTGGCCTCCGCCAGCGCCGCCATTTCCGCCAGCAGCCCCAGGGTGCGTTCCGCTGCCTCGGGGCTGATGCGGGCCAGTGCGTAGCCGACATGGATGATGACGTAGTCGCCGGGCACGACGCCCTCGACCAGGGCGAGTGAAACGGTTTTCATCACCCCGTCGAGGCTGATCCGAGCCATCTGGTCTGGCAGCAATTCGGTGACCAGCGCCGGTATCGCGAGACACATGGCTTCATCCTTCCCTGAGCATCGTCCGGCGGGCCAACAAGGCCTGGCCAAGCGAGAGGCCGCCGTCGTTTGGGGGCAGTTTGCGGGGCAGAAGTGGGGTCAGCCCGCGGGTGGACAGCGCGGCGGTCAGGCCCTCGGCCAGCACCCGGTTCATCATGCAGCCGCCGCTGAGGCAGATGGGTCCGCCGCCGGTTGCCGCCATCGCGGTGAGACCGTCGATCAAGGTGCCGTGGAACAGGTCCGCGCCGGTATGCGCATCGAGGTCCTCGCGGGCCAGGGTTGCCAGAAGCGGGGCGAAGGACAGGCGCGTTCCGTCCCATTCCCATCCACCGGGCAGCACGCTCGGTGTGCGGACCAGCGCTTCCAGTTCCATCGCCGCCTGGCCCTCGTAGGCCTGGCGGATGCGCAGGCCCAGCAGCGCGGCGGCGGCGTCGAACAAGCGGCCGAGGGATGACGTGACCGCGCGTTCCGCGCCGGCGGCAAGACGCGCGGCGAGCGGTCCGGCCAGCGGCTGATCCGGGAAGCGGGCGGCCGCGGTCGTGCCGAGCCCGACCGCATGCAAGGCCGCGACCCCCATCCGCCAGGGATCGCGGGCGGCTCTGTCGCCACCTGGCAAGGGCAGCGGGGCGATATGGCTCTGCCGGTGCCAATCCGAACCGTCGATCGCGATCATCTCGCCGCCCCAGTTTTCCCCGTTCGGACCGTAACCGTGGCCATCGAGCGCGAGGCCCGCGATCGGCCCGGTGAGCCGGTGTTCAGCCGCAACCGCGGCGACGTGCGCCGCGTGATGCTGCACCGCCACGACGGGGGCGCCGAAGGTATCCGCCATCTGGCTGGAGCGGTAATCCGGGTGAAGATCGCAGGCGACACGGTCCGGGGTCACGTCGAGGATCGACAGCAGATGCGCGATCGTCTCGCGCCAGAATCGCATGGTCTCCGCCGTTTCCAGATCGCCGATGTGCTGGGACACGAAGGCCTCCCGCCCGCGCAGCACGGTGATCGTGGATTTCAGGTGTCCGCCGAGGGCCAGCACGGTCGGGCCATTCTCGGCCAGTTCGATCGGGTCCGGCACGAAGCCGCGCGCCCGCCGCAGCAGGGCCGGCGCGCCGCCGACGATCTGCGCCACGCTGTCGTCGGCTCTGATCACGATCGGGCGGTCGTGGGTGACGATCAGGTCGGCGATCGCACCGAGACGCCGTTCGGCATCCGCATCGTCGATGACCAGCGGCTCGCCGCCGGGGTTGGCCGAGGTGGCGACCAGGACGAAGCCGGGACGGAGTTCGGCGAACAGCAGATGGTGCAGCGGCGTGTAGGGGCGCATCACACCGATCCGGTTCAGTTCGGGTGACACCGACGGGGCCAGGGCGCCGGGGATCGCGTCCATCAGTACGATCGGGCGGGCGGTGGTTTGAGCCAGGGCGGTTTCGGCCAGGGTCGGATGGG
>Ga0182012_10006519_pt1 | contig 11897 bp, 12 predicted proteins | sample 612S2SmetaG_FD_120486 | JGI IMG/M metagenome (GOLD analysis project Ga0182012, IMG submission 120486) | Permafrost microbial communities from Stordalen Mire, Sweden - 612S2S metaG | ecosystem: Environmental > Terrestrial > Soil > Wetlands > Permafrost | place: Sweden: Stordalen | collected...
GAAGTGGGCCGCCGAGGCGTACGTCAACACGTGGTCGCTCTCCTCGGGGATCCCCCACGCCGTCTGCCGGCTGGGCAACGTCTACGGCCCCCGCCAGAGCCCCCACGGCGAGGCCGGTGTCGTCGCGATCTTCGCCGACCACATCCACGACGGCCGGGCGCCGAAACTCTACGGCCACGGCTCGCCGACACGGGACTACGTCTATGTCGGTGACGTCGTCGCTGCGCTGATGGCCGCCTCCGGGAGGTCGGGGACCTACAACGTCGCGACCGGCGTCGAGACGGACGTCATGGGGATCTGGCGCGGGCTCTCCGATACGGCCGGCGTCGAGATCACCCCCGAACTCGCCCCGCTGCGCCCCGGTGAGCTGCAGCACAGCTGCCTGGACACGACCCACACGGCCCAGGAGCTGGGCTGGCGCGCCCGGGTCCCGATCGCCGAGGGGCTGGCGATGACCTACCGGGCGCTCGTGGAGGAACTCGAGCGGGGTTGAGAGGCCGAATGAGGCCGATCGTCGGGGAGGCGCTAACATCGGGCCTCGCCCGTCAGGGCCCGCCGCGGCGAGATAGCTCAGTTGGTAGAGCACACGACTGAAAATCGTGGTGTCCCCGGTTCGAATCCGGGTCTCGCCATTCGGTAAGGCGCCCCAAGTCTGCCGTTTCCGAGTGATGCGATGATGCGCTAGCATCACCATTGTGCGGACGACCTTGAACATCGATGAGGATGTAGTCGCGATTGCGCGGCAGCTCGCCGTGGGGGAGCACCGATCGCTCGGCTCCATCATTTCCGAGCTCGCCCGTCGAGGGCTGACCCCTGCTCGGGTGGAGGCTGAGGACGGACTGCCAGTCATCCGCGTACCGGCCGGTACCCCGCCGATCACGCCACAGATGGTGCGGCGCGCGCTCGACGAGGATTGAACCTTCCCGGTGGCGCTGCTGGACGTCAATGCGCTTGTCGCGCTGGCTTGGGACTCACACGTGCATCATGCGTCGATGCGGGCATGGTTCACCGCCAAGGACCCCGTCGGCTGGGCTACGTGCCCCATCACCGAGAGCGGCTTCGTGCGGGTGTCGTCCAACCCGCTCGTGCTGCCGAGCGCGCTCGGTGTGGATGCGGCACGAGGGGTACTCGCGACGTTGCGTGCGCACCCCCGCCATCGCTTTCTCCCCGATGACGTCTCAATGAGCGACGGTGACATCCCGTCAATCGCCGGCTATCGTCAGGTGACCGACGCGCACTTACTCGCACTTGCCCGTCGTGGCGGTATGCGCCTGGTCACCTTCGACGCGAGCATCCTCGCCATGGGCAGCGGAGATGACGTCGAGGTATTGACCGCACTCTGAAAGCCCGGCCGCCCAGGGATGCCGGGCACCTTCATGTCATGGAGTCAGCCGGAACCTCCTACGACGACGGGGCAGCCTCTCGCTCACGACGAAGCGGGCGCTGCGCGGGAGATCGGCAAACATTGGGGGGGCATCCCGATGCGGTCGCGGGCGGGGCCGGGCACTCTCGTTTGATCATTGTCGACCGCCGGAAGGGGTATGTAATGGAGGCTAGCCTGCAGATGCCTGTCGGGGCCCGTTCGATTGAGGAGTTCATGGGCTCCGTTGCCGTCGAGCTTGCTGCGGCGGCGAGCACCGCGCTGGCGATAGTGGGGGATCGGCTTGGGCTTTACCGCGCACTCGCGCAGGCCGGAGCGCTGACCTCGAGTGAGCTGGCCGCTCGGACAGGTTGCGCGGAGCGCTACGTACGCGAGTGGCTGTCGAATCAGGCCGCAGGCGGCTGGGTGCTCTTTGATGAGAGCAGCGAGAAGTTCTCGCTGCCGCCGACGCACGCCGCCGTCATAGCCGAGGAGGAGTCTCCGGTGTTCCTCGGCGGGAGCCTTCAGGTTGTCGGGGCCATGTTTGCCTCGCTCGACCTACTCTGCGAAGCGTTTCGCACCGGCGATGGGATCGGATGGGCGGAGCATCATGCCGATCTGCACGACGGCGCCGCGAGATTCTTTCGTACTGCCTGTGCGGCCTATCTTCCCCAGTGGGTGGAGGAGCTCGACGGTGTCGCCGATCGCCTGCGGGCGGGTGGGCGCATCGCGGATGTCGGCTGCGGACAGGGTGGCGGTGCGATCGCATTGGCCAAGGCGTTTCCTGCCGCGCGCGTGGTCGGCCTCGACTCGCATGGCCCGTCGATCGAAAAGGCGCGAGCGGCCGCTGCGGCGGCCGGGGTGGCTGACCGTGTCGCGTTCATTGGCTCCCCTGCCAGTGACCTCGAGGTGGGCGAGTTTGATCTGGTGACGATGCTCGATTGCCTCCACGACATGGGTGACCCCGTGGGCGCGGCGTCGGCCGCTCGCGCTGCGCTTGTCGCAGACGGGGCGCTGCTCCTGGTCGAGCCGGCGGCGGGTGATCGTCTGGTGGATAACTTCAACCCGACAGGTCGAATGTACTACGCGTCCTCGACGGCCTTCTGCACACCCTGTGCCTTGGCTCAGGACGGCGGTTGGGCCCTCGGAAATCAGGCGGGTGAGTCCCGCTTGCGCGACGTGCTCGCGCGAGCCGGACTCAAGCGGGTTGAGGTAGTTGCGCAGACTCCGTTTCAGCTGGTGCTCGGGGGTCGCCCTTAGGATGCTCGAGCGATGGTCGGTGTCACGGGTCTCATCGAGCGGGAGCAGATCGAGTCAGCAATCGACGCCGCGCTGCGCTCATCGACTCAGGGCAGTGGCCGCGTCCTCGTGCTGGAGGGGGCACCGGGCCTGGGAAAGACAGCGCTCCTCGCGTACGCCGCCGAGCGTGCGCGAGGACACGAAGTCACTGTCTGCGCCGCCGTCGGAGGCGAGCTGGAGCAGGGACTTGCCTGGGGGATAGCGCGCGAGCTGCTGGGTGGGTACTCACGCGAACGCCCTGAGCTCGTCCATCCGGCGGCCGCGGTTGCGCTGGGTGCCGAGCGGAGCGCAGCCGGGGATCCGGTTGCAGCCGCCTACGCGCTGACTGAGTTGTGCGGCGAGCTCACCTCGGAGGCACCGCTGCTACTGGTGGTCGACGACGCACACTGGGCCGACCGCATGTCGGCAAGCTGGCTGGCCTACCTCGCACCTCGCGCGCGAGAGCTCGCCCTGCTGCTGCTGGTCGCTGCGCGTCCGGAGGATCCACGGCGCCCGCCGGAGCTCGCAATCCTCGCCGGGCGCGAGGGCGTCACGTCGGTGTCGCTCTCACCACTCAGCCAGTCCGGGGCAAGCTCGCTCGTTCGAGGGACGCTTCCTCAAGCATCAGATGCCCTTTGCCGTGCGTGCCAGCAGGCGAGTGGAGGCAACCCATTTCTGCTGGCAGAGTTGCTCCGACAGCTTCGCGGATCCTCGGTGGAGACGATGGTCGGCAGTCTCGAGCGCCTGCCTCTTGGGGGTGTAGACCGCGCTGTCGCGCGGCGGCTCGCCGCCGCCGGCGGCGACGCTCAAGCACTCGCGGCTGCCGCCGCCGTGCTTGGGACGAGCGCCTCGCTCGCGCGCGCGGCTGATGTGGCAGCGATGACCGACGTCGAGGCGCGAGCGGCAGCGCTTGCGCTGCGAGCGGGAGGGATCCTGCGAGATTCCGCCGACGGACGGCTGAGATTCGCGCATCCACTGCTGCGCTCAGCGGTCGAGCGCGCGATTCCCCAGGGAACACGCTCAGCGCTTCACCTGGATGCCGCGAGGAGTCTCGATGGAACGCTGAGCTCGGTTGATCGCGTGGCCGCTCACCTGCTGCTTGTCGAGCCAGGCAGTGATGCGTGGATCCAGGCGCAACTCGAGGCAGCGGGCGACGCCGCGCTGATCGCCGGTGCCGGCGGCGACGCGGTCGCTCTGTATCAGCGCGCCGCGGCTGAGCGAACGGACAAGGCGCGCCTCGTGGGGCTGCTCGGCAAGCTCGGCTCAGCCGCGCTGCGATTCGATCCCGCAGCAGCCGAGGCACCGCTGCGGCGAGCGCTCTCGGGAACGCGTGATCCCGCGAGGAAGGTCTCCCTTGCACTGAGCCTCGCCATGGCGCTGCAAATGCTCGGGCGGATGAGTGAGGCGGTTGTGATCCTCCAAGCGCTCGGTGAGGACCTTGCCGCCGTCGCAGCTCCGCGTTTGCTGAGGATACGCGTCGAGGCCGAGCTCTTGGCTCAAGCATTCTTTGACGAGGGGTCACGCGACATGAGACGAACACGCCTCGCCCAGGCCGCTTCAGAATTGACCGGGGACGATCCCGAGGAGCTGCTCATCGTCAGTCAGCTTGCGGTCGAGGCTGTCAATCACGGAACGGTCGAACAAGCGCGCCAGCTAGCCACACAGGCCTGGGCTGACGGCCAGCTCGAGTCGATCGCCGGGTCGCTTATCAGCCCAACCGTCATGTGGATGCCCTATTTCCACATGTACGTCGACGACTATCAGTGGACGATCAACATGATGGAGCATTGGCTCGAGACGGCTCGTCGAACCGGCTCCGCGGTGCTGACGGCATTTGCGTACGCGATCCTCGCCGAAGCCGAGTGGCGCGCCGGTGCCTGCACCGATTCGCTATCAAGCGCGCAATCGGCCTGGAACATCGCATCGGAGTTCGCTGCCGAGGCGCCAGCACGATGGATGGCCATGGGCAATCTCGCGCAGACCCGGCTCGCTACAGGCGATATCGCCGGGGCTGATGCGCTTCTTGGCGGCCACGGTTTCCTTGAGGGCTCGCCATCGCTAACGATCCTGATGCCGCTGCCACGCGCCTTGCGAGCGGAAGTGCTCGTTGCGAACGGTAAGCTCGAGCAGGGAGTGACCGAGCTCGAGCAGGCCTGGGCCTGGGCCAATCGGCGCGAGCCGTCACCTGGAGCATGGCGATTCCCGGCAGCTCTTGTTGACGGGCTGCTCGCGCTCGGACGCCGAGAGGACGCCAGCGATGTAGCGCGCCGCTGGCTCCAACATACTCGCCGATTCGGCGCTCAGTCGACCCTCGGAATGGCGCAGCGCGCGTTCGCGCTCACCCAGCGCGGAGACTCGCAGATTAAGCATCTACGTCAAGCAGAGGGTACCCTGGCCCGCTCTCCGGCACGAGGCGAGCACGCTCGCGGTCTGGTGGAGCTCGGAGCCGCGCTCCGCCGAGCCGGATGCCGGAGAGAAGCCCGCGAGCCCCTGCGCAGCGCTCTCGACCTCGCCACCCGCTGCGGCGCGACGCCACTGGCGGAGCGGGCACGCGTCGAGCTGAAAGCAAGCGGTGCCCGGCCGCGAAGTCAGCTGTTGACGGGTGAGCAGGCGCTTACACCCAGCGAGCGGCGCGTAGCCAAGATGGCCGCCACCGGCCTCACCAACCGCGAGATCGCCAACGCTCTGTTCATCTCCCGTAAGACCGTCGAGCGTCACCTCACCAACATCTACGTGAAGCTCGAAACCAACGACCGCTCACGGCTGGAGCAGATCCTCACGGCTACTTAGCTGCGCCCAAAAAGCCCGTCACCCTAGTGGGCGCCTGAGCACTGTGCTCGGGCAGAATCGCAAACAGTGGGGTGGGCTCCCGATGCGGGGCCGATCGTCTCTTGGCGATATTGCTCGCAGTTAAACGCGACGGGAGGATCCAATGAAAAGCATCAGCCTCGCAACCCAGCCGACTGTGCCGGCCCCGGTTGGCGCTGGCCTGACAGCGGACGCGGCGGTGGCGCCGACGCCGGACTCGACGACGTCCCCGCCGAACTGGCGGTGGCCGTTCCAGGCGAGGCCGGTTGCGGGTCCCTTTTCATCGAAAGGGAGGCGGACGATCTTCGCGACTAGGCTCACGTGCCTGGTGGCGGGGACTGCGTTGCTGGCAGGCGTGGGGCCAGCGTCCGCCTCTGCGCCGAGACTCATCTTCACAGCTGGAGGGGCGCCCTACGCGGGGGCGGTCGGCACCGTGCTGAACTTCCGCGCGAGCGACGCGGGCGAACCCGTCTGCAGTGCCCTCTACTACGAAAGCCAGCTGGCTGACGATCGCCCGAAGGATCTGGTCTCGCTCGCTGGGTTCAGCCGCGACGAATGCTCGAGCCACGACTATCTGCTGGCCGCCGACTTCGGGGGGATTACATTCGCCTGGAATGGAACGGTGCTGATACGCGGCAAAGCTACGATCGCGGGTCCCGGGCCCTGTGTGTACGGCTTCACGAATTTGATCACGACGCTGGAAATTCCCGGATTCTCCTTGACTGGATATGTGCCGGTCAAAGGTTCGCTGGTGCGCAACAGGAGCAGCCTCTACTGCCCTCCACTGGATACTGCGGATCTCGAGGTCAATTTCGACAAGGGTGATGGCGAATTCCTGCAATCCGAACTGTGGGGGTAAACCGGGCGCTGGTTGGAACAGAAGTGCATCGAGGCTAGCTCTGGGTGTCGGGCCGAGGCATCAGCGAGTCGCCGGAGCCAGTTATGTCTGAGGCGTCGACGACCCCGGCGCGGCCGCCCACGACCGAGCGTAGTCGGCGGCTATCGACTGCCATCAACTTGCAACTTCCGGAGGTCGCGGGCTCACCGGTCGCGCCGACATTGCGTGCCACCCAGCAATCGGGACCCGCTCGTGGCTCCGGTGCCAGAACCCGCCGAAAGCGCTTGGAATAGTCAGGCATGTCGGCCTACGCGCCACTCCCAGATGCCTTGGAAACAAGCACTTTTCCGGCGACCTTCGAGGTCTCCTGAAAATCGTGGTGTCCCCGGTTCGAGTCCGGGTCTCGCCATATCGCAGTGCCTCCCGGCTCTTCGCCGGGTCCGGGTAGCCTTCGGGGACAACCAGAATGCCAGGTCGACCTAAGGAGTTGACGTGTCCCGATTCCTCGTTCTGTACCGTGCCCCAGTGTCCGCGCGCGAGCAAATGGAGGCGGCTACGCCGGAGCAGCGCCACTCCTCGATCGCCGACTTCGGTGCACCGCTGGGCGACGGCGTCGCCGTCGGCGAGGGCGATGCATACGGCGACATCGCCGGCTATTCGATCCTCGAGGCCGATTCTCAGCAGGCGGCTCTCAGAATCCTCGACGGCCACCCACATTTCCACATGCCAGATGGCCTCATCGAGGTGCACGAACTGCTGCCCACGCCCTCGGCCTGACACCGGTGCGGCTCAGCCGGTCATGAGCGCGACCGAGCGCCCCACGCTGTACGTGCCGCCTCGGACAACCGTCGGCAGGCCGCCGTCGGCACTCGTCGCGCGCCGAGGAAACTGAGGCGAGCGCAGCCGGGGCGCCCGCGGGGCCACTCTCCACCCTGGGGTGGAGGCCAGCCGACAGATCAACCGGCGATTCCACCCATGGGGCGATGTGGCGGGGCACCCGGCGGGCCAGGATGCTCCCATGACTACTACCGACTACCTCATCGACTCCGCCCTTGTCCTGCTCGTGCTGCTGCAGATCAAGGAGCGCCCCCTGACCACCAAGCAGCTCCTGCGTCCCGTCGTCCTCCTCGGCGTCGCCGTCGTCTCCTACCTGCACGGGATTCCCACCGCGGGCAACGACCTGGTCCTGACCGACGCGCTCGTCGTGCTGGGCGGGGCGATCGGTATCGCCAGCGGCGAGACCGTGAAAATGCGCCGCGGCGCCAACGGCGAGGCGCTCGTTCGCGCCGGCTGGCTGTCGGGCTCCCTCTGGGTGCTCGGGATGGGTTCACGGATGGCCTTCCTGATCTGGATCTCCCACGGCGGGAGCTCGGTGATCGCCAGCTTCAGCGCCCAGCACTCGATCACCAGCGGCGAGGCCTGGACGGTCGCGCTACTGGGCATGGCAGCCGCCGAGGTGCTCGGGCGCACCGCGGTCCTCGCCCTGCGCTCCCGTCCGAGTGTGCTGCGGGGAGCGCTGGCCGAGGCATAGGCCCTAGCGTGTCCGGCATGGTTCTCCAATCGCTGAACGCCCGTGCGGCATTTGCCCTGCGGGCGTTCGGCCTTGCACTCATCAGCTGGACCGTCTTCTCCTCCAGCCCGGGACCGTCGGGCTCGGGGCGCGGACTGGTGATCGCGGCCCTGCTCGGCGTCGGGGCGATCGGCTGGGTCACCTGGAGCTTGGAGGCATACGCGCACCGCGGCCATTCGGCCCAGCTGTTCCTGCTCGCCGGCGCCGGCGGACTGCTTGTCGCCGCCTCGCCGAAGGCCGCCGGCAGCGCGTTCGCCTTCGTCGCGATCGTCAGTGGCGGGTTCGTGCTCGAGTTTCGCCGCGCGATCCTCCTCGCCGCGGTGGCCATCCTGGCCCTCGCGCTGAGCATCCTGATCTACCACCACGGCGCGCTTGAATTCCTGGCCTACGGGCTCGGCTTCGTCGCCTCGCTGCTGGCCGGCGCCAACGGCCGCCAGGCGGTGCGGCGAGCGGAGCAGGCCGAGCTGCTGCTGGCCCAGGTGCAGCGCTCGCGCGAGGAGCAGCTTCGGGCCGCCCGCCTGGCCGAGTCGGCGCGGATCGCCCGCGAGATCCACGACCTCCTCGCGCACACCCTGGCCGGGCTGACGATCCAGCTCGAGGCCACGGGCGCACTGCTCGCGGGCGGGGCCGAGCGTTCGGTGCTCGCCGAGCGGCTGCGGCGGGCCCACGCCCTGGCCCGCGAGGGCCTCGAGGAGACGCGCCGCGCCGTCGGCGTCCTGCGCGACAAGAACCTGGCGGTGGGCGATGCGCTCGAGGCCTTGCTCGCCGACTACCGGGTTTCTGCCCCCGGTGCCGTCGCCGAGCTGCTCTCGGATGGCCAGGTCGCGCGCCTGGACGGTCCCGCAGGCCTGGCGGTCATCCGCGTAGCCCAGGAGGCGCTGACGAACGTGCGCAAGCACGCCCCCGGGGCACCGGTGCGGGTTGCGCTCGAGGTGGGCGAGGCCAACCTCGAGCTGTCGATCAGCGATGGCGGTCCGGCCGTCTCGGCCTCATCCGACGGTGGTGGCCTCGCGGCCAGCGGCGGCGGCTACGGCCTGCCGGGGATGCGCGAGCGCGCCGAGCTGCTCGGCGGCACGCTGCGCGCCGGTCCCGACGGGCAGGGCTGGCGTGTGCGGCTGAGCCTGCCGCTCGCGGACGCGCAATCGAGTTCCCCGGCCCTGGAAGCGGGGGCGGTATGAGCGGGGGTGTCCGCGTCCTGATCGCCGATGACCAGGGCCTCGTCCGCGAGGGACTGATGACCCTCCTCGCGGCGTAGGAGGGGATCGAACCCGTCGCCAGCGCCGCCGACGGAGAGGAGGCGGTCACGATGTGCGACCGTCATCTGCCGGATGTCGTCCTGATGGACCTGCGCATGCCGCGTCTCGACGGTGTCGAGGCGACCCGCCGGATTCGCGCCGCCCACCCGCAGATCGAGATCGTCGTGCTGACCACCTACGCCGACGACGCATCGATCCTCGGCGCCCTGCAGGCCGGCGCGCGCGGGTACCTGACGAAGGACGCCGGGGCGGCCGAGATCGACCGGGCCGTCCACGCCGCGGCGGCCGGACAGACGCTGCTCGACCCTGCCGTCCAGCAACGCCTGCTGGCCGCGGCAGCCGCCGGGCGGCCGCAGCCGTCCGTCCGGCCCGAGGAACTGCCCGACGAGCTCACCCCGCGCGAGGCCGAGGTGCTGCGTCTGATCGCCGCCGGCCTGTCGAACGCCGAGGTCGCCGAGCGGCTCGTCATCAGCGAGGCGACCGTCAAGACCCATGTCAACCATCTGTTCGCCAAGACCGGAGCCCGCGATCGTGCCCAGGCCGTCCACTATGCCTACGATCGGGGCCTCGTCTCCTGAGGCGCAAACGAGCCGCGCCGGTCGCGTCGGCTTCGCCTGGATCGCCCGCCAGGACTGAGGCGCGTCGAGACGCAGGCTCGGGCCACCGCAGGTAATCGAGTGCCCGCGTGCTCACCGTCCCGTACCACTTAGCCCGGCCGCGGTGACGCCGTCGATCGCCTCCTGCGTGACCGAGTAGCGGGCGATCGCCCTGTGGGCCGCGGCTGAAGCCCGCGATCGCTCCCGAGCCGTTCACCATGCCCGTGACCGGGGGCTGACTCCTAGGTCGTCTCAGCTGAGACTACGATAAATCGCGAGCGTCAGCGCCGCGATGTCGGGAAGCGCGGTACCGTGACGTCGCGCGTTGTTGGCGATCGGAGGAGACGCCAGAAAGCGCCCGATCACGCCAGCCAACGCTTGAGGGTCCCGCGGGGGATACACCCAATCCTCGCGAGGCGCAAATGCCGCAAGCTCGCCAACATCTGACGGCAGTATCGCTGTCCCCGCGGCAGACGCGAGGCTCGCGACGCCGCTCTGCTCGATCCTCCGGTAAGGAAGCACGGCGGCAGTTGCCAGCTCGAACCAGGGCCGAACCTCCCGGCTCGGAACATAGCCGGTGAACGTAACCAGCTCGTCGAGGCGGGAGTCTTTGATTAGCGTTCGGACTCGTCTCAGGTGAAGCCGATCACGGAATTCAAATAAGCGAAACAGCCCGCGCCTTGGCCGCACTTCGCCTGCCACGACGAGGCGGATTCGCTCCGTCAGCCGCTCATCGGAGCGACGCAAGAGCGCTAGCGCCTGTACAAGATCGTCCAGACCTTTGTCGACATGAATGAATCCGAAGGACAAGAGAACCTCTCGACCCGAGAGCCCGTTCCGAGCCGCGAGTTCGTCGCTGCCGACATCCGAGGGCGGCAGCGATGCCTCGGGATGTGGGACAATCGTAACCCTCCCGGGGTCGTAGCCAAGCCGTCGTACGACCAAATTTCGCACTGACTCGGTGTGCACAATCACGACGTCGCTGTGGTCGCATAGCCACCGATAGAGTCGCCAGCCGACCCAACCAAGCGTGGCCGTATCACGGGTTACATCGTGAAGTGTGAGAACGGTGGGAACGCGCGATTCACGCCGCTGTCGTCGAAGCAGATAAACAAGCGCAGGCAGTGAAGGCCCGAATGCGGCGATGCAGAACTGAATGTGCACCACGTCGGGTGCGAACGCGCTGACGGCCTCCGCGGCCTCTCGGGCCGAGCGCCGTCCGCGTCCGAGTGAGCCGTTGACGACCGGCGGTGCGCCCTCCAATGAGGTGGGTGCCAACACCTTCACGTCGTGCCCTTGGCTCCCAAGCTCGTCCACGAGCATCCCTGAGTAGTCGGCGATGCCGTCATGCTCAGGGGCGAATGGGGCGATCAGCTGAATCCTCACCGGAGCGCCCTCTCCCCAGTCGGCTCGATCGCAGCGCCACGAAACCGCAGGTCGCGAGAAGCGCCGAACTCTTCCGTGGACGGGTTCAGGGCAGAATGGTGGGTGCGGTGGGCGGCGGGCCCGACGCTCCCCCGCAAGCCGCAGATAGTGTCTCGAATATTGGGAGGCACAACGTAGATGTTACGCTCGCGCCAAAAGTGCATCCGTCCCCGGACGTTGTCGTCGATGCGGGCGTCGAGCATCCAGCTCCGCGCCAGGCCTAGACGGGCGTGCTCCGCCCGTGTAGAATGCGGCACGCGTCAGACATGGAGGTCGGCTCTTCGGTGCATCAGACGTGCGCAAGTTGGGCCAAGCCGCATCAGCACTTTTGGACATCCGTCCGAAATAGCCGTCGCAACGCTAAACAACTTCTTAACCCAACTCGTCCGTTCGTTCGTATCATTCAGCAGGGAAAAATACGATCATTTTTGCGCCTGTGTCTGACCAAGGTGCCAGATCATCGGTTGACATCAGGGAGGGAACCCAGTGGATCCGCAGTGGCGTCAGAGTCGAGCAAATAGAGCTGCGGAGTCGGAGTTCAGCTTCACACGCATGATCGCGGCGAGCCATTCCGTCTCGGATGTTTAGACCGATGGCCGTAAGAGAAAGCTGGACACTCGACACGAACGGCTTGCTGCGCAGATCCACTAAAGGCATGCGCAGCCGACCAAGTGCGGTGGCGCCGGGCCCGCCCATCGAAGGTGCGCGGGCTGGGCGCATGTTCGACCGCGAGACGTTCACCATCGAGCCTCCCGCTGAACTGGAA
>Ga0182012_10006524_pt1 | contig 11894 bp, 9 predicted proteins | sample 612S2SmetaG_FD_120486 | JGI IMG/M metagenome (GOLD analysis project Ga0182012, IMG submission 120486) | Permafrost microbial communities from Stordalen Mire, Sweden - 612S2S metaG | ecosystem: Environmental > Terrestrial > Soil > Wetlands > Permafrost | place: Sweden: Stordalen | collected...
AGCGAGGCGGCATAGCGCTCCGTCACCCCGACGAAGGCGAAAGCGCTGGGGGGCTTGCCCGCCAGGTACCGGCTGGTCTCGTCGCGCATCCATTCCAGGTCGGCGCCGGCCGAGAACGTGCCGCCGGACCCGCGCAGGAAGACGATGCGGATGGTCTCCTGGTCGCGCAGGGTCTCGAAGGTCTCGCGCAGCGCCCCGATCAGCTCGGCGTTGAAGGCGTTCTTCTTCGCCCCGCGGTTCATGGTCACCAGCACCACGCCGTCAACGGTGGCCTCCAGGGTGACCGACTCGGAGGTGGCGTCGGTGTCGGGGTTCTCGACGAACGGATCGGCGATCGGGTTGGGCATGAAAGCTCCTTGGGCGAACTACATCCGGAACACGCCGAAGCGCGTCGGCGGGATCGGGGCGTTGAGGCTGGCGGCGATGGCGAGGCCGAGCACGTCGCGGGTCTGCACCGGGTCGATCACCCCGTCGTCCCACAGCCTTGCGGTGGCGAAATAGGGGTCGCCCTCGGTCTCGTAGCGCTCGCGGATCGGGGCCTTGAAGGCGTCTTCCTCGGCGGTGGGCCAGTCCTCGCCGCGCGCCTCCAGGCCATCGCGGCGGATGGTGGCCAGCACGCTGGCGGCCTGCTCGCCGCCCATGACGCTGATGCGGCTATTGGGCCAGGAGAACAGGAACCGCGGGGAATAGGCGCGGCCGGCCATGCCGTAGTTGCCGGCGCCGAAACTGCCGCCGATCAGCACGGTGAACTTCGGCACCTCGGCGCAGGCCACCGCCATCACCAGCTTGGCCCCGTCCTTGGCGATGCCGCCGGCCTCGTATTTGCCGCCGACCATGAAGCCGGAGATGTTCTGCAGGAAGATCAGCGGAATCTTCCGCTGGCAGGCCAGCTCGATGAAGTGCGCGCCCTTCAGCGCGCTCTCGGAAAACAGCACCCCGTTGTTGGCCAGGATCGCCACCGGGTAGCCCCAGATGCGGGCGAAACCGGTGACCAGGGTCGAGCCGTAAAGCGGCTTGAACTCGTCGAACTCCGAACCGTCGACCAGCCGGGCGATCACCTCGCGCACCTCGTAGGGCGCGCGCACGTCGGTGGGCACGATGCCGTAAAGATCGGCCGGGTCGTAGGCCGGCGGCCGCGGCTCGGTGACGTCGAGGTCATGCGATGGCCGAGGACCCAGGCGCCCGAGAATGGACCGGACGATCTCCAGAGCGTGCTCGTCGTTGGCGGCGACGTGGTCAACGACGCCGGAGCGGCGGGCGTGGGTGTCGGCGCCGCCCAGCTCCTCGGCGCTGATCACCTCGCCGGTGGCGGCCTTCACCAGCGGCGGGCCGCCCAGGAAGATGGTCCCCTGCCCGCGCACGATGATCGTCTCGTCGCTCATCGCCGGCACATAGGCGCCGCCGGCGGTGCAGGAGCCCATCACGCAGGCCACCTGGGCGATGCCTTCGGCGCTCATCCGCGCCTGGTTGAAGAAGATGCGGCCGAAGTGGTCGCGGTCCGGAAACACCTCGGCCTGGTGCGGCAGGTTCGCGCCGCCGCTATCGACCAGATAGACGCACGGCAGCCGGTTCTGCAGGGCGATCTCCTGGGCGCGCAGGTGCTTCTTCACCGTCATCGGGAAGTAGGCGCCGCCCTTCACCGTGGCGTCGTTGGCGAGGATCATGGTCTCGCGACCTGACACCCGGCCGATGCCGGCGATGATCCCGGCGCCCGGCGCCTCGCCGTCATAGAGCCCGTTCGCCGCCAGTTGGCCGATCTCCAGGAACGGCGAGCCGATGTCGGTCAGCCGCTCGACCCGCTCGCGCGGCAGCAGCTTGCCGCGGCCGGCATGCCGGGTTCGGGCCGCTTCCGGCCCGCCCAGCGCCGCCTCGGCCACCCGCCGGCGCAGCTCGGCGGCCAAGGCCAGGTTGACCTCGGCGTTGCGGGCGAAGGCGTCGCTCTTCGGGTCGGCGGCGGTGGCCAGGCGGGGCATGCGCCCTGCCATACACCGGGCTTGCGGCGAACGGGAGGGCGGAGGCTTCACCCAGGCGACTTCCGATGCTACAAATGTAGCACTGGAGTCGTTCATGGACGTTGTTACCCTTCGCCGCGCGGGCGGTTCGCTCACACTGACGATCCCGAGGGCGCTGGTGCGCCTGCTCGGCTTGTCGGAGGGCGCGCGGCTCGGCGTCACCGTCGAGGACGGGAAGCTGATCGCCGAACCCGCGGCGGTGGACCGGCCGCAGTACACCTTGGAGGACCTTCTCGCTCAGTGCGATCCCGACGCGCCGCTTACCGAGGAAGATGAAGCCTGGCTGCAGGACGCGCCGGTCGGATCCGAACTGATCTGATGCAACGCGGCGATATCTATTTCGTCGACCTCGATCCGACGTCGGGACGGGAGCAACGAGGCCATCGCCGCGTCATCGTCGTGACGCCCGAGCCGTTCAACCGACAGAGCGCGCCGCTCGTAGCGCCGATAACCACCGGCGGCGCCTTCGCGCGACACCGAGGATTCGCCGTCGATCTGACAGGACGGGCCAGCGCCATTCAGGGCGTTGTCCTCTGCAATCAACTTCGCACTGTTGACCTGATCGCCCGCAATGCGCGCTTCGTCGAACGCGCGCCGGCGCAGGTCATCACCGAGATGCTGGCGCGGATCGCGACCCTCATAACCTAGCCGAAAACGCCGGCCTCGCCGTTGTAATCGTCAAGCAATGACTTCGCCGTTAGTCTTAACCCGTGGCTGGCCTTACCGACTCGCTTCCGGATACGAGCCTGACCCGCCTCTTCGCCAGGGAGATCGCGGCCGGCAAGGCGTCGTGGTTCTCGCTGCCGGGCGGAGTGCCGCTCTATGAGGCCGGCGAGGAAGCCGATCATTTCTACCTGCTGCGCGCCGGGCGCCTGGGCGCGTTCCGCCGCGAGGAGGGCCGCGAGCCGCAGTTCCTGGGGGTGATCCGTCCCGGCGAGCCGGCCGGCGAGATGGCCCTGGTCGCCGGCGCGCCGCACTCCGCCACCGTGGCCGCGCTCAGGGACTCCGAGGTGCTGGCGCTGACCCGGGACGAGTTCTTCCGCGCCGTCGAGACCGATCCGAAGGTCATGACCGAACTCGCCCGACTGATGATCCTGCGCACCCGTCAGAGCGCCGGCGGCGGGGTGATGGGCGAGCCGCAGGTGTTCGGCTTCATCGGCGTCGGCCCGGGCCTGGAAGTGCGCCCGCTGGTCACCGACCTGGCCACCCGGGTCGGCAAGCTCGGCTATCAGGTGACCGTCGTCGGCGCCGAGGCGCAGCAGGCGCCCACCGAGTGGTTCTCCAACGTCGAGCGCGACCACGACTTCGTCCTCTATGTCGCCGAGCACGACGAGCTGTCGTGGAAGGCCTTGGTCAGCCGCCAGGGCGACCGGCTGTTCCGGGTCGCCGACGCCCGCCGCCAACCGCCGCCGATCGCCGACCCCCTGGGCGACGAGCCCTTGCAATCGCAGCAGCTGGTCGACCTGATCCTGGTGCAGCCGGTCGACGCGATGATTCCGAAAGGTTCGGAGGTCTGGCTGGACGCCCTGCGGCCGGCAAGGCTGTTCCACCTGAGGCGCGGGTTTGCCGCGGACGGCGACCGGATCGCCCGGGTGCTCACCGGCCAGTCGGTGGGACTGGTGCTGTCCGGCGGCGGCGCCCGGGCCTACGCCCACGTCGGCGCCATCCGGGCGCTGCACGAGCACGGGGTGCCGATCGATTTCGTCGGCGGCGTTTCCATGGGCGCGATCATCGCCGCCGGCCTGGCGATGGGCTGGGACGATGCGGAGATGAGCCGGCGAATCCGCCACGCCTTCGTCGAGACCAACCCGCTTGACGACATCGCCTTCCCGATCATCGCCATGACCCAGGGCCTGAAGGTCAAGCACCGGCTGGCGGAGAATTTCGACGACCGCGACATCGCCGACCTGTGGCTGCCGTTCTTCTGCGTCTCGGCGAACCTGACCACCGGCTCCTACTACCTGCACCGCCGCGGGTCGGTGCGCGAAGCCCTGCGCGCGACCATTTCCCTGCCCGGCATCCTGCCGCCGGTGACCATCGGCAACGATGTGCTGGTGGACGGAGCGGTGGTGAAAAACTTTCCCTCCGACATCATGCGCTCGATCCAGCTGGGCCCGATCGTCGGCGTCGACGTCAGCCGTGGGCGCAGCATCGACGCCGACGACGTCAAGTCGCCGCCCTCGTTCTGGCGATGGGTGCTCTCGGGCGAGTGGCGGCGCGGCCCGCCGATCGTTTCGGTGCTGATGCGCTCGGCGACGGTCTGGTCGGGGGCGGAAATGGCCCTGACCCGGGAAGCCACCGACGTCTTGATCCTGCCCGAGGTGGACAACATCGAGATCCGTAACTGGAAGGGCTTCGAGCCGGCGGTGGAGGCCGGCTATCGGGCCGCCAACGAGGTGCTGGACAAGCTCACCCACCCGGTGATCGACCTGCGTCGGCGCGCCGCCCTGGCCGACCGGCCGCCGGTGGCGACCCGCACGCTGATCTCCGCCGGCGGCGGATAAATTTGAATCCGGGCGAATCGATCCCCAGATTGCGTCAGAACGTCGCGGACTGACCGACACCGCGGCGGGTTGGCGATAGACTGTCGGCAGGTGAGTCGTTTGGCGCGTCGAGTCCAACAGCTGCGTCTGGGATTGAAGCGGCCGAGTTCGTTCGCCCGCGCCGAATTCGTGTATTCGCAGACCAACCGCGAGGCCATCGAGGCGCTCGACGCCTGGCCGGCCTGGCACGGCGGCTGCCTGGCCCTGATCGGCCCCGAGGGCGCCGGCAAAACCCATCTGGCCCGGGACTGGGCGGATCGCACCAACGCGCTGATCCTCGATGCGCGCCAAGCCGACCCGGCCGACGCCCACGGACGGACGGTGCTCGTCGAGGACGCCGACCAGGCCAATGCCGAGACCCTGTTCCACCTGATCAACATGGCCGGCGCCGGCGAGGGCCTGCTGCTGACCGCCCGCACGCACCCCCGCGGCTGGCCGGCGGAGCTGCCCGACCTCCGCTCGCGGCTGAACGCGCTGCAGGTGGCGGAGATCGGCGAACCGGACGACGTGGTGCTGGAAGGGGTGCTGCGCAAGTTCTTCCGTGAACGGAATATTCGTCCCGCCGAGGACGTCTATCCTTATCTTATGCGGCGCATCGAACGGTCGGTGAGAGTGGCGCGGGAGGTTGTCGCCCGTCTTGACGAGGCCGCCGACGCCGAACATCGGGAAATCACCCGCATCCTCGCGAGGCAGATTCTTGAATCGGACGAACAGACTCTCAATCTCTTTGAGTGATGTCTTGTTATTGACCAGGATCGGCGCCAGAAAACGATCCAACCCCTCTTACACATGAGCCTCCCCTTGGAAGCCCGCGTTATCGACCCGTCCCCGCCCGGCGAGCTGGCCGCGGCGCCCATGCCGTCCGCCGACACCCCCGACCTGATGCGATCGCCCGAGCGGTTCTTCAACCGCGAGCTCTCGTGGCTGAGCTTCAATCGCCGGGTGCTGGAAGAGGCCGAGAACCCCCGCCATCCGCTGCTCGAGCGCCTGCGCTTCCTGTCAATCTCGGCCAACAACCTCGATGAGTTCTTCATGGTCCGGGTCGCCGGCCTGAAGGGTCAGGTGCGCGAGGGCGTGCGGGTGCTCAGCCAGGACGGCCTGACGCCGACCCAGCAGTTGGTCCGGGTCAGCGCCGCCGCCAACGATCTGATGGAGGACCAGCAGCGCATCTGGCGCTCGATCCGCGCCGAGCTGGCCGCCAACAACCTCACCCTGCTCGACGCCAAGGACATCACCGCCGCCGAACGGCCGGCCGCCGAGGATATCTTCCTCAGCCGCATCTTCCCGGTGCTGACCCCGCTGGCCATCGACCCGGCGCATCCGTTCCCGTTCATCCCCAACCTTGGATTCTCGCTGGCGCTGAAGCTGCGGCGCCTGGCGGACGGCAAGCAGCTCTACGCGTTGGTGCCGGTGCCGACCCAGGTGGACCGGTTCTGGGAGCTGCCGCCCAGCAACGGCCGCCGCAAGCCGGCCCGGCGCTTCTTCGCCCTGGAAAGCTTCCTGATCCTCTTCCTCGACAAGCTGTTTCCCGGCTGCGAGGTGCAGGGCCAGGGCCTGTTCCGGCTGATCCGAGACAGCGACGTGGAGATCGAAGAAGAAGCCGAAGACCTGGTGCGCGAGTTCGAGGCGCGGCTGAAACGCCGGCGCCTGGGTGAAGTGGTCCGGGTCAAGGTGCAGGCCTCGATGCCTGACGATCTGCGCCACTTCATCCTGGAGGGGCTGCAGGCCGAGCCGCAGGACGTGGTCAAGGTCGATGGCAAGCTCGGGCTGGCGCAGCTGGAGCAGCTGATCCCGCCCGATCACCAGGATCTGAAATTCCCGCCGTTCCTACCCAGGTTCCCCGAGCGCATCCGCGACCACGGAGGCGACTGCTTCGCCGCTATCCGCGAGAAGGACATCCTGGTCCACCACCCGTTCGAGAGCTTCGACGTGGTGGTGCAGTTCCTGCGCCAGGCGGCGCAGGACCCCAACGTCATCGCCATCAAGCAGACGCTCTACCGCACCAGCAAGGACAGCCCGATCGTCGCCGCGCTGATCGAGGCGGCCGAGAACGGCAAGAATGTCACCGCCCTGGTGGAGATCAAGGCCCGCTTCGACGAGGAAGCCAACCTCAAGTGGGCCCGGGACCTGGAGCGCGCCGGCGTGCTCGTGGTGCTGGGCTTCGTCGAGTACAAGACCCACGCCAAGCTGTCGGTGGTGGTCCGCCGCGAGGGCGATGGCCTGCGCAGCTACTGCCACTACGGCACCGGCAACTACCACCCGGTCACCGCCAAGGTTTACACCGACCTGTCGCTGTTCACGACGGACCCGGCGCTGGGCCGGGATTCGGCGCGGCTGTTCAACTACATCACCGGCTACGCGGTGCCCGAACGGCTGGAGAAGCTCAGCTATTCGCCGGTGACCCTGAAGAGCGACCTCTTACGTCTGATCGCCCGGGAGGCCGAGCACGCCGCCGCCGGCAAGCCGGCCGGCATCTGGGCGAAGATGAACGCCCTGGTCGATCCGGAGGTGATCGACGCCCTCTACCGCGCCAGCCAGGCCGGCGTGCCGATCGACCTGGTCATCCGCGGCATCTGCTGCCTGCGGCCCGGCATCCGCGGCCTCTCGGAGAACATCCGGGTGAAGAGCATTGTCGGCCGCTTCCTCGAGCACGCCCGCATCATCGCCTTCGCCAACGGCGCGCCGCTGCCCTCCGAGCAGGCGCGAGTGTTCATCTCCTCGGCCGACTGGATGCCGCGCAATCTCGACCGTCGGGTCGAGGTGATGACCCCGGTCGAGAACCCCACCGTCCACCAGCAGGTTCTCAACCAGATCATGGTGGCCAATCTCAACGACGAAGCCCAAAGCTGGCGACTGGACAGCGATGGGCGCTTCCATCGAACGCCCGGATGGGATCGCAAGCGCGCCTTCTCGGCGCACGACTACTTCATGACCAACCCGAGCCTGTCCGGCCGGGGCCACAAGGTGAAGGATCTGCCGCGTGCGTTCGACCATGTGGGAAGCGGGAGCTAGCACTCCCCCGATCGACGCCGCCGTCATCGACGTCGGCTCGAATTCCGTACGCCTGGTGCTCTACCGCGTGGAGGGCCGCGCGGTGTGGACGGTGTTCAACGAGAAGATTCTCGCCGGCCTCGGCCGCGACCTGGCGGTCACCGGCCGCCTGTCGCCGGAGGGGATGGAATCGGCGATGGCGGCGCTGCGCCGCTTCGCCGCCCTATTGGCCGCCAGCAAGCCCGACCGCATCTTCGCCGCCGCCACCGCCGCCGCCCGCGACGCCGAGGACGGCCCGGAGTTCTGCCGCCAGATCGGCCTGGAGACCGGCATCGATCTCAGGGTGCTCAGCGGCAAGGAAGAGGCTCGCTATTCGGCCCTCGGCGTGCTCGCCGGCGCGCCGTCCTCGCATGGCCTGGTCGGCGACCTGGGCGGCGCCAGCCTGGAGTTGATCCGGCTCGACCGCGGCGCCCCCGGCGACGGCGTCACCCTGCCGCTGGGCCCGTTCTCGTTCAAGGACACCGGCCGCTTCGACGCCGACCGGGTCCGCTCGCAGGTGGAGCGCAAGCTGAAGCCGCATGCGGGTCGCCTGCAGACGCCGGTGTTCCACGCCGTCGGCGGGGCCTGGCGGAACCTGGCGCTGCTGGCCATGCGCATGTCCGGCTATCCGCTGGAGATCGTCCACCAGTACGAGATGACCCGCCGCGAGGCGCTGGAGACCGCCAAGGTGATCTCCCGCCAGTCGCGCGGCTCGCTGGAGCGGATCGAGGGCATCTCCCGCCGCCGCCTCGACACCCTGCCCCACGCCGCCGCCGTGCTGGAGACACTGGTCAACAATCTGGGCGTCGAGCGGGTGATCCTGTCGGCCTATGGCCTGCGCGAGGGCCTGCTGTTCGACGCCATGACCACGGCCCTGCGCTCGCAGGACCCCCTTCTGGAGGGCTGCGCGGCCTTGAGCGCCCGGGAAGGCGCCCACGCCGATCTCGGTCCGGCGCTGGAGAGCTGGCTGCTGCCGGCGTTCTCGGTGCTGGAGCCGGTGTTCGAGTCCCGCGAGCTGGTGCTGCTCGGCGCCGCTTGCCGGCTGGCCGACCTGGGCGCGCGCCTGCACCCGGACCACCGCGCCGACCTGATCTTCCACCAGGTGCTGCGCGCCCCGATCCCCGGGATGACCCACGCCGAGCGCGTGTTCCTGGCCGTCGCCTGCTTCTCGCGCCACACCGCCGCCCTCACCCACCCCGAGCCGCTGATGGTGGCGCGCCTCCTGACCCACGAACGCCTGCAGCGGGCCCGTTCCCTGGGCGCCGCCATTCGCCTCGCCTGCGACCTCTCGGGCAGCAGCCCCGAGCTCCTCGCCCGCGCCCGGCTGGAGATGCGCCCCAACACCGTCATCCTGGAAGCCGAGGAGGCGTTCGCCCCGATCCTGCTCGGCGAACAGACCGCCAAGCGCGCGCTGACCCTGGCCACCCTGCTGGAGCGCGAACTGAAGATGCGCGCCGCAACGCCGGAGCGTGCGCGGCGGGAGACGGCGGCTTAGAGGCTGGACCGGTTCAGATTGCGTTCAGGCGTGGGGAGCGAAGCTCTGCCGATGAAACCGATCCGCGCCGCCCTGCTCGCCGCCGCCTTCGCCCTGGCCGCGGTCGCGCCCGCCTTCGCCGGGGCGCCGTTGAAGGGGATCGACGTCAAGCTCGGCAAGAATCCCGGCGGCGGGCTGGCATCGCGCACCACGGATGCGAACGGCGACGTCGATTTCGGGGTGCTGCCCGGCGGGAACTACACCCTGACCGTTTCTGCCCCGGCGGGGTCGAGCGGCGTGCACGTGGAGATCACCGGGCCGGCCAAGGGTCCGATCGAGCGCGATGTCGAGCCGCGGGGCGATGGGCGAGCCGCGGCGCTCGACCTCTCGCTGGACGGAACACGCCCCTTGAAGGTCAACGTCAGCGGCGCCGCGCGGGCCGTATCGCACAGCAACACCAACAACAACTGAGAACCGTCATCCCGGCTGGAGCCGCGCAGCGGCGGAAGGCCGGGATCCAGCGTCGCCGGCGGTGCTGCCGGGTCCCGGAGATCGGCTGCGCGGGTTCCGGGATGACGACGATTGTTTGGTGGGAGCGGCTCGGCCTAAGCTGGCGCTTTCGCCGCCCGACGCACCGGCACCACGCGCACGCGGGTGCCGTCCAGCACTAGGGCCAGTTCGCCGCGCTTCAGCTTCAGCGCGTCCTCCCCGAAGGCCTGCAGACGCCAGCCCTTCAGGGCAGGGGTGTCGGCACGGTCGCTGTTGGCGATCTTTTCCAGGTCGGCGACGGTGGCGATCAGCTTGGAGGCGACGCCGGCGTCCTCGCTGCGGGCCTTCAGCAGCACTTTCAGCAGTTCCACCACCGCCCCGGCGGCGGGCGAGGTCGGGCCGCCGTCGCGCTCGATCTTCGGGGCGTAGGCTTCCGGGTCGACCAGGGCCTGGTGGATGGCTTCCAAGAGGTCCGGGCCGAATTTCGAGCCGGCGAAGCCCTTGGGCACCGAGCGCAGGCGGTTGAGCCCGTCGGCGTCCAGCGGCGACTGAGCGGCCAGTTCGTCGATCGCCTCGTCCTTGAGAATCCGGCCGCGCGGCTGGTCGCGCTGCTGGGCTGTGCGCTCGCGCCAGGCGGCGACGCCCCGGAACACGGCCAGATACTTAGGCGTGAACTTGCGCGGTTTCAGTCGGCGCCAGGCGTTCTCCGGATCGACGTCGTAGAGCGCCGGATCGCGCATCGCCTCCATCTCCTCGGTCACCCAGGAGAGCCGGCCGGCCTTCTCCAACTGCGCACGCAGCATCGGATAGAGCCGGGCCAGGTGGGTGACGTCGGCCAGGGCGTAGCTGAGCTGGGAGTCGCTCAAAGGCCGGCGCGCCCAGTCGGTGAAGCGGCTGGACTTGTCGAGGTCGATCTTCAGGATCCGCCGCACCAGGGCGTCATAGGCGATCTGCTCGCCATAACCCGCCGCCATGCCGGCGATCTGGGTGTCGAACAGCGGCGCGGGCATGGCCCCCAGGTTGTTGAAGATTTCCACGTCCTGGCGGGCCGCGTGGAACACCTTCAGGATCGAGGTGTCGCGCATCACGTTCAAAAGCGGGGTCAGATCGAGGTTCTCGGCCAGCGGATCGATGGTCGCCTCGATACCGCCCGGCGAAGCGGCCTGAATCAGGCACAGCTTCGGCCAATAGGTGGTCTCGCGCATGAACTCGGTGTCGACGGCGACGAACGCCTGACCCGCGAGCCGCGCACAAAAATCCGCGAGCTCGGCGGTGGAGGTGATTGGCGTCATCGGCTAGCTATAGCCCGCTCAGGGTGCGAGTCATCAAGCTTCTTGCGCGCCCGAACCCCGGTTTCTGGAGCATTTTTTCACGATGACCGACCGCCGCAACGGTCTGACCTACGCCGAGGCCGGCGTGGACATCGACGCCGGCAATGCGCTGGTCGAGGCGATCAAGCCGCTGGCCCGGGCGACCCGGCGGTCAGGCGCGGACGGCTCCCTGGGCGGATTCGGCGCGCTGTTTGATCTGAAGGCCGCCGGCTACGACGATCCGCTGCTGGTCTCCACCACCGACGGGGTCGGCACCAAGCTGCGCATCGCCATCGAAACCGGGCGTCCGGACGGGGTCGGCGTCGACCTGGTGGCCATGTGCGTCAACGACCTCTTGGCCCAGGGCGCCGAGCCGCTGCTGTTCCTGGACTACTTCGCCACCGGCAAGCTGGATGTGGCCATGGCCACCCGGGTGGTCGCCGGCATCGCCGAGGGCTGCAAGCTGGCCGGCGCGGTGCTGGCCGGCGGCGAGACGGCGGAAATGCCCGGGATGTACGCCGGCGGCGACTACGACCTGGCCGGCTTTTGCGTCGGGGCGGTGAACCGTGACGCGGTGCTGCCGAAACTGGAGGCCCAACGGCCCGGCGATCTGCTGATCGGTCTCGGCTCCTCCGGCCCGCATTCCAACGGCTATTCGCTGATCCGCAGGATCGTCGAGCTCAGCGGCCTGGGCTGGGACGCGCCGGCGCCGTTCGCGCCGGGCCAGAGCCTGGCCGAAGCGCTGATGACCCCGACGCGGATCTACATCGAGAGCGTGCTGCCCCTCGCCAAAGCCGGGCTGATCAGCGGTTGCGCCCACATCACCGGCGGCGGTCTGATCGAGAACCCGCCCCGGGCCATCGCCAAGGGCCTCGTTCCGCGCTTCGACTGGGGCGCCTGGACCCCGCCGCCGGTGTTCGCCTGGCTGGCCGAAACCGGCGGCGTCGCCGAGAGCGAGATGCGCCGCACCTTCAACTGCGGCGTCGGCCTGATGCTGATCGTCTCCCCCCGCGACGCCGAACCGGCGCTGGCCGCG
>Ga0182012_10006525_pt1 | contig 11894 bp, 11 predicted proteins | sample 612S2SmetaG_FD_120486 | JGI IMG/M metagenome (GOLD analysis project Ga0182012, IMG submission 120486) | Permafrost microbial communities from Stordalen Mire, Sweden - 612S2S metaG | ecosystem: Environmental > Terrestrial > Soil > Wetlands > Permafrost | place: Sweden: Stordalen | collected...
GCAATCGAAATCGCCCCCCCGCCACACCCCCCCGTCATGTCAGCAAGAATGCGCCGGCCAGCAGGCCCGCCACTGCACCCGCCGTCAGCAGGCTGCGCAGCCAGCCGTACCAGGCCGGCAGTGCCGCCCCGCGCAGATCCCAGACCCAGTGCAGCAGCAACGCCGCCGCCAGCCCCAGCAGTTGCAGCCCCCGCATGTCCGCCGGCAGAGCCAGCAGGGCCAACGCTACCAGCGTCGGCAGCATCGACAGCGACACCACCGAAGGCGACGGCGGCGGGTGCGCATTGGCAAACGCCCAGCGTGCGCCGCCCAGAAACGACAGAATCAGTCCACCATACAGGGCCAGCACTGCCCCCGCCGCACCCTGCATCGCCGGAAACACCGCACCGGCCAGCGGCGGCGCCACGAACGGGATCACCCCCAGCATGCCATAAGCGACAACCGCGGACGGTGCCGGATCGCGCGCCGTCATGCCGCCCCCGTCCGCCCCGTCAAAGCCGGCCGGATACGCAGGAACCCGCGATACCCCTGCTCCAGCACCCAAAGCACCGGCGGATGCCGCGCCGCCAGCCCCAGCGGCCGCAGCAGCGGGATCGCCCGCCACATCGCCGCGAACGCCGCCGCGCCGGACAACAGCGGCCCGCCAGACTCCCGCGCGTGGAACCGCGCCAGCAGCGCGGCGCGGTCCAGCGGACACGACGCATCGCCCGCGCCAACATCCACAAACTCGATCGCCCCCGCTCGGTCCAACCGCCGCACAGCCGCGATTTCCCGCGAGCAAAGCGGGCAGGCGCCGTCAAACCAAACCGTAACCTGTGACATGACCGCTACATGGGCGGGACCGGCGGCTTGGCAACCGCATCACCGGAAAAGCCCGCGCAGGACGCACCGGGTGCCTAAACCCCCAGCGCCTCCCGCAAATCCGCCACCACCCTGTCCGCGGTCCGCTTCCGCCACCGCACCCGCTGTCCGATCGGCGTGTTCTCCACCTCCGGCAACACTTTCAGCGCAACGAACACCGGCCCCGGCGCGGCCAGGATCCCCGGCAACGCGGCTTCGAACGCGCCGATCTCGGAGAACCCGAACGCCCGAGGATACCCGCTCGCCCGGGCAATCCCCATGTAATCGACGTTTTTTGCACCAGGCACTGGCTGCCCACCGGTTGTTGCATAGACCTCATTATCGAGAATGAAATGATAGAAATTCGCCGGTGCCTGTTCCGCGATGGTCGGCAATTGCCCCAGACTCATCAGGATATCGCCCTCCGAGTCGAACAGCACCACCCGCTTCCCCGGCTGCGCCAACGCCAGCCCCAGCCCGAACCCGGAATGACCACCCATCGCCGGATCGCCCAGCGGCACATCCGTCGCCGTATCGCTGATCGCCATCCAGTGCCGCCCGCCGCGCCCCGAGATCACGATCGCATCGCCCCGGTGTTCGGCGAACACCCGCAAGACATCCGCTGTGTGCATCATCGCCAAACCCTCCGCTTACCGGTTGAACCCGTGATACTCGTCACCCACCAGCACCACCACCGGCTGCCGCGTCTTCTCCGCCAGCGCGAACGCTGTGCTTATCCGATCCGAATCAGCATCATTCTCAATCAGAAAAAACGGAATATCAAATGCCATCAGAAACCGTTCGGTGTAAGTCGCCGCCGTATCGGTATTCACCCCATGCCGCGTATAGCCGCGATATCCCACCATCAAGACCACCGGAATTTTCAGCCCCATCAACCAGCCGCGTATCGAATCCCCTGACTCCATCATCCCGGTGTTCTGGATCAGGATCATCGGCTTCCGCCCGCCCGCATACAATCCGGCGGTGATCGAGCACGCATGCCCCTCCCGCGTCACCCCCACCAGCCGCAGATCCGGATCGGCTTTCATCAGCAGATACAGCCAGTTGGTCTCGCTGTCCGGCAGCCAGACGACGTCGGTCACGCCATTCTGTTTCATCTGCCGCATCACCGTTTCAGGGCTTAGCGCCTCGTTGCTCATGGTCGTTCTTCCCTGCCGCGTTTGTCCGCTCGTCCGTTCCCAGCTAACATCGGATCGACGGATATAACCAGGGGAGCAGCCAGCCATGGCGACGACAACATTCAAAATCGGCGACATGATCGTCCACCGGATCATCGAGATGGAGTGCGGCTTCACGCCGGCGCTGGAATTCCTGCCCAAACTGACCCCTGAGATGCTGGCCGACAGCCGCGAATGGATGAAGAATCCGATGGCGCTGGACGATCAGGACCGCCTGGTGCTTTGCTTCCAGGCCTATATCGTGCGCACCGGCAAGCACATCATCATGGTCGATACCTGCGTCGGCAATGACAAGGAACGTCCAGCCCGCCCGATCTGGAACCTGAAGTCCGACAGCGTGTTCATGGACGGCCTGAAAGAGGTTGGCCTCACAGTCAACGACATCGATTTCGTTCTTTGCACGCATCTTCACGTCGATCACGTCGGCTGGAACACGCGGCTGGAAAACGGCCGCTGGGTCCCGACTTTCCCCAAGGCCCGCTATCTGTTCTCGAAGACCGAACTCGACTTCTGGCTGGCCGAAAACGACAAGACGACAGTCGCGCCGATCGCCGACAGTGTCATTCCGATCGTCGAAGCGAAGCGCCACGATCTGGTCACCAGCGACCACGCGATCAGCGACCTGGTCCGCCTGATCCCCACCCCCGGCCATACCATCGATCATTACGCGGTCACGCTCGGCAAAACCGGCAAGGATGCGGTGATCACCGGCGATCTGATCCACACCCCGCTGCAGGCGAAATGGCCCGACCTGTTCATGCGCATCGACTACGACGGCAAGCAAAGCTCAGAGACTCGCTGGAAATTCCTCGAATCGCTCTGCGACACCAACACCCAGTGCTGCTTTGCCCATTTTCCGTCGCCCTCGCGCGGCCTGATCAAGCGCTGGGGCGACGGTTTCAAATGCGAGTATATCGCGGGCTGAGTCAGACCCCCTCCACCAGCCGAATGTCGCGTTCGGCACCATCGCCGAGCGCGTCCAGCGCTGCCTTGTAGGCCGGCGAATCGTGCGCGGCGACTGCCTGCTCCAGGCTGTCGAATTCGACGACCACGGTACGCTGGTTCAGCCCGGCCTCATACGTCTTCGCCGGCATCCCGCGCACGATGAACTTTCCCCCGCCCGCCGTGATCGCCGGGCCAGCAAGCTGCGCATAAGCCGCCAGCTTGTCAGGGTTGGTCACGGCACGATAGGTGCCGATCCAGTAAGTCTTGGCCATAGGGTTCCTCCATGAAGAAAAATTCGTTTAGCATCGTCCGGATGCCAGAGACAAACCACCCAACAGCTCCAACCGGATATTCCCGAATCCATCCACAAGCGCCGTCGTCCCGCGCGGCACCAGGCACGTCGCGTCGTACTCCTGCACGATCAACGGGCCCGCAACGACCCCGCGCAGCCCGGCCCGGTCCACCACCGGCGTCTCCACCCACCCATCACCGGCAAACCACGCAAGCCGCGACGCCGGCACCGCCTGTGCAAACGACGGAATCCGCTGCGGCAGCCTCGGTTGTTCCGGCAACCCCCGAGCCATCACCGACAGCCCGATCAGCTCCACCGCCTCACCCGCCGGCGCCCGAAATCCATACGTCCGCTCGTGCTCGTCTGCGAACAGCGCCGCAATCCCGGCCGGCGTAATCGCTCCCTCCGGCAGCGCCATCTCGATCTCACTCGATTGCCCGACGTAACGAGCGAACGCCGCGCGCTGAAACACCTGCCGTTCGGCGGCGAACCCGTCGCGCGCCAGCCGGTCCCGCCCCGCCTCCATCAACGCCGCAACGACATCGCGGATCACCGCCCCATCCCCGCCATCCAGCCGCACCCGCAGGCTTTGCCGCGCATGATGTTCCGTATCCGCCACCAGCAGCCCGAACGCGCTGAACACCCCCGGCAGCGGCGGAACGATGATCCGGGAAATCCCCAGTTCCGCCGCGATCCCCGCCGCGAACAGCGGCCCGTTGCCGCCGAACGCCAGCATCGCAAACCCCCGCGGATCCCGTCCCCGCTCCACCGACACCGCCCGGATCGCCCGCATCATCGTCGCCGACGCCAGCCGCAACATCCCATACGCCGCTGCCTCGATCGACAGCCCCATTGGCCGCGCCAGATCGCGGTCGATCGCCGCCCGCGCCGCCGCCAGATCCAGCCGCATCGTCCCGCCAGTCAGCCCGCCGGGATCGAGATACCCCAGCGCCAGATTGCAGTCCGTAATCGTCGGCGCCACCCCGCCGCGACCGTAACAAACCGGCCCCGGCACAGCCCCCGCGCTCTCCGGCCCCACCTTCGGCGCCCCCGCCCGATCCAGCCGGCAGATTGATCCCCCACCGGCGCCCACCTCCGCCAGGTCGATCGCCGGCAGCTTCAGCATATACCCCGCGCCGACCAGCAACCGGGACCCGGCCATCACCCCGCCGCCGACCTCGATCGCTTCGGTGCGCAAAACTTCGCCATTCTCGACCAGCCCGGCCTTGGCGGTCGTTCCGCCCATGTCGAACGTAATGATCTGCCTCTCCTGCAGCCGCCGAGCCAGCGCCGCACCACCGACCACGCCCGCCGCCGGCCCGGACTCGATGATATGCGCCGGAGACTCCGCCGCGAATGACGCCGACGCCAACCCGCCATTCGACTGCATCAGTTGCAGCGGCGCCTCGATCCCCAGTCCGCGCAACCGTGCGTCAAGCGCCGTGATGTAGGCGCGGACAACCGGTTGCACATAGGCATTGATCACCGTCGTGCTGGTGCGCGGATATTCCTTGATCTCCGGCAGGATATCGCTGCTCAGCGAAATCGCCACATCCGGCAGCGCATCCCGCACCGCAATCGCCACCGCCCGTTCGTGCACCGGATTGGCATAGCTGTGCAGCAGGCACACGGCGACGCTGACCACCGCCTCCCGCCGCAGCATCGCGATCACCGGTTCCAGGCTGGCCACGTCCAGCGGCGCCGCCACCGACCCGTCCGGCCGCATCTTCTCCGTCACCTCCAGCCGCAAGCGCCGTTCCACCAGCGCCCGAGGCTTGGTCCAGCCGATGTCGTACAGCACCGGCATCCGCAGGTCACGAATCTCCAGGATGTCGCGAAACCCCTTCGTGGTGATCAGCGCCGTTTTCGCCCCTTTCATCTCCAGAACGGTATTCGATCCCACCGTCGTCGCGTGCAGTACATCAGCCACGGACGAAACCTGGTCCGCCAGCAGCGCCTGCAATCCCGCAATGATCCCCTGGCCATAATCCGAGGGCGTCGAAGCGATCTTCCGCGTCGTAACGATCCCATCATCCGAGACCGCCACCAGATCGGTGAATGTCCCGCCAATATCGATACCAACCCGAAGCTTCATACCGCCGGCTCCCAAGCCACCGCCGGCAACGGCGGCCGCTCCGCCCGCAAACGCTCCCGCAACGACAGCGACGCCGCGACATCCACGACCGGCGGATCGCCCATCGCAACAATCCCGTAATCGCGCGCCGCCGCCTCCACCGACACCAGCCCATCCCGCCGATCCCGGGCGACCAGATCCAGCGAACGATCTAGTGCCGGCCCCCAGCCTCCCGCGCCCGGCAATTCGTGCCGGAACACGTCGCCCTTGCGCAGCGTCATCGTCAGCTTGGCGTGCAGCTTCGTTTCAACAGGCGATCCAGGATTCATCACATTCACCCCGAACGCCCCAGGACCGCCGCCCTGCAACCCGTACGGCCGATGCGTCTGCCGGTCCGCCCGCACCTGCAAAATCCCCTCATCGGCCAGCATCCGCCAGGTCTTCCGCTGCGACATCCCGCCGCGATACTGCCCCGCCCCGCCGGTATCCGGCACAAACTCATAGTCCAGCACTTCCAGCGGGTTCTCCGTCTCGATCACCTCCACCGAGAAACTTGCCATGTTCGCAAACATGCAGGTGTTGCCGTCCAGCCCGTCCGCCCATGGCCGCCCGCCCCACGCCCCCGAAATGAAATCGACGTAGATGAACGGCTTCAGCGCCTTGTCATATCCGCCGATCGTCAGGCCAGTATTGCCCCCATCGGACGCCGCAAACACCTTGTCCGGATAAAGCTGAGCCAGTGCACCGAACGCGCAGTCCACCCCGCGGAACCCGGTCAGCCCCCGCGCCGCACACGCCGCCGGCAACACCCCATGCGTGATCGTCCCCGCCGGCGCAATGATCCTGATCGGCCGGAACACCCCGTCGTTGTTCGGCATGTTGACCGACAGCACCGACTTCACGGCCGTAAAACTCATCGCCGCCGTATAGCTCAATGTATTGTTGATCGCGCCCTTCACCTGCGGCGCCGATCCCGTCCAGTCCACCTCCATGGTGTCGCCATGCTTGCGAATCGTGCACACCAGCGCGATCGGCACGCCCACATCGATCTGATCGTCATCGATCCAATCCGTGAACGTCGCTTCTCCGTCAGGCAACTCCAGCAGGCACTGCCGCGTCAGCCGTTCCGAATAATCCATCATCGCAACCATCAAACCGGCGACACCGTCCGCGCCATACCGCCCGATCAAATCGGCAAACCCCCGAGCGGCGATCTCGCACGCCGCCAGTTGCGACCGCAGATCGCCGAACACCCGCCCCGGCAGCCGCACATTCCGCTCGATCATCCGGTGCAGCGTCGCATTCGCCACGCCACGCTCGTATAGTTTCAGCGGCGGAATCCGCAGCCCTTCGGCATAGATCTCCAGACTGTCGGACGCGTTCGAGCCCGGCACCCGCCCGCCAACATCGGTATGATGGCAAATCGTCGCCGCGTATCCCAGCACCCGCCCATCGGCGAACAGCGGCCGGAACACGAAAATATCCGGCAGATGCATCCCGCCATCGTACGGGTCGTTATTGATAAAAATATCGCCCGAATGCACGTCATCGCCGAACGTCGCCAGCACCGCCTGCAGCGCCACCGGAATCGAGCACAGATGGCCCGGCAGCGACAAACCCTGCGCCACCAGCCGGCCCTGCGCATCGCAGATCGCCGCGCTGTAATCCATGATGTTCTTCAGCACGCCGGAATACGCCGTGCGGTAAATCGTCAGCACCATCTCATCGCCGATGGCCGAGATCGCATTGCGAAACAATTCTTCAGTGATCGGATCCGACATCGCGCCTTCAGCCCATAAACCAGCGCCAATCCGATCACCGATGCGGTTTCATGGCAACCGCCCCCGCACTGTGGCAAGATGGCGAAACAAAATGTCCAGAGGTTCATCGTTCATGCTCGTCAGGGCGGCTTTCTTACTGGTGCTGACACTCCTGGCGGGCTGCGAGGCGACCCCGGTGATCAACTGCGACCTGACCTTGATCGCCCAGATGCCGTTATCCGTCGAAGACCATCTTCTCGTCGTGCCCGCCAGCATCAACGGCAAGCCGGTGCACTTGATTGTCGACAGCGGCGCCGAACGCACCACCATCAGCGATGCGGTCGCCGACCAGCTCGGCTTGCCGCACGACACTCGGTACGTCAATCACTACCAGGGCATCGGCGGTGGCGCGACGTCAACCGATGTGACGGTCGATCGGCTGGTCCTTGGCGGCGTCCATTTTCCGGTCAACCGGATCGCTGTCGGCTCCTTCAAACTCCAGACCGAACACGGCCTCCGCGCCGATGGCCTGCTCGGCGCCGACATTCTGCTGGCATTCGACATGGATATCGACGTGCCGGACGGCAGACTCACACTCTATCTCAGCCGGACCTGCCCCAATGTGCAACCGCCCTGGGATGAGCCGGCCATCGAGATCACCGGAGTCCGCGCCCGCAAGGATCGCCTGCTGCTGCCGTTCGAACTGGATAATGTGCCGGGCATGGCCATCCTCGACACCGGCGCGCAAGGCAATGTCGTCGGCAGCGATATGGCACGCCGCATGGGACTGGACGCGCAGACCCTGGCGCAGGACCGTCCGGTCCGCCAGCGCGGTGTCGGACCCAGCGAAACGATCTCCCACCTGCACCAGTTCAGCCTGCTGCGGATCGGACCGGTGGCGCAGGAAAACCCCCGCATCACCGTGCTGGGTTCCGATTTCGGTGTCGGCGACGCGCTGATCGGCGAGGACTTCCTGCAAGGCCGCCGCGTCTGGCTATCGTTTCGCAACCGCCAGGTCTTCGTCTCCAAACGGGCCAGCGAACGCCGGCCAGACGAGCCATGATCGACAAGCTTGAAATGCTGCTGGCCCTGGCGCGCGAACAGCATTTTGGCCGTGCCGCCGAGGCCTGTGGTGTCACCCAGCCAACCCTTTCCGCCGGGTTGAAACAACTCGAGGAAGGCTTCGGCGTCCTGCTGGTGCAGCGCCAGTCACGCTTCATCGGCTTCACGCCGGAAGGCCTGCGCGTGCTCGACTGGGCCCGCCGCATCGTCGGCGACTATCGCGCCATGCGCGACGAAATCCGTGCGCTGAAGCGCGGCCTGGCCGGGCATCTTCGAATCGCCGCCGTTCCGACAGCGCTGCCGATCGTTTCGACCTTCACCACACCGCTGCACAGCGCCCATCCCGAGGTGATCTTTACCATCCTGTCGCGCAATTCGATCGAAATCCTGACCCTGCTGGACAATCTCGAAGTCGATGCCGGCCTGTCCTACGTCGACAACGAACCGCTCGGCCGCGCCCGCGCCATCCCGCTCTATCACGAACGCTACCGCCTGCTCGTCGCGGCCGACCGCCCGCTCGGCGATCGCAAGACCGTCACCTGGGCCGAGGTCGCCAGCGTGCCGCTTTGCCTGCTGACCCCGGACATGCAGAACCGCCGCATCATCGACCGCCGGCTGCGCGACGCCGGGGTCGAGCCGGCACCCACGCTGCAGTCGAATTCGATGGTCGCGCTATTCACCCATGTCCGCACCGGCCAGTGGGCCAGCGTCATGCCGGCCGTCGTCGCCGAAACGATGGGCCTGCCCGGCCCGATCCGCTCGATCCCGATCGACGATCCGACACCGCCGCCGACCATCGGCCTGATCTACCCGCAGCGCGAGCCGCTCACGCCGCTGACCGCGGCCCTGGTCACCGAAGCACGCCGCGTCGGCCCGGCCTGGATGGAGACAGTGTAAACAAATCAAGCCCGCCGGAACGTCACCACCAGTACATCGCGGAACCCCGGTGCCGCCGGGTCCAGCGGTTCCACCGGCGTCACCCCATGCATCACCCGCGAGTCGTCCACCAGCGCCGCGTCGAACGGTGCCGTCAGCGTGAAACTCCCCAGCAAGCGGCCCGTCAGATCGTGCACCGACGTCACGCCGCTGGCGATGTTCACCCGGTTGACCAGCAGCACCAACACATAATCCACGCCGTCGCGGTGCATCCCCTCCGGTGTCGGCCGCCCTTCGACACCGCTTCGCGCCTCGATACGGAACTGGTGCACCTCGACATGCCAAATCGTGTCCGGACCAAACAATCGAAGGCAGAACGCCAGCACCGTCCGCATCGACGGGCCGGATCCGATTGCCTCGGTCACCGGCTCGAACCAGCGCTCGATCCCGCCGTTCAGCGGATTGTAGTCGCGGCTCTGGTAATGCGGCTGCGCCTTCTGCCGCACCGAACCCTCCGGGCCGACCCGGAACACCGCATGGCGCCGCTTCCGGTAGCGCCCACCATCGGCCATGTAAGTGTCCGGCCCCAGATCGTCCCAGCTCGCGGCGAACGCTGGCCAGTCGGACAGCGGTCCCACCTGCTCGAGCAGCGCAAGAAACTCCGGCGCCTGGACGAAGCTGAAGCCCTCTGTCCGGAGCTGATCAGTCAGCAGCCTGAGCCTGTCCACGATCGTCCCTCTTTTCCACAACAGGAACCGCCGGTTCGTGAGGCGCCGGTACCGATACAGAGATCGTCTGCAGCGGATTGAACACCTTGATCCCAAGCTCCTGAAAGCGCCGCTTCATGCGCCGGTTGAATTCGCGCTGCACGGCCCAACGGCCTGCATCGGTGCAGACCACTTGCCCCACCATCGTGACCGACCCGCCGTCCACCTTGTCGACGCCCCAAAGCTGGAAGTCGCTCAGCATCATCGCCGACAGCAGCGGATCGTTCCGCATGCCATCAACGATCGCTGTCAGTTCGTTAGCCACCCGGTCGGTGTCCTCGTCATAGGCGACGGTGACGCTGATCGAGGCATTGCCCAGCCCCCGATTGGTGTTGGTCACACTGGTCACCGAACTGAACGGAATGATGTGGACTGATCCGTCGCCCGCCCGCAGCCGGATGGTGCGGACCGACAGGGCCTCCACCGTCCCGGTCAATCCGGACACCGTCACCGTGTCGCCGACCTGCATCGCATTTTCCAGCAGCAGAAAGATGCCGGTGATCAGGTCCTGCACCAGTTTTTGCGAACCGAAGCCGATTGCCACGCCGACGATGCCGGCACCAGCCAGCAGCGGCCCGATATTGATCCCGATCTCGCTGAGGATTGTCAGCCCGGCGAAAATCGCGATCGCGATCAGCACCGTGCTGCGCATCAGCGGCAGCAGCGTGCGCAAGCGGGCGGATTTCGCCAGTTGCGCTTCCCGCTGCAGCCGGTCCAGGTGCTTCTGGACCCCGCCGTTGACCCCCTCCCAGACGCCGAACGCCAGCAGAATGGTCACCAGCAAGGTGCCGCTCGCCGACAGGATGCGAACGCCCAACGCGCTTTCGACCAGCCACAGGAACGTGTTCAGGCCGTACAGCTGCAGCAGCCCCAGCACACACAGCAGGTAGATCGTTAGCCGCAGCGCGGCCGTCACCACCGGGTGATAGATCGCCAGCCTGGCCTGCATCCCCGGGTAGAAGTCCGACGCGGTCGATCCAGGCCGCATGACCCGGTCCACCACCCCCAGCAGCAACAGCAGCACGAACCGCGCGGCGATCAGCAGCAGCCCGGTGACCACGAAATAATGCAGGATCTCGGTGAAGCCGTGCGGCACCTCCACCGCGTAAACCAGCCAGATCGCGGCCAGTAAGAACAGCGCGATCCAGTGCCACACCCGCGCCAGGCGATTGCGCAGCACCGCCACCACCCCGGTGGCGCCCTCCGGGGCGCGCAGCCAGCCCCGCACCGCGCGCCGCTTCTGCACGACAATAATCGCCAGGCAGATGTGCAGCACCAGCCCGACAGCTTTCTCGAACGCGTCGTGTGCGATGTCCGACAGCCCCAGCAGCAGCCCGACCTCGCCGATCGCGTAGCCCACCACCACCAGCAGGATCAGCCGCCGGCTCCAGCCCATCAGGTAATTCGCGGCGCCGTTGGGCAAATGAAACAGCCGCAGCCGCGATTCGCCGGGCGACAGCAGCATGCGCGCCACACAAAGCAGCGCGGCGCAGATGGCATAGGAATCGACCACCGCCAGGATGATCAGCCGGCTGACCGTCTGGCCGCCCAGCGACGATGCGGCGATCAGATGCCCGCACAGGGCGATGCCAAGAACCGGCACCAGTTCCAGCAGCAACCGCGCGAAGACCAGCGGCAGACGCTTCAGCAGTGTCCACGCTGAAGGCCCGACCCGCGGCACCATCGGCGCTTCCACGTCCCCGGCCTCGGCCCGAGCCACGGGATCGTCGGCATGCGCGGCCGCATCCTCGTCCGCTTCCTCCGTATCCGCCGCGCGACTCGCCGGCGCCAGACCCTCCAGGCTGCGGATCGGCCGCCGCATCGCCCGCTGCAGCCCGACCTGCACGGCCACCGCGCAGGCGATCGTCAGCAACACCCGCCAGGACACATCCCCCAGTATCCCCAGCGCAACCGGGTTGGTGGTCATCACCACCACCCAGCCGTAGAGCAGCGGCAGGCTTTGCACCGTTTTCAGCCCGTCCACCGCCTCATTGCCCAGATGCGTCACGAACGTCGAGGCCGACAGCAGCACCTGCGCCCCAAGGCTGTCAGGCGCGAGCGGAATCGTCACGCCCTCGA
>Ga0182012_10006529_pt1 | contig 11890 bp, 10 predicted proteins | sample 612S2SmetaG_FD_120486 | JGI IMG/M metagenome (GOLD analysis project Ga0182012, IMG submission 120486) | Permafrost microbial communities from Stordalen Mire, Sweden - 612S2S metaG | ecosystem: Environmental > Terrestrial > Soil > Wetlands > Permafrost | place: Sweden: Stordalen | collected...
AACCACCACCCACCGACATGCCCAAACGCCCCACCACACTTCTCAACCACACCAGCAAATTCCACCACCGCACACCAGCAATACCCGCACCACGACCAGGCCACCGCCCAGCGCCCAGCCGGCCTCTCCCGGTCACAAGCCGCACGAGAACATCCGATCCATCAACCGTCAGGGTACGAAGAGTTCGTTCAATCGCACATATCATCTGATAAGTATGTATAGTAGCCGAGAGCTAAACCTTCCGTTTGTCCGCCGTCGGCCCATGATGGCTACGATCGGACGTCGCCGCGGGCGCTGTGCGCGTCGGTCTATGTTCGTGAGGAGAAGCACTTGTCGCTCGGTACCAGACGGCCGGAGGCACTGACCGCGGCGGCCGGCGACTATCCGCTAGCGACGGAAGCCGACCGCTGGAGCCAGCGCGAGATGCCGTTGACGACGACAGAGGTGCCGACATTTTTCGGACCGCCTGAATCGCCATTGTTCGGCGTGGTCCATCTGCCGGCCGATAACCAGATCAGGGGCGGCGTACTGATCTGTGGTTCGCTCGGCAAGGAGGGCATGGACAGCGTCCGACTGCAACGGATCCTCGCCGACGACGTGGCGCGCCGGGGTTTCGCCGTGCTCCGTTTTGACTATCTAGGCTTGGGTGATTCTGCATACGATCAGGGCCGTGACGAAGCGGTGGCCGACTGGGTGGCAAGCGTGGGCCACGCGCTCGACTACCTCACGCTGATCGGAGCGGAGTCGGCGACTGCTATTGGGATACGGGCGGGGTGCCTCATCCTCGACAAGTACCTGGCCCAATCCCACACGGTCAACCGCGTGGTCTACCTCGATCCCTATGGAACGGGCAGGCGTTACCTTCGGGAACACACCACGCTGTTCCGGGTGTCGGTGGGCGGGGACGCTACTACGCCCGGCGAAGTGTTAATCGCCGGCGGGCGCTTCAGCGACCATGCCGCCGCAGAATTCGCCGCGCTGAGATTGGGTGCCAATCCACTCAGCGCCTATGGCGTCGACAACCTGCTGCTGACGGGACGACCAGCCGAGACCGACAAGCGCGTCACCGCCCTGGCGTCGGCCGAGGGAGTTGATTCGATCATTAGCGGCGGTCTGCCGGAATGCTCCCGGCCGACGGGGCATCTGCTGCCGATCCCTTTCGCCGCGGTCGATTCGATCATCGACTGGATCGACGGAAAAGTTCCCACTCGGACCCATCGCGCCGTACCTCAGTACTTGACAACAGTGACGATGCCGGCCGAAGGGCCCGACCGGGTCGACGTTCTCGAGAGCATCGAACGAATCGAGCCGAACGGCCTATTCGCCATCCGCACGCTGCCCCGACGCCGTAGTCCCGCGCCCGCGAAGACCGTGTTGTTCTTCGTGACTTCCATCGACTTGCACGTAGGACCCGCCCGGGAGTGGGTCGAATTGTCACGCCGCATCGCAGCGGCCGGGTCACAGGCGCTGCGCTGGGACCCGACAGGACTGGGCTTGTCGGGCCAGATCAACCGGAACCGTTGGCGCAGGATTTTTACCAGGGCTGACATCACCGAATCGATAGCGGTGGCCAGATATGCGCTCCAAGGCGCCGGCGAACTCGAGCTTGTCGGTGTCTGCTCCGGCGCGTGGAACGCCGCTCATGTCGCGCGCAATATCGGTGCGCTGTCGGCGATCTTGGTCAACCCGTTGTGGTGGAATTGGCGCGTCACCCCCACCTTGCTTCATCAGTTTTGGAGCACCCGGAGGAAAACGCTGAACGCCAACGCGGCGACTGACACGGGCGGCGAGCCCTCCGAAGCCAGGTGGATACAGCGCCTCAAAGCACTTCTCAACCCGGCCCGGGAGCGGACTAAGCGCTTTATCCACGACCACCTTCCGCGATACCTCCTGCGCGTATTGAGCTGGGTCGGACTCGTGTTGCTGCCGGAAGGCGTTCTGACAACGCTTGCCCGCCGTGGAGCCGACGTGACGCTGATTGCCTCGCCCGGGGATGCCGAGGAGTTCACTGCCAAAGGCGGTCGGGCAGCCCTTGACCGGCTGCAAAGGACGTCGCAGCCGCCCCGCTTCATCGCCACAGCCGCCGGCGATCATGCCGCCCTTCACCCGGCGGTATTGGCGGCGATCCGCAACGCGGTGTTGCCGGTAGCTGCTGTATCCCCATCGGGGCACATCCCCCTGTCGGACATCACGGCGTGACCGAAAACGCGATCACCGTCGGCGGGGTCGACCTCGCCGATCCGGACACATACGGGTCGGGAATGCCCTTCGATGCGTTCCGGAAGCTCCGCGAGTGCGCACCCGTCGCGTGGCACCCCTACAAGGATGGGCCTGGGTTCCTCGCGCTCACCGGCTACGACGAGGTCTTTGCTGTGTCACGCGACAGCACCACGTGGTCGTCGGAGGCGACGGGGGTGTACTTCGACGTACCCGGTCCCGACGACATAGCCGACCAGCGGGGCGTAATGATGTTGACGATGGACCCGCCGCGGCACACCGCGCTGCGCGCTCTGGCCAGCAAGGGCTTCCGGCCGCGCCAGGTAGCGAAGCTCAACGAGCGCATTACGGACATGGCGCGCGACGTGGTCGACAGCGTCATCGAGCGGGGTGAGTGCGACTTCGTCACCGACGTCGCCGGGGCGCTGCCCTCATATGTCATTGCCGAACTACTGGGAATTCCGTTGGAGGACGGCTGTCGGCTTTACGAGCTGACCGAGATCATGAACACCGGTGCGATAGGCGGCTCTCGCGCCATTAGGGCGGGCGCCGAGATGTTCAGGTACTCAACGGAACTGGTGGCCCGCAAACGTGCGGATCCTGGCGATGACATTGCGACCTCGCTGTTGCGTGCCGAGGTCGACGGGCAGCGCCTCACCGAAAGGGAGTTCAACTTCTTGTTCCTGCTGCTGATCAATGCGGGCGGCGACACGACCCGTAACCTGGTTGCCGGCAGCATGTGCGCGTTGATGGATCATCCGGAGGAGCGGGTTAGGCTGGAGGCGGATCCATCGCTGCTGCCGTGCGCGGTTGAAGAAATGCTTCGCTATGTCACCACGTTCATCGCATTCTTCCGCACGGCCACCAAGGACACCGAACTGCGCGGGGTGCCCGTGAAGGAAGGTGACCGGGTCGCCATGTTCTACCCGTCGGCCAATCGGGACGCGGCCTACTTCCTCGATCCCGAACGCTTCGATGTGACTCGTAAGCCCAACCCGCACTTGGCGTTTGGCGGCGGCGGCGCCCATTTCTGCCTCGGCGCGAACCTGGCCCGGGTGGAGGCGGCGGCCCTCGTATCGGAGGTGCTGAGCCGGATGAAGAACATGGAGTTGGCGGGACCAATCGAGCACATGCCGTCGACGCTGATCAACAACATCCACTCCATGCCGGTCCGGTTCACGCCGGCTCGACGTGTGGGCGCTTGGTGATCGCGCAAGATCACACGACCGCCTTGCGTCAGGCCGCGGCGGAACGCAAGCCGACGCGCTGGCGAATGAACGCGGCAAGGCGCAGCGGGATCGCGATAAGGCTCAACAGCGCGAACGGTACATATTCGGCGGCGTAGAGCCAATCGTAATTCTTCTGGGTGAGTGCGCCCAGCACAAAATCCCGGCCGAAGGCGATCAGAATGTAAGTCGTGCTCAGGAAGAGCAGTGGCCGCCACAGACATCCCAGCTTGCGCATTCCGTCTCCGAAGGACAGCAGCGCCAGCAGACAGCTGAAGAACAGTGCGACCAGGAAGAACCACAACACGCCGCCCTGCAGGGGAATCTGGCCGATGACGACGCCCAGCCAGACGACCAATCCGATATGGACCAAAAGCGCGGCAGCGAAGGCCAGGCCTAAGGCTCGCGCCTGGCGCGCCAGGCCGGCAAAGGCTGGGCCGAACAGAATGGCCATCGCGCCGCCGGTATAGGAAAGCCAGAAAAATAGGAACGACCAGCGCGCCGTGACGCGCACCCCCAGCCTGAGGCCATCGGGACCGGTGCCGTAACCGGCCAGAATGACCATGGCAAGCGCGAGTCCGGCGCCGAACGCGCCGATCATCCAAACCCATGCCAGATCATGTCTGCGCGTCATCGCGGGCATGACCCAGCCCTATCCCGCCGTTGACGCGGCCGGGCCACAGACCACCAGAACAGCGGCCATTGCGTGGCAATCGGCGTGCGAAAGCGACAACGACGAGCTGAGCCAGCCTTGCTGTTTTGCCCGCTCGGCGAGCGTTCCGCTCAGACGAAGCAAAGGTAGCGGACCGTCCCGCGTCACCTCGATCTCGCGTAAGGGAAAGGGCCAGTCGGGTTCTGCGAATGCCTTGATCACTGCTTCCTTGGCCGCGAACCGCGCCGCCAGTCTCTGCACCCTGTCGCGACCCTGGCAGTCGTTGATTTCGCTCGCGGTAAAAACCTTGCGCAGGTAGCGGTCTCCGAACGTCGCCAGCGAGTCCTTGACGTCGTCAATGGGCACGACATCGCATCCGACGCGGACGCGGTGCCCGTCAACCTCGCCCGGCAAGGTGATCACGCACTTGCCGTAATCGTCGCGCTACTAAAGGAATCCACCGATGTGCTTTTACTGAACGGCACGTGGCATCACGCCAGCGACTTGACCAGGCTTTCGACTACCTGCCCGATGTTGTGTATGGAAGCGAAGGTGGATTTCTTCAGCACTTCTTCGGGGAACTCGATGTCGAATTCGTCCTCAAGCGCAAGCATGACGTCGACCGACGCGTGCGAGGTCAGGCCGAGTTCATAGAGATCGGCTTGATCGTCCACCTCGCGTGGATCGACGGTCATACGGCCATGAGCCGCTAAGACTTCACGAATCTGGTCCTGTATCACGCTGACCTCACATTTCTGCCGTTTTGCAAACCTATTGACCAGTAATCAGGCCAGGGACATACTACAGGTTTGTCGAAGGCTGTGTAGGTCGATCCCGACCAGACTTTTTACCGTCGGCCGGTCTCGACCGCTTCCGAGCTAAGACTCGACGGGCGAAACGTAGCTCCCGGTCGCCTTGAGCCGCTTGCGAGCGGCGCGGCGGTACTCATAGAAGTCCGATATAAGCGCCGGGCTGCCGTACAGCCAGTCCAGGGGTTCTCGCATGTCGTCCACGTAGCCGATGGAGTAGGAGCCGCGCTGGTAACCCATCAGCCTGAGCAGCCCCTCGGGGAGAGTGCGGGCGATCTCGGGCGGGCAGGCGAGATATTGGTTTTCCTCCTGGCGCAGCCACCCGAGCGAGTAGCCGATGTTCATCCCGATCCGGCTGGCCTTGGTGGTGTTGGCGCCCCCGCCGTGGAATATCGAGCCCGTATACAAGAGGACCGAACCCTTGGACATGACCGCTGGGCAGGATCGCGCGGGGTCCACCTCGTCGGGATCGTCCTCCCACCGGTGACTGCCCACCACCATCCGTGTCGCACCCGACTCTTCGGTGAAGTCGGTCACGGCCCATATGGTGGCGACTTCGGCTTCGAAACCAGTTGGGAAATGGTAACGATCGAACGACCACTGATCCCGATGAATCATCTGCGCCGGCTCACCGGGTCCGATGGTAATGAGCTGGGTCAGGTCAACCTGGAAGGTGCTGGCGTGGTTGCCCAATACGAGGTCGAGCGTGTCGATGATCGTAGGGTGGGCGATGAGTGAGCGAGAGGTCGGCGAACGTGCGATCAGGGCGCCGGTACGGCGGGTGGTTGCGCCCAGGAACTCGGTGTTGCCTCCGGCGGTCGCAGCGAGGTACGGCTCGAGCTCAGCCCTTATTTGATCCATCGTTTCGGGAGTTGCGAGGTCGGGAATGACCACACACCCGTCTTCGTTGAGCACCTTCGCAATGTCTGCCGGCGAGGGACACGAACCGACTGTCCGTACTGCTGTTGGCATAGCGCATACTATACGGCAGGATATAGGCACGATTCAATGACTGCCGGTCGGTTGAGTGCCGGCTTTAATAACCGCGTGGTGAAAGGTGCGACGACAGATGCTCCCGTTCCGATTCGGCGTGTACGCGGCGGTCGCGCCAACCATGTCAGCTTGGCGGGAGCAGGCCCGCATGGCCGAGGGTCTCGGTTACTCGACCTTATACGGTTCTGACCACCTTGACGCCCAGTTCGGGCCTCTCGTCGCCATGACCGTGGCCGCCGAAGCGACGTCGACCCTGCACGTGGGGTTCTTCGTGTTGAACAACGACTTCCGCAACCCGGTGGTCTTGGCAAAGGAGATCGCCACCCTTGGCTTGGCCGCCGAAGGACGGGTCGAGGTGGGCCTTGGGGCGGGCTGGCTCGGGAACGATTACGAGCAGGCGGGCATCGAGTTCGATGAACTGGCTGTCCGCGTGGACCGGCTGGCCGAGAGCCTCACTGTGATGAAGACCCTTTGGAGTCAGGGGGAGGCCACATTCGCGGGGAGGTATTACACGGTGCACGACGCCCGCTGTGCTCCTCGCCCAGCTTCGCCGCCTCGCGTGATGGTTGGGGGCGGGAGCAAGCGACTGCTCACGGTCGCAGCCCGGGAAGCGGATACCGTCGGGATCAATACGAGCCTGAACGTTGGCGACAAGAGCGCTGACACGACGACCAAGGCCACACTCGATCGATACGACCGTTGCTTGGCCTGGGTACGAGAAGCGGCGCCGGATCGGTTCAGTTCGATCGAGTTCCAGATTGTGGCCTTCGCCACCAGAGTCGTCCCCAGCCGCCGCGCTGCCGTGCGCACCGCAACCATGCTCGGTCTTCCGGGTGAGGACGCGCTCGACCTCCCGATCGCCCTGCTGGGCACCCCCGACGAATTGTGTGAGCGGCTTCTGGAGCGCCGCGAGAGGTGGGGCTTCACCAACATCGTGGTGCCTGGCGAGGCGATGGAGGCCTTCGCGCCTGTGGTCGCCCGGCTGGCGGGCACCTAGCTCCGGAGTCTGCCTGCGGCCGTCACGGCAACCAGCGTGAGAACGACCGCCAGGCGGGAATCGTTGCTCCGCCGACGTGGCGCTCGAGCCAGTCGTTTGAGCTCATGTCCCATTTCCCTCCACCAGACGCCGATCCGCCCCGGCGGGAGTTCCACTCGATGTGTGAGCGACAATAGCGCGCGTGCAGCACCTGCGAGAAGGCGTGACGGACCACGGCGTGCTCGGTGCGGTGCTGGACCATGCCGATCGAGCCCCGGATCGGCCCGCTGTCAAAGACCTGGATCGCGCGTTGACCCGGGGCGAGTTGCGCGCCGCAGCTGGGAGAGTGGCCGCCGGCTTGCTCGAGAAAGGCGTCGAGCCCGGGGATCGGGTCGCCCTGCTGATCGGCAATTCTGTGGACTTCGTGGTGGCGGCACTGGGCTGCCTGTGGGCGGGGGTCACGTTCGTCCCGTTGGCGATCACCGATCCAGATCTCCGCCGTGCGCAGATCGTGGCTGACTGCCGGCCCGCGCAAGTGATCACCGCAGGCCCGGACCACACGGCGCCATCGGGACTACCCGTCGGCACGGCGTGGACCTGCCTTTCGGAGTTGAGCGCCGCAGCTGGTTGCACGCCACCACCCGTAACAGGCCCCATCTCCTACATCATCTACACATCGGGGACGACCGGTGCCCCCAAGGGGGTGCAAATTTCCCCGAATGCCTTTTTCACCGCAGTCGAAGCGTGCGCCGAGGCCGTGGGACTCACCGCGGACGACCGGGGCCTATGCGTCTCCCCCGTGCACTTTGACGGGTCCTTCTCTGCCATCTTTCCCCCGCTCGTTCGCGGCGTTCCACTCGTCATCCCCGACCGGGAAGCCCTGCTGTTCCCACGCAGGTTCTTCTCGATTGTCGTCAACGAGGGGATCACGGCCAGTAGCTTCTCTCCCAGCTACCTCCGCTTGCTCCGGGCCAGCGGCGGTCTGGCGCGGTTGGCTGACACCCGGCTGAGAGTGATTGCCCTGGGCGGCGAAGCGCCGTCCACGGCCGATATCAGGGCAGTGTGGAGCGCCAGTCCGGGACTGCGGGTGGTCAACCGGTACGGCCCGACCGAGACGACCATCGCCGTCGCCCATCTGGAACTGACGCCCGAGTTGCTCGACGCGGGGCCGGTACCGATCGGTCATCCTCATCCCGGGACCTCGTTCCACCTCGTTGATGAGCACGCAAGGCTGGTGGATCGTCCTGGAGTGGTCGGCGAGCTGTACATCGGCGGACGGCAGCTCATGGCTGGATATCTGAACGACCCGGCGCTGAGCGCGGGTGTGCTGCGGACGGACGTCGTCGAAGGGACCACCCTCTACCGCACTGGCGACCTCGTCTTCCGCGACGACCGGGGCAACTACGTATACGTGGGGCGGTCGGACCGCGTCATCAAGCGACATGGTGTGAGGATGTCGCTGGTCGAGGTGACCGAGGCGCTCGGTGGTATCGACGGGGTCGCATCGGCGGCGTGCACGACCTTCGATCTTGAGGGCAAACTCGGGGTCGTCGCATTCGTGGTGCCGGACGGCGAGCTCACCCCTATCGCCGTCCGCCAGGCCGCCTACGAACGGCTCCCGGAAACGATGCTGCCCGATCAAATCGTCTTAGTGGCCGACTTGCCCTTGACGTCTTCCAGCAAGGTCGACGAGCGACGGCTGCTGAAGGAGGCCGGCTTGTCGCCGCCGAGCGAAGGAGCCTGAAGTAGCGGAGCCGTGCCTAGGCTACGATCCCTTGCGTGCAAGCAACTGGTGCGACGTCGGGGGAACACTACGAGGAGCTCGTCCGGCGCCAGCGTGCTGAATTGCAAGATACGTACTTGAAGGGGGTGCGGCGGCTGCGTTGGGACGCAGGGCGTCTCGCCGCAGAACGCGAACGGCGTCTTCGGGAGCTGTTGGTGTACGCCGCGGATCGTTCGCCGTTCTGGCGGGAACGACTGGCAGGCCGCGATCTGGCGAGTTTCACCGAGTCCGACCTCCCCTCTCTGCCGATCCTGACCAGACCCGAGATGATGGGGGAGTTCGACCGGCTGGTCACGGTCCCCGGGTTAACACTTGCCCGGGTCCAACAACACGTCGACTCGCTGGACGGAGACCGGTACCTGGACGACCAGTACCGGGCAATCGTCACGTCTGGATATACGGGAACCGCGGCATTCCATGTCTACGGTTGGGACGCGTTCGTCACCTTCGTGATGCAGGGCTCACGCTGGACCGGGCGACGCGGCGAAGACCCGGACGCGGTGCTGGCGCAGTGCTTCAGTTGCAGCGCCAGACATGAATCGGGGGCGTTTTACGCCTTTAGCAGCTTCGAAAGCGGAGGGCCAGCATCGCACTGTTTCGATGCCACTCTCCCCCTGGACGAAATTGTCGACGGTCTCAATAACGTCCGTCCTAAAGTGCAGGCTCTCCAAGGCTGGCCCAGCCTCATCCGGGAGCTGGCTTTAGAGGCGATGCAAGGACGACTCACGATCACACCGACGTGGGTCAGCGTCGCGGGAGAGCTCTGCACCGCGCCCGTGCGAGAGGCCGTTCGGTCCGCGTGGGGGATCGAGGCTTCGGAGTTCTGGGGCTGCTCAGAGGGCACGTATGCCTTTCCGTGCGGCGTTGGAGAAGGCATGCACATCGCCGACGATCTGGTCATCCTCGAGCCGGCGGACGCTGACGGCAATGTCGTACCGTATGGGCAGCCTGCGCAGCGGATGCTCTTGACCAACCTGTTCAACCTGGCGCAGCCGCTGATCCGCTATGACCTCGCAGACGCGGTGACGATGACCGACGAGCCGTGTCCGTGCGGTTGCGCTCATCGCCGCATCACATCGGTCAACGGTCGGATCAATGGAGTGTTCGAGTACGAAGGCGGCGCTGTGGTGCCCCGCGCGGCCTTCGAGCAGACGGTGGTCGCCACCCCCGGCGTCGCCAACTTCTTCATCGGCCAGACGCAACGTGGTGTCGACGTGTCCGTGGTGACCGACGGTTCCGCCGACCTCCAGCGTCTGCGGATGGAACTGATCGACGTGCTCCGCCGGCACGGCGGCCCGGAGTCGGACGTCGGTGTCCAAGAGGTCAGTTCTATAGACCGACTGTCGAGGGGAAAGTCGAAGCAGTTCGACACCCGGGTGATCTAGCGGGGTCCTCGCGGGACGCAACCCGGCGGATGGCTCAGCCGGCTCGATTGGCCACGGCCTTAGCCAAAGCCTGGTCGATGTCGTCGATGATGTCGTCGATGTGCTCGATCCCGATGGACAGGCGGATCGTCTCAGGCCGGATACCGGCCTTCACCAGCTCGTCGGCGGACAGCTGGCGGTGGGTCGTCGAGGCCGGATGGATGGCGAGGGTCTTGGCGTCCCCCAGATTGAGCAGTCGCTTGACGAGCTGGAGCGCATCGAAGAAGGCCAGTCCCGCCTCGTAGCCCCCCGCGGCCCCGAAGGTGACGATGGACGGCACGCGCCCGTGGAGGTAGCGCTCGACCAGGTGGTGGTAGGGATGGTCGGGGAAGCCGGCGAAGCTCACCCAGGCCACCCGGGGGTCGGCGGCCAGGTAGTCGGCCACGGCCCGGGCGTTGGCCTCGTGGCGCTCGAGCCGCACGGCCATCGTCTCGAGGCCCTGCAGGAGCAGGAAGGCGTTGAAGGGGGAGAGGGTGGCGCCGCTGTTGCGCAGCTGGGTGGAGCGGGCCCGCACGGCGAAGGGCCGCTCGGGGAAGTCGCGGGCGAAGACGACGCCGTGGAAGGCGGGCTCGGGCTGGTTGAACATGGGGAAGCGGTCGGGATGGTCGGCCCACGGGAACCGGCCGCCGTCCACAATGGCCCCACCGAGGGTGGTGCCGTGGCCGCCCACGAACTTGGTCAGCGAGTGGACGACCACATCGGCCCCGTGCTCGAAAGGCTTGAGCACGAGCGGCGTGGCCACGGTGTTGTCAACGATGAGGGGCACTCCGGCAGCGTGGGCCACGGCGGCCACAGCCTCGAGGTCGACGATGTTGCCGGCCGGGTTGCCAATCGTCTCGCAGAAGACCGCGCGGGTGTTCTCGTCGATCAGGCGGGCGATCGACTCGGCTCGGTCGTCGACGGCGAAGCGGGCCTCGATGCCCAGGGTGGGCAGCACGTGGGCGAAGTAGGTGAAAGTGGCCCCGTAGAGCTGGGGGGCCACCACGAAGTTCGAGCCGGCACTGGCCACCGTCAGGATGGCGTAGCTGACGGCGGCCATACCTGAAGCCACCACCAGCGCGGCCGTCCCCCCTTCGAGGGCACAGATGCGCCGCTCAAGGACTTCAAGGGTCGGATTGTTGAGCCGGTTGTAGTGGAAACCGGGCGTCTCCATGTCGAGCACCGCACCGGCGTGGGCGGCGTCGATGAAGTCGTGGGCCACCGTCTGGTAGATGGGCACGGCCACGGCCCGCGTCCCGTCGGCTGTGTAGCCACCGTGGATTGCGATGGTCTCGTCATGCATAGCCTGAGGCGCTCCTTTTCGGGATGGTGCTCAACAGGTTGCCGTACAGACACAACGCCGCGGCCCGCCACGGCCAGGGGGCGCGGGCGCCGACCTCGTCGAAGGGGAAGGCGGCCACCAGGGCCGGGTCCCGCTCGCCGCCCACCACCCGCTCGTGCAGCCGGCGAAGCCCATCCCAGTCCGAGGCGGCCGCGCAATTCCGGGGGAGGCGGGGCAGTTGGTCGCACTCGTGGCGGACGTAGCGCCGCACGTCCCGGGCGTACTCGCGCACGAGGCTCGAGGGATCGTACTCGGGATGGCTCTGGACCAGCACGACGTCGGACCGGCCCACCGTCTTCGTGACCACGCTCCACCCTACCTCCGCCGACTGCAGGGCCACGGCGTAGCCCGCGGCGGCCACCGCCTCTACGGGCACGGCGTTGAGTCGCGAGTGGGGCAAGACGACGGGACCGTCGAAGCCGGCGGCCAGAGGGTGGGTCCGGTCGGCCTCCTGGGCGAAGACGCCCGTGCATTTGACCGGCAGGGTGG
>Ga0182012_10006530_pt1 | contig 11887 bp, 13 predicted proteins | sample 612S2SmetaG_FD_120486 | JGI IMG/M metagenome (GOLD analysis project Ga0182012, IMG submission 120486) | Permafrost microbial communities from Stordalen Mire, Sweden - 612S2S metaG | ecosystem: Environmental > Terrestrial > Soil > Wetlands > Permafrost | place: Sweden: Stordalen | collected...
CTAGGGTGGACAAGGACGAAGGTGCTTCTTGCTTTTTGGCTCACACCACAAGCTTGAAGCGCCTTCGCCTAATTCTGGGTGATTTCGGGCCCAGCGAGACCCCGCTGAGATCCGAAGACCCCATATACGTCCTGACCTGGAGATTCAGTGGGCCGTGCGAGTCTCGATCTCGCCACCTTGGGATTAAAAGTCCCCTGCTCTACCGGATGAGCTAACGGCCCGTCGAGGAGCGTACCGGCTCAGCTCGCTGCGGCTGGACTGCCTCACCGCCGGCCGCCGGGTGCGGTCGAGGCGTTCCGGGATGTCAGGATCAAGGGGTAGGCAGCCGACGATCGGAAAGGCCCTGTCTCCGTGCACGTCCTGGACAATCCGGTGTGGTGGGCGCTGACCGGACCGCAGCTGGGCCTGGGCGCCTCCACACCGCTGGCCGCCCGGTTCGACCCCGAGGTCTCCCCGTTCGGCGGGTTTTCGGCCCCACCCACCGGGGACCACTGGAGGGACATGGCCTCACTGGTCGGCCCCCGCGGAATGGTGTCGATCACCGGGCCCGGCACCGGACCCCCGGGGGATCCCCGGAGAGGGGAGGAGCCCCCCAAGGGTTGGCGGGTGATCCTCGCCCTGGAAGGTGTCCAGATGGTGGCGGACCGGCCCGCTCCGAGGGTTGCCCCGGCCGCCGGACCCGGTCTCCCGGATGGATCGCTCGTCACCCTGGGCCTCGGAGACGTTCCTGACATGCTGGACCTGGTGGCGGTCGCCAAGCCCGGTCCTTTTCTCCCCCGTACCGTCGAATTCGGCGGCTACCTCGGCATCCGCCGTGAGGGCCGGTTGGTGGCCATGGCCGGAGAGCGCCTCCAGCCGCCGGGCTACGTCGAGATCAGCGCCGTGGCCACCCATCCCGACCACCGGGGCAGCGGACTGGCCGGGCGTCTGGTCGGCGCTGTGATGGCCGCGGCGCAGGAACGGGGGGCCGTCCCGTTCCTGCACGTCGCCAGCGACAACACCACGGCCATCCGGCTCTACCGCCAGCTGGGCTTCGTCCCCCGGCGGGAGGTGTCCTTCCGGGTGCTCCGTCACTCCGCCCGTCGCTGAGGTCCACGGCTTCGGTCGGCGGCCACGGCGACCGAAGCCGGCCGGGGCGGTCAGGCCGGTTGCGCCCGACCGGTGGCGATGACCACGGCGGAAGGCTGATTTCCCACATTCACCTGGCCGATCACCTTGCCGGTGACCAGGTTCACATGAACCAGGGCGCCGTTGGCTCCGGCCACCCAGGCCGTTCCGCCCCCGGAAGCCACGGCCAGCGCTTCGGCCGTGGTCCCGACCGGAATCGGCGTACCGACAGTTCCGGTGGTGGTGTTGACCGGGGTCACGTTGTCCCCCCCGCTGACGTACGCCACGTCTGATCCGGGGGCGGCGGCGATGCCCGTGGGGTTGCCGCCCACGCCGATGGGGGCCCCCGGCACCAGCGACACCAGGCTGACCGGCGTGACCGCGGTGGTCTGGAAGTCCGCCACCAGCGCGCTCATCCCGTCGGGGGCGATGAACACCGCCGTGGGCTCGGCGCCCACTGGCACCGGCGCCCCGACGGTCAGGGCGGGCAGATGAATGGGGGACATGGTCCCGTCCTGGTAGTTGGTCACCACGGCCAGGTTCCCCTTGGGGGAGATGGCCACCGCCGCCGGTTGGCGGCCCACGGCGATCGGGCGGCCGGGCGTCAGGGACGGAAGGGACACCGGCGTGACCGTGTCGTCGCCGAAGTTGGCCACCAGGGCCAGGGCGCCGTCCGGAGCCACGGCGACGGCATCGGGCTCCAGCCCCACCGGGGCCGTCCGCACCACCTTGCCGGTGGCCACGTCGATCTCCGACACGGTGTCGTCACCCTTGTTCGCCACCAGGACGTCCCGGCCGTCCGGCGTCACCGCCAGGGCCGCCGGCAGGGTCCCGGTGATGATCGGGGGCTGGACCCGTGAGGTGACGGTGTCCACCACGGCCACGGAGTCGCCGGGGTTGGCCACGCTGGCGCCGGTGGCCACGTACGCGGTCGGGGTGCTCGGGGTGGCGGCGGCGGAGCCCGAGGTGCATCCGGAGAAGAGGCCGGCCGTGAGCACCACCAGCCCGGCCACTGGCACCGTGGCGTGTCGTCGGAGCATCCGGAGCATCCGGAGCATCCGGAGCATCCGGGGCATCCGGGGCATCCGGGGCATCCGGGGCATCCGGGGCCACTGGCGGCGCACCGGTGCGGCCCGGTAGGAGGCCGACACGGTCACGGGCCGTCGGCCCGGGTGACGGGCATCGGCCCCCGGGCCCGACAGGACATCGGCTGATTGTAGGAGTGTCACCATCATCGGAGCGGTCATCCCCGGGCGCAGGCCGCCCCGGTCTCGCGGTCGGCGCGCCGCCACCCCACCCGGTCGGAGACCGGAAAGAAGTCGCCGGTTGTCGGATCCTGTTCATAGGGCACCGGTTGGGGTGCTCCTCCGGCCAGGTCGGCCACGGCCTCCAGGAGGGACTCGATGTCCCGGCCCGTGGTCCCCAGCCCCGCGCTGGCCCGGACCGCACCGGGGACCCGCCGGTGGTCGCCGCCGAGAACCTCGGTCCGGTAGGTGTCGACGTCCGACGGATCGAGGCCGAGCAGTCGCACCACGTAGGGGTGGGCGCAGAAGCAACCGTGACGCACCGCGATCCCGTACTCGGCGCTGAGGCGCGCCGCCACCAGGGCATGGTGCATCCCGTCCACGGTGAACGCCGCCACCGGCAGGGTGTCGACCGGCCCGGCCGGCCCCCCGGGCCGCCGCGGCCCGAGGAGCCGCACCCCGTCGATGGTCCCCAGGCCACCGGTCAACATGCCGGCCAGTTCCTGCTCGTGGGCGGCGATGGCCTCCCAGCCGATGCTCCCGAGTGCCTCCATGGCGGCGTGGAGGGCCACCGATCCGACCACGTTGGGTGAGCCGGCCTCTTCCCGGTCGGGCGGTGCCGTCCAGATCACCTCGTCCAGGTCCACCAGGTCCACGGCACCCCCACCGGCCAGAAACGGGTCACCCGTCTCGAACTGCGACCGCGGCCCGATCAGCGCGCCGGAACCGAATGGCGCGTAGAGCTTGTGCCCACTGAAGACCAGGTAGTCGGCCGCCGGGGGCAGGGGCCGGTGGGGCGCCAGCTGGGCGGCGTCGACCACGACGGCCACTCCCCGGTCGTGGGCTGCGGCGATGATCTCGTCGAGTGGGGGCAGCCATCCGGTCACGTTGGAGGCACCGGTCACCGCCAGCAGGGCCGGCGGCCGGTCGCCCGCATCGAGTGCCCGGCCGACATCGGCGGTGGTGAACGTCCCGTCCCCGTTGCATTCGACGTAGCGGCGCACCGCCACCCGCCCCCAGGGCAACAGGTTGGCGTGGTGCTCGACAACGGTGGTGACCACCACGTCGGTCGGCTCCAGCCGCAGCCGGTAGGCCAGCTGGTTGATGGCCTCGGTGGTGTTGCGGCACAGGATGGCGACGTCGGGCCCGTCCGGCTGCCGTCCGGCAAAGGCCAGAACGGCGCGCCGGGCGTCCTCGTAGGCCGCGGTGGAGTGGCGGGAGCGGAATCCAGCCCCCCGGTGGACACTCGAATACCAGGGGAGGAACTCCTGCACACGGAGGGCCGCGTCGGGGTGGGCCTGGGTGGAGGCGGCCTGGTCGAGTTCGACCGCCGGCCGCTCCACACCGTCCAGGCACGGGACCAGCTGACCCGTCCCGATCAGGTCGGCCAGTGCACCGGGGCCACCGGGGGAGGGCTTCACGCTGACACCCTACGGGCAACCCTCCCCGGTGCGGATACCATCGGCGCCATGGAGACCGGCAGCGCCATATCGACGGGGTGGGCCGGACGGGCGGTCCACCACCAAGGGGTCGACCCCGGGGGAGTGCCGCCGGAGGCCCTGGCGCCCGAACCGCCCGAAGCCGTGGCGCCCGAACCGCCCGGCGCCGCGGCGCAAGACGCGCCCGAGGCCACCATCGACGCCGTGGAGGAGGTTCTGGACCAGGTCGACGCCGCCCTGGCCCGGCTGGACGACGGCACCTACGGCCGTTGCACCCGCTGCGGGGATCCGCTCGACGACGGTCGCCTGGCCGGGGATCCGACCGCGCTCCTGTGCGGGGGCTGCGCTTCCACCCCGACCGGGTAGGGGTTCCGGGGGTAGGACTTTCACCGCTTGTCGGTCGCCGGTCGTCCCCTCTCCGCATCGGGCGCGCCGGGACCCCCGCGGGCTGGACCGTGTGTCACAGGCCGGGGTTATGGTCCCACCGGCCGGCCTTTGTGGCCCAGTAGATTCCGGTGAGCGTGATGGTGGGTACCCCGAGGACATGACCGACACAGCGGCGAGACGGAAGGCCAGGGGCGCATTCTTCACGCCGCAGCCGATCTCCGACTTCATGGTGGATTGGGCCGTGCGCTCGGCGACCGACGCCGTGTTGGAGCCGGCCTGCGGCGAGGCCGTGTTCATGGAGGCGGCCGCCCGACGGCTCTCCGACCTGGGGGCCGAAGCCTCGGAGATGCAGATCTCGGGGATGGACATCCACCGGCCCAGCGCCCGCACAGCTCGTGACCGGTTGAGGGATCGGGGCGTCAAGGTACGGGTGGGTGTGGGGGACTTCCTGGCCTCCAGGCCCGCTCCGACCGTCGACGCGGTGATCGGCAACCCTCCCTACATCCGGTTTCACGACTTCTCCGGCCCGGCCCGGACCATTGCCATCGAAGCTGCTCTCCGCCAGGGCGTCCGACTCAGCAAACTGGCCAGTTCGTGGGCGGCCTTCGTCGTCCACGGCGCGGCCTACCTGCGACCGGGCGGTCGACTGGCCTTCGTGCTGCCGGCCGAACTCCTCGCCGCCAACTACGCCAGCGACGTCCGCCGGTTCCTGCTCGAGCGGTTCAGCTCCGTCCATCTGATCCTGTTCGAGGAGCAGGTGTTCCCGGGTGTGATGACCGAGACGGTGCTGCTGCTCTGCGAGGGCGACGGGGGCACGGACCACTTCACGGTGCGCCAGCTGCGATCGGCAGCCGACCTCGAACATCCTCCGCGGTCACTGATGTACCGACCGGAGGCCATCTCGGACAAGTGGACGGGGGCCCTGTTGTCGGGACGGGCCGGTCCCCGGGCCCTCGGTGAGCTGGTCGACACCTCGGCGTTCGTGAGGCTGGCCGACTGGGGCCATGTCGCCCTCGGCACGGTCACGGGAAACAACAGCTACTTCGCCCTCTCCCCCCAGCGGGCCCGGGAGCTGGATCTGGATCCCGGCGAACTCCTCCGCATCTCGCCTCCGGGCAGCCACCACCTCCGGGGTATCCGGTTGACCCCGTCTGGCCTGTCCCATCTCGGCCGGGCCGGCCAGCAGACACTGCTGTTCCGACCCTCATCAGTGCCGTCCCGAGCCGCCCGTTCGTACATCAGGCTGGGTGAACGCCAGGGTGTCCACGAGGCGTACAAGTGCCGGACGAGGAACCCGTGGTGGCAGGTCCCCCTGGTGCCGGTGGCCGACCTCCTCGTGACCTGCATGAACGCGGACACGCCGCGCCTGTCCGTCAATGAAGCCCGGGCCAGGCACCTCAACTCGGTCCACGGTCTCTACCTCCATCGCGATCATCGGGACCTGGCACCGGCCTTGGCGGTGGCGAGCTTGAACAGCGCCACACTGCTCGGAGCCGAGCTGGTCGGTCGGGCGTACGGTGGTGGGATCCTGAAGCTGGAGCCCGGCGAGGCCCTGGGACTGCCGCTGCCCAGCGTCGGAACGGTCCGCGCCACGGCCGGCGAACTCACGGCGCTGACGCCCACGCTCCGCAAACTGATCGCCAACGGACTTCTGTTGGATGCGGTGGGGTTGGTCGACGACATCGTGCTGGAACGTCGGAGCGGCCTGAGCCACGAGGATGTGGTGACGCTGCGGGAGGCCCGTTCCCACATGGCTGAGCGACGGGTGTCCCGGGGCGGACGGCCGGCGGGTTCCGCCCGTGGACGGCCGGCGGGTTCCGCCCGTGGACGGCCGGCGGGTTCCGCCCGTGGACGGTAGGGCCCGCCGGCAGGGGGTTTCACTGGCCACCGGCCCCGCCTGTGCTCCATTTCGCCAGCACCTCGCCGCCGTGCGGGACGCCACCCCGCTCCCGACATCGTGGCACCAGGTGGAAGACGGATTTCTGGCCGCCATGACCGGGTTCGATGCGAGCGTGGCGGCCGGCGGGGCCTCCGAAGGTGAACGCCAGAACGGCAAGGGTGACTACTTCAACGACCTTCTGGCCGTCATTCTGGAGGCCGGATCGGGCAAGCTCCTGACCACCCGTTCGTTGGTCAAGGGCATGATCTTCCGGCAGCACAACCTCGACGTGACCTATCCGCCCACGGGCATCGCCGAAGTCCTCGTGGAGGCCAAAATGCTCGGGACGCCGAAGCACCCGGGCAGCCGGGCGGAGAGACCCGACGGCCGCCCGGGGAGTGCCGATCTGCTGAAGCGGGCGAAGGAGCTGGCCTTCAAAGCGGTCGACCTGAAGGCCGGGTTCGGCTTGCAGATAACCCAGGAGGGTGGGCACCAGGCGGCGCCGGCCGGTGACCTGGCGACCTGGAGCAAGAGCAGCAAGCCGAAGACGTACTTCCTGATGGCGGTGCGGGTGAAAGGTCCGGCCGACCTCAACGCCTGCATCGAGACGTCGTTGGCCGTAGCCCAACTCCTCGACGGCGTCGGACTCTACGCCTACACGAGCAGCGATCTCACCGATCCGACCCGACCGTACGTCGCCGCGTCGTTCCCCTCGGCCAAGCTGCCGCGCCCGCTGGAACTCGAGGCCACGCTCCACACGATCTCGAACATCCTGGCGGGGCTGCCGGCCGTCCCGTTACCGGCCGACCCCACCGTGGAGGCGAGACCGGCGTCCGTCCAGCCGGCTCTGGGCCCGATGCCCTGAAGGGCCGAGGCCTACTTCTTGGTCTCCCAGAAGATCGTGTCGATGGCGGCGATCTGAGCCAGCAGTTCGTCGGCCACGGCCACGTCGGTGCTCTTCTTCACCTCGCCGGCCTTCTTCGTCGCCTTCCAGAAGATGTCGTGCAGGTCCGGGTGCTTCTCGAGATGCTCGGGCTTGAAGTAGTCGGTCCACAGGACCCACAGGTGGTGCTTGACCAGGTCGGCGCGCTCCTCCTTGATGATGATGGCCCGGGTCTTGAAGGCCTCGTCGTCCGAGGCGTTGTACTTCTCGATGACGCCCTTGACCGACTCGGCCTCGATGCGGGCCTGGGCCGGATCGTAGACACCGCAGGGAAGGTCGCAGTGGGCGTGCACGGTCCCCGGTGCGGACACTCGGTCGAGGGCGGCCAGCAGGTGGTCGGCGATGCGCATGGGCGGTACTCCTTTTCAACGGTGGGTCAGGACGACGTGGGGTACAGAGTGGGTCATGCTGTGTGTTCGATGCTGCCGTACCGGCTCACCTTACCCAGGTTCCACGGTTCTCGGACCTGCCGCCCGGGCCGTGGGGCAGGGGTGGCCCTGGTCGGGGTGGCTGCCCTCACGGGGGCCGCGGGGCTGTGGCGCTGCGTCCGCCGGGTCCAGGTGGTCGGCCCGTCCATGGAGCCGGCGCTCCGTGCCGGTGACCGGCTGGTGGTGGTGCGGCTCCCGGGCCGGACCCAACCCTGGCCCCGGCCCGGGGACGTGGTGGCCGTGCGGGATCCCCGGTTGCCCAGCCGTATCCTGATCAAGCGGGTGTCGGCCGTGGACCGCCGGCAGGGGACCGTCGATGTCCGGGGCGACGCCCCGGATGCCAGCACCGACAGCCGGGACTTCGGTCCCCTGGCCCGGTCGGCCATCGTCGGGAGGGCGGTCTACCGGTACGGACCCGCCGGGCGGAACGGCCCCGGGCCGTGGCCGGGGGAGTACCATCGTCGGTGATGCAGACCCCCCGGGAGAACCTCGACCGTATTCTCACCAGCCCGTATCTCGAGGGCATGGGCTCGCGGACGACCGATGAGATCCGGGCCATGCGCACCGAGTGCCAGCAGGCCGAGGTGCACCTGTCCTACCTGAGGCGCCTGATCCAGGGCCGGCTGGACATCGTCCACACCTACCTCGAACACCTGGGCGAGGACGCCCCCCTCGACCTGTCCGCCCTCATCGCCGACCTGCCCGGGATCATGAGCTCGGGACCGGGACGACCCCCGGGCCGCGAGCACCTTCCCATGCTCTGGGATCCGGATACCGAGGGTTCCGACCTCACCGCCGACCTCGACGCCGTGCTGGGGGCCGATCAGATCGCCTGGCTGGCCGAGCTGGATCCCGAGGAGCTGCGCGAGCTGGCCGGCCGGCTCGAGGCCCTGGAGAGCCAGGTCTCTCTGGACCGCCGGGCGCTGCACCTGCGGATCGACGCCCTGCAGGCGGAATTGGTGGCCCGGCACAAGACCGGGCGTGCCTCCGTGGACGGCCTCTTGTCGTGACCGATCCGGCCGGGCCGGACGGACCCCCGTTCGTGAAGGAACTCCCCGAGCGCTTCAACGAGCTGGGGTCGTTCATCCGGGAACAGCGCAGCTCGGCCCGGCTGTCCCTGCGCCGGCTCTCCGAACTGGCCGGCATCTCCAACCCCTACCTCAGCCAGATCGAACGGGGCCTGCGCCGACCCTCGGCCGAGATCCTCCAGCAGATCGCCCGGGCCCTGCGCATCTCGGCGGAGACCCTCTACGTCCAGGCCGGCATCCTCGACAAGCCCGACGGCGACACCGATCTGTCACGGCACATCTTCGCCGACCGGCACCTCACCGAGGAGCAGCGCCAGGCCATGATGCGCATCTACCTGTCGTTCCGCCATGAGAACGAGGACCAGGCCGAGGCCCATCGGACCCCGCCCGGACCCGGCCCGGACGGCGACCGTCCCGTCGACGGACCGACCCCGGTGGCCGTGACCGGCACCGTCCCCACCGCGGGTCGCAGCGGCTCCACCGTGGTCGCCGGCTGATCTCGTCGTCCCGGTAGGCTCGACGACGCATGAGGCGTCTGGCTGTCCTTTCGATGCACACGTCCCCCCTGGCCCAACCGGGCACCGGGGACGGGGGCGGGATGAACGTCTACGTCCGCGAGCTCTCCTCGGCGCTGGCCCGCGTGGGGGTCGAGTGCGACGTGTTCACCCGGGCCTGGTCCGACGATCTCCCGACCATGGCCCGCATCGAGCCCGGGTTCCGGGTCCATCACATCTCGGCCGGTCCTCCGAGCCCCATGGCCAAAGAGGCACTGCCCGGGGTGGTCGACGAATTCGCCGACGGTGTGGTCAAGGCCATGAGTGCCCAGGGGGGATTCGGGGTCGACGATCTCCCCTTTGACGCCGTCCACGCCAACTACTGGCTGAGCGGGGTCGCCGGGCACATGGTCAAGCACCAGCTGAACCTGCCCCTGGTCTCCACGTTCCACACCCTCGACCGGGTCAAGGCCGAGGCCAGCCCGGAAGAGGTCGAGGCCGACGCCCCCCACCGCCGGGCCGAGGCCGAGGCCACCGTCATCCGGTGCTCCGACGCCGTCCTGGCGTCGTGCTCGGTGGAGGCGGCCCAGATCTCGGATCTGTACCACGCCGACCCGTCCCGCATCCGCATCGTGGCCCCCGGGGTGGACCATGCCTTCTTCGCCCCCGGCGACCGCCGCCAGGCCCGTCGGGCCCTGGCCCTGCCCGAGGACAGCCCGATGCTGTTGTTCGTGGGCCGGATCCAGCCGCTGAAGGGGGTGGCGGTGGCCGTGCAGGCTCTGGCCGGTCTGCGGAACGACCACCCCGACGCCCGGCTGGTGGTGGTGGGCGGACCCAGCGGTCCCCAGGGCGACGCCGAGGTCGAGCGGCTGGCCCGCCTGGTCGACGACCTCGACCTGGCCGACCAGGTGGACTTCGTCCCGCCCCGCCCCCACGAACTCCTCTCCACCTACTACCGGGCCGCCAACGTCTGCCTCGTCCCCAGCCGTTCCGAGTCGTTCGGTCTGGTGGCCCTGGAGGCGGCGGCGTGCGGGACACCCGTGGTGGCCTCCGACGTCGGTGGGCTGCGGACCCTCATCGACCACGGACGGACCGGCTACCTGGTGGAGGAGCCGGCGCCCGACCAGTTCGCCGCCTGGGTGCGCCAGATCCTGGCGGAGCCGCTGCTGGCCGAACGACTGGGCACCGGGGCGGTGATCCGGGCCCGCCGGTACACCTGGGCCCGGGCCGCGCTCCTGTTGCGGGACATCTACACCGATCTCACCGCGGGCCGCCTGGTCGAGTGCCCGTGACCGACCGGTGGAGTGGTCTCCTCGGCCCGGAGGAGCGGGCCCGGGTGTGTGCCGCCATCGACGGGTGGGGGGAACGGGAGCTGGCCGGGGTCGGCGCGGTGGTGGCCGTCGACCGGCAGGCGGGCGGGGACCCGGTGTCCGGCGCCCCCCGCTGGTACTTCCGGCTGCGGGGGGACGAGAAGGAGTTCGTGACGGTCTGGCTGACCCTGCGTCAGCGGACCCTCCACCACGAGACCCAGTTCATGCCGGGCCCGGAGACCAATGTCGAGGCCACCTGGGAGTACCTCTTGCGGAAGAACGCCGATCTGCTCGGGATGAGCTTCGCCCTCGGTCCGGAGGAGGCGGTCTACCTGGTGGGGCGGGTCCCGGTGGAGCGGGTCGACGACCAGGAGCTGGATCGGATCATGGGGGCCTCGCTGGCCTACACCGACGAGTGCTTCCCCACGGCCATGTCCATCGGTTACGAGGGGCGCTACCGCCGGCGCCCACCGTCGGCCCGGGCCGCGGTCGGCTGAGCGCGCGCCCGGCCGGAGCCCGGGGCCGGGGATCGGACCGCTGGTAGGTTTTGCTCCCATGGCACCGAAGCTGCTGGTCGTGGGGGGTGGGAAGATGGGGTCGGCCCTGCTCACCGGCCTGATCGCCGCGGAGTGGGCGCGGATCGGCGACCTCGAGGTCAGCGATCCGGATCCAGCCCGGCGCCGCGCACTGGGAGACGCCCATCCCGGCCTGTCGGTCCTCGAGGGCCCGGGTGAAGCCGAGGATGCGTTGCTGGCGGTCAAGCCCGATGTCGCCGAAGCCGTTCTCCGCACTCTGGCTGCCTCCGGCATCCGCCGGGTGCTCTCGGTGGTGGCGGGTCTGTCCGCCGACCGTCTCGAAGCGGCCATGGAGGCCGGCGGCGTGGCCGGCGGCGTGGTCGTGCGGGCCATGCCCAACACCCCGGCCCTGGTCGGGAGCGGGACCGCCGCCATCTCCGGGGGAAGTGCCGCCACGGCTGCCGACCTCGACTGGGCCGAGGGCATCCTCTCGGCCGTGGGCACGGTGATACGGGTCCCCGAGCGCCAGCTGGACGCGGTGACGGCGGTCTCGGGTTCAGGCCCGGCCTACCTCTATCTGGTGGCGGAGGCCATGATCGACGGTGGTGTCGCCGCCGGGCTGTCCCGGGCGGTCAGTCAGGACCTGGTGGTGGGCACCATCCTCGGCTCGGCCCGCATGATGGCGGAGACAGGCGACGACCCCGCCACGCTCCGGGCGGCCGTGACCTCACCCGGGGGCACCACGGCGGCGGCCCTGCGGACCCTCGAGTTCAAAGCGGTCCGGTCGGCGTTCATCGAAGCGGTGGCCGCCGCGGCGGAGCGCTCCCGCCAGCTGGGCCGGTGACCGACCGGCCCCCTGCGCCGGCCATCTTCTTCCTCTCCGACTACGGAACGGCTGACGAGTACGTCGGTCTGGTCCACGCCGTGCTCCACCGGGAGGCGCCCGGGGTGCCGGTCATCGACCTGTCCCACCAGATCCCGCCGTTCGACGTGCCGGCCGGAGCCGCCCTTCTGGAGCGGAGCGCCCCCTTTGTGGGAGCCGGTGTGGTGCTGGCCGTGGTGGACCCCGGGGTGGGTACGTCCCGTCGGGCCGTGGCCGTGGCCGTCCGGTCC
>Ga0182012_10006531_pt1 | contig 11886 bp, 5 predicted proteins | sample 612S2SmetaG_FD_120486 | JGI IMG/M metagenome (GOLD analysis project Ga0182012, IMG submission 120486) | Permafrost microbial communities from Stordalen Mire, Sweden - 612S2S metaG | ecosystem: Environmental > Terrestrial > Soil > Wetlands > Permafrost | place: Sweden: Stordalen | collected...
ATTCCCGAGGCGAGCCCTTCCGAACGCAAAATGAGGAAGGCCCTGTATTGAAGCCGGAAAGTGACCCTGAATGACCGCCACTTTTGCGACGCAAATTGAACTCGACGGCGATCGCGTTCCTTGTATCTCGAACACCAAGGTAAAGGTGACCGAAGTGGTTCTCGACAAAATCGCCTGCGGCTGGAGTCCGGAGGAGATCCACTTTCGGCACCCGCATCTTTCACTGGCGCAGATCTACGCCGCACTGAACTACTACGAGAAGCAGGCGGCTCTGGACGCGCAAATCAGGAAGGGTCTTGCGGATAGCGAATCCGCCAAGGCAGCGTTGTCCGATGTTCCCTTCCGGCGTCGGCTAACTGCCTTAAAACACTCTCATTGAGCCTGGCGTTCTACCGCGATGTGCATATCCCGAGCGCGGTCGACCAAGCAACAGTGGCGAAACAAGATCGAGTTCTTGCCGATCTCGTGACGGCGGTTCCAATCAACGTTGCAACATCCCCAAATCCACTGCATTCGCCATCGCCTGATACCCCGCATCGTTCGGCCGAATCTTATCCCCGTTCAACCCCGCCGCCAGATTCACCGGATGCTCCGCGTCCGCCAGCGCTTTATCAAAATCAATCACCCCATCAAACACTCCGCCCCCGCGAATAAACGCATTCACCTCCTGCCGCAACCCTTCATGCGCCACCGTGAAATAGTTCGATCCCCCAAACGGCGGAATCGTCCCGCCATACACCAAAATGTTTCGCGCATGCGCCAGCGCCACCATGCTGCGGAATGCATCCGTCAATTGCCCAACCGTCAGATCCGGTGAATTCCCAATATCATTCGCCCCCGCCAGCAAAATCAAATACTTCACACCCCCCACGCCCAGCACATCGCGCTTGAACCGCTCCACCATCGTCGGCCCCATGCAGTTCATCACTACGCAATTCCCCGCAATGCCCGCGTTCACCACACCCAGTTGATCCGCAAACGCGTCTTGCAGTCGCCGCGCTAAATCATCCGGCCAACGCGCATTCTGATTCCGCGACGACAACATCCCATCCGTCAGCGAATCGCCCAGCGTCACCACCGCGCTCGCCTCCGGCGCATCCACCTCCACCCCCGTCAAATAGGGTCGCACCGTATCCGTTGCCGCATTGCCCAGCGTCGGATTCCCCGTCGCATCACCCAATGCAAAATACGCGGTCTGATTGCCGAAAGTATGCATCGTCGCGGGCACGTTCGACGTCCGCGGAACATACAAACTCACCGCTAAATCCGCCCCCGCCGGCAGTGGCAACAAAATCGGGTCGCTCAACACCTCCGCGCCCCCAGGAATCGACACAGTTGCCGCTCCGCCAAACGTAACCACCCGGTCCGTCCCCGGCAGAATCGCGCTCGTCACAGTCTTGCTGTCGCCCGCCCACTGCGCTACATGCACCGCACCAAACGAAACCGGATCACGCCCCAGCGCATTCGAAAGCTTGATCCGCAACGCGCTCGGCGTGCCAATGCTCAAATGCGCAATCTGCCGCACCGTCACGTTCGTCAAATAATAAGCGCCACTGTCATTTGAAGGCGTCACGGCACTCGCGCCCCAACTCCCCACCCAAGTCGTCCCCGCCGGCGGCGTATACTTCTGCACAGCCTCAGGAATCACAACCGGCTGCGCTTCCGGCTCAGCCACCGGTGTCACCACCGGTTTCAGCGTCTCCACAACCGTCCCTTCCGGCAACACCACCACCGTAAAATTCGCCGAATGATTCTCCCCCGCCCCCGCCGCATACACCGCCAGCGAATTGCTCTGCACCTTAGCCGTGGCCGCCACCCGAATCTCCACCGTCACTGCTTGGCTCCCCACCACGGGCGACGGTATCATCACACTCACGCCTTCGGGCATCGCCCCCGGTATAAGGTAAACCGGCTGATTGAACCCGGCCGCCACCCCCACCCGCATCGTCGCCTTCGCACTTGTCCCCGCCGCCACCGACACAGACGCCGGCTCCATCGTCAGACTGAAACTGCCATTCGTCTGCGCGAACGCCTCAACCACAAAAACAATTAATAGAAATGCTCGGGTGCAAAAATCCACTAAATGGGATATCGACCGGCCAGGTGACAGACGAGAGAATTTTACCTGTCTCGCCCAAAAAAAATCGGTCCCTCCCCCTTACGGGTTTAGGACCGTATCTAAGCGAGAATATGGTCAACCGCCACATTCTCCGCCCTAAATGAATATCGAAGCGGAACCCTGATCCGAAGCGCGGGGTCAATTCCCTAGAAGTGATATTTCAACCCGAACTGAATCTCGCGCGCCCCTTGCGAACTGTTCACCAACCCCAACGTAGTCCCCAGTCCTGAACTCGGCGCATTCAAAATCGGCGTGTTCGTAAAGTTGATCGCCTGCGCCTTCACTTCCAGATTCTGATGCTCGGTAATGTTGAACGTCTTCGATATCGCCAAATCCGCCGTGTGCAAGCCCGGCCCGCGGATAATGCCCACGCCGCAATCGCCAAAGCCGGAAGACGGTTGAATGAACGTACTCTGGCTCCAATACTGATAACCGCCGCTGCCGCTTTGCTGCTTGCCGGTCACAATGGGCGTCCCAGTGCAACTCGCCAGGGGTCCGAACGAACCCGTGCCCGATACGTCATTCGCACCAACCGTAAAGGGGAAGCCCGAATGGAACGAGACAATCGAGTTGATCTGCCAATCGCCCGCCACCGCATTTACCACGCCGTTCACAGTCTTGCCATACATGCGCCCGTGCCCAAACGGAATATCATAAGTAACATACCCGTTGAACGCTTGCGGCACGTCGTAATAACAGTTGCCGTAGTAAGAATGGGCGTCGTAAGTGTTCTGCCAGTAGTAATAGTTGCCGCCGCCTTGGCCATAGCCGCCGTAGTATCCAATGGAATCTGTCAGGCACTTTGACCAAGTGTAGTTCGCTTGAAACTCCAAGCCATTCCCTAAGCGCTTCTGCAGACTCACTTGCAAAGCATTGTAATTCTGAATGCCATTCGTGATCGTCAGTTTATCCGTCGGCCCATCCGCCGCCAGAGTTGGATTGCCCGCCAAATAAGGACTCGGCAGCACAGTGCCATTCGGCTCCAGCACTCCTTGCGAAGCGTTCACCGGCACCATCAGGTGATCGTTATTCTGCCCCACATAGGCTGCTTGCAGGGTTAGCGAATTCCCGAACTGATGCTGAATGCTGATGTTCCACTGGTTCGACACTGCCGGCCGATTTTTCGGGTCCCAAGTAAATATCGTCGCTCCCGCAAAACACGCGGGCGACGACGCCAGCGCCGCCGCGACTGTACAACCGCTGCTCGGAAATCCGGAGAACCCCTGCGCCAGGTTAGTAGGCGGCAGCACCAATTGCGCCGGTGTCGAGTAAGTGACTAAGTGCCCGGTCTGCCAAGGTGGATTGCGCGTCAGGCGCAAATTCGTCCCCGTGCCTTCCAAAAAATTAGATAACGAATACGATGCCCGGATCACCGTATTATGCGAAATCGACCACGCTAAGCCAAGCCGCGGCTGAAAATTCGTAATGCCGTTGTATTGGTTGTACAGCGCATTGTTGTCATTGAACAAGTTCGTCTGTCCAGAGATGAGCACCTGTCCTGTGTATTCCTGAAAATTCGTCTGCCGGTTATGCACTTCATTCCAGGGCGTATGCAGCTCCCAACGCAGGCCCATGTTTACAGTAAGCCGGCTGTTCACCTTCCAATCGTCTTGCACAAACGCCCCATAAATGGTCGATCGTTGTCCCCATGTGCCTCCACCCGCACCCACGCCCACCTGCTGCGGCAGGCCTAGCACAAAATCCGCTTCAGGCACGCCATTCGTGGTAACACCATTCACAGTTGAGCCCGTGTATTGGCCGTTGAATGTCAACTGCCCAGCTAAGCCTTCATTCCCGGAGTAGAAAACATTGATCCGGTCGCGGAAGTATTGAAAGCCGGCTTTGATGGTGTGAGATCCCTTCGTCAAAATGCCCGTGTCTTCCGCCTGAATCACAGTCGACGAAAATTCTTGCAAAATATCCGAGTTGCCGAAGTTCGAAATGTTGCCGCCATTGAAGTTCAGGCCGGGAAGAAAATTGGTCGGCGCACCAGCAATACCAAACGTGTTGGAACTCGTCGGCACGTCATTCCCCGTCACCACCGGATAATAGTTCACACCCGCGCGAAAATCGTTCACAAACGTCGGACTAAACGTCTTCGTGTAATCCATCACGCCGTTGTACAGCGGATAGTTATTGAACGTGTTGTACAAGAGCGGCTGGCTGTTCGTGCCCGGGTTCACCACGTTCTGTTGCGAATAGCGCCCGAAGAAATGGTCCTTGTCCGTCGCCGCATAGTCCACCCGAATGTCACCTTGGTCGCTATTTGTATAGCTATGCGAATAGTTCACTTGGTTGTTGATCAGATTGCCGTTGATCGGCGCCGGATACAACGGCGAACTCAAAATTGCCAGCGCTACCGGGCTAAACAAAGTCGTCGGAATCTGATTATTCGCAAATGGCACTCTTCCGGTAACACTGTTACTCGTAAACGGATTGTAGAGCTGTTTCGGAATCGCCGAGAAATCACCTCGCCGCTCAGCCGCCGTCAGAACGGTAAAACCACCGCCCGTTGCTGGCTGATCGTAACGCGAGCCCTGGTAATCGGCAAAGAAGAACAGCTTGTCTTTGATGATCCGTCCGCCCACCGCTCCGCCAAATTCGTTCCAGCGCAGCAACGACCGCGGTATTCCTTGAAAATTGTTTGACCATTGATCGGCATTCAACTTGTCGTTCCGCAAAAACTCGAACGCCACCCCGTGAAATTCATTCGTCCCGGCTTTGGTAATCACGCTAACAATGCCGCCCATAAAATTGCCGAATTCGGCCGACGCGTTCTGCGTGATTAGGTTGAACTCCTGAATCGAATCCACACTGGGCGCGAAACCTACGTCATTTTCCGAGACCTGATTATTATCCATGCCATCCAGCAGGTAGTTATTGGCTTCTTCCCGATTGCCGTTAATATAAGGTCGCCCACTGCTGAATGTAGTCTGCGCGCCCGTGAATTCGCTGGGATCGGTAGTCACAGATCCCGGTGCCAAAAGAGTCAGTTGGTTATAGTTGCGCGTGGCCAACGGCAGCGACGTGTTGGTTCGCGCATCCAGAACCGTACCTAACTCCGTCGTCTGCGTCTGCAAAATCGGCGCAGCGCTATTCACTTCCACCGTCTGACTGACATTGCCTACGGTGAGCGGAAAGTCCAGTTTGGCGTTTTGATTCAACACCAATACCACCGGCGATTTGATCGCGGTTTGAAAGCCCGCATCTTCCACGCGGACCTCATAATTGCCAATCGGAATCCGCGGAAAGCTGTACCGGCCGCCGCTGTCAGAGGTAGCCTCAAACGTTGTGCCGCGGTCTAAGTCCTTCACTGTGACTTTCGCGTTAGCCACGCTCGCACCCGACGGATCGGTAACCTGGCCGTTAAGCGCAGCCGTCACCTCCTGGGAAAATCCGCCCTGCGTCAACAACAGGAAAAGGGCAAAAATTGACCAATAACGATGTCTGGAGACACGCATTCTTCTTCTCCCAAAGCGAAAATCTTATCCAGATTGTAAGAACGCTTCGCGACTGGGTCAATTACGCAAAGACCACAACGTAGTTTTAACAGTACAGTACAAATTGAAAAGCTCACCGGGAATAAACCCGGTGAGCTTTTTTTAAGTAAAACGAGGTGTTCAAACTGCTAGAAGTTAAGCTTTAAGCCGAATTGAATATTTCGCGACAAGGTTGAAGAAGTAACCAAACCGTTAGAGGCCGAAGACACACTGTGTGTCGGAGCCTGCAACAGAACGCTATTCGTGGCATTGATCCACTCAGAGCGGAATTCAAGATTCTGCTTCTCCCTGATCTGAAACTTCTTGCTAACGCTAAGGTCGGTTTCTACGAAGCCAGGTCCACGAATCGTAGCCACGCCGCAGTTACCGAATGTCCCGTTAGACGGTTGCGTGAAGTTCCCATTATTGATGTAGTACCGATAGCCACCAATGCTGGGGGAATTCGCAAGCGACGCATCCACCGTCTCGCCCAAAATAGCCGGCGCAGAAACACAGTTGGCGCGAGCGCTTCTGGCATTCGTACCCGAAGCATCAGTCGCGGTCTCGGTGAGGGGGAAGCCACCGTGGAGACTGACAATGCTGTTCAATTGCCATCCGCCCACCACTGCATCGGCTGCTTTGCCCATGTTCTTGCCGAACGTTCGACCGCGCCCGATGGGCAGGTCATACGTTAGGTGTGCTGTGATCACATGCGTCAAATCCACAAAACACGGTCCCCATTCCGACTGCCGGTTATAGAGGTTTTGAATATAAGCAGAAGTGGAAGCAGTCAAAGTACCGCCGCCATAGAATCCGCTTGAATCCTCCATACACTTGGAATAGGTATAACCGAACTGCCCGGTTATGCCATGCGAAAGTCGTTGCTGCAAAGTAACTTGCAGGGCATCATATTCCTGATTGCCATCCGCTTCCGTTCCGGAAATCTGGCCCTTGGTCGCGTACAGATCGGCCTGGAGCGTAGGGTTACCGGACAGGTAGGGCGAATTAACAACGGTGCCATTAGCCAGTAACTGTTTCTGCAGATAAGGCTGCGCCACCACTAAGTGGTCGTTCTTTTGGCCAACATAAGCGGCCTGCAGAGTGGTGAAGTTACCAAACTGATGCTGCAACGAGAAATTCCACTGCTGTGAAACAGCAGGACGGAAATTCGGATCCCACAAACGCAACGTGGCCGCTGCAAATGGATCAGTTTTCGATTGGATCGGGATATAACCTTGGTCCAACGTTGAGTTAGGCAACGTGAGGGCCGTATAGTCGGCGTTCTTTTCCACGGCGAAAGGCGGGTTAATCGTCAACCGCAAGTTAGTACCCGTCCCTTCCAAAAAGGAAGAAAGCGTGTAAGACGCGCGGATCACGGTGTTGGCCATCGGCGTATAAGCAATGCCAAGTCTTGGTTGAAAATTATAGATACCGTTGTACTGGTTATAGAGAGCGCGACCGTTGTTGTAATACGTGGAACCGCTGCCCGCAATGATCTCCTGGCCGCCAAACGGTGTAAAGTTAGTTTCGCGGTTGTCTACTTCAACCCAAGGCGTGTGCAGATCCCAACGCACTCCATAGTTCAACGTTAGGTTTTTAGTGGCGCGCCATGTGTCTTGTGCAAACGCGGCTAAGATATTGCCTCGTTGTCCCCATGTACCGCCGTCAGTACCCACGCCTACTGCGCTGGGCAGACCCAGGAAAAAGTCCGCTTCCGCGATACCGGTTTTGCTGGTCGCTTTTTGAGTATTCGTAGGACCGGCCGTAAACTGGCCATCGAAGGTAATCGTTCCGGCCGCGCCATTGTTGCCCGAGTAAAACGTATCCAGACGTTCGCGGAACACCTGGAAGCCAAACTTGATGGTGTGATCGCCTTTCGTCCAAACCGCCGTGTCACTCACTTGGATTACCGTGTCGGCAAAGAGCGAGATGCCATCGGAACTGCCGATCGTGCTCGCATTGCCGCCACTTAAGCTGAGTGCGGGAAGAATATTAACGGGTACGCCAGGTATTCCTAGGGCAGACGGTGACGCGCTGCCTGGGTTCGAACCGGTGTTGTTGAAGTTGTAGTTCACACCCGCTCTAAATTCGTTCACCAGCGTCGGGCTCAGCGTCTTGCTGTAGTCAATTGCGCCGTTGTGAATCCGGAAGTTGCCGAAACCGCCGTAAATCAGCGGCAGGCTGTTCGTACTCGGGTTCGTGATGTTCGCTTGCGAATAGCGGACGAACACACGCTCGCTGTCCGACTTGTTCCAGTCCCCGCGGATATCGCCTTGGTCGCCGTTTGTGTAGCTGTGCGATTGGTAGGTCAAATTGCTTGTCAGGTTGCCGTTCACCGGATCAGGATAGAGGCTGGAATTCAGAATCTTCGCCGCCGTCGGATTGATCAGCGTCAGTGGAATGATGTTCCCGGAGAAAGGCGCGCGAATGCCGCCGGCCACCACGAACGGATTGTAAAGTTGTTGTCCAATTTGCGAAAAGTTACCGCCTCGCTCAGCAACCGTAAACACGCTGGTCGTAGCAGTCGAAGGCGGCGTGTCGTACCGTGAACCTTGGTAGTCGCCGAAAAGGAAGATCTTGTCTTTCTTCAGCGCGCCGCCGGCCGAACCGCCGAATTGATTCCAACGAAGCAAACTGCGCGGAACCCCTGGAACCTTCCAATTGTTTTCCCACGAATTTGCATTCAACTTATCGTTGCGGATGAACTCGAACGCCGAGCCGTGCAGCTGGTTCGTACCAGCCTTGATGGAAACGCTGATGATACCGCCCATGAAGTTTCCAAATTCTGCGGAAGCGTTCTGCGTGATCATGTTGAATTCTTCGATAGCGTCTACGCTCGGAGCGTAGGCTACGAGATTATCCGAAACCTGGTTATTGTCCAGCCCATCGAGCAAGAAGTTATTGGTTTGTTCGCGGTTGCCGTTTACATAAGGGCGCTCGCTCTGAAACGAAGTTTTCGAACCGCCAAAACCGGCAGGATTCGGTGTGACGGCGCCGGTTGCCAGCAGCGTCAATTGAACGTAATTACGCGTGGAGAGCGGCAGCGCTGTGTTCTCGCGCGCATCGATCACGGTGCCTAGTTGCGTGTCCTCCACTTGCAGCAGCGGAGCGGCAGATGTCACGTCAATGGTCTGAGTGACGTTGCCAATTGTGAGCGCGAAATCAAGCTTCGCGGTTTGATTCAGCTGCAGCAAAACCCCGTTCTGTGCCGAAACTTCGAAACCGGCCTTTTCGACGCGCAAATTGTAGGTACCAACAGGCAACCGTGGCAGATTATAGGCCCCAGCCCCGTTTGTGGTGGTTGCGAACGCGGAACCGCGCTCAGTGTCCTTAGCGGTCACCTTCGCATCGCCAATGGCCGCGCCGCTCGGATCTGTCACAACGCCACTGATAGAAGCGGTGATTTCCTGTCCCAGAACTGGCATTGAGGCGACAAGAAAAGATAGCGCGCAGAGAGACGCTGCTGCGAACCTATGGAAAACGGAAATACTTCCGGAGAGTCTACTCATTTTTGTATAAAACCCCTGTGAAATAGGCGTAGTGCCACGCACTAGCCTTCCCTAAAGCTGAAGAGATACCTGATTGTAGTTTCGTTGCAAAACAAACGTCAAGTAGCAAATTGATAGCCAGAGTGTCATGTGATCTGCATCATGCATCACTTCAGCGAAAATGGCCTCGGCGAAATGGCATCGAAAATGGCGTCTGACCCCCTTAACGAAACGGGGTCAGACGCAGTTTTTCTTAACGCCCAGCCCAACGCTGCTGCGCCACTTCAATAAAGTCGCGCGAGTCGATTTGAATTTTCCCTCCCTTGTGCAAGATGAACTTCGTTACTGTCTGCTAGAAACGCCATTGAAAAAGCCAAGCGTGGCATTCTCGTTGACACACTTCTAAAAAGCGTAACTGTCCTGCCGTGGGCTTCAGCTACGGCCGAGTGCTTCGCCAAAACTGCGGACCGATTCAGAAGCGCGCGGTGTAATAGATGACTCGCAAGTAGCAATTCCGCTGATGGAAATGAGCGGCGCGCGCGTGCGCTGGCGCTGCGACGTAATGGACTCCGCTTACGATGCCAAAGCCATTCGCGAGCACAGCGCAAAGCTCGGCCACGAAGATCTGATCAAGCCGAACAAAGGCCACCACAAGCAAACGCTGCTGACTGCGAACTGTCCGCCGATGACAAGCAACGCTTCAAAAAGCGCACCATCGTCGAGCAACTCAACGCACGGTTGAAAGATGAATTTGGCGACGTGTGGTTTACCTGCGCGGTGCCACCAAAATCATGGCGCATCTGATGCTGGAGAAGTTTCTACGCGCCCACCATTGCTTGGAGATCCCCGAGCGCCTCAACCAGATCCGGCAGGCCATTCCAGCCACCTTCGACCGCGCCCTTGGCGCCAGACATTCCACGAATGGGCGGGTTGTTCGATTGCCCAATGCGAGTGGGCAAAAGCCTACTATCAGCAACAGAAAGCCCGCGGCAAAAAACACCACGCCGCAGTGCGCTCTCTGGCGTAGTGGCCGCACTGGCCAAAGCTGTGCAAATGCCGTGAGTGACCTTGACTCACTAACTCACATATCTTCCCCGCCTGCAGCCAGGCCACTACGGGTTGTTATGTGTCTTGTTGAGGATCTAAACCGCGCCGAACCTTTGCGCGGACGCACGGCGATTTCAACGCTTTTGTGATCGGAACTGAAGCGGGCATGCTGCTAAACGAAGCCCCGGAAATGAGGGCAACGGTTTAAATCGTGCGTGAGTTACCACTGCGATGAGGTCTCGCATGACGAGAGCCAAGGTTGAGGTCGGCTCCGCCCCTGTGCCATCCGCACGTCACCCAGCACAGCATCCGAAGTGGCGGGGAACTTGGTTCCCCGATCCAGATCTTTGGCGGTCTTTGCGACGGCGAGATTTCAGGGCCGCCTTGCCGACAACTTCCAGATATGGCCAACTGAAGCGAGGAGCGCCACTACAGCAAGATTTGTGAATAGTAGTGGAAGTGACGCTGGTTCCGGCACTGTGGTCGACGGGGTCACCGCCTGGCTGATTGACCAGCCGCCCTCACTGTTTTGGTTGGTGCTTATTGCTCCCACCGGCGGGGTCCCGCTGATGTAGGCGTTTTCGTTGCCGCCTGCGTTGAAGTAATCGACAAACACAAAAGATCCGGCGGGTGAGTCTTGATCGCCGACCTCCCAGCTCGCTGTACTCGTGTCTGTGCACTCTGCGTCTAAAATCATGAATGCCACCAGTCCTCCCGAAACGCCAGAACAGGAGCCAGGGATGGGTGGGTTGATAGATGGCGTGTTCGCGGCGGACGTGAGATCGTAAGTGGCCCCGCCGAAGACGACATCGAAGTTGGAAAATGTGTGTGAGGTTGAGTCGTAGGTAAAAGAGCCGGATGTGGGCGCCGGCCCGTAGGCAGTTGAGAAAGTGATGTCGTAAGTAGTTGCAGCCATGGAGCTGGGCGCAAACGAGCACGCCATCACCAATGCACAGCACGCGATCCCGAGTCTGGTTCTGTTTGATGGCTGACTGCTCAATTTCCTGTACGCTGCTTTCAGACGCATTCGATTTCCTTTCGTCTCACCGATCATAGTCGATCCGGTGGCCGTTCAGCCGGGGACGTATGCCCACCCTTTGTATCCACTCCGAGGTATGTCTGTCAAGGTCTGCAAGTTTAGTTCCACGTGGCGGGAAGGATGGGAGTTGGCAGGGGGTTAAGGAGATGGTAATGCACCGTCGGGTTCGTAGTCGTGCTCCATTGTCTGGATTGCCTATGCCTTTCGAGGAATGATCAGGCGCTTCGAAGCCATAACCGGTACTGAAAAAACGAATCCAATTTAAAGGAAGCTTGCATCGGGCACCTCACTCAAAGGTGGCGGCGTACTGCATTTATGGGAAGTGGGGTTGCGGTAGTGGAATTGTCGCGGTAGGGATGCCAGTTGCCTAGCACCCCCCGCACAGATCCGTACGGGCGGAATTCCCGCATACGGCTCTTACCTTGGATGAGTGGCGTCAAAGCGATCAGCAGGTTAAGGATGTAAGACGCGCGGTTGTGGAAGCCAATGAGCGAACAAAGGACCGAGACGATCCCAGTTGATCTTGTGCCGCTGACTGCGGTGGCGCATGCTATTGCGCCACAACCGACAGAGCCGATGCGGACTCTGGCCACAGTAGTGAACAAAGCCGAGGAAGGTAAACGTCTCCGGTTTCTTCTCTCCCCGCTGACACCGATTCTCGGCCGCAAACCGGCCGAACTCCAGCAACCGCGTCTTGTCCGGGTGAAGCTCCAG
>Ga0182012_10006532_pt1 | contig 11884 bp, 10 predicted proteins | sample 612S2SmetaG_FD_120486 | JGI IMG/M metagenome (GOLD analysis project Ga0182012, IMG submission 120486) | Permafrost microbial communities from Stordalen Mire, Sweden - 612S2S metaG | ecosystem: Environmental > Terrestrial > Soil > Wetlands > Permafrost | place: Sweden: Stordalen | collected...
ATTTGATCAATTTACAAAACGCCAGCGGCAAAGCCAAGGCCTACCAAGTCCGGCAAGTACGCGAAACCCTCAAAAAATCCCAGCCATGAATCCCACCGCCCAAGATTACGAAGTACGCATCTGGTACAGCCCGGAACCGGGCGACGAATGTTATATCGCCCAAGTTACGGAAATGCCCGGCATCGTTGCGCACGGTGAAACCCGTGAGGAAGCCGCGCGAGAAATTCAAGCCGCACTGGCCTTGGCGTTGGAGGTTTACCGCGACGATAACGAAGCACCACCTCCGCCCAAACATCATGGCGCGGTTTCCTTGGGTCGACTTGGTGGTCTGGTCAAAACCCGCCGCAAACGCGCTGCTGCCCGTCGCAATGGAGTCAAGGGTGGTCGACCGAGGAAAGTGGTGGCTGCTTAAATGTGGCCGCGAGATAGAATAATTTCAATATTGACGGACTTTTGAATAGGCAGGTTAATTTTACACAGAAATACACATTATGAGGCATACGCTTGAGGTTCGACATGTTGGACTGGGGAAGTATCGTGTACTTTCAGGCTCCGACTACTACCTCCTGAAGGAAAGGGCTAGAGCGCAGTCTCAAAATTGGGACAGCGAATATCAACGTAAGTTAGAGAAAAAACAAGAGATGGATTTACGAAATCAGAAGCGAGAAGAAAGACGCCAAGGCATAGAAAGTAAAAGGCTGCATTCAGAAAGTAAGCGCGAGGAGGCGCAAGATCGAACCTCCGAGGCTGAAGTAGCCGACCAAGTTAACGAACGCTTTAATTTAGCCTCAATGGATTGGGAGGATTTTGAACAACTTGTCCGTGAGATTTTTGAAAAAGAATTTAACCAAAATGGAGGCGAAGTAAAAGTCACGCGAGCAAGCCGTGACGGAGGCGTAGATGCGGTTGCGTTCGACCCTGATGCAATTCACGGCGGAAAAATTGTAATTCAAGCAAAGCGATACACCAATACTGTCGGAGTTGCGTTTGTGAGGGAATTGTGGGGCACGGTCATGAATGAAGGCGCGATGAAGGGGATTCTTATTACGACTGCCGATTATGGCCCGGATGCCTATGATTTTGCGAAGGGCAAGCCTTTGGTGCTTATGAATGGATCCAATCTTCTCTACTTACTCGAAAAACAGGGCCGCAAAGCAAAAATCGACATCAAGGAAGCCAAGCAAAGCCTTGGCTTAAAAGATAAATGGGCATCAACATGAGTGAGGGCATCAGCATCCAAACCCTCCGCTACGAACGGCATGGACTACCAGCCGATGTGCTGGAGTTGGTGGGCCTCGATTTCCCCAGATTAGAACCGGGCGACGCACTCGTGGCATTGCGGTTCGGAGCAATTCATTATTCAGACTTGGGCATGATTAATGGCTCCTATGGAAATTTAAAAAAGTTGCCGGCCATCGCGGGACGCGAAGGGGTGGGCGAGGTGGTGGCATTGGGGCCGAATACAATAAGTCCTAAAATTGGCACACTGGTGCGCATGCCTGAGGAGTTTGGAGTTTGGCGCGAAGCCGTTGTCGCAAAAGCGGCTGATTTATGGGTAATTCCCGAGGGTGTGCCTACGGAGCAGGCGGCGCTAGCGTTTATTAATCCGCCGACGGCGTGGCAGATGCTGCACGATTTCGTAAAATTACAGCGCGGCGATTGGGTCATTCAAAACGCCGGGACTTCGGCGGTGGGGGTCTTGGTCGCGCAGTTGAGCAAGCATTTGGGCTTAAATTGTATCAGCGTGGTGCGTGATGTAAAAGCAGCCGAATCATTGCTCGAAGTTGGGGCAACCCAGGTAGTCGCAGAAGATTCCGTCTACGAAAAAGATGCCGCGAAGTTAACGGGCGGCACGCCGATAAAATTAGCCCTGAATGCCGTCGGCGGGGAAAGCGTGGGACGGTTATGTCGAGCCGTAGCCCCAGACGGGGTGGTGGTGACTTACGGTGGCGTGACCGCCGAACCGATGCGGTTTCCGACGCGTTTTTTGATTTTCAACAATATCCAACTGCACGGCTTTTGGCTGGATGGTTGGGTGCGTTCGCATTCGGAGGCGGAAACACAGGTGATGTATGAAAATGTTTTTGAGTTATTGCGTGCGGGCGTTCTGGCGCAAACAGTGGCGGCGAAATATCCGCTTAGCGAATGGCGAGGGGCCCTGGAGCACGCCTTCCGCGCCGGCAAAGGCGGTAAGGTGCTGTTTGAGAGCCAGTGGCAACCGCGTTAGAATTTCAACCGATGCCCGAGTTTGACCCAATGTTTCTCATACAGGAACCACGAGAGACTAGCAGCGACGATGGACGCTGTAACAACCAGCACAGGCAGGTAAAGGTCACCGGCAATCAGGATCTCGGGGGTGGTGCCTTTGAGGAGCCAATAGAGCATGTTTTGCATGGGGAAGTGGAAGAGATAAACGCCGTAAGAAATGGCACCCAAAAATTTCAGCCCACGGATTTCGAGAAGCTTGGCTATGGGGTGATTGGGTTGGGTGGCGGCGATGAGCACCAGTGTGCCAAAAAACAGGGTCAGCCAACTTGGGATGGTCTGATTAAAATAGTCCGGCATCTGGTTGATCAACGCGAGTCCCGCCGCTAAAAATCCCAGCAACAAGGTCAGGCCACGTCCTTGATTTTTTAACCAATTATAGGCGGCGGGTTGGAGGCAGATCCAAGCCAATAGACAGCCCGTGAGCAGTGAGTCGGCATGATCCGGGGCAAGAACATAACTGTTCAAGTTATGAAAATGCATCCGCACCAGGTAGGCCCAGGGAATACCAGCCGCGAAAAGCCAAGGCAGGTACCGCTTGGGCAGGAATCGAATCACAATTGGTAACACCAAATAAAACTGCTCCTCGACGGCCAGAGACCAGGTGACCGCAAGGGCATCACCCCCATAGGTATTGGCCGTGCCCATGGCGAAATTTTGGGTCAGGGTGACGTAGCTTTGCCAGGGAAGTTGGCCGCCGAATAACTGGCGCCAAAGATCGCTGGAGGGGAGTTCGTACCGGGCCAGAAAAACGGCGCCCACCACAATATAGTAAAGTGGCAGAATGCGGCAGGCGCGACGCCAGTAGAATGTGCGCAGTAATCTGGGCGAGTCCCGGTTTTCCAGGATAACTTTAGTGATGAGAAACCCGCTGAGGACAAAAAATAAATCCACGCCACTCCAGGCCAGATTGGTCCATCGATAAACATGAAATGCCCAGGTGCCGGGCTGCGCGGCCTTAAAAAGCAACTGATGGAGGCAATGCCAGGCCAGCACCAGACCGATGGCCAAGCCGCGCACTCCGTCGAGCGCTGGGAGGCGGCCGGGCAAGCGGTTGCCTAAAGGCGGAGTGTTGGCCATTGAGATAAGAGATGCAACCCAAGGGCGGGCAGGAGGCAAGAACCCTTTTAGCAAGAAATTTACCCCGAGAAATAGAGGGCAGAATCCCTGAAGTGCACGAATTTGTCTTTTCGGCCCTTCCTTCAATCGATAAGCTGCCCAGTAAAATGTCTGTCTGGAAAATACGGGCTTTTTTATTATTTAGCGTGCGAAGGTCTTTCGGGGCTTTGGCTTTGGCTGCGCTTTTTGCCACAGTGGGACTGGCGCAGATGGCAGCGCCGGATGCTTCACCATCGCCCAAGCCAGTAGTCCATCGCCTTGCGCCGGACGGCACCCGTTACGTGACGGATGTGGCCGATTACTTGCCGGATCTTTCGCAAACGGACACTTTTTCGTCCGGGCAAGTCGGCGCGTTTTACCGCGGGGCGACACTGTCTTTCATGTTGTTGGTGCTGGTGGGCATGTTGATTCGTTCGCGGCAGCAGGTGCGGTATGTCCGGCAATTGCAGCAGAAAGAGAAGGCAATCCGCAGTGATGCAGAGGAACATCAGCGCGACTTTTTGCGCCGGCAACATTTACATTTTGAAAACACGCCATTGGCTGTCGTCGAGCTGGATACCGAGCGACGCATTCGGGAATGGAGCGGCAGGGCGGAGGCGGTGTTTGGCTGGCGGGCCATGGAAGTGCTGGGTAAAGCGGCCGAAGAAATCGATTGGGTGGATCAGGGTGGGGTCGCAGCACTGCAGGTGGCGTTTGGCCCGGCCACGGGCGCGGAAAAAGCTGGTCGCATCGTGACCATGCGGCACCTGGCCCGCGATGGCGGCAGCCTGCTGATTGAATGGCATGTATCGATTATGCCGGATGCCAATGGCAAGATGGAAAGTGTGCTGGCGCTCGGACTGGACATCACCGAGCGCGAGGTCGCGGAGACTAGTCTGCGCCAGGAAAAAAAGCGGTACGCGCTGGCGGCACAGGCAGGCGGTGCGGGGGTCTGGTCTTTGCGGCCCGGGCAGGGGAATGTAACGTGGGAAGATCCCCTGGCCGAAATGTTGGGTTACCAGCCCAAGGATTTTCCCACGCGGGAAGGTGCGTGGCGGCAGTTGTTCCACCCTGAAGATGCCACGCGCTTTGAAGTCGCTTTGAATACTTGCCTGCACGAGCCCACCGCCCGGCAGGTGCTGGAGGCGCGCCTGCGCCACCGCGATGGAAACTACCGTTGGCTGCAATTGACTTTTTCCCGCGATGCGACGGCCGCAGGAACGCTCATCACGGGCACCGCCGCCGATTTGACGCGCGTAAAAATGGCCGAGGAGAAGTTCCGTGGCCTGGTTGACCAGTCCCTGGCGGGGATTTTTATTTTGCACGAAAACCGGGTGGTCTACGCTAACCCGAAATTTTGGGCCATCGTGCGTTCAGGCGGAGGGCACCCGCCCCACCGCCCGGAATTTTTAGAATTGGTTCACTCCGAAGACCGGGCGGTGATTGCCGAGCGCCTGCGACCGCTCTACGCCGGGTCCGCGCAAGAAGCGGCGTTGCTGTTCCGATTGTCCGGTCCACAAGGTGCGACGGTGGCCGTGCAAGGGCACGGCATTGCGTCTGAACATGAGGGCGAACCGGCGATTTTGGGCCTCGTGATGGATGTATCGCACCGTTTTGCACAGGAGCAGACGTCGCGCCGGCTTTCGCAAGTGGTCGAGCAGAGTCCGGTGGCGATCCTAATTACTGACCCGAACGGGATTATCGAATACGCGAATCGAAAGTTTTGCGAGGTGTCGGGCTACGCGCATGAAGAGCTGCTTGGCCAGCGGCCAGAGCTATTGCGCGCCCCGCAAACCCCGGCAGATTTCTATACAGATTTGTGGGCGCGACTGCGCCAGGGCAAGAAGTGGGAAGGCGAACACCTCAACCGCGCCAAGGACGGACGGCAGTTCACTGCGCGCGCGGTCTTATTTCCGGTTTTTGACGAGAGCGGCGCCGTCACCCATTGCGTGAAAATCATGGAAGACATCACCAGCCAGCGCACGCTGGAAGAGCGGCTGGCGCGGGCGCAACGTCTGGAGAGCATGGGCAATCTGGCGGGCGGCATTGCCCATGATTTGAACAACATTCTTGCGCCGGTGCGGCTGGGGGCGGAGTTCATGAAGACGCTGCCATTCACGGGCAAGGAGCGCGAGATTATCGAGGTGATGGACATTTCCATCCATCGCGCCACCGAGCTGGTGCAGCAAGTGCTCGCCTTTTCGCGCGGACGGCGCAGCAAGCGCGAGGCGATGGATCTGGCCCCGTTGATTTTGGAAATTGAGCGTCTTGTGCGCGAGAGCTTTCCCCGGGATGTTCGCCTTGAGGTTCGCCTCGCATCGGGCTTGTCGCCGGTCAAGGCGGACTCGACCCAGATTTTGCAGGTGTTGATGAATTTGTGCGTCAATGCCCGCGATGCGATGCCGGCGGGTGGCGTCATCATGCTGGCGGCGGATAATGTAGTACTGGGTAGCGCGCAGACGGCAAGCTTCCCCGGTGCCCAGCCTGGCGACCATGTGCGCATTCGCGTGACGGATGAGGGCACCGGCATTCCTGCGGTTGTGCGCGATAAGATTTTTGAGCCATTTTTCACCACAAAAGATGTAGGCAAGGGCACCGGCCTGGGGTTGTCCACCGCGTTGGGCATCATGCAGGAGCACCAAGGCATTATCGAGTTGGAGTCGACCGGCCCCCATGGCACCACGTTTGTGGTTTATCTGCCGATATCGACCGAGTCGCCGCAACCGGTCGTGGTTCCCGGGGCGGCTTCGCCGGTCAAAAAATCGAGTGAGCGCGCGATTGAGAGTAAACCGGGCTTGGGTCACACGATATTGGTGGTGGATGATGAAGTTCCCCTGCGCCAGGCGGTTTCATTTATTTTAGGGCAACGCGGTTACACAGTTTTAGAAGCGGCCGACGGCTACCAAGCCCTTGAAGCCATCAAGAAACACGGCCAGGAAGTCGAAGTTGTGCTGCTGGATGTCATGATGCCACGGCTGGACGGCCTGGGCACGCTGAAGGCCTTGCGGGAAATCCGCCCGGAATTGCAGGTCATCGCGACTTCGGGAGTTAATCACGACTCGCGAGTGGAGGCGTTGAAGCGGCTGGGCGTGCAACATTTCCTGCTCAAGCCATATCGCAACCAGGAATTGCTCGAAGCGTTGGAGATGTGCATCGCCAGCATAGCAAAGTAAATTATTCCTCGAGGGGAATTTGGCTTTGGAGAAAATCAGCGCCTTCTTCCGGAGAAACAGATTGCGCCATCAGCCAGGCCAGCGGGGCTGGGGCGGTAGCTGGTTCGCGCATGAGGTGGACCAGCAAAAGCGCTGCGGCCAGGGCGTCGAACAGCGCGCAGTGCGGTCGGCGGCGGTTGGGCGCACAATAAGTGGCGGCGAGGGCCGACAATTCACCTACGAGCGCAAAGGTTTTGATTAAATCACCGAGTTGATAATTAGACAGGCCAGGGTAGAGGCGTTCGTAAATACGGCGGGTGTCGAGCCAGGGCCCCCAGTCGGCCACGCGCGGCGCAGTCGCAGGATTTGCCGCCGCAAAGTCGGGCGAAGCGGGTGGCACAGGCCAGGTGTGGCGGAGCATGCCGCGCTCGACTGGCGCGTGATGGGCGGCGAAGGGGCCCGTCTGACGCAAGGCAAAGAATAGCTCCTGCTCAATCGAGAAGGGTGCGGCTCGGGTGGCGTCTGCTTCAGTGATACCATGCAGCGCGCTTTCTGCGGCGGTGACCGGGCCGGCGGGCGCGCAAAGGCGCGAGTGAGTTGCCGTGAACTGTCCATTCAGAAGCGTGACGACGCCGAATTCGACGATGCCGCTACGCCGGCCACCCTCGAAGTCGAGTACGTGAATGGAGGTGGCAGGCCAGGACATAAAAGAAGGATGAGGGATGAAAGATGAAGGATGAAGACAAAACTTACGCAGGTTGGGCCTTCGCGCTGCTTCATCCTTTCTTTTCCTTTCAGCCTTTTGTATCTTCAATAAATGGCGGTTACCCCCGATCTTACCACGTATCGCGCATTTTTGGCCGAGTTAACTGCGGCCAGCGGGCCGATTGTCCAAAAACATTTCTTCAACCAGGAGTTGGAGGTGGAGCATAAGAGCGACCGGACGCCAGTGACCGAGGCCGATCGCGGGGCCGAGGCCGCCATGCGAAAACTGATCAACGAGCGGTTCCCCACGCACGGCATTGTCGCCGAGGAATACGGTAACGAACGCGACGACGCAGAGTGGACTTGGGTGCTCGATCCGATTGACGGAACCAAGTCGTTTATTCACGGGGTGCCGTTGTTTGGGACACTGATCGGTTTGCTCTACCAGGGTCGACCCGTGCTGGGCGCGATTCACCAGCCGATTCTGAATTTATTGTGCGTGGGCGATGGCGAGAATACGACGCTCAATGACCGACCGGTGCAAGTGCGGGAAACGCGCTCACTCGCGGAGGCGACGCTCCTGACCACTTCCATTGGTGACGACATTTTGCAGATTCACAGCCCGGAGGCGCGGCAACGGCTGCTCAAGGCGGCGGGCATTGTGCGCACCTGGGGCGATTGTTTTGGCTATTTGCTGGTCGCGACGGGCCGGGCTGAGATCATGTGCGACGGCGTCGCGCACAACGCCTGGGACGTGTTGCCCTTGGTGCCGATTATCCGCGGCGCCGGCGGTGTCATCACCGATTGGTCCGGTGGCGAAGTCGGCGACCAGAAATCATGCATCGTCGCCAGCCCGCGCCTACACCGCATGGCGTTGGACTTGTTGCTGACTTGATCTGGTCTGGCGGTTCGGCGACACAACGGGAAGGTGCTAGGACTTGGGCATGAACCGCGACCGCATAAATTCGATGTAGCCTTGATCGGGCAGTTCTCGCTTTGCTTGGACGAATCCACCCACATCCTCGCCGGTGAAATAGCGCAGTTGGCTCGTGCCGTCAGTGGCGGCCTGATAGATAACCTGCGCGATTTCATCCGCACTCGCTTTGCGACTCGCGTGCATGCTGGCGAAGGCGGCACTCGTGCGGGCGACAAACTCATCGTAATCGGTCAGGGAAGCATCCTGCGCGCGTTCCTGGCCCATGCGCTCGGAAAAGTTCGTGTTTGTCACGCCGCCGCTGGGCTCAACAATTTTGACGATGATGTTTTGCGAGGCGAGTTCGTAGGCCAGGGATTCCGAAAACCCCTCCAGGGCATATTTGGTTGCACAATAGAGCGAGATCATGGGCAAGCCGACGAGGCCGCCGCGCGAACTGAGGTTAATAATGAGGCCAGTTTTGTTTTTCCGAAAATGCGGCAGGATGGCCCGGGTGACATCCATGACGCCAAAGACATTCACTGCAAACTGCTCCTGCACCTTTTCTGGAGCGATTGCTTCGAACACCCCAAAAGCACTGTAGCCGGCGTTGTTGATTAAAGCGTCGATTTTACCGAAACGCGCTACGCCGACATTGATCGCCGCGTCAATGCTCACGCGATCCTGGACATCCAGGCGAGTCACTAAAACGTCGTTGAGGTTGGCTAGATCGGATACCTTGGTCGGCGTGCGCATCGTCGCCACCACGTTCCAGCCTTGGTTGGCAAAAAACTTCGCGGTGGCGTAGCCAATGCCGGACGAAGCGCCGGTAATCAATACGGTTTTTTTCATGGCCGCATGGTTTTCCAAAGACAAAAGCGAGCGCGATGTAAAAACTCAATCCGGTCTCGGCAAATGGCGGATTTCGACGCGGGCGGCGGCGAGGGTGTTGGGCGGGAGGTAACCAGCGAAGGAAATTGTGGGCAGCACGGCGGAGTGCTTGCCCAAAATGGTACCGGGTTGGAGCACCGCGTTACAGCCGGCTTCAGCTTCGTCGGCAATCAAAACCCCAAATTTGCGCCGGCCAGTATCGACCCGCTCTGTGGCAGTTTTGACCAGCACGTTTTTGTTATCCAGGCGCAGATTCGCGCAAATCACCCCGGCTCCAAGGTGGGCGCGGTTGCCAAGCACCGAGTCGCCGACATAATTATAGTGCGGGGTCTTTGCACTATCGAGGAGGAGGCAGTTCTTGTATTCGCCACTGTTGCCGAGCACGCAATTTTCGCCGACGATGACATTGCCGCGAATAAAAATGCCGGGGCGGATTTCCGTATGTGCGCCAATCCAGGCTGGTCCTTGGATGGCGCCAAAGGGCGGCAACTTCACGGTCGGGTGCAAAAAGACGGAGCCTTCGATATGCAGGCCAGCAGGCAGATCTTTGCGCAGCGGGAAATCCTTCCACCGCACGGACTCCAGCGCAGCGGCGATGTTGGAGACCCATGTCCATGGCGCAACATCGGAGCGGAAAAAGGAAGCAAACTGCGAGAGCGAGGGAGGTAGGGTAAAAAGTTCTTCAGCGCGCATTAGGAAAAAAGGGGGAGAGAAGGCGTTTGCCCACTTGCAACATCGGCGGGAAAGAGCCATTTTTAAACACATGGCGATGGAATTTAAAGACTATTACAAGGTGCTGGGGGTCTCCCGTGAAGCGACTCCCGAGGAACTTAAGAAGGCCTTCCGCAAACTTGCGCGGCAATTTCACCCCGATACGGCGACCGACAAGAAGCGGGCAGAGGAGAAATTCAAGGAACTCAACGAGGCCTACGAGGTGCTCAGCGACAAGGACAAGCGCAAGCGCTACGACGAATTGGGCCCGGATTGGGAGCATGGCGCGCAATTCCGACCGCCGCCGGGTGCGGGTGGCGGGGCCGGGCGTTATACCGCCGGGCCGGGTGGCCAAGGTGCGGATTTTGAATTCGGCGGCACGGGCTTCAGCGATTTTTTCGAACATTATTTCGGTTCCCAAGGACGCAGCGGCTTCGGTGGCGCAGGTGGTTTCCCGGGTGGCGTGGGCTATGGCGGCGAAGAGGCTGGGCCACCGCGCGGACGTGATTGGGAATCAGACTTGCTGGTTACGCTAGAGGAAGCGGCCCAGGGCGCGGAACGTGTGCTGAGTTTGAAGCGACGGGGCCGGGGCAAGGCGGCGACGGAGACCTTGAAGGTGCGCATACCGCCTGGCGTGAGCGACGGCCAGCGTATCCGCGTACCTGGAAAAGGTGAGGCCCCCACCGGTGGCGGCGAGCAGGGTGATTTATTTTTAAATGTGCGCCTACAAAAACACCCAGATTTTCGCGTGGAAGGCGCGGACTTGTATTATGATTTGGAATTGGCCCCGTGGGAAGTAGCGCTGGGCGTGAAAAAGACGGTGCCGACGCTTGCGCAAGCTGTATCGGTTAAGGTTCCCGCCGGTTCGGCCTCCGGGCAACAATTACGCCTCAAGGGATTGGGATTGCCCAAGCGTGATGGCGCCCACGGAGATTTGTATGCCGTGCTCGTGGTGCGGGTACCACCAGCTGAGACCGCCGCGCAGAAAAAGTTATGGGAGCAATTGCGCGAAGCCCACAGCGGGTAAGTAAATGAACCGAGTGTCAGCGAGGCTTGCCTTGGGTTATTGTATGAGGTAAAACGCTCGTATGAAAATGAGCGGGCGATTTTTCCTGATGCTGGCTACAGCAGCGCTGCTGGCTGGCTGTGGCGCAAGCGGCGGCCACAAGGATGGTGTTTATCAGGGCTATCTCGAAGGCCGGTTCCTTGGCGTGGCATCGCCGCAGGAGGGGCAATTGCTGGAACTCAATGTGCGTCGGGGTGACTGGGTGGAAGCCGGCACACCCTTGTTTGCCCTGGATCCCAAGCCTGAGGTGGACCAATTGCGCGAAGAGGAACAACGCGTGGCGTCTGCGCAGGCCAAGATTGACGATTTGCGCAAAGGACTCCGCGACACCGAACTGCAGGCCCTGGATGCCCAATTGCAGGCGGACCGCGCGCAGCTCGCGCAATCCAAGGCCGAATGGGAGCGCAACCAGAAGTTGCAGGGCGGCAATTTCGTTTCGCAAAATGACCTCGACCGTTTGCGCTACTTGACCGACCAGCATGCGGCGGAGGCGGACCGGGATGCCAACCAACTGGCTACCGGCAAACTGGGTGCGCGCCAGGACCAGATCAACCAAGCGGCAGCCGATCTCGCGGCCGAGGAGGCATTGCGCGACCAGATTAAATGGACGCTTGACGAAAAGACGCAGACCGCGCCGCAAGCGGGCTATGTGCAGGACACTTTGTACCGCATCGGCGAACGCGTTGATCAGCGGCAATCGGTGGTCGTGCTTTTGCCGGCGGCGGAATTGCGCGCGCGTTTTTATATTCCGGAAACCGAAATCAACCGCGTTAAGCTGGGGCAGGAAGTCACCGTAAAGTTAGATGGCCGCGACCCGGTAAGGGCCAAAGTCAGTTTTATTTCAACGCAGGTGGAGTTCACCCCGCCGGTTATTTACAGCGACAGTCAGAATTTCAAATACGTTTTTCTCGCCGAAGCGGACTTTGATCCGGCGATTGCCAAACAACTCCATGTCGGCCAGCCCGCTGAGGTGAGCTTGCAACCATGAGCGCCGGAATTGCCGCACCGGTGCCAGCATCGCCGGGAGGAACCGCTTCCTCCTTGGCGATTGATGTGCATGGTTTGACGAAGCGGTATGGCGAG
>Ga0182012_10006535_pt1 | contig 11883 bp, 11 predicted proteins | sample 612S2SmetaG_FD_120486 | JGI IMG/M metagenome (GOLD analysis project Ga0182012, IMG submission 120486) | Permafrost microbial communities from Stordalen Mire, Sweden - 612S2S metaG | ecosystem: Environmental > Terrestrial > Soil > Wetlands > Permafrost | place: Sweden: Stordalen | collected...
GCCTGGAACATGGCGAGGCACTTTTCTCGCTGGACTTCATGGCGCACGATGCGGTCAGGATAATGGGATTTGGCGACCAGGAGCGGTTCCTCCCACGGTTGATGGATGGATTCGGCGGGCAAGGCGGCCAATTCGGGCACCCATTGGCGAACAAAGTCTCCCTCCGGGTCAAATTTCTCCCCTTGGGTGACCGGGTTGAAAATGCGGAAATACGGGGCGGCATCCGTGCCCGTGCCGGCGCTCCATTGCCAGCCGCCATTATTGGCGGCCAAATCGCCGTCCAGCAACTGTTGCATGAAGTGGCGCTCGCCCCACTGCCAGTTCAGGAGCAGGTCCTTGGTCAAAAACATGGCCACGATCATCCGCAGGCGGTTGTGCATGGTGCCCGTCGCCTGGAGGCAGCGCATGGCCGCATCCACGATGGGATAGCCCGTGCGACCCGCGCACCAGGCCGCGAAATGCTCGCGGTTGTCCGACCATTGCAACCGGTCGTATTCCGGTCGGAACGCCCCCTTGGTGACGTGCGGAAAATGGACGAGGACCTGGGTGTAAAATTCCCGCCAGATTAGTTCGTTGAGAAACACGCCGGCACCGGCGGCCTGCGCCAGGCTGGCGGCGGCGCGGGCGCGGGATAATTCCGCGAGAACAGTCCGAATACCAATGTTTCCAACCCGCAGGTGCGGGGAAAGTTGGGACGTGCCCGCCGCGGCGGGAAAATCGCGCCGCCCGGCATACTCCAGCACCGGGCCAGCCATGAAACGCCGCAGGCATTCGAGCGCCGCGTTCTCGCCGGCTGGCGGCAGGCGTTGAGCCCAGGGATGCCCAAACGCGGCCGGATCCAGCGGCAGCGGGTCGGATTTGATTGCGGGTGCGGGCCCAATGCCAGCCGGTTTGAACCGGGGGCGCGCACTGGGAATCGGCCGCAATTTCCACGCCCGGGAATACGGGGTGAACACGGTATACGGCTGGCCGGCCTGGGTCAGGATTTCGGACTCCTCCCAGACCACCGCATCCTTGAATAGTTTGAATTCCACCCCGGCGCGGAAAAGGCTTTCGCCCAGGCGATGGTCGCGGGCCCGGGCATAAGGTTCGTAGCGTTTGTTGGCATACACTGCCCGGGCGCCGGTTTCCCGGCACAGTTGCGGGATCAGTTCCTCGGAGCGACCGGACCGGATAATCAGGGGGCAGCCCAATTCGGCGAGGTTTTTGCGCAGGGCTTCGACGGATTGCAGGAGGAACGCGAGCCGCCCGGCCCCGACATCGGGACCGGTGCGGAAGGAGGCCTCGAGAATGAAAACGGGGATGACTTGATCCCCGCGTCGGTCCGCCTCGCTCAGGGCGGTGTTATCCGCCAGGCGCAGGTCACGACGGAACCAGTGGATGACAACGCTCATGCCGCGCTCAGCGGCGCTTGACGCCCTGCAAGCCCGCCTCGCCGGCGATATCGGCAAATTCGGCCGCCGACACCTCTTCCAAGGCTTTGCCACGCTTCTTCAACTGCTCGTTGATTTTGACGGCCTTTTCGGTCATGAGATTGTGGGTCTCTTCCGAGCCGCCAATGAGGGCAAAGTTGGGACCGGTCGTCAGGCGCCGGCTTCCGTCGGTGTCCAGACCCACGCCCAGGATCACCGCCTTTTTTTTCTTAGGCAATTTGGCCATGCAGCGAATAAAGTTCTTATGCGGGAGATTGTCAATCCCGGGGATTAAATTTCGACTCCCGGGCGAGTTGTTCCCAGAGTTTCTTTTCACTGTCGGAAACCTTTTCCGGCAAGGCCAGGCGGGTGACGACGATCAAATCACCGGCGGGACCCTCGCGTTGCGGCAGGCCACGACCGCGCACGCGGAGCTTTTGACCATTCTGAGTACCGGCGGCAATTTTGATTTTTACGCGGCCGGTAAGCGTAGGCACCTGAATTTCGGCCCCGAGCACGGCTTCCCAAGGGGCCAGTTCCACTTCGTAAATCAGATTATGGCCGTCCACTTCGAAATCTGGATGTTTGGCGAGGCGCACCCGCAGGTAGAGGTCGCCCGCTGTGCCACCGCTGGTCCCGGCCTCGCCACGTCCGGCGAGACGCAGTTTTTGTCCCTCAGTGACCCCGGCGGGAATCTTGACATGATGGGTTTCCGTTTTGATGCTGCGGCCCACGCGATGGCGGACACTGACGTCCCGGATGGACCCGGTCATGACCTCCTCAAGAGTGACCATTATGTCGCCTTCAATGTCCTGGCCGCGCTCGCTTTCCTCCCCGGGCTGGGCAAAGCCACCCTGGGCGCGGTGACGCGAGCCAAACATTTGCTCAAAGAAATCACTGAAACCCGCGCCATCAAATTCAAATTCCGCCTCGCCGCCACCGGCGCCGGGAGGACGACCGGGACGCTGGCCGGCATATTGGGGACGACCCGAGGCGCCACCAAAGTCCGCGCCGGACTTCCAGTTTTCGCCCAGTTGGTCGTATTTACTCCGCTTGGCGGGGTCGGAGAGCACTTCGTAGGCCTCGTTGATTTCTTTAAATTTCTCCTCGGCGCGTTTTTTATCCTTGGCGACATCCGGATGGAATTCCCGGGCCAGTTTACGAAAAGCTTTTTTGAGTTCGTCAGGCGTCGCCGTGCGCGGCACGCCGAGGCTTTGATAGTAATCTTTATATTGGACAGACATGTTCGTTGGCCCAATAGTTAGCCTGCGACTCAAGGTTTGTCAAAGCCTGTGCGCGGACAACTTGGCTACCGGGCGGGCCAATCGAGGGTGGCTGTGAATGAATTGGGGAATTTTTCCGGAGCCTGCCAGGGCCACGCGCCCGCCTGAACCGGATTATTTGCCAGTTTTGGTGTTGTCCACGCTCAGATACCGGTTGCTGCCCATTTCGCCGCGGAACCGGTGCCAGACCTTCAGCAATATGTGTTCGCCCTTGGCATCGCCGCTCACCCGGACGGCCTCATCGGCCGTGGCCACGATATGGCGATTGATTTCCAAAATGACATCACCCCGGAGCAAGCCCGCCTGCGCCGCATTGGAATCCTCCGCCACCTCTCGGACGAGCACCCCCTGGAGACTGGCAGGCACCCCCAATTGACGGCGGGTTTCGCGATCCAAATCATCCACCGTGACGCCGTCCAGTGAATCGGTGGCGGAGTTAGTCGCCGGGGCACTGACCGGCTCGACCACGCCACTGGTTCCCGGTACTTCACCCAACACCACCGCCACCGACTTGGCGGCTCCATCCCGGATAATTTTTAGCGTGGCGGAGGAGCCAGGCGCGGAGTCGGAAATTGTTAGCGTCAGGAAGTTGGCATCGGCCACCTCCCGGCCATTGACGGCGGTGATCACATCACCCGACTTGAGGCCGGCTCGTTGAGCAGGGGTTTGGGGCATGACATCATTCACGAGCGCGCCACTTTGTCCGGGCAGGTTGAATTCCTCGGCCAAATCCGGGGTCAAATCGGTGAGGGAAAGTCCCATATACCCGCGGGAAACGCGGCCATTAGCAATCAGACTCTCCATGACATGGCGGGCCAGATTGATGGGGACGGCAAAACCAATCCCGACACTCCCGCCTTCCGTGCCGGAGCTGGGACTGATGATGGCGGTGTTGATGCCGACCAGCCGCCCGGCGGCATCCACGAGCGCGCCGCCGGAATTACCAGGGTTGATGGCGGCATCGGTTTGAATGAAATCTTCGTAACGGCCAAACCCCAGGCCATTACGGCCCAAGGCACTCACAATACCAGTGGTCACCGTTTGCCCGACACCGAAGGGATTGCCAATGGCCAGGACGACGTCGCCGACCTGCAACTGTTCGCTATCGGCCAAGGTGATGGCGGGAAGGTCGGAAGCCTCGATCTTCAACACCGCCACATCCGAAGGTTCATCCTTACCGATGACCCGGGCCGTGAATTCTTTCTTGCCCCCCTGGATGGCAACTTTAATGACGTCCGCGTCCGCCACCACATGGTTGGCGGTCAGAATGTAGCCATTGGGAGAAACAATCACTCCAGAGCCGAGACTGCCTTCTTTACGGGTGTGGTTTTCCTCACCCCCTTGGTCGGATCCGCCAAAGAATTGGCGGAAAAACGGATCATTATGGAAGGGATTGTGCACCACCTGTTCCTGGACGATGCGGGTGGTGAAAATGTTCACCACACTGGGCGCGGCAAGTTTGACGATGGGTGCAAAACTGGCGGTCGAATGCAATTCCCGATTTACCGGTGTGCTTTCCACCTTCACGACCGGGGAGGCGTCTTTGCCCCATGTATTGACGCGGCAAATGGCCACAATCGCCAGAATTACGGTCAGTCCGGTGAAAAATCCAATCAGGGTCCTCGAGATTTGTTTCATTACCTTGGGGAAATGGACAGAGGCAGGCCTTAAATGTTCAAAAAACCGGCATTAAACCCCCGATGGAGAGTAATGCCGGCCAATATTCGCCAAGTCTGCTCAATTAGAGCCGGCGAGCAAATCCGCAGCCGAATTACGGAGTGGCATTGGTGGAGGTTTGGCCTTGGGCCTGCGCCTTTTGCACATCGGCGGATTTGATCACTTGGATCTGTTCGCCGTGCTTCAATCCTTCCGCGGAGGGAACTTTGATGACATCACTTGTCAGCGGCTGATTCGCGTTGGCCGGGCTCACGGGCGGGGCTTTGGGAGCCTCAATGTTCAGCAATTCGAGGTCAAAAATCATAACAGTATTGCCCGGAATGGGACCTTTGCCTTGCTCACCGTATCCCAAGCTGGACGGTATAAACAACTGCCATTTGGACCCCACTTTCATTTGTTGCAACGCTTCGGTCCAGCCGGGAATCACCCCGGTGACCGGTAAAGTTACGGGATGGCCGACGCGCGTTGAACTGTCAAATTCCGTGCCGTTGATAAAGGTGCCCCGATAGTTAAACGTCACCGTGTCCGTGACTTTGGGCATGGGGCCGTCGGCGTCTTTCACAATTTTATACTGCAAACCATCCGCCAGGGTGATGACTCCAGGATTGTTCTTATTGGTGGCCAGAAACGCCTCGCCTTCGACCTTGTTTTTCAATCCCGCCTCGGCGCGCAAGGCCATTTGTTTGGCCTGCATGGTTTTGGAATAATTATCCAGCGTTTGCTGCACTTCGGGCTGGCTGAGCAAGGGGGCGGCGCCGGAAAGCGCGTCGTTCAACCCGCGCAAGACCACGCTGGTGTCCACATCAATGCCGTTCTGTTTCCAGCCGGCACCGATACGCATACCAATAGCATAGCTTACCCGGGATCTTTCATCACTGAGCACATTCGTGCCGTCCGCCAGAAGTGGGGCGGCGAAACCAATGCATGCGATGGCCAACAAAATAGTTTTCTTCATAAGTAATATAGAGCCAGCATTCTGTCTAACCAGCCAAAAAATGCAAATCGTTTTTGGACCTTAATCATTCGATCAGGACAATTACAAGGCCACGCCGGGGAGTAACCAGAGATCCTTTGTGGAACCATCATAGCCATCCCGGCAGGCGCACCGCACGGACGAGACCAAAAAAAAGACCCGAACGAAGCCAGAAATGACTGGCATCGTTCGAGTCCGTGCAGATATCTGAAAGGCGGATATTACCCGCCAATCCCACCAATCGCAATTGGCTACTTCTTTCCTTTCGCCTTCGAGGGAGGGCGATTGGCGGCCAAATTCTTCAAAATTTCGCGCCAGTCAGGAGGCATGGCGCAGGTTTGGCGTTCTTCAAAGAATTCGGTGAAGGTTTGCACCGAAAATGCCAGGAGCCGGCCGCGGTTGGTGGTTAGTTTGCGAGCCGCTGCATCAATTTGATCCAGCGAATCGTCCGGTATTCTTACAGGTATGGGTTTGGTTGCCATGATAAATCAAAGGTAGACTAGGAAGTTCGATTTGGCAAATGCGCATCGTCCAACCGGGATTCCGGAGACAAGCGATACAAGTAGTTCATTCTCTTCACTTTTCGTCAGAAGCAGCCACTCGTAAAGTAATCGAACATCCAGTGTCACCTGAGGACATTCTAAGCATTTGGTTCATTTTGAAAAGATAAATTCACTACAAAACTGAGAAAATTCACCATTATTGTCACGCGCACCACAGAATACCTCCCCGCATGCCTCCATGGAACCCGGTCATTTCGTTGCCAACCAAACGCTTAGATTCGTGGCCTCACACTTCGCGACTGTGATGGCAAAATCACAATGGAGGAGGATGTCCGTTCGCGGCGGAGCCAAAATCTGGGCCCAAGGCCATTGGCTTTACGCCTCCACAGCTTCGGCTGTCGCCACGGGACCGCGGGGTTTGGGGCGAAAAAGCACCACCACATGGCCCACACGAGTGACGATATGGCTGTTGGTTTTTTCCGCGAGGTCCAGGGCAAGTTCTTTTTTCTGGTCTTTGAATTGGGCAAATTTCACTTTGATCAATTCCAAGTGTTTCAGGGTTTGATCCACCTCGGCAATAAATTGCGGGCTGAGCCCGTCCTTGCCCATTTTCAGGACGGGTTTGAGCAGTTGCGCACGGGCTTTGAGCTCCCGCAGGGTGGCATTGTTCAATTCAGACATGGGCACAAGATACGCGATTGAAAAGGGAAAACCACTGTGATAATGGAAAATTCAATCCCGACAGGTGTCAGAATATCACTTGAGCAACTCCCGCTGCCAGTTCATCAAACCGACGGCATTGGCATCCCAATCGCGCGCGAGTTCGCCCAATGTGGAACGGCTGGCGATCAAGGTTGGGTCCAGGCCCAGATCCAAGGCATGGCGGTCACGGACCTTTTCCAGTTCGCGGAAGCGGCGAAATTCGGCCTCGGACGGACGGTTGAATCGCTGACGGATGATCACGGGCAGTTCAGTTGCCGACACGGCCAGGCCGGACTGGATGGCGGCAAGGACACCGTCCCGGCGGCGGGGGGTCATGCGCGGGGGGATGAGCGGGTCCACCGGCTGCCCGGCGGCAGCGTCGGCGGCGATTTGCACCATGCGCTCGTGGTTCAAAATGAAAAAGGGCGGACGGCACATGGCAATGGCCTCGATTTCGCGCCAGCGCCACAGGGCTCGCAGCACGGCCAACGCCCGGCGATCCAGGCCATAACTGCCCTTGATCCGCCACACGGCGTCCTCGTCAACCACCACCGGTTTGGAACATTCGGCAATCAACTGGGCGCACGCTTCCTGGTGCCATGACAAGCGGCCTTTTTGCTCCAATTCCGCCCGAAGTTTGTCCGCGATCGATTTGAGATAATGCGTGTCGTTCCGGGCATAGGTTTCCATGCGCTCGGTGAGCGGACGCTGGGCCCAATCGGCTTTTTGCGAACCTTTGTCCAGCTTCACTCCCAGAAATTTCTCCACCAAGGCACCAAGGCCAAACTGCCGTTCACCCAGCAAGCGGGCGGCCAGCATAGTGTCAAAAATGGCCGTCGGCACAAAGGCGTGATGCTTTCGCAGCAGGCGCAAATCATAGTCGGCGGCGTGGAGGATCAATTCTCGGGTCTGGAAAATGGCAAACAGCGGGGTCAGATCCATGGCGGCCAGCGGGTCAAGCAATTCGTCTCCATCGGCGGTGCTGATTTGGATCAAACACACCTTTTCGGGATAGGCGTGCAAGCTGTCGGCTTCGGTGTCCACGGCCAGCCAGCGGGCGGCAGCCAGCACCGGCAGGTAGGCGGAAAGCTTGGAATCAGTGTCAATCACCCGACATATTTAACCAATAACCGGCTCGGGCACAAAGTTTTTGGAAAATTCTTTGCCTCCCCGCCGGGGATTTATTTACTGTTTCATCATGAATCTCGCCGTTGCCTTTGCCCGTTCGGTTGCTCAACGTCCCGAAAAGGTCGCTTTATATTATGGCGACAATGAATGGAACTATGCGGCCCTGCTGGCCCAGGCAGGGATGGTGGCGGCGGATTTGACGGGTCGCCGGGGGGTGAAACCGGGGGATCGCGTCGGGCTTTGGCTGAAAAACCGGCCGGAATTCATCACCGCTGTTTTGGGCATCCTCGGCGCCGGGGCGGTGCTGGTGCCCATCAATAACTTCCTCAAGCCGGACGAGGTTAATTACATTCTGGCGGATTCGGGGATTGATGTGCTCATTTCCGAGGCGGATTTGCTAGTCCACACCCGTGCCCTGACGGCCGCCCGGCCTGGCCTTGTGTGTTTGCCGGTGGAATCCCTGGCGGATGGCGCGAGTGACCCGTCCGCTGTTTCGCCACTGGCGTCCACGGCGCGGTTGGAGGGCGATTTAGCGGTGATTATTTATACCTCGGGTACCACGGGTCGGCCGAAGGGGGCGATGCTCTCGCATGGCAATTTGCTGCACAATGTGGAAAGCTGCCGCATCGTGCTGGAGACAGTGGACCAGGATCGCATGGCGGTGTTGCTGCCGCTGTTTCATAGTTACATGCTCACGGTGGGGGTGTTGCTGCCATTACTGGTCGGGGGAACCATCGTGCTGGTAAAGTCGCTGGGCCAGACGAAACTGATCATGCAGGAATTGTGCCTGCGCCAGGCGACCATCCTCCCGGCAATTCCGCCGTTGTACCGAGCGCTGGCCAGTTCGCCGACGCCAATTACCCTGCCGTTTCGCCTTTGCATTAGCGGGTCGGCCCCCCTGCCCTTGCAGGTGCTGAATGATTTTGAGGCGAAGTATCACCGGCCCTTGATCGAAGGTTACGGGTTGAGCGAGGCGAGTCCGGTGGTGGCCAAAAATCCGCTGCGCGGGGTGCGCAAGCCCGGGTCTATTGGCCTCCCCATCGCCCATGTACAACTGACGGCCCAGGATGAGGCGGGACGAATTCTGGGACCGGGCGAGGTCGGGGAGTTGTGTGTGCGCGGGGGTAATGTGATGATGGGATATTGGAATCAACCGGCGGAGACGGCCAAGGTGTTCCGCAACGGCTGGCTGCTTACGGGCGATGTGGGGTATCATGATGCGGACGGTTATTTTTTCATCACGGATCGCAAGAAGGACATGTTGCTGGTGAACGGGAACAATGTTTATCCGCGGGAGATTGAGGAGGTCATTTACCAGTATCCCGGGGTGAAGGAGGCGGCGGTGATTGGGGTGCCGGATGCGCGGCGGGGCGAGCAGCCGCTGGCGTTTGTATCGCCCAATGAGGGGGTGACGATCAATGAGCGGGAGTTAATCCAGTTTATCCGGGAGAAAATGGCGGATTACAAGGTGCCCAGGCGGGTGGTCTTTGTTCCGGCCCTGCCCCGGAATGCGACGGGGAAGATTTTGAAGACGACGTTGCGGGAACAAAATTTAGGGTGATTGGCGAGGGGGCGGCGGATTGGTTGAATATTGTTAAATTTCGTCCTAAATCCGAAAAAATCAGGGGGTTGGGGGCGAGGAAACCACGCGAAACTTGGAGATTGTTTCCCTTACTGGTTAATTGGTTAATTCGTTAAATTGTTAATTTGCTTAACAATATAATGTTACAACGGTTTCCGAGCCGACTCGCCACCGGGGGCGCGGGTGATGTCAAAGAGCCTGGCGGCGGTCCGGCGGACGGGGGCCAGGATGGGGGTGGGGGCACCCGCATCGTCATAACTTTAGCAGGGGACCCTGGACATCCGCTGTCCAGGGTGAAAAAAGTTAAAGAATTATTTTTTCCGCGTAACATAAATAAAATCAGCGGGTTAAGCAGAGTATGGCAGGGAAAAGCGGGTTTAACCAAGGATGACGCCAATGGGAGTGGATGGGGAAACTGCGAATATTTTCCAGTTGGTGTTTGGGGGTGAATGGCATACGCTTTGGTATTGAAACTCGGGGAATTATTGGTTGCTGGTGGATCGCAAGGCCGTGGGCGTCGCCGAGGCCAAGAAGCCGGGCACGCTGCTTTCGGGCGTGGCGGAGTGGTGGGTGCGCTGGTTGGCGGTTTTGAGCGCCTTTCGTCGCCGGGAAACGATTTGTCCGGTTTGCCGGACAAACTCAAGCCGGGGTCCGTCGCATGAGCCAGACCGTCAACATGAGCAAACCGTCCGCGCCGCTTCGCCAGGTCCACTCCGGCCTGCTGAGCGGCTTACGTGAATTGCTGGAAATTGCCCGGTGCGCCAACCTGCGCACCGGCAATGGGTTTATGAAGGGAACCTTGATGCCATGAGCAAGCCCAGAAAATCCATCATCGAAGTCAAAGGTGCCGCCATTACCGTGGTGTCGCAACCGGAGCAAGATTTCATTTCGCTCACGGATATTGCCCGCTTCAAAGACAGCGAGCGGACTGATTACATTATTCAAAATTGGATGCGGAATCGAAACACTATCGAGTTTCTCGGCATTTGGGAGCAATTGAACAATCCCGGTTTTAATCCCATCGAATTCGATGGGATTAAAAAGCAGGCGGGTTTGAATAGTTTCATTCTGACCGCCAAACGCTGGATTGACGCCACGAATGCCATCGGCCTGATATCCAAAGCCGGGCGTTACGGCGGCACCTACGCCCACAAAGACATTGCCTTTGAATTTGCTTCCTAGAAACGTGCCCGCTGGAACTTGGCAAAACTCCAAAATTATTGGGGAAGGACTTGCCTCGTATTCTAGATGAATCCAATCTGAAACTCGCGGCATGATTAGGCTTCTTCAACCTGCATCGAATAACGCCGGGTCAGGGGACCCGGCCTACAAGGGGAGCGATGTCCGCCCTGCAGGCACGGTGCCCTCACCGGGCCTCCCAACTCCCACTGTAGGCCGTGTGCCCTCACACGGCGTTCCCCTTCCGACCGACGCCGGGTTGGGGGACCCGGCCTACAGGGGAGGCGATGTCCGCCCTGTAGGCCCGGTGCCCTCACCGGGCGTCTGCGTGCGGCTAAATGACGCCGGGTCAGGGGACCCGGCCTACAATGCGGCACTACCACCCTCCGAACCACCGCCCCGGCGGCTTCGGCGCTTGCACCGCGTTTGGCCTGATCGTGATGGCAATATCTCCTATCTCCTGACAATGTGTGTGGATGGACGCGTCCGCGTGCTGGATAACGAGGAAACGTTCCAACGTTTGGTTGATTTCCTGCTCGGCAGCCCGACTCGTTACCATTGGTTTGGGCGTCGTTTTGTCGTGATGCCGGATCATATCCATTTGATTGCGCGGATGGGAAATGATGCGATTCGCCTTGCCCAATGGATCAAGGCATTGAAGGCCTTCGTGGGTGGTTTGAAACCTGTAGGCCCGGTGCCCTCACCAGGCGTCCCCATCCCCATTGTAGGCCGTGTGCCCTCACACGGCGTCCCCATGCCGCCGACCGACGCCGGGTCAGGGGACCCGGCCTACAGGGGAGGCGATGTTCAACCTGTAGGCCCGGTGCCCCCACCGGGCGTCCCCATCCCCATTGTAGGCGATGTCCGCCCTGTAGGCCCGGTGCCCTCACCGGGCGTCCCCCGCCTCGCCGACGCCGTTACGCATCCTTTCACCCGAGTGGCGCGCGCGTGGTGGTGGCAGGATGGCCATCACGATCACAAATTCCACACGCCGGAAAGCGAAACGCGTAAATGGGAATATGTGTGTTTGAATCCGGTGCGTTATGGATTGGTGAAACGTCCGGAAGAATGGCCTTTCGGTGGTGAAATATTTTATGATGACGCCGGTGGACCGCGATTGGTGCGCGGCACGCCACCCTTGTTGGAAACGGGAATGTTGATTGAGGAAAAGGAAACGCCGGGTGGGGATACCCGGACGAAAAGATGAAACCACATCGTCCAACACATGTGTTCCAGCCGCGCGTATCGCTTTTGGCCGAAGCCGGGTCAGGGGATGTCCGCGTTGTAGGCCCGGCGCCCTCACCGGGCGTTCCCGTTCCCATTGTAGGCCGTGTGCCCTCACACGGCGTCCCCATGCCGCCGACCGACGCCGGGTCAGGGGACCCGGCCTACAGGGGGAGCGATGTCCGCCCTGTAGGCCCGGTGCCCTCACCGGGCGTCACAC
>Ga0182012_10006536_pt1 | contig 11882 bp, 9 predicted proteins | sample 612S2SmetaG_FD_120486 | JGI IMG/M metagenome (GOLD analysis project Ga0182012, IMG submission 120486) | Permafrost microbial communities from Stordalen Mire, Sweden - 612S2S metaG | ecosystem: Environmental > Terrestrial > Soil > Wetlands > Permafrost | place: Sweden: Stordalen | collected...
ACCACTTTCAGATATTCGGTGTTATAGGTGATGCCCGTACCCGCGCCATAAGTGTTGGGGCGCTCCATGCAGGCGCCGTAGCCATTGAGTCGCGACACCACATCGTCGGCGACTCCGCCTACTACTTTGAGTGACCGGCTCCCCGGAGTGTAGAAACCGTAGAACGTATCCAGGACGGCAGTGCTCGTCCCGCCCAGAAAAGGAAGGCGTTCAAGCAGCAGCGTTTTTGCTCCCGCACGGGCGGAACTGATCGCGGCCGTGGCGCCAGCGGATCCTGATCCCGCGACGATGACGTCAAAATCGCCGAGGCTCTCCACTTGGCTGGAAAAGAGGCGTAGGCTCATGGAATCGCGTTCTCCGTATGGAGGAGCATGGATTTATAATAACTCATTTACTTTCGATTGTACATATTTCGATCATTTTGATATTCTTTTTATGGCAATAACAATCTTTATCGGAGATCCCACAAAACATGCCTACTGCCGCTGAAACCTACTTCGACCGCTCCCTCGCGCTGCTCACCAGCCTCAAAGCGAAAGAAATGAAAAACATCCAGGCGGCGGCGGAGTTGTGCGCCGACCGCATCGCGAAGGGTGGGCTCATCTTTCTCTTCGGCAGCGGCCACTCCCGCATGATGGCCGAGGAAATGACGCCTCGGCAGGGCTGCTTTGTGGGCTTCGTTGCCATGGTCGAACATTCCATGTCCAATCACTCCGAGATCGTGGGCTCGAACGGTTTGCGGGCTCCGTTATATTTGGAAAAGTTCGACGGCTATGCGGAAGAGATTTTGAAGAGCTTTAAATTCGGCCCGCATGATGCCTTTATCGTGGTGTCGACGAGCGGGATTCGTCCAGTGATTGTGGAGTTCGCTCTGGGCGCGAAGAAGCGCGGACTGCCGGTGATCGCCATCGTTTCGCGCCAGCATTGCGAAGGCTCGAAGCCGGCCCATGTTTCTGGCAAGAAGTTGATCGATGTTGCAGATATTGTGATCGACAATCAGTGCCCTCCGGGCGATTGCGTGCTGGAACTCGAAGGGCTGGAATGGCGCACTGGTCCCACTTCCACGCTTACCGGTGCGATGATTATCAACATGCTGCGCTGTGAAACGGCGAGCCTTCTGCTCAAGAAAGGTCACAAGCCGGTGCTGCTGCCCAGCCATCAGTTTGTTGGCAATCAGAGCGCGGAAGAGCAATTGGAATTATTCTATGAGGCGTATCGCAAGAGCTTGAAGCATCTCTATGAGTAATTCGCAGCGGCTATTGATTACGGGATCGTCGGGTATCGCGGAGGCGACAGCGCGCATGGCCGCAGCGAGGGGCGCGCGCGTTTTTCTTCTGGCTAATCGCGAAGAAGAGTGCGCCGCGCTCGTCGCTTCCCTGCCCGGCCTGGGCTATGCCGTGACCGATGTTTCTAACGAAGCACAAGTCCATGCCGGAGTAACAAAGGCTTTCGCCACGATGGGCAGCATCGACGCCGTCTTCAACGTCGCGGGATTGAGCGGACGCTCCGCTGGCGATGGCCCATTACATACCTGCACGTCGGAGGCGTGGACGTTGATGATGGATGTCCATGCCAAGGGAACGTTTCAGGTTTGCCGCGCGGTGTTAGCGCGATGGATGGCCGAGACGGAGCCGCGGCCTCGGTCGATCGTTAACTTGGGTAGCGTGCTGGCTCGCTATCCGCAACGCGATTACTTCGCAACGAACGCATACGCCGCCAGCAAAGGCGCGATCGAAGCAATGACGGTTTCGGCAGCGGCATATTACGCGCCGCGCGGAATCCGGCTGAATGTGGTAACGCCGGGGCTGGTGCGCACGCCGATGAGCGCGCGGGCACAGCAGAATCCCGAAATCCTGAGCTTCATCAAAGACAAGCAACCGCTGTATGGCGATCTTGTAAGCGCAGATGACATTGCAAGGGTCGCGCTCTTCTTGCTCAGCGAAGACGCTGCCGCCATCACCGGAGAAATCATTCGCGCCGACGGCGGCTGGGCGGTCAGTGGATGAACGATTCTCAGTGAGCCTCAGTGTTACCTCCTTGGCCTCTGTGTCGAAGATTTTAGAAGTTCAAAACCCTTAACACAGAGAACACCGAGGTTTCACAGAGGGCACAGAGGGGCAAGTCTTTCGGCATCGGCGCGATGGCGATAAAGTAGTAAGCTGAGTCACGACATCGACCTCAACGGAGCGATATTGTTTACCAGGCTGATCGCCGTCTCGTTTGTACTCAGCTCATTTATCTCGCACTGTCAGTCCAGGCCCGATTGGCCGGAAGACAAACCGTCGGCCACGGCGAGCAGCGACTGCGAAAGCCCCGGCGACAACAAGAGTTCACTGGTGCGGTCGCCGCGGGGATTCAGCGTTGCAGTGGAAATGCAGGCTAATATCCAAGGCCTCGGAAAAGACAAACGGTGCCATACATCTTGGCTATTGCATATTGAAAAATCTGGCGACTCCCCCAAGACAATTGAGGTAGATGGCCGCGAGGACGCCCCTGACGATAACGAATGGAGCGTCGACAACGAATTTGACGTAATCAGTTGGTCAAGAGATGGGACACGAATGCTGGGCACGATCGTAATCGCAGGCGGAGATTATGACGAGACTAGTCCGGTCGTGTACGACCACACGAAGAATAAGTGGTGGAGAGTGGCGCTTGAGCCGATCTTCCGAAAAATGATCGCGAAAGACTGCCTCGTTCTCTTCAGGCCCTATGGATTTTCCTCCGACGGGAATGTGCTCGTTTTCGCGAGTTCGAGCGAAGTCCAGTACGGTGCAACTAAGGAATGCTTCTCTCCAAGTCGTTGGGAGTTGGATTATGAGAAGAAGTCGTTCACAAGAGTCAAATATTGACTCCCGCCTCACGCCCGCACCACCTCAATCCCCACCTTGCGGAACGGCTCCAGAACTTTGTCCGTGGCTCCACTGTCAGTGATTAAGGTTTGGATTTCCGTGGTTTCGCAGATGCGCCACGGGGCGACTGCTCCTAGTTTGGTGTGATCGGCAACCGCGATGCGGCGGCGGGCTCGTTTAATCATGGCGCCGTTGAGGTCGGCTTCTTCGGCGCTGCCGCAACTCATGCCCCATTGCGGATGGAAGCCGTCCGCACCCACGAAGATGGTTTGGATGAGAATGTTTTCCAGACTGCGAATCGCGGTCGGGCCGACCAGCGAAAACCAGTCGCCGTGCAAGTGGCCTCCGGTGACGAAGACTTTCACGTCCTTGCGCTTGGACAGCTCCATGGCAATGTTCACCGTGTTGGTGACAACGGTGATGTTGGAGTGCAAGGGCAGTCCGCGAACCACTTCGGCGGTAGTTGTGCCGGGAGTGATGGCAATAGTCTCGCCGGGTTGGATGAGAGCGGCGGCGGCGCGTCCGATGCGGCGCTTTTCGTCGGCCAGGCGCTGCACCTGAGCCAGGAATGAGCGGTCTTTCTTGAACGGCTCGTAGAACAACGGCTCAATCGAGACCGCTCCGCCGTGGGTGCGGCTGAGCAGGCCTTGCTGTTCGAGCACGTCAAGGTCGCGGCGGATGGTCACAACGGAAACTTCCAGTTCCGCACTGAGCTCTTCAACGACGACGGAACCGGATCGCTGCAGCTTGGAAAGTATGGTGCGGAAGCGCGACTCTTGCTTGTCGCCGCTCTGCGCAGGCGGTTCGGGTGCTGGCTTAGCTTTTTCTCGCTTCGGCATACCTCATCCACCCAGCTCTTGCTGAATTTGCTCCAGCGTCTTGCCACGCGTTTCCGGAATGTATTTCCAGGTAAAGACAAAGCAGACAGCGCACAGGAACGCATAGATCGCGAAGGTTCCGGCGAGGCCGAACTTTTTCACGAGAGAGAGAAAAGTGAAAGTGACGATGAGAGTCGAAGTCCAGAGAGTCGAAGTCGCGATGGACGCAGCGCGACCGCGAATTTTGTTAGGGAAAATTTCCGAGATGACGATCCAGACGATTGGGCCCATGCCGAAAGCAAAGGACGCGACGTAACAGATGACGCAGGCCAGCATGACCATCGGCGAGACGCCGGGCAAGTGCAGCGCGGCGACGAGCACGGTAAGCGAGAGACCCATGCCGCCAGTAGCCGTGAGCAGCATGGTGCGGCGTCCCCAGCGGTCGAGGAAGAAGAGCGCGATCAAAGTGAAGACGAGATTCGTGATGCCGACTACGACGTTGGCGAGAAACGCGGTGTCGGCACCCTGCCCGGGAAAATGTTCGCTGATGATGATGGAGCCGTAGTAGAGCACAGTATTAATTCCGGTGACCTGGCAGAGCACGGCGAGCGTGAGCGCGACGAAAAGCCGCTTGCGCATGGGCTTGGCGAAAACTTCGTGCCACGAGCCTTCTTCTTCGTTGGCGGCTTCTTCGACCAGGCGCACTTGCGACGCGGCCTCCTGCGCACCGAAGATGCGGGTCAAAACTTTTTCTCCTTTTTCACGCTGACCGTGGCCGATGAGCCAGCGCGGGCTTTCGGGAATGACAAGCAGGCCGAAGAAAAACGCCAGCGAGGGGATGGCGGCGACGCCCAGCATCCAGCGCCAACTGACGTCCCCGAGAAAGGCCAGTTTCCAGCTCACAATATAGGAAGCGACGATACCCACGACGATGGCGAGCTGATTCATCGAGACAAGTGTGCCGCGGTTGCGCGCAGGCGCAATCTCGGCGATGTAGACCGGAGTGAGCACGGAGGCGAGGCCGATGGCAAGTCCTCCGATGAGCCGTCCGATGGAAAAGAGAAGGATTGAGTTGGCTAGCGCTGCGCCGAGAGTCGAGATGGCGAACAGGAGCGCCGCGAAAATAAGCGATTTGCGTCGGCCGATGCGATCGCCGATCAGGCTCGCTCCGGCAGCGCCGAGCAGGCAGCCGAGCAGCAAGGAGCTGGCGGCGACTTCGGTCTGTACGTCATTCAACGCAAACTGATGACGCAAAAAGAAAAGCACGCCGTTAATGACGGCGGTGTCGAAGCCGAATAGAAATCCGGAAATGGCGGCGATGATCGAAAGAAATAAAACGTAGATCGGAGACTGGGCGCGAGCGCCGCTGTGAGCTGCGTCCTTATTTATATTGCCGACGGCATTGCTTTGCATGTCCGTCCTTAGAAACGCGAATTTGCGACCGTATTGTTTATATACGAAAGCAGTGAGTTACGGAAGAGACGGTACCGATCATAACGGTTTCCACGAAATTAGCTCTCCCCCAGCTAGAATCACTGGGTGCACACCGCTCACTTAGTTTGCCTCATCTCGGCGTTTCTGTCGTTCGGCAGCACTCTCGGGCAAGCCCAAAGCTCCGGCTACCTCGGCTTCGACCGCAACGACTACCCCGGCGATCAGAATCTCACTCCGCTTCGCAAAACTTTCTCCTTCGCAGGCTTCTGGCTAAATAATCCTCCCGGCGCCGATCACAATAGTTGGACGTCGAAAAGAAAAGTCGTGCAAGACGCGGGCTTCGGATTTCTTGTGCTCTTCAACGGCCGCTTGGATCACGAACTGAAGAACGAATCGAAATCGGCGGAACTAGGGAAGTCCGACGCCGTCGACGCCGTTGCAGCCGCGCGTCACGAAGGTTTTCCTGCTGGGACCATCATCTTTCTCGATCAGGAAGAAGGTGGCCGCATGTTACCTGAGCAGAAAGCATACATTTACGCGTGGGTAGACGCCGTAAACACCTCCGGCTTTCTTGCCGGCATTTACTGCTCAGGCATCCCGTTCCGCGAGTCGCGCCGAAGCACGGTCGTGACCGCCGAAGACCTCCGCGAGAATGCCGCAGGAAGAAAAATAGTCTACTGGGTGACCAACGATGTCTGTCCGCCGTCGCCCGGATGCACGATCCCCGACTCTTCAATCGCTCCAACAAAAAGCGGAATCGATTTCGCCGACATCTGGCAGTTCGCTCAGTCGCCACGCCGCAAAGACTTCGCCGTAGCGTGCCCGAATTATGACCGCAACGGCAGTTGCTACCCGCCGGGAGGCGCGGCGCTGAATCTCCTCGTCGATATCGACAGCGCAAATTCTCCCGATCCATCGCACGGGCGCGATCGTTAAGACAACTCAGTGAAACACGCGAATCATCCGATTGCGGATCGCATATACCGTTAAGTCGGCCATCGACCGCAGCTCAAGTTTACGCATCACATTTGCGCGATGTGTTTCCGCCGTCTTTACGCTCACCTGCAAAACGTCCGCAACTTCGCGCGTCTTCTTCCCTTCCGCCAGCAACTGCGCGACTTCGCGCTCGCGCGGCGTTAGGTGGTTTCCCAACGGCTCAGGCTCGCCATTCGCGCTCAAGAACCCGCGAATGATAAATTCTGCGATCTTAGCGCTGAAAAACACCCTGCCATGCTGCAACGCTTCGACTGCGGGTGCTACGTCACGTACCGCACCCGTCTTGAGCAGAAAGCCGCGCGCGCCGGCAGCGACGCCGTCGTGAACCGTTTGTTCCGAGTCTTCGTCGGCGACCATGATGACATGCATCTGCGGATCGTGGGTGCGAATCTGACGTGCCGCGTCAATCCCATTCAGCCGGGGCATGTCGACATCCAGAAGAACGAGATCGGGATGCAGCTTCTTGCAAAGGTGAACCGCTTCCAGACCGTCGCGGGCTTCGCCGATCACCTGCCAGCCGGCGTGCTTTTCCAGGAGGCTTCTGATCCCACGCCGCACTACCTCGTGGTCATCGGCAATAAGGATGCGGAACGCTGTCATCCCTTACCTCGGCCAGAGAGTAAAAGCTGCGGCACTGTTTTCCACCCATGAGACAAGCCTCGACGTGCATCTCTTGGAGTCGTTATTCCGCTTTTGGGATGCCCCGAACGCCTTGCTGCGCCCAGCCAACAGGAAGTGCCGTTTTGGAATCCAATGCCCTGAACCAAAAGTGATGTCAGGAGTGTGTCCGCCGTGATTCAAGCACTAACTATTTATCCATTGACCTGGAAGCTCTCTATACGCGGCTTGTTAGCTGTGCTTTTGCTCTCATTTTTAGTTGCCTGTGGCGGAGTGGCAACAAGTCCGGCGCCCACGGGTACGGTCAAGGTGAGCATTGCGGGCAATGGGGCGGGCGCTGTCACCAGCAGCCCGGGCGGAATTACTTGCGGCGCATCATGCAGCGCGGTGTTTGAAGTCGGTAGTCAAGTGATCCTTACCGCGACGCCAACCTCGGGATCAACATTCGCAGGATGGTCTGGCGGATCCTGCAGCGGCACCGGTACGTGCGCCATGGCAGTAGGTGGGACCGAGGCGATCATCGCAACCTTCACCGCAGCGGCCAATTCCTACGCTTTATCGGTAGCTCCCGCCGGCAACGGCACGGGCACGATCACCAGCGCTCCGGGAGGAATCGATTGCGGAACCACCTGCCGCGCGAGCTATGTATCCGGGACGCAAATCACCTTGACTGCCACGCCCAGCGCAAACTCGACTTTCGCGGGATGGGGCGGCGCATGTAGCGGCACGGCATCGTGCGTCGTCACCATGACTGCCAATGAGTCGGTCACCGCCAATTTCAGCGGTCCGGCTAACACTTATGCCCTAACCGTCGATCAGTCGGGAACTGGTACGGGAGTGATCACCAGCGCGCCAGCGGGCATCAACTGCGGCAGCACGTGCGAAGCCAGCTTCGCCGCAGGTACTGCAGTCACACTCACTCCAACTCCCAGCGCCAACTCTACGTTTACAGGATGGGCAGGAGCCTGCACCGGAACCAGCACCTGCACCGTCACCATGAACGCAAACGCCACGGTGACAGCCTCATTCGCAGGTCCGGGGAGCACCTACACGCTAACGGTTGCCGACGCAGGAACGGGCACGGGAACCGTCATCAGTACTCCAGCTGGAATCAACTGCGGCAGCGCGTGCGCGTCTGCGTTCGCCCCCGGAACCCAAGTCACGCTGGCCGCGACGTCCGGCTCCAACTCAACCTTCGCAGGCTGGACCGGCGCCTGCACGGGCACCGACCCCTGTGCCATCACGATGAACGCCAACGCATCCGTCACCGCGACGTTCACTGCAAGTCCGGTTTCCTTTAACCTGACCGTGACTCTTTCCGGCACGGGCGGAGGAACCGTCGCCAGCACTCCCGCCGGCATCAATTGCGGAACTACTTGCACAGCCGCGTTCCCTGCGGGTACGCAAGTCACGCTCACTTCCACTCCCAGCGCGAATTCTTATCTCGTAAATTGGGGCGGAGCCTGCACTGGATCAGCCACCTGCACGGTTGACATGAGTTCGACTGAATCAGTCAGTGCCACGCTCAACGTCTGGCCCATCAATCACATCATCTTCTTTGCTCAGGAGAATCGCTCCCTCGATCACTATTTCGGCGAGTTACGGCAGTATTGGGCACAAAACGGCTATCCCGACCAAGAATTTGACGGATTGCCACAGTTCAACCCAACGTCCGGCATCGCGCCGCTTTATGGCGCGCCGCCGAGCAATCCGGGATGCAATCCCAACTATCCGTATCAAGCCCCTCCGGCGCCCTTCCAGGATTGCGTTTACGACCCGACCACCCCGGTGACCTCGTATCAGTTGATCACGCAATGTATCGAGAATCCAAGCCCGTTCTGGAATGAAGCCCACGTCGATTGGGACTACAACGACCAGACCGGTCTTCTGCCTGCACAATTGAACGGATTCGTTTTTAGCGCCGCCCATGACGTGAGAGAAAACGCCTACAACAACACCGACCCGATGTACGACACCAACGGCATTCGAGCCATGGGGTACTACGAAGGCAATGACCTGAACTACTACTACTTCATGGCCTCGAACTTCGGCACGTCGGATCGCTGGTTCTCTCCGGTGTTGAGCCGCACCAATCCCAATCGCGAATACCTTGTGGCCGCAACATCGCAAGGCTATGTATATCCGATCGGTTCCAACCAGAACGATCAGAACCTAATCACCTCGCCAACGATTTTCCAGGAACTGCAAACTGCGGGAATAACCTGGAAGATTTATGTGAATCCGACAAGCACGGGCTGCAGCGGTCCTCCTTACCTCGCATCGTGTCTGTTGCAGACCAGCTACATTAAGAATTTTGCCTGGGGACAAACCATCCCGACGGACTACCCCAATAACATCGGAACCATTGGCGTTGCCAATTCCGACTTCGACAACGACTTAGCCAATGGTACGTTGCCGCAAGTGGTGCAAATCGAACCAGCTTCGGACGCAGGTCTCGACGAGCATCCTTCGACCGACGACCTCTCTCCCAGCAACATTCAATATGGCGCCGAGTATGCGGCCGGCATCATCAATCAAGTGATGCAGAGTTCATCGTGGCAGAGCACTGCATTCCTTTTCACCTACGATGAGCCCGGCGGCTTATACGATCACGTCGCACCGCAACCGGCGGTTAACCCGGACGGAATTGCGCCATCGGATCTCGAGAGCACCGACATCTGTTATGGAACGCCCAATGTCGGCACGTGCAATTTCACCTACACCGGTTATCGCGTTCCACTCATTGTCATTTCACCGTACGCCAAGAAGAATTATGTCTCGCACACGGCGGCGGATACGACGGCGATTCTGAAGTTCATCGAAACGCGATTCAGTCTTCCGGCTCTGACCACGCGCGACGCGGCTCAGCCCAGCATGGCGGAGTACTTCAACTTCAACAATCCACCTTGGGCAACGCCGCCGACGCCGCCCGCGCAGGTCACCAACGGGCAGTGTTACGTAAACACCTTGCCATAAGGCTCGGTAAGTAAGGGACTACATGGATGAATCAGTCTTCCTTGGTTTCAAACTGCTCGGGAGGAACCACCTCGAGGGTGGGATGATCCGCGTCCCGCCAGAAAGTGCCAAAACACTCTCCACGCTCTTGCGGCACCCAAAACGTGCCGTCGGCGAACACAACCTTGGCCGGAAGCAACACCCATCCCAGCAGATTTTTTCCGCCCTCAGCGGGATAGGGGTTCATCTCCATCGTCTCGCTAGCGCCAGGGGCGAGCGGCTGGCTTAACACCCAGCTATCTCTAAAGGGCCGCTGCATGAGCTGAGGCGCGGTGAATTGCTCGAAACTCAATCCCAGGCTTTTGATCGCCTTCCCACTGACATTCTTCACTGTGAGCGTGTATTTGCCGGGATCATTCCAGAAATTTGCCGACACGAATTGCAGCGGACAAGGTCGCGTTGGAGACTTGTAAATCGTATACGTCGCCATCATCCCCGCCTCCATGTGATCGGCCACATGGCAGTGCAGCATCCAAACGCCGGGATTGTCCGCCACCATGTCCACGGTCATCATGCTGCCCGGCATAAGCTCCAGCGTGTCCAGCCTGCGTGTACCATCGGTAACAGTTTCGCCATGCCAGTGCGGCGTGTGCATGTCCTGCTCGTTGCCCATGCCCAGCATGTACCAGCGCACCTTTGCGCCTTGCTTCATGACCAGCCCAGGCAGATTGCCGAAAATGTAGCCGTTGATCGAATGAAACTGACCCTCATTCCGTCCGCCAAGCTGATCGAAAATCATGAACGACGCGACGAACTCGCGATCCACATCCTTGGGCGAGCCATCGGGACGCGCCTTTCCTTTCGCCGTGACGATGATCGGCCCGAGCAATCCGGCGTTGGTTTCCGCGGTCTCGTTGTAGTGACCGTGATACCACCAGACGATCGAGCTCAGCTGTCCCGGCCCCGGCCCGCTGCTTGCGTCTGCGAACCAGTGATAAGTGAATCGGACATCCTTCGGAATGTGCGCGCCCCGGGAAAAAGGCAGATAGAACGCGCCTTCATTGTCTTTGTCATAACGTAGACCATGCGGATGGATGCTATGCGGAGTCGAGCTGCGATTGAGAAAGTCGACGACGATTTCATCACCTACCTCCGCGCGAATCACGGGACCGAGGATCCCCAGCCACTCCGGCTGTGGCTTGCGCACCGAAAACGTCGCATCGGTGTACTCGATGTAGCGAGTTTTTTCCCATTTCGTCTTCAAGCCCCAGGGCTGCGGGACCGGAAGTCCAGCCATCAAATCATGACCGCTGGGAGCGAAGTCCCAGGTCACGTCCTCGGCGGCAATGTAATAGTGGCGTGTAGCAGCGGCGCAAGGCAGCGCAACGAACAGACTGACAGCGGCCAGCAGCCAGACGCGAAGTCGATTCATCAAGTCAATAATACGCGGGCGAATGTCATCCTGAGCGCAGCGACGGGAGAGCGCCAGCGAACCCGTCGCTCAGTCGAAGGATCCCTACCGCCTCATTACTGTCAGCGCAACTACTTCAGCTCTTGCCCCGCGAAATATCCCGTTCGCGTGCGCACAGAAAGCACGCGGCCATCCACGCTCTGCGCTAACACCTGCACCCGACGGTAGCCATCTTTCTGGCTGGGATCGGTCGACTTGTAGCCGATGGTGTACTGACTCCGAATATCGTGGGCCACACCCTGCGCGATGCTCTCCACCTCGTTCAACGACTGCGGAAAATATGCCACGCCGCCCGTCGTCGCCGCTAAATTCTGCAAAGCTTCACGGCCAGCAATGCGCATTTCATCTCCCACCAATCCAATCGCATAAATGATGGGACCATCCTGACTCTGCAATCGCCGTTCCGCCTCCTGCAAGGTGAGCTGGCTGGCATTATCCTGGCCATCGGTAATAACCAGCAGAATCTTCTTTGCAGTTTGCGCATTTCTCTCTAAATGAGCCGACGACGCAACCAATGCATCGTAAAGTGCGGTGCTGCCCTGCGTAGAGAAATTATGCAACGCCTGCTGCAAGAGGTTGATATCGGAAGTGAAATCCTGGTCCAGATAACTATCCGTGCCAAAGTTGACCACGAAAACCTGGTCGCCCGGATTGCTCACACGAATCAGGTTGATCACGGCCTCATTTACCTTCTCCCGCTTGTCGCGCATCGATCCCGAATTGTCGATCAGAATTCCG
>Ga0182012_10006539_pt1 | contig 11877 bp, 10 predicted proteins | sample 612S2SmetaG_FD_120486 | JGI IMG/M metagenome (GOLD analysis project Ga0182012, IMG submission 120486) | Permafrost microbial communities from Stordalen Mire, Sweden - 612S2S metaG | ecosystem: Environmental > Terrestrial > Soil > Wetlands > Permafrost | place: Sweden: Stordalen | collected...
CATCGTGCTCGGTCGGCCGAAAGTCGAAGGACTGCAACATGTTCCGAGTTCCGGGCCAGCGATTCTGGCCAGTAATCACCTCGCGGTAGCGGACAGTTTCTATCTTCCGCTGGTGGTGCGCCGCCGGATCACTTTCCTGGCGAAAGCGGAATACTTCACCGGCACCGGACTCAAAGGCTGGATCTACCGCTGGTTCTACAGCGTCTCTGGCCAAGTGCCGATTGACCGGACCAATGCCGACGCTGCGCAGGCCGCATTGAACACGGCCCAGAGGTTGCTGGGCCAGGGGAAGTTGCTTGGCATGTACCCCGAAGGCACCCGTTCGCCCGACGGTCGGTTGTACAAAGGCAAGACCGGGCTGGCGCGGCTCGCGCTGGAGACCGGCGTTCCAGTCATTCCGGTAGCGATGATCGGAACCGACGTGGTCAACCCGCCGGGCAAAAAGATGCTGCGATTCGGGCGCGTAACCGTTCGTTTCGGCGAGCCGATGGACTTCTCCCGCTTCGAGGGGCTGGCCGGCAACCACTTCATCGAGCGGGCGGTCATCGACGAAGTGATCTACGAACTGATGGGGCTGTCCGGGCAGGAGTACGTCGACATCTACGCCGCCAGCGTCAAGGAATCCAGCAACGGGGCCGAGTCGACCAGTGAGGCCGCGCGGATCCCGGAGACAGCCGCGGGCTAGGCCGGCAACTCCGGTCAGCTGACGGCCGGCACCGGCGTCGGCTTGGGTGTCGGCGATTCCGTTGACGTCATGCGCGTGGTGACGGTGAGGCCGGCGATCAGAATGACCGCCAGCGCCCACCACACGTATGACATCCCGGCCAGTTGACGCCACCACACCGCGGTCGCCTCGTGGTGCTCGGGAAGCAGGTCGATCGGCGTCCATCTCGTCAACGCCACCCCGGCGGCGCTCATCGCGACCAGTGCGACGTTGCGCCGCCGCCAGCCCACTATCCCCGTCACCAGTACCGCCGGCAGCATCCACACCCAGTGGTGTGACCACGACACCGGCGAAACCACCAGTCCGAACAGAGCGACGCAGATCACCGCGAGAGTGGGTTCGCCGGCCCCCAGCACCCGTCGCATCGCCCATATGGTCACCGCCAGCACCAGCAGGCAACCGGCTACCCACAGCAGAAACCGCCCCTGCTCGCTGAGCTCGAGCCGGGCGAGGGCACCCGTGATGTTCTGGTCGGTGTTCAACGATGGGGTCCCGATCCGGTCGGTTTGCAGCACCGTGTGGGTCCAGTACTCGCACGAGTCGCTCCACGCCAGGACGAAACCGAGCGCCGTCGCGGCCGCGAAAGACGCCAGCGTTGTCAGCGCTGCACGATTGTCGCGACGCAGCAGGAAGTAGAGCAGAAACACCGCCGGCGTCAGTTTCAGCGCGATCCCCAAGCCCAGCAGCAGTCCGCGCGGCCACGGTGTGCGGCGCGGCACGCAGTCGGCGATCACCAGGGTCATCAGCACAACGTTGATCTGGCCGAAGGCGAAGTTGGAGACGATGGGTTCTAGCCAGATCGTCGCCGGGACAACGATGATCACCGACAACCACAACCGGCGTAACCACGCCGGCCCGGGGATCACTCGCGAAGTGCTCCATACGTTGAAGCGGGCCAGCACGATCGTCGTCGACACCATCAGCAGCACCAGCGTTATCAGCGTGATCGCAACGCTGGCGGCCGGCATCTGCAGCCAGGCGAACGGGCTGAACGCGACGGCCGCGAGCGGGGGATAAGTGAACGGCAGAGCCAGCCCGATCGGGGTGGGGAACTTCACATCGCCGCGATACAGCGGACGTCCGTCCAGCCAGGCCCGACCACCCATCTGGTACACGTCGATATCGATGCGGTACGGCGTATGTCCGAATAAGTGCCAGGCCGCCCAGCCCAGCGCCGCCGCGGCGGGCAGCCAAAGCAGGCACCACAACAGCACTCGCCCGCGTCGACTGCCCACGTCGGGCGCCCGCCTTTTACGTGTGTTCCACAACAGCCTCATGTCGCACAACAGCGTAATCGGTGCCGCTCATTCGCCCACGTGGAGCAGCGCGGCTCCCGCGCTGTCGGGTAGTGCAGGCGTAGGTTGCTAGGGTGCTCAGCTGGTTGGTTCCTCGGGTGCTGCACTGGTTCCGGCATGACATCATCGACCGCGGTCGACTGCCGTTGCTGTGCTGCCTGGTGGCCTTCATCCTGACCTTCTTCGTCACCCGAACGTTCGTGCGCTTTATCCGCTACCGCAATGACGCCGGTCTGCCGGCCAAATGGTGGCAACCGCGGAATATCCACATCGGGGCGGTCCACATTCACCACGTCGCGTTCGGGGTGGTCCTGGTGATGATCTCAGGGCTGACCTTGGTGACCCTGGCAGTCGACGGGCAAGAACCCGAATTCACACTGGCTGCAACAATTTTCGGGATTGGGGCGGCGCTGGTGCTCGACGAGTACGCGTTGATCCTGCACCTGTCGGACGTGTATTGGGAGGAAGACGGCCGCACTTCGGTGGATGCGGTTTTCGCCGCGGTGGGGGTGGCGGGACTTTTGATAATGGGCCTGCATCCGTTGATGTTCTTCCTGCCGATCTGGCATGGCGCCGATTCGGTGGTGCTGCGGGCCGCGGTGTGGGGCGGGGTGGCGTTGACGCTGCCGCTGGCCGTGGTGGTGGTACTCAAGGGCAAGGTGTGGACCGGTTTACTCGGCATGTTCATCGTCTTACTGCTGGTGATCGGCGCCATCCGGTTGTCACGTCCGCACGCCCCGTGGGCCCGGTGGCGATACACCACCCGGCCGGACAAAATGCGGCGCGCGCTGCAGCGGGAACGGACATTGCGCCGCCCGGTGGTGCGGGTCAAGTTGTGGCTACAGTGTGCGATCGCCGGTACGCCGCGCATGCCCGACGAACGAACTGTCGACGCCCAGTTGGACCTCGCCGTCCACCCGGCGCCGCCGCCCGAGGGAACCGAGAGCCTGCTGGTCGGCGGCCCGACCGGCTGACCTCGATCATGCTGCGTTTAGGCTGCCCCGGTGCGGTACTTCTACGATACCGAGTTTATTGAGGACGGCCGCACCATCGAGCTGATCTCGATCGGGGTGGTCGCCGAGGATGGCCGCGAGTACTACGCCGTGTCCACCGAATTCGATCCCGAGCGCGCCGGCAGCTGGGTGCGGGCCAACGTGCTGCCCAAGCTGCCGCCACCGGCCTCGCAGCTGTGGCGTTCGCGCCGCCAGATCCGTGCTGACCTCGAGGAGTTCTTCGGTGTCTTCAATGTTCGCGACACTGATCCGATTGAGTTGTGGGCGTGGGTGGGGGCCTACGATCACGTGGCCTTATGCCAGCTGTGGGGCCCGATGCCAGGCCTGCCGTCAGCCATACCTCGCTTCACCCGGGAACTGCGGCAGCTCTGGGAAGACCGCGGATCGCCGCGGATGCCGCCGCGGTCGCGCGATGTCCACGACGCGCTGGTGGATGCCCGAGATCAGCTGCGCCGATTCCAGCTGATCACCGGGGGTTGACCGGGTTCGCGCTGATCAGCCGTCGGCGCGTCCCAGTTACGATGGACCGATGAACTGGACCGTCGACATACCGATCGACCAGCTGCCACCGTTGCCGCCATTGTCGGCCGACCTGCGGGCCCGGCTGGACGCCGCACTGGCCAAGCCGGCTACCCAGCAACCCAGCTGGCCCGCCGACCAGGCCGCGGCGATGCGCAAGGTCCTCGAAAGTGTCCCACCGGTGACGGTGCCGTCCGAGATCGTCCGGCTACAGGAACAACTGGCCCAGGTCGCAAGAGGGGAAGCGTTCCTGCTGCAGGGCGGCGACTGCGCCGAGACGTTCACCGATAACACCGAGCCGCACATCCGGGGCAACGTCCGCACCCTGCTGCAGATGGCGGTGGTGCTGACGTACGGCGCCAGCATGCCGGTGGTCAAAGTGGCCCGCATCGCCGGTCAGTACGCCAAGCCGCGGTCGGCCGACCTCGACGCGCTGGGCCTGAGGTCCTACCGCGGCGACATGATCAACGGCTTCGCCCCGGACGCCGCGGCGCGCGAGCATGACCCGTCGCGGCTGGTGCGGGCGTACGCCAACGCCAGCGCGGCGATGAACCTGATGCGAGCGCTGACGTCGTCTGGGCTGGCATCGCTGCACGGGGTACACGACTGGAACCGGGAATTCGTGCGGACCTCGCCGGCCGGTGCGCGCTATGAGGCGTTGGCTGCCGAGATCGATCGCGCGCTGCGGTTCATGAGCGCCTGCGGCGTGGCCGACCGCAACCTGCAAACCGCCGAAATCTATGCCAGCCACGAGGCTTTGGTGCTCGATTACGAGCGGGCCATGTTGCGGTTGTCGGACGAACCAGACGGTGAGCCGAAACTATATGACCTGTCGGCGCACACCGTGTGGATCGGCGAGCGAACCCGGCAACTCGACGGTGCGCACATCGCGTTCGCCGAGGTGATCGCCAACCCGATCGGCGTCAAGATCGGTCCGACGATGACCCCGGAGCTGGCCGTCGAATACGTGGAGCGACTCGACCCGCACAACAGGCCGGGCCGGCTGACGTTGGTGAGCAGGCTGGGCAACAACAAAGTGCGCGATGTGCTGCCGCCGATTATCGAGAAGGTCCAGGCCACCGGCCACCGGGTGATCTGGCAGTGCGACCCGATGCACGGCAACACCCACGAGTCGTCCACCGGCTACAAGACCCGGCACTTCGACCGCATAGTCGACGAAGTGCAGGGCTTCTTCGAAGTACACCGCGCGCTGGGCACTCACCCGGGCGGCATCCACGTCGAGATCACCGGAGAGAACGTCACCGAGTGTTTGGGCGGTGCACAAGACATTTCGGACACGGACTTAGCCGGCCGCTATGAGACGGCGTGCGACCCGCGGCTGAACACTCAGCAGTCGCTGGAGTTGGCGTTTCTGGTCGCGGAGATGCTGCGCGACTAGGTGGCCGAGCAGACACAAAATCTCCCGAAAACGCCCCGTTTTTAGGGGGATTTTGTGTCTGCTCGCCCACCCCTTACAGCAGTCCGCTCAGGTTGCTGCCGACCGTCCATGCCGCGGTAGCGACCAACCCGGTGAGCGCCAGCACGAGCGCGACCCAGATCAACACCATGCGCCGGGCGTGCTGTCGAGCCCAGATGAATTCACTGATCGCGATACCGGCGAATTCGCCAGAGACCGGATCGTATTCGTAGTAGTCGGGCTCAGCCGGGCTTCGGAAGTTCGACCAGTCCCCGGCTGCGTGGGTCAACTGACGGGTGGGGTGGTGAACCGGTGCATCGACGGGCTGTCGTGCTTGCTGCCCGGTCGCCGGGCGCTCACTCATTCGGGTGTGGTGCAGCGCCGCCGATCGGTGTTGCGCGGAGTTGCTTGGCGCTGGTACCCGGAAGTCCGGCAGCGCCAATTCTCCGGCGATCACCTCCATCTCGGCGGCCATCTCGACGGCGTCGGCATATCGATCGGCCGGGTCGCGGGCCGTCGCGCGTGCCAAGAATTCGTCGAACCGCGCGGGCACACCCTCGATCGCTGCGCTGGCCGGCGGTACGTCGGTATCCAGCCGTTGGTAGGCGATTGACAGCGCCGAGTCGCCGGTGAACGGTGTGCGCCCGGTCAGCAGCTCATAGGTCAGGATCCCGGCTGAGTAGACATCGCTGCGGGGACTGGCATTCCCATCGCGGACCTGCTCCGGGGACAGGTAGGCTGCGGTACCCAGAATGACACTGGCGGAGGTGATTCCAGCCTCCGCGAACGCGCGTACCAACCCGAAATCGGCGATTTTGACGTCGCCTTCGTCTGAAATCAGGACGTTCTCCGGCTTGACGTCGCGATGCACCAGCCCGGCTCGATGCGCGGCGGCCAGCCCGCCCAGCACCGGGCGAAGCACCGCCACCACGGCATGCGGTGGCATCGGACCGCGTTCGGCCAGCAGCTCGCGCAGCGTGCCGCCCTCGATGAGCTCCATCACCAGAAACGGGTGCCGGGCGTCCAGGCCCTGGTCATAGACCGCGACCAGACCGGGGTTTTTCAGCCGTGCAACCGTGCGGGCTTCCAGCTGGAAGCGGGTCAGGAATTGGTCGTCGCCGGCGTAGCGAGACTCCATCACCTTCAGCGCAACAGGCCGGTCGAGTCGGACGTCGAGGCCGCGATAGACCGTCGACGTACCGCCACTGGCGATCTTGCCCTGGACGAGGTAGCGGCCATCGAGCAGCGTTCCGTGCAGCGTGCTATCTGAAGGGTCCCCGGTCCCAGCTCTGGCCACGGGGCCATCGTAGGTGCGGCGGTGTCATTGAGTGCGGAACCCGAACTAGACGCGGCGTCCATGCGCGGACTCGACCGGGTACCGGGGCATACACTTGCGCGGTGGGCAGTATTCCGGCCGGCGAAGACGTTTTGGACCCTGACGAGCCAACCTATGATCTGCGCCGGGTCGCTGAGCTACTCGGCGTTCCGGTCAGCAAGGTCCACCAGCAGCTGCGGGAAGGTCACCTGATCGCGGTGCGGCGCGACGGTGGCGTGGTGGTGCCACAGGTCTTCTTCACCAATACCGGTGAGGTGGTCAAAAGCCTGCCGGGGTTGTTGACGATCCTGCACGACGGTGGTTATCGCGACACCGAGATCGTGCGCTGGCTGTTTACGCCCGACCCGTCTTTGACGATCAGGCGCGATGGCACGCGGGATCCCATCAGCAACGCCCGCCCTGTTGACGCGCTACATGCCCACCAGGCCCGCGAAGTCGTGCGCCGGGCACAAGCTATGGCGTACTAGGCCGCGGCTTGGGCTTCGGTTTCTTCAGAAGGCTCTTGTGTCTGCGAGTCCGGGACCCGGTACAGCGTGTACCAGGCAACCAGCCCGCAGGCGGTGGCCAGTGAACAGTGCAGCCATGAATACATCCCGTGCGATCCGTCCGGTTTGAAAATCACCATGACCCACGTCGATAAGCCGGCGATAACCGCGATCGCGCGGCGTGACTGCGCCAGCGGGGCCGCCACCGCCAGCAGCCAGGAGTAATACCACGGCAGGGCGGCCGGGGCGAACACCACCACGATCAACATCGACCATGCGATACCGGTCAGCGCGGACCGGTCATCGCGCCGGAACCGCCACCACAACAGGGGCAGCGACAACGCAATGATCGCGATTCCGATATAGCGGGTGACTCGAAGCAATGGGTAGAAGTCGACCGGAAAGAACCCGCTGCCGAGGGCGTGGATCAGGTTCGCCGCCGCGGTCGGCACGCTCAGCCAGTTGATGATCTTCACCGAACCCGCCAGCGCGGTCAGCCACCCAAGTCCGACGCCGGCCACCGCGGACAACGTCCCGAACACCACGCCGAAGATCAGCAGCGATATCGCCGCGGCCACCAGGAACGCTTGGGCAGGCCGGTATCCCCGTCGGTCGCGCAGATGACGCATCCATACCCAGACCAGAAAGGGCAGCGAGATTCCGGCGGTGGCTTTGACCGCCACCGCGACCGTGATCAGCGCGACACCCAGGACATGACGGCCTTGGAAGGTCAGCGCAATACCGGCAGCCATCAGGCCGACCATCAGCATCTCGTTGTGCACACCGCCCATCAGGTGGATCAGCACCAGTGGGTTGAGAACGCAGATCCACAAGGCGGTTGAGCCGTCGGCGCCCAGGTGGTGGGCCAGTCGGGGGGTGGCCCATATCAGCAGCGCGAGTCCTGGCAACATGCATAAGCGCAGCAGCATGGTCCCGGCCACCACATTGTTGCCGACGATTATCGTCACGAACTTCGCCACCATGATGAACGCCGGACCGTAGGGCGCAGTGGTGATCGTCCAAATGGGACTTACGTCGTCCAGCAACGAATTTGGGTTTCCGACCGGACCAACCGCATACGGATCCAGGCCGTCGCGCAGAAGTGCTCCCTGGGCCAGGTAGGAATAGGTGTCCCGGCTGAAGATGGGGACCGACAGCAGCAGCGGCGCCAGCCAGAATCCGGTGGTGGCCCTCATGGCGAACTCGGTGACTTCCCCGGCGAGGACACGTCTGCCCAGTCCCACCCACGCGATCAGCATTAGACCCACGCCCGTCCACAACAGAATCGACGACAACACCAGTCCGTGACCGAAGCGCAGCCAGGACATGTGAATCGACTCCAGCAGCGGGTCATGCTGGCGGGTGCTGCCCGCTCCCAGCCCGCCCGTAGTGATCAGCACCGAGCCCAGGAAACCCAGCTTTGCCGGATGGGACTCCGATGCAGTGGCGAATGCAATTATTTGCGAAAACTTCTGGGCAACAGATATTTTCGTCGCTACCGAGGCTTTTTCTTGGGTGCGGATGGGGTTCGTCATCGGTTCACGCGGACCGGTTCGTCGCGATGCTGGCCAGTTCGGACAGCCCAACCTTGGCCGTTTCGTTGATGGGCGCGCCCGCCAGCGTGGCCAGCGCCCGCTGGTTGAGCGTGGCGATGCGTTGCTCCGCTGCGGCCAGCGCGCCGACGGCCTCGATGACGTTGCGCAGTTCGCCCACCTGTGCCTCGGTTAGCGCAGTGCCGATAGAGGTTCGCAACAAGTTGGCCGCCACAGGATCAGATTTTTCCGCCAATTGCACCGCTTCGGCCAGCAGGACGGTGCGCTTACCGGATCTCAGGTCGTCACCGGACGGCTTGCCTGTCACCGCCGGGTCGCCGAACACGCCGAGCACGTCATCACGGAGCTGGAACGCCACGCCGATGTCGGTGCCGAACTGACCGAAGGCGGCTTGAACTTCGGGTCGGTCAGCGGCGGCGGCCGCCCCCAACTGAAGCGGTCGCGCGACGGTGTAGCAGGCGGTCTTGAACGTGTCGACGTTCATCGCCGACGCGATGGACTCCGCCGCGCTGGCCTCGGCGACGATGTCGAGGTACTGCCCGGCCACCACCTCGGTGCGGATATCGGCCCATACGCGCTGGACCCGCCGCAGGGCGTCGGGGGACAGGTCGGCCCCGAAGACGATGTCGTCAGCCCAGGCCAGCGCCAAGTCGCCGAGCAGGATGGCCGCCGATATGCCGAAATCGTCGGGCGAGCCCCGCCAGTTCCGATCGCGGTGCAGTGCCGCGAACTGGACGTGAGCCGTTGGCTTGCCGCGGCGGGTGGCCGAGCTATCGATCACATCGTCATGCACCAACGCGCAGGCGTGCAGCAGCTCCAGCGCGGAAAACAGCAGCAGCACATCAGGATCGGGTTCCCCCGCTGCCACGGCGCGCCAGCCCCAATAGGCGAAGGCCGGCCGCAGCCGCTTGCCGCCGCCGAGCACAAAATCTTGGAGGGCGGCAATCAGAATGTCGTAGTCGCCGCCGATGTAGGCCGTCTGGTCGCGGCGGTCGTGAAAATACCGCCGAAGTTGGTCGGTGACGGCGCCGGTCAACTCGACGGTTGCCGCTGATTCGACGCTCAGCGTGGCGCCCCTTTCTACTCGGCCTGCCCCCTGGCCCGACCAGTGTATTCGCCGCGCTCAGCTTCCCGCGGGGACCCGAGTTGCTTCGACTGACTCACTATCTCGCCCCTATGCTGGCGTCGAGACCGGAGAGTGGACAGGGCCGGCTGGCCTGCCACTGATGAAGAGGAGCCGAGTGACCCTCAACACCATCGCGCTCGAGCTGGTGCCGCCGAATGTGGACGACGGTAAGGAGCGGGCGTTGCAGGACGTCCGCAAAGTGGTCGAGTACTCGGCGCAATCTGGTCTTGACGGCCGGATTCGGCACGTGATGATTCCAGGGATGATCGCCGAGGACGACGACCGTCCCGTGCCGATGAAGCCGAAGCTCGACGTGCTGGACTTCTGGTCGATCATCAAAGCCGAGTTAACCGGAGCCGGAGCTGGAATCAAAGGCTTGTGCACGCAGGTCACCGCGTTCATGAACGAGTCGGCTCTGCGCCAGCGGCTCACCGATCTGTCCGCTGCCGGGATGGAGGGCGTGGTGTTCGTCGGGGTACCGCGCACCATGAATGACGGCGAGGGCTCGGGCGTCGCACCGACCGACGCGCTGTCGATCTATCGCCAGCTGTTGACCAACCGTGGGGCGATCCTGATCCCCACGCGCGACGGCGAGCAGGGCCGGTTCAATTTCAAGTGCAACCAGGGCGCGACCTACGGCATGACCCAGCTGTTGTACTCCGACGCAATCGTGGGTTTTCTGACCGATTTCGCCAAAAACACCGATCACCGGCCGGAAATCCTGTTGTCGTTCGGCTTCGTACCGAAGGTCGAGACCCGCATCGGACTGATCAACTGGCTGATCCAGGACCCGGGAAACGCCGCAGTGGCTGATGAGCAGGCGTTCGTCAAGAGGCTGGCCGGCAGCGAACCGGCTCAGAAGCGCCAGCTCATGGTCGACCTTTATAAGCGCGTGCTAGACGGTGTCGCCGAACTCGGCTTTCCGCTGAGCATCCATCTTGAGGCGACGTATGGGGTTTCCGGGCCGGCTTTTGCGACTTTTGCGGACATGCTTGCCTACTGGTCACCGCCGAACTGAGCCGCCGAACGAGATTAGCCGCGCGGTTGGTCGCGTTCTGCGGTGAGCCGCTCGGAGCGGTCACGGCTGAGCCAGGCCAGCACCGCGACCACGCCCGCAGCGGCGAACGATGCGATAGCCAGCCATATGCCCGCCCCGGTGAAGGAACGAGTATTGGGGTCGGTGTAGCGGGCCTGCGCGGTCATCGTGCTCACCACGCCCGGTTTGAGCTTCCACGACACTGCGTCGGGGTCGACGCGGTCACCGTTGGTGGAGGTCACCGATCCGGGGAAGGCTACGGTCAACTCCACGTCGGCGTCGGGATCGCTCAGTGCGGTCAGGTCCGCCCGGCCTTCCAGAATCACCAGGTTGCCGCTCCGGCGCAACGTCAGATTGACTCCGGCGGCATTGGAGTTCATGTTGGCCAGCTGTGGCAGCTCGGCAAAGGTCAGATCGGAGAAGACCGCCTGCGACCCTACGTAGCCGTCGCTGTTGTAGTTCGATACCGCCACTTTCTGGCTGAACGCCAGATTGCTATCGAGCTGTGGACCGGTGTCTTTGGCGGTTTTTGGTTTGGCTGCGGCGATGATCTCCCCGGAGACCAGGTCGTCGGGTGAGATGGTGAGCGACGCTCTGACTCGCAGGCATCCGGTCGCCAGGGGAATTACCAGCAGCAGCAGCATCGCCATGGCCAGCATGCGGCGCCGTCGAGCAGTGAATCCTCGGCCTGGAAGCGGGGGAGAGCTGACGCGCACCAGGTCATCGTGCCAGATCCGCTGTGTCGTCTGGGCGAGCCGTCCGGTGTGCGCCCTTCGGCGCGCCATCTCCGGCACCCTTGGACCCTGCGGGTCTTAAAGTGGCAGCGCGCGACCCAGGATGGCGAATGCTCGCGGGTCGCCGGCGAAGTGGTATCGACGGATGACGTCGGTGAATCCCAGCCGCCGGTACAGCCGCCACGCGCGGTTGGGTTCACCGTTTATTTCCGGGGTGGAGAGCAGGACGTTCTTTTCGCTACGACCGGCCAGCAGTCGGCGGGTCAATGCTTCGCCGAGTCCGCGGCCTTGGGCGCGGGGATGAATATGCAACTCGGTCAACTCGAAGTAGTTGTTCATCAGCTGCGCGATCTCCTCTGCTGGCAAGCCGCCGCGTTGCAGGCCGAGGACAACCTGCTGCTGCCACCACTGACCGGGCGCTCCGGGGTAGCCGTAGGCCACACCAAGCAACGGAGCGTTGATCAACTCTGCAGGTGGAGGAGATTGGCCGCCAGCACCTTCGGCCCCTTCAATTACCCCAGCTGCTTCGGCTAGCGCAGCCGGCTCAGCTGCTTCAGTTTGATTGGCGGCCGCTACTTCGACGGCGGCCACTGCTTGCCAGCCGCCTCGACGGATGTGCTCCAGCCACATTGACGCACG
>Ga0182012_10006540_pt1 | contig 11876 bp, 12 predicted proteins | sample 612S2SmetaG_FD_120486 | JGI IMG/M metagenome (GOLD analysis project Ga0182012, IMG submission 120486) | Permafrost microbial communities from Stordalen Mire, Sweden - 612S2S metaG | ecosystem: Environmental > Terrestrial > Soil > Wetlands > Permafrost | place: Sweden: Stordalen | collected...
CAGAGAAACCGGCGATAGAGTCACAACCGCTCATCGCGGTGCGCGATGTTCGCGCGAGCAGTCGCTGGTACGCCGAATTGCTCGGAACCGACTCGCTCCCGGATCACCCCCATCGCGACACGTACGATCGTATCTCAGCCGGCGGCAGGCTGCTTCTGCAACTCCACGCCTGGGACGAGGAAGAGCATCCCAACCTCGTAAATGCCGGAGCAGCGCCGCCGGGTCATGGCGTCGTGCTCTGGTTTCAAGTCGAGGATTTCGATGCGGCCGTCGCGCGAGCCCGCGGCCTCGGCGCCGAGGTGGTGCAAGAAGCCCACTTCAACCCCGCGCCCCGACACAGAGAGATCTGGCTGCGCGACGCCGACGGTTACGTAGTCGTACTTTCGAGCCCCGATGGCGAACTCACTTAGATAATCGCGCAAAACTGGGCCGTCGCGGAGACTCCAAATACAGCCGCAACGGCGTCGGCACGGTCGAATACAGAAACGAAATCCACTGATACCGCCGCCCCGGAATCACGATCGGTTTCCCTGACGGCAAAGCCGCAAGCGAAGCGGCCACAACCGCCTGAGCAGTCATCCAGTACGACGCGGGCGCAACCTTGCTGCGATCCGCAATCCCCGCTGCCGCATGAAAGTTCGAATACGTAAACCCCGGACACAGCGCCTGAACCCGCACCCGCGACCCCACGCTCTCCAATTCGAGATACAGGCCCTCGGTGAACGTCGCCACCCAACTCTTGGTCGAGCAATAGCTCACGCTCCCGGCCCGCCGCATGAATGCCGCAATCGACGAAACGTTGATGATCGTGCCCGCATTCCGCGCAACCATCTGCCCGAGCGCCGCGTGCGTCAGCCGCATCGTGGCCATCACGTGCACCTGATGCATCGCCACCTGCCCGGCAAAATCGGTCTCCCAAAAGAGCCCACGCGAGCCGAACCCCGCATCGTTTATCAACATCGCCAGCGCAGGCTCCGCAGCAAGACGTTGCGCCGCGAGCTCGATGCCCGCATCGCTGCTCAGATCCGCCGCCAGCACGTCAACCGCCGACCCAAAACGCGAACGCACGTCCAACGCCACCGCGGCAAGCCGATCCTCGTCCCGCGCGATCAACAACAGATCGTGCGTCGGTCCCAACGCCTCGGCAAACGCCTTTCCAATGCCGCTGGAGCCGCCGGTAATAGCCGCCAGCGGCCGAGGTGCACGAGCTTGCTCAGTCATGAGCAACCGCTTCGCTACGTAGTCGGCGGAGACTCCCGCTGCGCAAGAATGACCAAGCCGCCGGCAACACCGGCCGCCACCGCTGCCCAGATTAGCTTGTCGTGGGCCAATGCCGCGTCGAGACCCATCGCCGCATCGAGCGAATAGCGTCCATAACCGCCCATCGCGAACGCGAGCGCCGCAGCGCTGTACAGCACGTTGATTTCAACGCCGCCGTTCTGCACGAAAAAGCCGTCCTTGAGATGCCCGGCCCCGGCGACCGTCATCACGCCGATCAACCCCGCAGGGCCTGCCGGTCCGCCAAGGCCGGCCGCGATCAAGAGTCCCGACCCAATCTCCGTATACGCAGCGAGGCTGACGTACGTAGCGCCAGGCTTGAAGCCCATGCCTTCAAAGAAGCCGGCGGCTTTCTTCAGGCCGGGTCCACCGAAGGAACCAAATGCCTTCTGCGCCCCGTGCGCCGCAAAAGCGAGCCCGATGGCCGAGCGAGCAAGCAGCATTCCAAAATCGCGATTCATGTGCCCCACCGACCGCGCCACGGCGCATGAAGTTGCGTCTCGTCGGGCTGGGAGAGATAGTCCAAGGATCGGCCCTGGATTTCGACGGCTTCGCGGCGTACGATGAGCGTCGGAGGAAGCATCCGATGTCGCTCGCACCGCAAGGCCCACCAGAAGTCGAGAAACCACGCCCGCCGTTGCCGCCGTTCACGCAGGCATCCGCAATCGAGAAGGTTCGCGCGGCTGAAAACGGCTGGAATACGCGAGACCCCGAGCGGGTTTCGCTCGCGTACACGCCGGAGAGTCGCTGGCGCAATCGCAGCGAGTTCCTCCACGGTCGCGCGGAGATCGTCGAATTTCTCAAACGAAAATGGGCGATGGAACTCGACTATCGCTTGATAAAAGAACTCTGGGCCTTTGCGGATAATCGCATCGCAGTGCGCTTCGCCTACGAATGGCACGACGCGGCAGGCAACTGGTTTCGTTCCTACGGAAACGAAAACTGGGATTTCGACGACGCAGGCTTCATGCGCGCCCGTCACGCCAGCATCAACGACGTTGCCATCGCCGAATCCGATCGCCTATTCCGGTGGGACCGCAACGCCCCGCGTCCAGCCGATCACCCAAGCCTCAGCGACCTCGGTCTCTAGCGACCGCGCGATATCGAGAAGGAGAGCCCCATGGCCCACGAAGAGAGCGGCATCAACCCGACCGTCAAACCCAGCGGCACCGGTTGCGTCGAGTGCCTCGCAACCGACAGTTGGTGGCTGCACCTGCGCCGTTGCGCGGAGTGCGGACACATCGGCTGCTGCGACAACTCGCCCAACCAACATGCGACGAAGCACAACAAATCCACCAAGCATCCGGTCATCGCAAGCTTCGAACCCGGCGAAGATTGGTTCTACGATTACCGCACCGGCGACTACGTCGACGGCCCGCAACTCGCTCCGCCCCACGCGCATCCGTCGAGCCAACCGACACCGGGCCCGGCAGGCAAAGTCCCGCACGACTGGCAATCCAAACTCCACTAACGCCTCAGCGGCGTAGCGCCCGACCCGGGAGACCGATCGTTCTCTGCATTCGAAAAAGCGTTTTCAAACGTCTCGCCCGCGGCCGCCGCCACCTGGAAACCCAACGAGGCGGGGCATTCGGCCGCACACCTCTAAAGGACTGGCTATGTCGAAATCCGGCTCTTACTTCGCCACTTTCTGTAGCGTCTCTCTTGGGTTGCTCACCATCGCAGGCTGCGCGGCCGGTATCGCCACATCGCCCGGCCCCGGCACGGCCGTCGGCACCCAAGCCCACCAACTCGCGCAACGAAGCAATGCAGGCCCCGACACCAAAGCCATCTTCAACATCCACATCTTCGATCCCAACGACAGCGGCCTCGGCGTCAACCCGCAAGCTGGCCTCTACCAGGATCCCGACAAGAATCTCTTCGGCTCCACGAAAGCCGGCGGCGTATACACGTACGGCAACGCCTTCGAGATAACGCCGGCCGGCGCGTTTACCGATCTCCACGATTTCGGCGGCGGCGAAGGCGACGGCGCTTTCCCGATCGGCGTGCTGATCCCCGGCGCGAATGGCGTGCTCTACGGCACCACCTCGCACGGCGGGACCGGCTGCTTCGGAAGAGGCTGCGGCACGGTCTTCGCGCTCGCGCCCAACGGCAGCGGCGGCTATACGGAGTCGGTACTCTACCGTTTTGCCGATACGCCCGACGGCGCAATTCCGCAAGCCGGCGTCATCTTGCACGACGGCGTCCTCTACGGCACCACCTCCAAAGGCGGCGCAAACGGCCACGGCGCGATCTACTCGCTCACGCTCGCGGGCCAAGAGAAAGTCATCTACAGCTTCACCGGCGGCGTCGACGGCGAGAGGCCCGATGCCGCACTCTTCGCCTATCACGGCAAACTGTACGGCACGGCCGCAGAGGGCACCACGCGCAAAGCGGGCACGGTTTTTTCGGTGACGCCCGCAGGCGCGTTTACGGTGATCCACACGTTCGGTGAAAAGCTCGACGGCGCCGACCCGGAGGGCCCGCTCGTGGTCAGCGCGCACGGCATCTTGTTCGGCACCACCTCGCTCGGCGGCGCAAACGGCTTCGGCATGGTGTACGGCGTGAGTCCCAACGGTGAAACCTACAATCCGGTCTACAATTTTAAAGGCGCGGCAAACGGCGACGGTGAGGATTCACTTTCGGGCCTCACGGTCGGTTCCGGCGGCACGCTCTACGGCACCACCAATAAAGGCGGCACCGGCCCGTGCACCGCGCAGAGCATCGTCGTCGGCTGCGGCACGCTCTTCGAACTCAAGCCCAACGGGAACGGCGGCTACGCGGAAACGGTGCTACACCAATTCCAGGGCGTCTCAAACGAAGATGGCGACGGAGCCGCCTCCGCCGTCATCATCGAGAGCCCCGGCATGCTTGCCGGTACGACCAACTTCGGCGGGGAGAGCGGTTCGATCTGCCCCGCCGGTTGTGGTGTCGTCTACGCTTATCGCTGAGCGCTGATCACCTGGCGGCGCGGATACGGCGAACGCCGCCGCGCCGAGTGCGCGGACTGCGCAAACTGTGCCGGACGCCGCACGCGCGCCGCCGGCCGCTGCACGCGAATCAGTTCGGCGAGATACGCATTCGCCTCGTCTTGCGAGAGCTCGCGCACCCCGCCCGCAGCCTTGCCCGACGAGACCTGCAGAATCGTCTCGCCCGAGAGCCGCAGCGCAACGTCCGTGCGCCCCGCGGCCGCAAAATCCGCCGCCAGCATCACGCTCTGATCGGGCGTCAATTGCCCCGTTTGCTCGCGCGAGAGCGCCACGCCGCGGTTGTTGTACGAATCCCAGATGGAGAAGAGACGCAGCGCGAGATCGTCGAGCGATTGTCCCGGCACGGGCACAATCTCGAAACCGCACACGCCGCGTGCGCCCAGATCGCGAGCCCGAGTGCGCGACACGTGCGGGTTCGAACCAAATTCGTAGGCGACGACGTCGACGCCGGTGTGTCCGCTAAACGTGATGGCCACGGCGGCCTCGGAACGGTATCCGACGATCCGGATGCCGGTCACCAGCGGTTGTTCGCGATGGAGTTGATGCATGTCGGTGTCCTCAATCGGTTCCGGTGAAAGCTGTGCCGCCAGTATGCGAGCCGGGCGTGAGGCGCCGCTACGTACACCCCCTACAGTGCGCCCCTACAGTTGCGGGATGAGCCCCCCCGACGGGGCGCGAACCAGGGGGCCAGCGATGGTCGAGCCGGAACCGTCAGACTTCGGGTCTGCCCTCAGGAAGTTGCGCGTCGCCGCGGGGTTCTCGCAAGAGCAGCTCGCCGACCGCGCGGGCGTGAGCTTGCAGGCGATCAGCGCGTACGAGCGCGGCACGCGCAAACGCCCGTACCGCGAGACGATCGCGCTGCTGGTCAAAGCCCTCGACCTCTCACCGGCCGCGCAAAACGAACTCGAGGTCGCAGCCGACCGTCGGCGCGCCGCAGGCGAGGTGCGCCTCGCGCCCGGCCCCACCAACCTCGTGCCGCGCCTGGCCTCGTTCGTCGGACGCGAACGCGAACTCGACGAGATCGCCGCGCAGCTGGCCGAGCGACGTCTGGTCACGATCATGGGCACGGGCGGGGTGGGCAAGACCAGCGCCGCCATCGAGACGGGCCTGGCCCTGCGCGACACGCGGCCCGACGGCGTCTGGCTGGTGGAACTCGCCGCGCTCGCGAGCGGCTCGCTCGTCGCAAGCGCCATCGCCTCGGCGCTCGGCATCGCGTTGCCCGCCGAAGGCGATCACGTCGCGGTAGTTGCCAAAGCCTTGGCCGCGAAAGACCTCGTGCTGCTCCTCGACAACTGCGAACACGTCGTGAAGGAAGCGGCCGTCGCCGCGCAAGCGATCCTGTGGTCGTGCCCGGCAGTCACGATACTCGCCACCAGCCGTCAAGCACTCGGCGTGCCCGGCGAAGCGCTCTATCACATGCCTTCGCTCAGCATGCCCTCCGCCGTTGCGCTGTTCGTCGATCGCGCGCGTTCCGCCGACCAGCGCTTCGAACTCACCGACGAAAACGCTCCGCTCATCGGCGACATCGTCCGCAGGCTCGACGGCATCCCGCTCGCCATCGAACTCGCCGCTCCGAAGCTAAAGGTCTTCGGCGCCCGCGAACTGCGCGAACGCTTGAACGAACGCTTCCGCATCCTCACCGGCGGCGGCCCGACCGTCCTGCCACGCCAGCAGACGCTGCACGCGCTGATCGGTTGGAGTTACGATCTCCTCAGCGAGCCCGAACGCGCATTACTCCGGCGCTTGAGTATGTTCGCCGGCAGCTTCACGCTCGCGGCAGCCGAAGCCGTCTGCCCCGACGCATCGCTCGATGCGTCGCTCGTGATCGAGCTGCTCACGGGGCTGGTCGAAAAGTCGCTCGTCGCGGCCGAAGTCGGAACGGGCGGCCCGCGCTATCGCCTGCTCGAATCCACGCGCGCCTTCGCACAAGAGAAACTGACCGAGGCGGAACGCGTCCCCCTCGCTCGCCGCCACGCCGCATGGGTCGCCGATTTCGCAGATCAAGTCTATTCGAGTTCGTGGACGACGGCCGGCCCCGTGCTCCTCGCGCAGGTGCTGCCCGATCTCGAAAACGTCCGCGCCGGCTTGCGCCAGGTGCTCGAGGTCGAACCCGACGTCGAAATGGCCGGCCGCATCGCCGGCGGTCTCACGTCGCTCTGGCAAGCGCGCGGCCTGGGCGAGGGCCGCCGCTACGTCGAACGCATCCTCGAGCGTTGGAACGGCGACCTCTCGCCGAAGATCCCGATCCGCTTGTGGCTGGCGCTCTCCGCGCTGACCGTTGCGAAGCGCAAAGCCGACGCAGCCGCCGAAGCCGTGGCCCTCTGCGAGCGGCTCGGCGAGCGCGAAAACCTCGCCGTCGCGCTGCGTCTCCAGGCCGACGGCCTGCGCCAGATGCAACTCCTCGACGAAGCCGAAGCGGCCGCCGTACGTTCGCTCGAACTCTTCCGCGAGAGCGGACTCTACGGCACCACACACTACGCCGCGCTCTTGCAAGCCCACGCCTCGATCCTCGTCGACCGCAATCAGATCGACGAAGCCCGCCCGCTCTTCGCCGAAGCGCTCCGCCGTTTCGAAGCGATCGGCGACGTCCGCCCCATCGCCAACCTCAAACTGCTGATGGCCGAACTCGAATTTTCCGCAGGTAACGCCGCCGTCGCGATCGCGCTGGCCGAAGAAACGATCGAAGCCTTCGTGCAACTCGGCGACTTCGTCGGCGCCGCCGGAACGTCGTGTAACGTTGCCGCCTACTACCTTGCCGATAACCAAATCGACAACGCGCGAGCCGCCGCGCACCAAGCTCTAGAATTTGGCCTACTGGTCGACATCCCGCTCTACGTGACCCTGGCGCTGCAACACCTCGGCACGGTGGCCGCGCTCAGCGGCAACGTCCGCCGCGGTGCGCTGCTGCTCGTGCACGGCGAACTGTGGCTCAGCACCGAAGGCTTCGAGCGCGAATACACCGAGCAGAAGGCCTACGACCTCGGCATGAGCGCCGTCCGCGAGCATCTCCCCGCAGCCGAATACGACCAAATCCTCGCCGCCGCGGAAAGCGTCACCCAAGAACAAGCGATAGCGGAAGCCCGTCTGGTCTGACGAAACAGCCGGCGCTCGCATGACGCCCGCCACCTGCCGATGCAATCGACGCCTATTTCCGGATCGAGTATCCCATGAGGTCCGCGAAGCGTCGTTCGACGCTCGCATAGCACTCGCACGAGGCGGCGAGCAGCGCGCGCCTATCGACGATCGTAATTCGGCCGCGATGGTAGCTGATCGAACCCGCTCGCTGGAAGGCCATCGCCGCCACGGTCACACCGGGCCGCCGCACGCCGAGCATCAACGCGAGAAGCTCTTGCGTGAGCATGATCGCGTCGCCCGCGAACCGGTCGTGCGCCATCAGGAGCCATCGCGCAAAGCGCTGATCGGTCGTGTGCAAGCGATTGCATGCCGCGAACTGGCTGAGCGCAGCGATCTGCGATTCGGTGTAGGCAAGGAGCAATTCCATGCCCGACTGGGCCAGGGCGGGCAGCAAATCGTTCCGCGCAATCTTGAGCGCGCTACCGGCCCCCTGCGCGTAGAGCGTGGTGGCGCTGAGCCCTCCGGTCAAGCCCGCCGTGCAGCCTGCGATGCCTTCACGACCAATGACGCCGACCTCGAGCATCTCGCCGCCGGCCATCGTGATCACGTTGGAGATCATGCCCTCGAGCGGGAAATAGGCAAAGTCCACCGGCTGGCCGGCTTCGATCAGCGGTTCCCTCACCGTGAGTTGGATGAGCGAAGCGATTTCGCGGATCCGCGTCGCAGCAGACTTCGGCACCCGTTCTAAAAACAGATTCCCCGAGCTTGTGCTTTCGCGCAATCGAAGAGCCAAGAACCATTCCGTCGGCACTCGTCTGCCGACACTGCCAGTTTCGTGAGAGGGTAGCGCCGACGCGCGCGTGATATTGCCGTTCATAGAATTCGGCGGGCCTCCCTTCGTGCCTCGACATAAAACTTCGGTACGTTGTCGACTACGTAAGATTTGTACATATCAAACCAGCTCTGCCAATCGACGACAAAGGAGGCCAAGGTTGCCGAGCTAGGTATCGTGTGAGGCACCCGACCGACGAAACTCGACGCTCATCATCGAACGCTCCGACGTTCGTTTCTATCGAAAGCACCGGTATAGCGCAGATAATTCCATCTAAAAACGAACGACGGAATGCGGCGAACATGTCGGTGTAGTCGCTTTCGCCGGGAGCGTGTTCAGGTTCTTCGACGTAGCCAGGCTCGTGGAGTTGCGTACGCCGAAATGGGCTCGGGTCTGGTGTCGAGCCGCCCATCGACGCCAGAGGAGCCAAGCAGCGTAAGAAATCTACGTAAGGGTAGTAGATACTCAAGGGCTAGCGGCCTCCCTTAGAGCACCCACTACGGCGGTCCCACAATGCACCTCTCAAGCTACGTACTGCCCGCCTCGGGCGACCGGCAGTGCGTCGCCGTGCTCGAACTCTCAGGTGACGTGGATTTGGACGAGCGGCAGCGCTTGATCGATGCCGTCGACGACGCAGCCGCTGGGCAGAGCACGCTCGTCATGCACCTCGACAACGTCCGCTACATGGACAGTATCGGGCTGAGCGTCTTGATCCGCGCGCACAAGATGATGCGCGATCGCGGCGGTTGTTTCACGGTTGTTGCCGCCACGCCCCAAATCAGGCGACTCGTCGTGATGACCGGCTTGGACCGCTTATTCGGCCTGCACGAGGATCTCGACCGCGCGGTGCGCGCGGTGAGCGCACCCGCGGCGTAGGCCGCGCGTCGCTCCGTCCACGAGCGAGCGTGGAGCGAGCACCCAACGCCTGGGTACCACCGCTCGCATGAAGAGCAACTTCCGTCTCCGCAGCCTCACCCTACCGATACTCGTCGCCGCGATCGCGAGCGCGGGAACCGCAGCGCAGGCAGCGCAGGTCGCGCTGCCGACGGCGCCCGCTGCGGACAGAGCGTCCATCGGCGGCTACACGGCCGCGCGCGCGTCGTTGCCCGGCGACAACGGTTCGCCGCTCGAACCGTATCTCTATCTTGCGATACTCGCCGGCGGCGGCATCATCGCGGCGGTCGGCGTCGTGGCGAGCGATCGGCGAATCCGCGGCGCGCGCTAAGCCGCCGCTGCATCGGCTGCCGCCGACAAGAACGCCAAAACGCTCGCCTCCAGCGGGCTGAGGCCCTTGATGCGCCGGCGCTTCGGCAACGTGACGCCACCGAGGTCAGCGAGTGCGGCCAGCACCGACGGGTGAACGTAGCACTTTCGGCAGATCACCGGCGTGTTGCCGAGCTTCGCAGCCACGATTGCCAGAGCTTCGTTTGCGGTGGTGCGCCGCGCGGCTTGCGTGTCGCATTTCTCGCGCGACGCGAGCTCCTCGGCGCATGCGACCGTTGCCAACCACGTGCGAAAGTCTTTCGCCGTGAAGTCGTCACCGCTGGCCTCGCGCAGATAGGCGTTGACGTGGTTTGGCAACGCTTCCACGCGGGCTCATACCGGAGCGGTCATTCCCACTTGCGCGTTTGGCGCAACCTTCCCGCGGTAGAACGATGTATGCCCCGCTCGCAAAAGCCCGACCCGTTCTTCGCCGGCAAGACGGCGCTCGTCACCGGCGGCACCCGCGGACTCGGACTCGCGATCGCCCGCGCGCTCCTCGCCCGCGGGGCCAAGATAGCGGTCTGTTCGCGCGATGCGCGGGAGGTCGAAGCTGCCGCCCTCGCCCTCGGCACTCCGGAGCGCGTGCTGGCGAGCGTGTGCGACGTGACCGATGCGGCGGCCGTCGCGAATTTCGTGGCGGAGATCGAGTCGCGGCTCGGGCCCATCGAGATCGCGATCAATAACGCGGGCACGATCGTCGTCGCGCCCTACGAAGACATGACGCTCGACGACATCCATCGCGTGGTCGAGGTCAACTTTTTCGGCGCCGTCAACGTGATGGAGGCCGTCGTCCCCGGCATGCGTCGTCGCAAGCGCGGCTCGATCGTGAACGTCGCCTCGGTCGGCGGCGTGATCCCCGTGCCGCACCTCGCCGCCTACTGCGCAAGTAAGTTCGCGCTCAACGGTTTTTCTTTGACCGTCGGCGCCGAACTGCGGCGCTCGGGGATACGCGTGAGCGTGGTCAATCCCGGCCTGATGCGCACAGGCAGCCCGGGCAATGCGACTTTCAAAGGAAACGCCAAGGCTGAGTACGGCTGGTTCGCACTGTCCGACTCGCTGCCCCTGATCACGATCTCGGCCGAACGCGCGGCGCGGCAGATTCTGCGCGCGTGCCGAAATCGCCGGCCCTTCACCATCCTCTCGTTGCCGGCCGGCCTGGGCGCGCTGGCCCAAGGCCTCGCCCCCAACGCCGTCGCGCTGCTGATGAGCCTCATAACCCGCCTGCTGCCGCAGCCCACGGGCGATCGCGCCCGCTACGCCCGCGGTCACGAGAGCGAATCGCCGTTGGTCCCATCGGCCTTGACCACGCTCACCCAGCGTGCCGAAGTGCGCAACAACGAGTTGCCCGCGCGACGTCCCGCGCTCGACCTACCCGGCTAGACGCCGCTCCCCCGTGCGGAAGTAGGGGTCCCCCCATACTCGCCGCTCGAGGGGCGCGCTACCGTTCTGTCAACACCTCGAGCAGGGCAGGGCCCATGAAGGAATGACAGATGCGCGTTCGGTTCTCGCTGTCCGCTACGCTGATGGCGGCACTTTCACTCGCCGGCTGCAGCGGCGGCGGCCTCGCCCCGGCCTCACTTCCGGACCAAGCCTCGGTGCAGCCGGACGCGCACGGCGGTCCGCAGGCGGCCAAGACCGGTCTGCTCTACGTGGCGCTGCCCAACAATAACGAGATCTTGATCTTTCCGCAGAACGCCAAAGCCAGCACGCCGCCCTCCGGCTACATCTCCGGTTCGAAAGCGAAGCTGGACGAACCGGTCGGCGTGTTCGTCGACTCGAGCGGTCAGTTGTTCGTCACCTGCACGATCACGAACGCGGTGAACGTCTACAAGGCCGGCGCGGCGGGCAACAAGGCTCCGGCCAGTCAGATCTCGGGCCACAAAACCCAAATCAGCAAACCCATCGGCGTCGCCCTCGATTCCAAAGGCAAGATCTACGTCGCCAGCGCCAACACCAACGAGATCGAAGTCTTCGCCGCCGGCGCCAAGGGCAACGTCGCGCCGCTCTACACGCTATCGGGAACCGCCACGCTACTCGACAATCCCGCGGGCATCGCCCTGAACGCGAGCGATCAACTGATCGTAGCCGACGAAGGGGATAATGCCGTGACGGTCTTTGCCGCGGGAGCTTCCGGGAACACGGCGCCGATCGCGACGATCAGCGGCCCGGCGACCGGCATCGACGAACCCGGCGGCGTCGCCGTCGATGCGGCCGGCGACATCTACGTGACGAACTACGCGGCCAACAGCATCGTCGAGTTCTCGCCCGGCTCCAAGAACAATGCCACCCCGATCGTGAGCATCAACGGCACGAACACGCAACTCGATGCCCCGACGGGCATCGCCGTCAACGCCAGCGGCACGATCTTCGTCGGCAACTCGCTGGCGAATCAGGTCAACACCTACCTCGAAGGCGACGACGGCAACTCGCCTCCGGCGGTC
>Ga0182012_10006541_pt1 | contig 11876 bp, 9 predicted proteins | sample 612S2SmetaG_FD_120486 | JGI IMG/M metagenome (GOLD analysis project Ga0182012, IMG submission 120486) | Permafrost microbial communities from Stordalen Mire, Sweden - 612S2S metaG | ecosystem: Environmental > Terrestrial > Soil > Wetlands > Permafrost | place: Sweden: Stordalen | collected...
AGACAGGCAAGCGCCAGTAGAGCCGTGGCGACGTGTATCCCTGGGTATCCCGTCATGCCTTTCCTCATGTCTGGCCTGCGAATCATTCAATCACGAGTCGGTCTTCCAGGGCCAGAGCAGCGCACGGCCGTCGCGGCGCAGCGCCTCCCGTCGCCTGCCGACGGATGTCCGAACTCCGCCGCACGCGCAACGCTGCCGGACGCGGCCATCGAGCCCCGTTGGGAGCCCCGTTGGGAGCCCCGTTGGACGGGACTGTGATAATCTCGCTCTTGCTACTTCCGGGCTGGCGGGGTAAGCGGCGCGAATGCAAGAACTGCTGCTGCGGCTCGCCGACCAGTTGCCGCATCCCGCACGCCGTTTGGCGACCGAGGCCCGGGTCATGACCCTGGCACAGTTCATCAAGTTCGGCACCGTCGGTACGGCGGGTTTCTTGGTGGACACCGCGATTGTTTACGCGCTGCGGGGCGCAATCGGGCTCTACGGTGCCGGGCTGGTATCCTATCTCGTGGCGGCGACCTTCACCTGGGCGATGAACCGGACGTGGACGTTCCGCGGCCTCGGCAGCGGACCGGCGCACCACCAATGGGCACGATTCCTGGCGGTCAACCTGCTCGGTTTCACGTTGAATCGCGGCACCTACGCAATCCTGGTTACCTTCGTGCCGCTATGCGCCGACCAGCCGGTGTTCGCCACCGCGGCCGGCGCGATCGCCGGCATGTTCGTGAATTTCGGCTTGTCCCGCGCGCTCGTCTTCCGCTGATTCCTGCGGGCGCGCTCGTCTGCCGCTGATTCCTGCGGCCGGACGCTCGACAATGCCGGTGATAGCCGGGTCCGGCCCGCCGAACCTGTGTTCGTTCGCCGGGCACCAGCATCCTGCAAATCCCCTGCTCGCCTTCCCCGCTGGCCCTCGATTGGGTGCCGCCCGTTAACCGAGCGGTGAGGCGTCTGCGTCACAGACTGCGGCCACGACAGCAGACACGGCCCAGTCATGTTCGACGCCAGCACCAACTCGATCGAAGCCGGTGCGACATGGTGCTCCGAGGCGATTGTCGCCCCGGTCTCCTATGCGCCATGGCCGCTGCCGGCCGATGCCGCCGACCCAGCGCGGCCCTTGCCGGTGCGGGCGCTGGTGCTGCTGGACGGAGCGCTGTGCCTCGGCGTTCCGATCGGGCTGACCGCGCTGTCGGGCGTCGCGCCGGCACCTGCGCCGCATAATATCGCCCTGCTCGCCGCCGCCCTGACCCTTGGTTTCACCGCTGCCGCCGGCGGCTACGCGCCCAGCGCGCTGTTCAGCCTCCGGCGCCAGGCCGGGGCGCTGCTGGGCGGCACCGTCTGCGCCATGCTGGTGATCGCGATGGCCGCCGCCGCGTTCGGCACCGTGCACCTGGTCGCGGCCAATTGGTGTCTGGCGGCGGCGCTCGCCGTGCCGCCCTGTCTGATCGCGGGCCGAGCCCTCGTCACGCGGCGGATCGCCGCCGACCGCTGCTTTGCCTCCCGCGCGCTGGTTGTTGGCGGCACGGGAGCCGGGGCGGCCATCGCGAGCTGGCTGCACCGAACCGGCCGGCGCGATATCCACATCGTCGGCTGCGTCGCCGACGATCCGGGCCCCTCCGCGGCCGAGCCAGGCGCCGAGCCGGCGATCGTCGGCCCGATCGCGTGCGCCTTCGACCTGATCCGGCAGGGCGCGATCGAGCAGGTCATCGTGCCTTTGCCTGCTGCCGCAGACGACCGGCTGTTCGACCTGCTGAACCAGTTCGCCGAGCAGCCGGTGCGGGTCGCGCTGGCCGTGCCGCTGATGCGCGCCCAGGGAGGCGCCGCAGGAGACGCCGCAGGACACGCCGCAGGACACGCCGCCGGAGACGCCGCAGGACACGCCGCCGGAGACGCCGCAGGAGACGCCGCAGGAGATGCGGCCGGTGCGCTGCGCCTGGTCCCGCTGATCGAACCGCCGATCGCCGGCCCCTGGCGAACGGTGAAGCGCATCGAGGACATCGCGCTCGCGTTGCTGGTTCTGGCCGTGTTCGCGGTGCCTATGCTGTGCGTCGCTCTCATGATCCGCCTGGATAGCCAGGGTCCTGCGGTGTTCCGCCAGCGCCGCGTCGGCTTCGCCGGCCGCCCTTTCTGGGTGCTGAAATTCCGCACGATGCACGACCACCCGCCGGAGACGACGCTGCACCAGGCGGCGCCGCATGATCCGCGGTTCACGCGGGTCGGCACGTGGCTCCGCCGCACTTCGATGGACGAACTGCCGCAGGTGTTCAACGTGTTGCGTGGGGAGATGTCGATGGTTGGCCCGCGTCCGCACGCGCCGGGCACCTGTGCCGCCGGCCGGCCGTTCGAGCGCGTGGCCGCGCACTACGCCGCCCGCCACCGCGTGCCTCCCGGGATCACCGGCCTGGCCCAGGTCCGCGGCCACCGCGGCGAGACCGAGACCGAGGACAAGCTGCTCCGGCGCATCGACAGCGACCTCGAATACATCGCGCACTGGTCGCCCTGGCTTGATGCGCTGGTGATCCTGCGCACCGCGGTCTGCGTGATCGGCATGCGCAATGCCTACTGACGCTGTCGGTCGCGAAACTGGACATCGCCCCCACGTCGACCAGCGGATGTCAGTTTGCCGGCTTGGCCCCGCTGCGGGGCGCCGGTTGGCGGCCACACCGCCCGTCGCTCCCGGCGTCGCCGTTCGGACCACTCACCCATGACCGGCCATTGGGTTGCCGGCGCCGCCACAGCGCCGGACGGTCCGTACGACGCCGACGTGGTGATCCTTTCCTACGAACGCGCCTCCGACACGCTGGCGGCGATCGGCTCGGCGCTGGCGCAGGGCGGCGTATCAAGTCATCTGTTCGTGGTCGACCAGGGATCATGCCGCGATACGCTGGCGCAACTGGCCGCCGCGCTCGACGGCCGGACCGATGCCACGCTGGTCGCACTGGATGCCAATCACGGGGTCGCCGGCGGCCGCAACATCGGCAGCGCGCTGGGACACGGCCGGATCATCGCCGGCCTGGACAACGATGCGACTTTCGCCGACGCCACCACCCTGGCGCGCGCCGTCAGCGCGCTGGACGCCGATCCGGCGCTCGGCGCCATCGGCTTGCGCATCCTGGAGGACTCGACCGGCGCCGACGACCTGTCGTCCTGGGGTTACCCGCCGGCGCTGCTGCCGCAGGCCGGCGGGGCGTTCGACGCAGTGACCTTCGTCGGCGCCGGCCATGCCATCCGCCGCACGACCTGGCAGGACGCGGGCGGCTACGATCCGGCGCTGTTTTTCTGCTGGGAGGAGTACGATTTCTGCCTGCGCGCCATCGCGCGCGGCTGGCGCATCCGCTACCGCGGCGACATCGTCGTCCGGCACAGGGTCAGCGCCGAGCGGCGTGTCGCGTGGTCAGCCGCGCGCTGGTTTCATTTCGTGCGCAACCGCCTCTATATCGGCCGCAAGACCGGTGCCGGCTGGGTCGGCCTGGCGCCACGCATCGCCGGCTACCTGCTGAAGGGCCTGCGCAACGGATTGGCGACTCAGACACTGCGGGCAATTCCGGCGGCGGCGCGGCTGGCCCGCTCGGCCCCATCGCTGGGGCGGACCATGGCTCTGCCGGAAGCGGCCCTCGACTACGTGCGCCGCAACGACACGGCGTATCGCGGCAGTTGGCTGGCACGCTTGCGCCGGGAGGTACTGGTGCTGCTGCCAGGCCGGCCCATCACCTGAAGTCTTCCCGGTGGCTCCAGCTCTCCAGCCAGGGTGGTACCGCACCGCAGGCCATCGGGCGGGAGATCAGGTATCCCTGGGCGCAGTCCACGCCGAGCCCGCGGAGCCGGTGCCAAGTGGCCGCGTCCTCGACCCCTTCGGCGATGATCCAGAGCCCGCGCAAAAGGGCGTCCTCGACCGTGCGCTCCAGGAATGCGCGCAACGCCGATGACGACCCCTGCCCTATCACCAGATCTTTGTCCAACTTGATCCCGCTGACCGGAAGCGAGAGCAGCCCCTCGATGCCGGGGACATCGAGGCCGACATCGTCGATGGCGACAAGATAGCCATCGCCGCGCAGGCGCTCGACCGCGCGGCGCAACGCCGGCGGGTCATCCACCGGCCGGCCCTCGGTCAGTTCGATCATCACCTGATCGGCGCGAATGCCGGCGGCGTGGCACTGGTCGTCCAGACGGTCCAGCGCAGCGTCGAACGTGAGAACGTGAGGGGGGAAGTTCAGCGTGACCTGAAGGCGAAACGCCGCGAGAGCCGGCGAAGCCAGGTCCTGGAAGGCGATCGCGGCCACGATCTCCGACAGACGCGATGCGAGACCCGCCTGCTCAATATCCGGTACGAACTGCTCCGGCAAAATCGTGCCGCGCGTCGGATGGTTGAGCCGGGCCAGCGCCTCAAGTGCCAAAGGTTGCCGGTCCGACAGCCGCACGATCGGCTGGTAGAACGTCCCAATCATCAGACTGGAGAGCGCCTGGATCAATTCCTCGGTAAGCATCCCCGCGGTTCACCGCGCCCGCAGCCGGGGCGGCTGGCACGCGCGAGCGCCGGGCAACGCGGGGCGCCTCCGCGCCGGCCGCCAGGCCGTCTCGCCGCAGCCGCTGTGCCACCGTATCCATCCCGCCCAAGCCATTCCACACACTCTGTCCGTGCCCCACACTCTGTCCGTGCCCCGAGCCGTTTCACCGCGCGCCATTCCATTTCGCGCCCACCCATCCACCGGCTGTCCTGTCCGGCGGCGTCTCGCGAGATGTCGTCCATTCCATTTTTGCGACAAAATCCGCACAACGCCGCACACTACACGCATCGGCGTTACAAACGAGAAAAATTCGCGTTGCGGCCATAGAAAGGCAACCACCTGCGTCGCGATCCGGACGAAGTTGCCAGGCACTTTGCGCAGCCCGCTCTACGCCTTGATCATCAGGCGCCCCCTCGCCAGCGACCCGAGGTGGCGCAAAACGCCAAGGACCCCCTGCGCCAGCAGAGATCCCAGCACCAGCCCGACCAGCGCATAAATCCCCGCAGCCTCGGTCAGGACCAGTTGCAGCACGGCGCCGTCAAGCACGGTGCGCAACACCAGCCGCCGGTCGCCCGCCGAATCCCATGCCACGTCCAACGTCGCCCGCACCGGTTGCAGCAGCGGCGGCGTCGCGGCGATCCGGTCGTAGGACTCCTGCAGTCGCTGGGCATGCGCCAGCGACTGCTCCAGTCCCTCCGCGTTGGCTGGCTCGATCGGCCGCAAGGCCGCGATCAGCGCCGCGTCACCGGACGCGTCCCTAGGCAGGTCACGGTAGTAAGCGCGCGCCGCAGCCTCCCGCGCATTGATGTCGTTCCGTGCGTCCTGCGCCACCTGCCGCAGCGCGGCGGCGTACTCCCGGGTCAGCGCCGGCGCCTGCATCGCCAGCACCGCGCCGGTCAGGCACAGGCCGAGGCTCAGCACCTCGGCGAACCAGCGGCTGAAAAAGCGCATCGACGGTTACTCCTGTTGACGAACACCCTGCTGGCGATTCGCCTCCAAAGGCGCGTCCGCTGGTCGCCCGGCACCTGCCTTTCGACACCGGCCAACGGGACTACGCCCGGGAACCCAGGAGCCGGACCGGCAGAGCGGCCCAAGCCCCGGCCCGCCCGTTCCCAGGCGCACCGATCTCTCGACCGGTTCCGCTCGTCGCCGCGGCCGCTTCCCGCCGATCCGCCGCCAGACTACAACGCCTGCCGGTCGTTGGCTGCCACCATCCCGCCGCCGGGCGCCCGCCAGCCCGGCGCCATCGACCGTTCGCTTCGCCCCGGCTACCACCGTTGCCCCAAGGAGACCCAAGATGGCAGACATTGCATATGAAACGATCGAGGTCGAGACGCATGGCCGGGTCGGGCTGATCCGCCTCAACCGGCCGCAGGCGCTGAATGCGCTGTGCGACCAGCTCATGGAGGAACTCGGCATCCAGTTGCGCGCGTTCGACGCGGACCGTGGCATCGGCGCGATCGTGCTGACCGGCAGCGACAAGGCGTTCGCCGCCGGCGCCGACATCAAGGAGATGAAGGACCGCACCCACCCCGACGCGTTCCTGGAGGACTTCATCGCCGCCCGCTGGGAGACGGTGTTGGACATCAGGAAGCCGGTGATCGCGGCGGTCGCCGGCTTTGCGCTCGGCGGCGGCTGCGAGCTGGCGATGATGTGCGACATCATCCTGGCCGCCGATACCGCCAAGTTCGGCCAGCCGGAGATCAACCTGGGCGTCATTCCCGGCGCCGGCGGCACGCAGCGGCTGACCCGCGCGGTCGGCAAGTACAAGGCCCTGGACCTCATCCTGACCGCCCGCTTCATCGACGCCGCGGAGGCCGAACGCAGCAACCTGGTGGCGCGTGTGTTCCCGGCCGACCAACTGCTGCCCGAGACGCTCAAGATCGCGGCCCGGATCGCCAGCCTGTCGCCGGTCGCGGTGCAGATGGCCAAGCAGGCGGTCAACCGCGCCTTCGAGACCACGCTGGCCGAGGGCGTCCGCCACGAGCGGGCACTGTTCCTGTCGCTGTTCGGCACCCACGACCAACGCGAGGGCATGACGGCCTTCACCGAGAAGCGCAAGCCGGCGTTCCGGCACGGCGCCTGATCGGACGCTTTCGTAACCAGCCGACCCGATCAGGCTGCTGCTACCCGACACGAACAACCTGGCACGCACCAGCAACACGGCGTGCCAGGCCAGGCGGTTTCGATCATCGAAGCGGCGGTTCGGCTGTCTCGCTGAACCGTCGGGAGCGTCGGGATGAGCCCAGGCGCGGGTTCATGGTGTCGGGCTTTCGACACTGGTGCGTGACATTGCGTGACATGGTGACCCGAGCGGCACGCGATGCCCGGCGGGCAGGCATCCGCGAGGCCAGCGAACGGGTCGGCGGCCATGTTGCTGGTTCGGCCGAAGGACAGGCGTTCTACGAGGGCTGGGGCACGCCACGCGCCGATGCCGGCTGATCCCGCCTCCCGGACCTTCCACGCTGGGATCTTCCACGCTGGGACCTTCCACGCTGGGACCTTCCACGCTGGGACCTTCCACGCTGGGACCTTCCACGCTGGGACCTTCCACGCTGGGACCTTCCACGCTGGCCAGATCGCGCTGGCCGACTGGCGCGGTGCCTTGCCGAAGGAGCCCAACAAGCGTCGTCCAGCCGTCGTGGTCGAGGATGATGGACTGTTCGCGCCCGGCTACCCGAACACGATCCTGGTCCCGCTGACCGATGACCCCGCCATCCGGCGGCAGATCGCACTCGCCGTCGGGATTGAGGCATAGAGCTGCCTAACCCAGGTCAGTTTGCCCCCGCCGCGCCAAGCCGCGGCTGCCGTGCGCGCAGCCAGGCTGCGAGCTGCGACGATTGCCTGTCCCGCGCATCCGAAGACAACGCCCGCCCGACCCCTTATCCTGCGAAATCCGCCCCGCCGGCCAACGCCGGACGTCACCCGCAGGGAGCCAGCCATGCCGACCCAACCGCAGGCGCGCTGCTTCGTCATCATGCCGTTCGGGCACAAGCAGGCCCTGGACGGGACCGACATCGACTTCGACCGCGTCTACGAGCTTCTGCTGCGGCCCGCGGTCGAGGCCGCCGGCCTGCAGGCGCACCGCGCGGACATGGACCGGCGCGGCGGCTCCATCCACGCCGACATGTTCCAGGACCTGCTGCTCGCCGAGTTCGTCGTCGCCGACCTCACGCTCGACAACGCCAACGTGTGGTACGAGATCGGCGTCCGCCACGCGCTCCGCGCCAGCGGCAGCGTGCTGACTTACGCGCTGCGCGACCGGCTGCCGTTCGACCTCGCCGGGCAGCGCATGATGCGCCACACGCTGACCGCCGGCGTCCCGGACCCCGCCAAGGTCGAGGCGGAGCGGGCCGCGCTGACGGCCGCCATCACCGCCACGCTCGGTGCCTGGCGCGGCCGGAAGGCCAGCCCGGTCTACGCCCAATTGCCGAGCCTGCAAGAGCCGGACTGGAAAACCCTGAAGGTCGGCGACACCAACGAATTCTGGCAGGCGCTGGAAGCCTGGCAAAGCCGCGTCCGGGTGGCGCAGGACCGCCAGCGTCCCGGCGACATCCTGGTGCTCGCCGAGGAGACGCCCAACCATCTCCTGGCGTTCGAGGCGCTGCGCACGGCGGCCGAGGCGCTGTCCGCCCTGAAGCGCCCGCGCTACGCGCTGTCGGTGCTGGAACGCGCCCTCGCCATCGACCCGGACGACGTCACCTGCCGGCGGCTGCAGGCCATCGCGCTCGGTCGCCTGGGTCGCTTCGACGAGGCGCGGGAGGTGCTCCGCCGGCTGGCCGACCAGCATCGTGACGACCAGCATCGGGACGGCGAGACCGCGGCGCTGTTCGCCCGCACCTGGAAGGACCAGTGGCGGCGCCTGTGGCAAGCCCATCCCAGCCACGCGACCGACCCGATCGCGGCCGCGCGCGACACCGGAGCGACACTCGTCAAGGCCGCGGAGGCGTACAACGACGCGTTCTGCGCCGATCCGGCCGGATATTACCCGGGGATCAACGCGCTGACGCTCGGCCGCGTCTGCCAGGGTCTGCTCGGCCGCTGCGGCTCGCTCGACCTGCCGCTGGTCGCCGCCGGCGTGCGCTGGGCGATCGGATGCGCGCTGCGCCGCGACCGGACCTACTGGCCGCTCGCCACCCGTGCGGAGCTGGCGCTGATGGAGGGCCAGACCGATGCGGCGCTGGCCGACTATGGCGAAGCGGCCGCGCTCGCGGTTGCCGCGGGCGATGGGTTCGCGCTGGATTCATCGCGGCAGACGCTGGATATGTTGCAGGCGTTGAACGTCCAGCCGGAGGGTGTCGCGGCGGCGAGGCGCGTGCTGGACACCGCCGAACAGCAGCTTGCGACCCTGAGCGGCGGCCAGCCGTCGGGAACTGCCGAGCCCGGCCGGGTCGTGCTGTTCAGCGGCCACATGGTCGATCGCCCCGACCGCCCGGCGCCTCGTTTCCCGGAGGCGCTGGCGCCGGCGGCCGGCGAACGGATCGTGCGGGCGCTGACGGAGGTTGGCGCCGGGCCGGGGGACCTCGGCATTGCGCAGGCCGCGTCGGGAGGCGACCTGTTGTTCGCCCAGGCATGCCTTGCCCGCGGCATGCGGCTGGAGATTTACCTGTCGCGGGACGAGCCCGCGTTCCTCGCGGATTCGGTGCAGTTCGCCGCCCCGCATTGGCAGGAAGACTTCGACGGCTTGAAGGACCGGCCTGACGTGCTGATCCGGGTCATGCCGGACGACCTTGGCCCCACGCCGGAAGGAGTCGACGTCTACGACCGCTGCAGCCGCTGGACATTGCACACGGCCTTGTCTTGCGGCCTGACGAAAGTCTCGTTCATCGCACTGTGGGACGGCAAGCCGGGCGATGGTCCGGGCGGGACGCAGAGCATGGTTTCACTGGTGCGGAGGCTGACCGGGCGGCAGCCGTTGATCATTGATCCGGCTGATCTGTGACCAGCGGCCAGCAGCGGCTGACAGAGAGGCATCGTCAGGGGTGAGGCTGGAACAATTGGCCAACCTTGAAGGCAGCGACGGAGACTGCTGCAACGATGGAAAAAATTGCCGCCAGCACGCTCCATAATTGCTTTGGTTTGAGCTGCGTTATCAATCGGCCCACCCCAAGTTCGCCGGGGTCGATATCATCGGCATGACCAGAGTTTCGGCGTTGCTCTACCAGAGCGAGCCATTCACCGAACATCTGCTGGACTTTTTCCGCCCTCAGCAGGACCGGCGAAAGCTCACCTTCAATCGCTGTCCATTCGAATCGATCACTGAGCATGCCTTGCCGTCTCAACCCGGATTGCACGAATGTCAGAATCGGCACTTTCTGGCCATATGCCAATGCCGCCTCCATCTGGTTCCAGATTGTTGGATCTGATTCGTTATTGATCTCCCTCTGACCATCGGAGTCCGGCTTGTCGAACGCCTTGACGATTCTCACGCGCTCGAAAGCGATGACAACGGCGCCGTCGCATTTGGCGATCAGGTCCCTCGCCGCTTGAACAGGTTGCCGTATTGAAAATGCGCTCCGGCCAACAGTCATTGGTTCGCAACAATGAGACCTTAAGTGAGCCTCCACAGTAGAAAGGAAGTCTTCCTGCGCCGCGGTGTACGGCGTGCCACAACTTACGAACACTGCATAGGCCTTGCTGGGCATCGGCCGTCACTATCCTCAAATGGTCCGCATAGCACCGGGTAGCCGCAGCGCATGGAGGTCCGGCACGCTTTAAGCACTTCCCCGATAGAAGATTGTCAAGAGGGGACCGATCGTTCACACGTGAACACCGCCAGCGCCGTGGATGCAGCGGCTTCCCGCACGCTCGCCGGCATCTTTTGACAGGGCGCCCACAGGGCAGGCACGGTGGCGTATCCTGCGTCGGCGCCCGGGTGGATCCAGCTTGAGGCAGCCAACCCAGGGGTCAGCCAGTTTTGTGCTGCATGTGCGAAGGCAATCCCTTAAGGAGTGGCTGAGGGTTCTCGCAAGGGCCCTCGCCTATCGTTGAAGGGTAATGCCCATGCACATCTCCTTTCCCCGCAAGCTCCGCGAAGCGCTTGGACGATCGGCTTCCCGCGACGAAGGGCTGCTTGCCGGACCACCGGAAGAAGCGGTGCAGGCGGTCGGCTCGCCGGCGCCGGTTCTGTCGCTGTTCGGCGACAATCTTTCGGCGCTCTGCCCCGATCTGGTGCACGAAGCGCAATGGGGTCTGTCGCACCGCGCCTAGCGGCACGCCAGCCGTGGCGAGGTCTCCCTGCGCCGCCCGCTCATGTCCGGCTCGCCGCTGGCGATCCCCGCGGGCCACCGGGCGGCATACACGCCCAGCCGCGTGCAGACCCGGTCATCCGCGGCTAACGTGTCTCCGGCTCGCGCCCGTCCGCAAGCCGAACGCCGGGCGCGAAGCCGGAAAGCGGTTCAACGTTGCGCATCCGCGGTGCCGAGCCGGACTCGCGTCGGCGTCACGCATCTGCGGGGAGCCTCGCCCGCAGTTTCCCGCCATCAAGCAATTCGGCGACGCCTCGGTTTCAATCGCTGCATTGCTTGCTTGGTAAAAAACCACGAACCTCTGATCGCCGATCGGAGCCGAACCGGATGACCTGCTGAAACCCGGGCGCCAATGGTTTGTTCTTGCATGACATGATTGAGGAGTGACACTCATGCGTCTGCAGAACCCGCAGCCGCCGCCAATCCCCGGTCAGCCCCAGCCGGTGCCGGGTCCCCTGCAACCGGGATCGCTACCCGATTTTGTCCCGCCAGCGCCAAACCCAGCGCCGAGGCCGCCGCAGCCGACGGCTCTGGAATGGTGGAACGCCTGCATTCCGTCTTGATGCGGGCCGTCTCACCATCGCGCAACGAAAAAGCGATCATCGGACAGGACTGCTGGCTGCCCCCTCGCCGGCGCCTGGCCCTGCGGGCGCGGCTGCGTCCCTGGCCTGCCGCCCCAATTTCTCCAGCACCGCCAGTTCCAGTTCGACCGTTGCGAACGGCTTGCGCAGCACGGTCTCGTGCTGCAGCGAGCCGGTGTCCCAGGCGTGTCCCGTCAGAAACAGAACCGGAATGTCGGGCCGCTCCGCTCTCAGCCAGGAGGCCAGTGTCGGGCCATCGGCACCGGGCATGACGACGTCCGATACCACAAGATCGATCTTGCTTAAGGTCGCCGCCAGCGCCCGTGCCATCTCGGCGCTGCTCGCTTCGATCACCGTGTAGTTCAGGTCACGCAGGAACCGTGCGGTGACCGGTCGCACCTCATCGTCATCTTCCACCAGCAGGATCACGGCTCCGCCATGGCAGGAGGGATCGACCTGGCGCGGCGCAACGCCGTCGGCCGTGACCTCGGCCCCGGCGCGCGGCAAGAGGATTTCGACCGTCGTGCCCTCGCCGGGCAGGCTCTCGA
>Ga0182012_10006542_pt1 | contig 11876 bp, 11 predicted proteins | sample 612S2SmetaG_FD_120486 | JGI IMG/M metagenome (GOLD analysis project Ga0182012, IMG submission 120486) | Permafrost microbial communities from Stordalen Mire, Sweden - 612S2S metaG | ecosystem: Environmental > Terrestrial > Soil > Wetlands > Permafrost | place: Sweden: Stordalen | collected...
ATGTCGCCGGCAATCAGCATGGGCCTGTCCCCTCATGCGGCTTCGCGCGCGATCCGACATCGGCGCAGAGACTATGTTGGCGTACCAGGTTCCTCCGTCAACCGCTTGTCGACTTCCAGCCGCAACTCCTCGACCATCATGGCGCTGACCGGATCGATGGCTTCGATTGCGGTCAGCACGACCTGGCAGGCTTCACGCAGGGCGCTGAGGAACGGTGATCGTGGATGGTGGCTGGACAGCGCCTCGCGCAGCATCCCGGCCTGACGGTCATGCCCGCGCTGATCGAGCGTATCGGCGACTTTCTGGGCCGCCGCGATGGTGTCGTGAGGCATGTCGTTCATCGGATCGAACCTTTTGAGCGAGCGTGCTTCCACTCACAGGCCAACAACATTAGGCGCCGATTTGCTGCCGCACCAGTCGCGATACAGTGACTCGACCGCTGCACGCTGGACCCGAACCGTGCCGTAGGTCGCGACGGCCGCGGCGCCGGCCGCGGTGCCGAACGCCAGCGCTTCGAGGTCGGAAAGACCACGCTCCAGCCCCAGCACGAGGCCGGCGAGGAATGCATCGCCGGCGCCGACCGCGCCGCGTTGTTTCACCTCGATCGCCCGCATACGGACGATGGCGTCGCGCGTTCCCAGCATCGCGCCGTCCTCGCCCAGCGTGACCGCGACCTTGCGGGCGGTTCCCGCTCGGATCAATGCCGCGACCTGTTCCATCTGCGAAGCCTCGTCGGGCAAGACGTGGCCGACCAGATGTTCAAGCTCCCGCAGGCTCAGTTTCAATACTTCCAGGCCAAGCCCGTGGACTGCGTGCAACGCGGCGCCCGACGTATCGAGCACGAATTTCTGCCCGCGCCTGGTGGCGATTGCGGCAGCCTGGGCATAGAAATCGGGCGGCACACCCGGTGCGAGGCTGCCGCTGGCGACGATCCATGTCGCCTCGATCCGTTCGAGCACATCGAGACCGGCGCGCCATTCGTCCGGTTCGATCTGCGGACCCGCCGGCACGAAGCGGTATTCCAGATCGCTCAATCGGTCATGCACGTTCAGGCTGATGCGGTTGCGCCCATGGATCGGCAGCGGCCGCCAGCGAACCCCCTCCTCGTCGAGCAGTTCTTCCAGCAGACGTCCGGTCACGCCGCCGGTCATCACCAGCGCCAGGACCTCGGCACCCAGTATATGGACAACGCGGGCGACATTGATGCCGCCGCCGCCGGGATCAAGCTGCTCACCGAAGGTCCGGATCTTGTGCGTGGGGGTGACGCCTTCGGCGGTGCAGCTCAGATCGACGGCGGGATTGAGCGTCAGCGTGACGATCGGTGCGGCGAAGGTTGACTGTTCCGTTGTCATATCGATGCCGTGGGCCGCCGTTCCGCTCTGCCAACGTCAGCCGGCGTTCGGGGCGGGTTCGTCAGGGATGGACTGGCGCCTGTTCGCATGCGCCGATTGGGAGCGGCTCGCCAGAGACGTGCATTGATCTCGCGCAACCGGACGATGTGCTGGGAAACCTTGTGCAGCTTGATCGGCGTCAATGTGCGTCTGGATGCGAAGGTGCTCTGTCGGACGCGATCGCAGCGACGGGAGAAGCCGATGACCGGGGCCAGACCTTTTAACGCGCGTGCTGCGATCGGCATTCCTCTGCTGGCGGCACTCGCCTTGACCGTGGCCGCGCCCGCGTTGCGCGCGCAGGAGGCTGTGGATCCCGAGGCCGGTCAGCGCCTGGCCGAGACGTGGTGCAGCAACTGCCATGTCGTCAGCCCGGAGCAGCAGCGTGGTTCAGCCAACGGCGCGCCGACATTCCGGGCGATTTCGGAGGCAAAAGACACAACCGAACTGGGGCTGCATGCCTTTCTGCAGACGCAGCACGGCCGGATGCCCGATCTGCATCTCAGCCGGGAAGAGATCGCCGACCTGGCCGGCTACATCATCAGCCTGCGGCGGCAAGCGGAACCTTGATCGCAGGCTGGGCGGGGGTGGCCGATGGACGGCTGACAGACCGCAATGCGCTGCCGCCAGCGCTGTTGGGGTTCGTGCCGGATAGCGCGAACGTTACTGAGTTCCGGCTGCGATTCAGCGCAACCATTGGCGGTTGCCGGAGCAATGCCAGCCTCGCTCCAATCGCCGGGCGATCATGTCCAGACCGGATCAATCTTCCTCGCGATATTCAGGTTTGTAGGTCAGCCCTTCCAGCCAGGCGCGTATGTCGGCGGGACGATCCACGGTGGCACGGCCCTGGTTGAAGATGAATTCGGCAACCCGGGCGGCCGTGGTGATTTCGGTCTGCAGGATGTTCGCCTACGGCGGGAAATCCATGCCGCGGTCCCCATCGTCTTTGGTATGTATGACGCTCGGGCGGGTGATTCGTTGCACGGCGGTTGGCAATGCAGGCGAATATGGTCCGAATATCGGGGGCTATTCGGGGACCGCGACCGGGATCCAGGTGTGTTTGCTGTCGCGCTCCACCATGACCGCCGCGAAGGACCGCTTTGTCGCGGACTGCGCCGCGAACAGGCGGAGCGCCTGGTCCGGGTCGGTGACTTTGGTCTGCTGGATCTCGACCAGGATATCGCCCTTCTGAATGCCGCTGTCGGCCGCGGTACCGGCGGGATCGATCGCCGCCACGGTGACCGCCGGCGGACCGCTTTGCCGGGTGCCGAGGCTCAGTTGCAGACCGAGCGGCCGCGTTGGGCCGGGGCCGGTGGCGTCCGGCTTGTCTTCGGGCCAGGCCTGGATCGTGACATGCGCGGTCAGCGTCGTGCCGGCGCGGTAGATTTCCAGCGTCACGTCGCTGCCGATCGGCGCCTGCACCGCCTTGCGGGCGAGGTCGCGCGAGTCCATCACCTTCTGGCCGTCAAACGACAGGATCACATCGCCCGGCTCGATGTTTCCCGCCAGCGCCGAACCGGCGTCATCGCGGATGTCGGACACCAGCGCTCCCTGCATGTCGGGGATGTCGAAAGCTCGCTTCAGCATCCAGCTTACCTGCTGGGTGGTGATCGGCAGCATGCCGGCCCGGACGGCGCCGGTTTTTATCAGCCGGTCGAAGACGAAATGAAGATCGTTCGACGGCAGCGCGAATGTCAGGCCCACCCAGCCGCTGGCAGGTGCGAATATGATGCTGTTCATGCCGATGGCTTCGCCCGCCAGGTTCAGCAGCGGGCCGCCGGAGTTGCCGTGGTTGGTCGAGGCGTCGGTCTGGATGTAGTCGTCGAACGGGCTTTCCCTGATGTCGCGGTTGACCGCACTGACGATCCCGGCGGTGACGCTGCTGTCGAAGCCGAACGGACTGCCGATCGCGATCACCGTGTCGCCGACACGCATCTTGTCGCTGTCGCCGAACGGGATGAACGGCAGCGCATGACCCGCATCGATTCGCAGCAGCGCCATATCGACCATCCGGCTCGGCATGCCGATGATGGTCGCGCGATAGCGCAAGCCATCTGCCGTGACGGCGAAGACCGCGGTCGCGTCCTCGACGACATGCCGGTTGGTGGCGATGAAGCCGGAGGGATCGATGATGAATCCCGACCCGAACGCGGTGGAGATCTGCTGCAGCGCCGTTGGGACCGAGTTGCCGACTTTGTTATCCTCCGGCTTCACCGGCCGCACCACGACGATCCGCACGACGGCCGGCATGGCCCGGGCGACGATGGCAGCGATCGAGTCCCGTGGTGCGTCCGCCGGGGCGCCCACGGGTGCGGACGCGGTGAGCAGCAATGAGAGGACGATCGCAACACCGTAGCGGGCCACGGTCACGACACGCTCCTGTCAGCATGGTGCGCCGGCCGGAGCCGGCGTCACCGCTGCGCGGTATCAGTTCTGTTTGGTGACGCCCGCCGGGGCCTCGCCATGCGAGAGACTTTGCGTCTTCTGCTTGTAGGCCTTGCTGGCCGGGCCGACCGTCGTCGGGCTGCCGCCGTCCTGCGTCTTCTGCTTATAGGCCTTGCTGGCCGGACCAACCGTCGTCGGGCTGCCGCCGTCCTGCGTCTTCTGCTTATAGGCCTTGCTGGCCGGTCCGACCATTGTCGGGCTGCCGCCATCCTGCGTCTTCTGCTTCGAAGCGCCGCTGGCCGGGCCGGTCATCGCCGGACTACCGCCATCCTGTGTCTTCTGCTTTTCAGCCGGCGTTGTTTGGGCGAAAGCCGGGGCCGCCGCAAGCAAGCCCGCAGCCAGTGCGATCGCGGAAACGCTTAGGATCTTCATCAGAAACTCCCGAATAAGGACTATTGTGTGGGGACGGCTTCCACCATGACGGACTGAAAGCCGGTGAGTGCCCTGGGTCATTGACCTAAATCAAACGGAGCGGAGGCGCCAGAACAGTAACCCGAAAACCGGGCTAGCGGCCGCCGGTAAGCGGGCCTTGTCTGCCGGAGCAACAACAAAGCAACAGATGCATATGGTTCAGTGAGGCATCCCCCAGTCATTGCCCAGCAGCGTCCGGATACTGCTGACCAGCACATTATCGAGCAAGGGTTTTTCGAGCACGATCTGCACACCGGCGTTCGCGGCGCGCGACCGGACCCGTTTCGTCGCATGCCCGGTCAGCAGGATGACCGGAACCGGGGGCGCCCGGGCGCGCAGCCGGGCGATCAGGTCGAACCCGTCCAGATGCGGTTTACGGTCGTCCAGAATGATGCATGCCGCATCCGGCAGGCCCGCATCGGCCAGCAGACCGTCGGCGTCACGGTGCGTTCGCACGCTCAGCCCTTCGAGCCGGAGCGCGAACTGCAACGCCTCGCACACCGCCTGATCGTCAGCGGCGATCAAAATCAGCGGTGGCGTGCGATGCGGCATGCAGGCTCCTGCGACCCTGGCGAGCCGCCATCCGAGGTAAGTGACGGCCTGATTGCGCGACACCGGGCTCAGGCGCATTGATGCACCTCAATCGTCGCGTGCATGTGCCGCCACCGGACCTGCTGCGGTGCTCGCTTCGACCTGGGCCCGCCATGGCCTCACGGGCCGCTGGTCAGTTCATCCCTGCTCATCACGCGCAGCGTCAGCCGAAATGTCGTGCCGCCGGTCTGGTTGGTTTCGACTTGCAGATGTCCGCCATGCGACTCGGCAATAGTGCGTGAGATCGACAGTCCGACGCCCATGCCGTGCGGTTTGGTGGTGACGAAAGGCTGGAACAGTTGCGACGCGATCGCCGGGTCGATGCCCGGACCGGTGTCGGCGACACTGATCTGGACCATGTCCGCACCCGCCCGAACGGTTGCAATGGTCAGTTCGCGCCGGGTGGCCTCCTGCATCGCCTCGATCGCGTTGCGCACCAGGTTCAGCAGCACCTGATGGATCTGCACCTTGTCGACCAGCACGAAAACCGGCCTTGGATCGATGGCGAAGCGGACCTCGACCCCGGTTTCCTTGACCCCGACGAGAGCCAGTGCGCAGGCGTCCTCGATCAGCTTCGCCAGGCTTTCTGCCTGGCGGTCGCTCTCGCCGCGGGCGACGAACTGGCGCAGCCGGCGGATAATCTGCCCGGCGCGCAGCCCTTGGTCGGCCGCCCGCTCGATGGCGTCGCGGAACATCAGCGTCTGCACGTTGTCCGGCCCGACCAGCAGCCGGCGCGCGCCGTTCAGATAACTGACCACCGCGGTCAGCGGCTGGTTGAGTTCATGCGCCAGGGTCGAGGCCATCTCCCCCATCGCGGTGAACCGCGACATGTGGATCAGTTCGGCCTGGAGGTCGAGCAGCCGCTGCCGGGTCTGTTCGCGTTCGGTCAGATCGCGCGCGAAGCCGATGAAAGAAGGACTATCGGCACCGGCCATTTCGCCGATCGACAGTTCCATCGGGAACGCCGAACCATCCTTGCGCAGCCCGGCGACGACCCGTCCCCGCCCAATCACCCGCTTCTGCCGCGTCGCGAAGTAGGTTTGCAGGTGGAGGTCGTGCTGCTCCCGGTACGGCGAGGGCATCAGCAGGCTGACGTTCTGACCGACCGCCTCCTGGCAGGAATAGCCGAACAGACACTCTGCGGCGGCACTGAACGACTGGATCGTCGCTGTTCTGTCGATGACGATCATCGCATCCGGCACGGTGTCCAGGATCGAACGCAGATGCATCTCGCCTTGCATCAGGGCGGTCTGCGCCTGGTTGGCCGCGTCGACCGTGCGCTGGAAGGCGACCTCGATCTGCTCGCGTGCGGCGATTTCGATCTGCAGCCTGGCATTGGTGGCGGCGAGCTCGCGGGCGCGGTCGGCCAGCAGCGCAGCCGCCTCGCCCAGGGCGGTGTTGCGGCTTTCAAGTTCGGCGAGCCGCTCCCGTTCAGCTGTCACGTCAAGCTGGTTGGCAAAGAAATAGGCCAGCGTGCCGTCGGCCGTAAGGACCGGGGCGATTAGCAGACGGTTCCAGAACGGCTGCCCGTCCCTGCGGTAGTTGCGGATGTCGATCTCGATCGGTTCGGCGGCCGCTATGGCGGTTCGGATCGCGGCGACCGCGGCCGGGTCGGTGTCCGGCCCCTGCAGGAAGCGACAGTTACGGCCGATGATTTCGTGCCGGGCATAACCGGTCAGACTACAGAACGCATCGTTGGCGAAGACGATCGGATTGTCGGTCTGCCTGGGGTCGGTGAACAGCGTCGCCATGCGCGTCGCCTGCACCGCAGCGGCGAACGGCACCGCAGCGTGCTGGCGTGGCGCCAAACGACCGAAGCCGGAGGATTCTGTGGCGGGAGGCTGCTTACGCATAGTGTGATAGCGGGGCCTGGCACGACGACCGGTCGCACGACGCGGTGTCGTCGAGACAGATCAGCAAGCCCATAGGAACATTCCGGCGGATTTGCGGCCGTCAGCGTAATCATTGTCACTGGTTCGACAGGTCCCCCATCCTGCTCGGTCAGAACCGGACCGTTGCTTCATTTATCTTGCGCCGGCGGTGTTGCAGGAACTTCCCGCCACGGCCCGTTGCAGGCGGCGACGTACGGATAATAGCCCTTCGGATTGTCGCAGAAATACCAGAACTGGGCCGGCGGCAGACCCGTCGGCACCGGCGGAGCCTGCTGCACGACGATCGCCGGCGGGACATAGGTCGGGTAGGGATAGATCGGCGCCGGATAGAAATACCAGCCGCCGCCGGCGACCCACCACCAGGCGAACCGCCCGTCGTGCAAGCCGTTCACCCAGCGGCCGCCGCGCCAGGCCCGCTGTTCATACGGCGAAAAGTGACCATAGTCGCGGCCGTGGAAGTCGAAGCCGCGGAACGCGGGGCCGTGGAAGGTGGGGCCGCGATGCTGCGCCTGGGCCGGCGGCATCGCGAAAACCGAGGCGGCCATGAGCGCGGCCGCAGCGGTGGGCAGTTTGAACGCGCCGCGCATCGGCACCTCCTGGATTCGACATCGACGCTGACCACGTCCGGCCCGCGGCGCATTGACCTGGGTCAACGACCGGCGGCTCCGAACTAGGCGCCCAGCGCCCGCAACGCCGCGCGATTGTTCAGCCGGATCCGCCGCGCGCTGGGGCGGGCGATGAGCGCATCCCGCTCGAACTGGGACAGCGTCCGCGACACGGTCTCGATCGTCAGCCCCAGGTAGTCGGCAATGTCCTGCCGCGTCATCGCGAGGTCGATCGTTTCGCCGAACGGCATGCGGTTCGCCATTTCGAGCAGGAAGATCGCCACCTTCTGTGCTGCACTGGAACGGCCAAGCAGCATGGCGTGGTCCTGTGCCCGCTCCACGCACCGCAGGGCATAGGACAACAGTTGCCCGGCAAGGGCGGTGTCGGCGGCGGCCAGTGTCTCCAGCCCGTGCCGGCGGTAGGCGATCAGCGTGCAGTCCGACACCGCTTCCGCTGACAGCCGGCGTGCGGCTGCGACGTCGAGGCCGAACACGTCGCCGGCGACATGGAACGCCTCGATCTGCCGGCGCCCGTCATTGAGGAAGCGGCAGGTCCGCACCACGCCACTGACCACCTTGTAGAACAGCCGAGCCTCGTCGCCTTCGGTATAAATCCCGCTGTCGGCGAGGACGTGCAGGACCGGCCCGGTGAGCGCCAAGCCAGCGGCCAGCGGCCCACCGGGCGCCGGCGTGGCGGTCCACGGCGTGCCGGACACCGTCAGCGGCGGCGCAAATCCACTTCTGGCCGATGCTGCGGATTGCAGCGACATCGCAGGGCTCCCGTCTTGCTGGAAAAGCTGTGGGGCCTGTGTATCGGCTGTGCAAATACGTGGGTATTCGGTTCTGTACTACGGGATAATACGTGCTGACTGTGGTGAGTATTGTCTTTTGATAGATTTAACCGGTTGCAGCGATGGCGCGCTCAGCTCATCCAGTTGCCGCCGTATCGCAGGCCGGAACTCGGACCGGCACGCACCGGCGGGCAAGCTGTTTCGATCGAGTGCCGCGGCGCGAGCATGGCCATTGTCACGCTCGCCCTGGTAGACTTGGCTTTCTGGTCCTGGGGAGGAGTCTGAGGATGCTGATCACTGCCGTACGGCTGCGCCGTCTGACTGGCACAATCCCGACGCAAGCCGCCTTCTGGGAGGAGCGTCTGGTGCGTCCGATCGACGTGTATGACGAGTATCGCCACCGTACTGATTTCGAGGGCGGGACCCAGACCGCTGACGGTTTCCGCATCGGTGCCGTCTTCGTAGAGATCGAGACTGACGAGGGCGTGTCGGGTCGCGCCGGACCGGTGCCGGAGGGGGTCGCGTCTATCGTCGCCCATAGTTTGCGGCGGCTGCTGGTCGGGCAAGATCCCATCGCCGGGGAGAAACTGTGGGACCAGATGCACCGGATCATGGTGCATGGCCGGCAGGGCGACGCCATGCTGGCGATCAGCGCGGTTGATTGCGCGCTATGGGATCTGCGCGGCCGCTGGCTGGGACAGCCGGTGTTTCGATTGCTGGGCGGGCCGACTCGTCCGGCAATTCCGGCCTATGCGTCGATGCTGGGATTCGCGGTTCTGGACCCGGGCCGCGTGCGCGACCGCGCCCAGGAATACAAGGCGCTGGGCTACACGGCACAGAAATGGTTTTTTCGACATGGGCCGATGAGCGGCAGGGAAGGTATGCGAAAAAACGTGGAACTGGTGCGGACTTTACGCGATGCGGTTGGTGAAGACATCGATCTGATGCTGGATTGCTGGCAGTCGATGGATGTCAACTATGTCGTGGAGCTGGCAGAGCGTATCGCGGAATACCGCCCGCGTTGGCTGGAAGAATGCGTCATGCCGGACCGGATCGACAGCTACCGCCGCATCAAGGACAAGATCAGCATCCCGCTTTCGGGTGCAGAGCACGAATATACCCGCTGGGGCTTCAAGCGGTTCATCGACGCCGGCGCGCTGGATATACTGCAACCCGATATCTACTGGTGCGGCGGTCTGTCGGAAACCCTGAAGATCGCGGCTTACGCCACGGCGCACGACCTGATCACCATCCCGCACGGTCATTCCAGCTCCGCCACGATCCATTTCTCGGTCACCCAGTCGCCAATCCACACGCCGTATCAGGAATACCTGGTGAAATGGAACGCCATCCACCAGCATTTCCTGCGTACGCCGGTCACGCCGGTGGACGGCATGATCCACGTCCCAGACCAACCCGGGCTGGGCATGGACCTGGACCCTGCCAAGATCGAGACGGAGACGGAGATATTCGCGTAGCGGTCACGCATTCCCCGCCGTGTTGCTTGTGCGGGTCGTCAGAGCTTGGTCAGCACCCCGTCGCGGAACCGCCGCATATTGTCGATCGTTGCGTCCAGGCTCTGATTCGGACCATACCCGAACAGCCGGACATCCACTGCGCTGACGCCCAGTTCGCCCAGCGCCTTGATGTCGCCGACCCAGTCGGCGTCGCTGCCGGTGAACATCTCCGCCTCGGTATCGATCGAGCGTCGCGGCCGCGTCCCCGGTCCGGCCAGCACCCGCAGCGCGATCGTGATTTCCGATGGATCGCGTCCGGCTTTTTCGGCGAACCCGCGGAACCGCGCCAGCCCGGATTTGAAGCGGCTGACCGTGTTCATCGGGAACTGCGGATTGGTGCCGACCGGGTACCAGCCCTGCGCGTATTTGACGGTCCGCCGCAGCGCCGGCGCGCTTTCGCCGCCGACCCAGATCGGGATCGGATTTTGTGCCGGTTTCGGCGCGAACACCACATCGTCGAACCTGACGTATTTGCCGGAGAATTTTGGAAACTCCGCGGTCCACAACTCCTTGCATGCGTCCATCCACTCATCGGTGACCGCGCCGCGATCATCGAACGGCGCGGCGCCGATGGCTTCAAACTCTTCGCGGCACCAGCCGACGCCGATCCCCAGCGTCAGCCGTCCTTTCGAGAGGAAATCGATTGTCGAGAGCAGCTTCGCGGTCAGCACGGCGGGCCGGTGCGGCACCACCATCACCGACAGCACGAATCGCAGCTTTTTGGTCAGGGCAGCGATATAGGCGGTGGTGGCAAGCTGCTCCAGCCACGCTGCCTGCGTCCCGGCGGGAAATTCCCCTGTATCCGTATAGGGATATTTCGATTCGAGGTTGCGCGGCACCATGATATGGTCGCTGATCGTGACGTAGTCGAAACCCAGCGCCTCACCTTCGGTGATGATGCGGGTCAGGCTGTCGGGCTCGATCAGCGGCCCTGATGTGGGTGCATTGAAACCAATCTGCATGATGTTTTCCTCCTACCAGCTGTCGATCCAGGCGTGTTTCTTGTGCGTCCGCGGCGGTACCGGCGGGCATGCTCGCAGCGCTTCGGTGATCACCCGGCGTGTCTCCGCCGGGTCGATGACATCGTCGAGTTCGAACAGCGACGCGACGAACAGGGCCTTGCCTTTTTCATACATCTCGGCGACCATGCGGTCATAGGTTGCCTTGCGTTCGTCCGGGTCGGCGATGGCGGCCAGTTCGTTTCGGTAACCGAGTTTGACCGCGCCTTCCAGGCCCATGCCGCCGAATTCGCCGGTGGGCCAGGCGACCGCCAGCAGCGGCGCGTGGAAACCCGCGCCGGCCATGCCTTGCGCGCCCAGACCATATGCCTTGCGCAACACAACGGTGATGATGGGCACGGTGACATTCGCGCCGATGACGAACATCCGGCAGCAGTGGCGCACCAGGCCGGTCTTTTCATGTTCCGGCCCGACCATGTTGCCCGGTGTATCGCACAGCGAAACGACTGGGATGTCATAAGCGTCACATAGTTGCAAAAACCGAGCGGCTTTGTCGGAGGCGGGACTGTCGATGGCACCACCGAGATGCATGGGATTGTTGGCAATGATACCAATCGGGCGGCCTTCGATGCGGATGAATGCGGTGACCATGCCGTGCCCGAAGCCGCGGCGGATTTCCAGCACGGATCCGGTGTCGGCCATCGTGTTGATGACTTCGCGGACGTCGTAGACGCGCAGCCGGTTTTCCGGAACGATCTGTCGCAGCAGGCGCTGATCGGGGCAGGACCATTCCGCCACCGGTCCCTGGAAGTAGGACAGGTACAGACGAGCGACGGCGACGGCTTCGGCCTCGTCGGCAACGGCGATATCGACCACGCCGTTCGGCACTTGCACGCTCATTGGCCCGACTTCTTCCGGCTTGAACACGCCAAGGCCACCGCCTTCGATCATCGCCGGTCCGCCCATGCCGATGGTGGAGTTGGCGGTGGCGATGATGACGTCGCAGCAGCCCAGCATCACCGCGTTGCCGGCGAAGCACCGTCCGGAGGTGATGCCGACCAGCGGCACCAGCCCCGACAGCTTGCTGAACCGATTGAACGCTTCCGTAATGAGGTTGGCCGCGGCGATCGTATCGGTATCGCCGGGCCGGCCGCCGCCGCCTTCGGTGAAGAACACCACGGGCAGGTGCCACTTTTCGGCGAGTTCGAACATGCGGTCTTTTTTGGCGTGGTTCTTCTTTCCCTGTGTCCCAGCCAGCACGGTGTAGTCGTAGGATA
>Ga0182012_10006544_pt1 | contig 11875 bp, 10 predicted proteins | sample 612S2SmetaG_FD_120486 | JGI IMG/M metagenome (GOLD analysis project Ga0182012, IMG submission 120486) | Permafrost microbial communities from Stordalen Mire, Sweden - 612S2S metaG | ecosystem: Environmental > Terrestrial > Soil > Wetlands > Permafrost | place: Sweden: Stordalen | collected...
AAAGCGCGGTGGCTGGATTATTTGGGTGGTGGTACTCGTGGTGCTGGGGGCGGCGGGGGGCGGGTATGCTTACTCCCGGCACAACCACGTGGACGCCCCGGAATTTCAAACGATGCCCGTGGACCGCGGCGACGTCATCCAGGTCGTGACCGCCTCCGGCACGTTGAATCCCGTCAAAAATGTGTCCGTGGGCTGCCAGGTTTCGGGCCAGATCAAGAACATGTACGCGGATTTCAATTCGCAAGTGACCAAGGGCCAGTTGATCGCGGAAATCGAACCGGCCACTTATGTGGCCTCCGAGCAGCAAGCCGAGGCCGATCTGGATAATGCCAAGGCGAATTTGGAACTGGAGGATGTGGAGGCCCGTCGCGCGCTCAACTTGTTTACCAATCAGTTGATCTCCGGCTCGGACTACGACACTGCCGTCGCCACGCTGCACGAGGCCCGGGCCACCGTGCAAATCAAGCAGGCCACCCTGGCCACGGCATCGGCCAACCTGGGTTTCTGCAAAATCTATTCGCCCGTGGATGGTGTGGTCATTTCCCGCTCAGTGGATGTCGGCCAGACGGTGGCCTCCAGCTTCAGCACCCCGACCCTGTTCCAAATTGCGAATGACCTGACCAAGATGCAGATTGACACTTCCATTTCCGAGGCGGACATCGGCAACATTGTGGAGGGCCAGCATGTGGAATTCACCGTGGACGCCTATCCTTACCGCACCTTCCAGGGTCTGGTCACCCAGGTGCGCAACGCGCCCTTCACCAACAACAATGTCGTGACCTACGACACGGTCATTGGCGTGACCAACGCGGATTACAAGCTCAAGCCCGGCATGACCGCCTCCGTCTCCATTATTATTGCCGAGCGCGACAACGCCCTCCGGATTCAAAATGCCGCCCTGCGGTTTCATCCCATTGACGCCTGGCTGGCGCAGACGAACGCCACCCCGCCCGCCGGCGGACCCAATGGCGCCGGCCCCCGCCCGGGTGGACCCCGACATCGGAGTGGACCTTCCACCAACCGCACGGTCTATGTGCTGGACGACCAAAAGAAACTGGTGGCCGTGCCCATTAAAACCGGCATCAGCGACGGCATCTACACCGAAGTCACCGACGGCCTGAAAGAGGGGGATGTGGTCATCAACGGCAGTGCGAGCAGCGAGACGGCGGCCCCCTCGGGTGCCAGCCCCTTTGGCGGCGGTTTTGGCGGACGCATGCGGTAACCCCCAACCCGGACCACCCCGTGCCCCAACCCGTCATCCAGCTTTCGGAAATTCACAAGGTATACCATACCGGCGATGTGGATGTGCATGCCGTGCGCGGCGTGTCGCTTGATATCATGCCCGGCGAATTCGTGGCCATCATGGGCTCCAGCGGCTCGGGCAAGAGCACGCTGATGAACCTCATTGGCGCGCTGGACCGGCCCACCGGCGGCTTTTACCGGCTGGATGGCATTGACGTCTCCACGCTGGACCGCGACCGGCTGGCGGAAATTCGCAACGAAAAAATCGGCTTTGTGTTTCAAGGGTTCAACCTGCTTTCCCGCACGACCGCCGTGGAAAATGTGGAGATGCCCATGTTGTACAACCAGCGGCGGGTAAGCCGCCATGAGCAGGGCAAACGCGCCTTGGACTGCCTGGAACTCGTCGGCCTGGCCGCCCGGGCGGATCACAAGCCCAATCAGCTTTCCGGCGGCCAGCAGCAGCGCGTGGCCATCGCCCGCGCCCTCGTCAACCAGCCCTCGCTCCTCCTCGCCGACGAGCCCACCGGCAACCTGGACAGCCAGACTAGCATCGAAATCATGGGCGTGTTCCAGAAGCTCAACGAGCAGGGCATCACCATTGTCATGGTCACCCACGAGTTGGACGTGGCTCGTTATACGAAACGCACCGTCATCCTTCGCGACGGCAAAATCATCACGGACGCGCCCGTGCCGGACCGGCTGAATGCCGAGCAGGAACTGGGCCGGTTAAAACAGGCCCAGCAGGCGGTGAAATTAGCATGAACTTCTTCATTCCTCATTCTTCATTCTTCATTCACTTTTGATGAGAATTTTTGCTTCATTTCGCATCGCCGCTCGCGCCTTGCGCCGCAATAAAATGCGCTCGGTGCTCACCATGCTGGGCATCATCATCGGGGTCGGCTCCGTTATTGCCGCCGTGAGCATCACCACCGGGGCGACCAAGCAGGTGGAGGACAAGGTCACCAGCATGGGCCTGAACGTCATCACCATTTATTCCGGCAATTTTACCAGCGGCGCCATGCGCGGGGGCTGGGGCAGCGCTCCGACGCTCACGCTCGACGACGCCGCCGCCATTCAAAACGAGGTGACCGGCGTCATCGGCGTCAGCCCCGAGGTGCGCGATCGCGAGCAGATTCTTGCCAACGGATTGAATTGGAACACCCAGACCCTCGGCGAATCACCCGATTTCGCCCAAATTCGTAATTGGGAGATTTCCGCCGGCACCATGTTCAGCGACCAGGATGTGCGCACCCTCGCCAAGGTGGCCGTCGTGGGCAAAACCGTCACCGACCAGCTTTTCCCGGATGTCAATCCCCTCGGCCAGACCCTGCGTATTCGCGACATTCCCTTCAAAGTCGTCGGTCTGCTCGCCCCCAAGGGCTTCAATCTCTGGGGTCAGGACCAGGATGATGTGGTCATCGTGCCCTACACGAGCCACATGAAGCGCATCACCAGCCGCACCTTCGTCAGCTCCATCCTCGTCCAGGCCGCCAGCGCGGATGTCATCAACCAGGTGCAGGACCGCATTTCCGAAGTGCTCTTGGCCCGGCACCGCAGCCTTGAGCCGGATTTCACCGTGCGCAACCAGATCGAATTAATGCAGACCGCCACCGCCACCGCGCGCATCATGTCCGTGCTGCTCGGGGCCATCGCCAGTGTGTCGCTGATCGTCGGCGGCATCGGCATTATGAACATCATGCTGGTGAGCGTCACCGAGCGGACCCGGGAGATCGGCATTCGCATGGCGGTGGGCGCCCGCGCGCGGGACATTCTCGTGCAGTTTTTGATTGAAGCCGTCACCCTGAGCGCCGTGGGCGGCTTGATCGGCATCGCCTTGGGCATCATTGCCACCCAGGTCGTGGCCTACTTCACGCATTGGCCGACCGTCACCCCGCTGGTCTGGGTCGGGGCGGCCTGCATTTCCAGCGCCGTCATCGGGGTCATCTCCGGATTCTATCCCGCGTGGAAAGCTTCCCGGCTCGACCCCATCGAAGCGTTGCGGTATGAATAATTCCAATGAGGTTTCAAGCTGAGTCTAAGGCGCGCCGGATTTTGGAACGCTGGCAAGGCGCGAGCGAGGCGCATACCCGCAGCGGTCTGCAACGAGCAAGCAACGCTGCCAGCGTCCCAAAAGACCAGCGAATTAGGCTCAACTTGAAAGCGATTTGGAAAAAGGGATGAGCGCCGAAATTCTTCCCACGCACACGGCCGCCCTGTTTGCCCGCGCCGTCCACTGCGCCGCCGACCGTCTGCGCGCCGGCGAACTCGTCGCGCTCCCCACTGAAACCGTCTATGGCCTGGCGGCCAACGCCCTCGACCCGCGCGCAGTTGCCAAAATCTTCGCCGTCAAGGGCCGGCCCGCTGGCAATCCCCTCATCGTCCACGTTGCCAGCCAGACCCAGGCCGAGGCGTGTGTCACCGCCTGGCCGCCGCTGGCCGCCAATCTGTCCCGCGCCTTCTGGCCCGGACCGTTAACCCTGGTCCTGCCGCGCTCGCCCGTCATCCCTGATATCGTCACTGCCGGCGGCGACACCGTCGGATTGCGCTGGCCCAGCCACCCGTTCATCCAGGCCGTGATCCGGGAATGCGGCTTTCCCCTCGCCGCCCCCAGTGCGAATGTGTCCAACCGCATTTCCCCCACCAACGCCAGCCATGTCTTCGAGCAATTGGGGGATGTCCTGGGGTTGATTGTGGATGGCGGCCAGTCGCAGGTCGGCATTGAATCCACCGTCCTGGACATTGCCTCCGGTTCGCCGCGTGTCCTCCGCCCCGGGATGATCAACGAGGAATCCCTCCAGGCGGTGGCTGGCGTCCCGCTGGCCAAAGCAGGACCGGCTTCCAGTCTGGCCTCCCCGCTCCGCAGCCCCGGCCTGCTCAAAAAACATTATTCCCCCCGCGCCCGGCTGCTGCTGCTGACCTGGAAAGATGAGGCCGATCTGGCCCGGCAGGTCCTGAATCTTCGCTTGAACCGCGCCCGCTGCCACGTCCTCGCGCATACGAACGTCCCCTCTCCCGAGGGCTTTGGCCGCGTTTGTTTGATCCCCCACGATGCCGAGGCCTTTGCCCGCGCCCTCTACGCCGAACTGCACAGTTGCGATGCCCACGGCGCGGAAACCATAATCGTCGAATTGCCCCCCGAAACTCCCGAATGGTCCGGTATCACCGACCGCCTCCGCCGGGCGGCGGCGTAACCTTCCAGCTTCTAATCGCCATCCGGCAAATTTGAGCATTATCAACCGGCCCCTATTTCCGTGGCCATGCCCGAGCTTGCCTGATGTTGAATGAATGGTAGAGTGTTTGCATGAGTTACAAAACCCTTGAAGTGGAACTCGAAAATGGCGTGGTGCACCCGGCTGGATCAGAAACGCTGCCGGCCAAAGCCCATGCTTTGCTGACAATTCTGACTTCCGCTGGCGCCCCCGCAGCCGAGGCGACGCCGGGCTCGCTTGCGGACCTAGTCCAGGACTTCTACGGCATCGGTAATGGTGCGCACACGGATCTTTCCACCAATAAACAGCACATGGACGACTTCGGCAAATGAGACGGGTAATCCTCGATACCGGCCCGCTCGTGGCTTGGCTTTGTCCGCGTGATGAACATCATGCCTGGGTGCGGCAGGCTTTCCGAGAGGTTGCCCCCGGTTCCATTATTTGCGAAGCAGTTTTGACTGAAACCTGTCACCTCGCCTCCAAGGAAGCGTTGACTCGCGGGCGAGTTCTTGAATTTATCCGGCGCTTGCGTTTGCAGGTGGTTCCACTCGGGAGCGAGTTGGAAACCGTCGGTAACCTGCTCGACCGCTATGCTGACGCCCCGATGGATTTCGCCGATGCCTGTGTTGTACGACTGGCGGAACTGTTTCCGGGTACCACGGTGTGCACCACCGACAGCCATTTCCGATTCTTTCGTAAACACCAGCGCGAAAGCATTCCACTGCTCGCGCCATTCCCAACTTGATTTTTGAGTCCCAGTCCCAGCACTCCCGAATTTCTTTCTCTTCTATTTCACCGGAATCACCATTTGCGTAAACGAATGCGCCGGGAAACTGTATTGGATGGCATTGCCGGTAAATTGAATTTCCTTCGTGGCGATGGCCACGTCGGCCTTGTCGGGCGTGTTCATGGCTGTCACGGACGTGGCGTTGAGTTCATTGATGGTGGCGTTCCCCGGGTAGGCGCCACTTTGCAAAACCACGCTGGTGGCAATCGCCGCGGTTTCGTTCCGGTTGACCACATTCACCACGAGTGATTTGGTGCTGTCATTGTACACTGCGGTCACATCCAGATACGGGATGTCGTTGAAAATGGCGTTGCTGTATTTCTCCCCGTCCACCAGCACCTCCAGGGCCGTGCCGCGCGCGTTGTTGGAATATAAATAGAAAGCCTCATACAGCGCGTTCTTGTAGTCGCCCTCCGGAGCGGTTCCCACCAGGCTGGACAGCATCGTGATGTTCGCCATTTTCACGATGTCCGCGTGGCGGATAAATGAATTCAAGTGCTGGGCCACCATGAGCGACCCCGTCAGCGTGGCGCTGCCGGCTGACCACTCGTCAAACGAAATGTACACCTGCCGTTTGGTGCCGGATTCACGCATCGCCTTTTCGATCAATGCCTTGATGGTGTCTATCTTTTGATCCACGTCCAGGCCCAGCGACATCATGCCGGAGAAACTTTGGTCGCCATTCAACGCCTCTCGGACATACCGGTGAACCGACAGGTAGTCAATGCTGCCCGCCAGGTGCTGCAACACATAATCGTTCCAGGCGATCCAGTCATTGTTCGTCCGGTAATTGGACGCCCCGTCCGCCACCAATTTCACGTTCCCGTCCACCCAGCGCATGAGCTTGGCCGCTTCAAAGGCGAATTTGCTGTAGTCCTCGGCATTTTTCTGCCCGATCTGCCACGGTCCGTCAATTTCATTGCCCAGCGACCAATATTTCACGCCGTAGGGCTGTTCATTCCCGTACTTCCGTCGCAGATCCGAGTAAAAGGTTCCACTGGGGTAGTTGCAATATTCGATCCAATGCCGCGCCTGGTCCAGCGTGCCCGTGCCGGCGTTGATGCACACGAAATCATCCGCGCCAATGAGTTTGCAAAACTCGGCGTATTCATCCGTGCCCATTTGGTTGTTGTCAATCTGGTGCCACGCGAGATCCAGCCGGGCCGGCCGTTGATTCTTCGGGCCAATGCCGTCCTCCCAGTTGTAACCCGACACGTAATTCCCGCCCGGCCAGCGCAGCACCGGAATATGCAGGTCTTTGATCAACTTGATAAAATCTTTGCGAAATCCGTGTTCGTCCGCCAGCGGGGAGGCCGGATCATAAATCGTGCCGTACACCACCGTCCGGATTGGCTCCACAAACGCGCCGTAAATATTCGGATCCACCGCCCCGATTTTCCGGTCCAGATCAACCTTGATGACCGCCGGTTGCTGGGCCTGGAGGTCGTTCGTAAAAAAGCCCGTGAGCAGGAGGCAAGTCAGGAGGCAGTGGCGTTTATTCATAAGGCAATTGCGGTGGCGGATTGGCGGACCACCGAATGGGCTGCGGGCATTCTGCCCGGAGCCCGGCCATCGGTTCTGCGAGATTCGGGGTCACCCGGCGACTCTAGCAGACCTCGCCCTCGTGTCAACCGGCGAAGATCCTGCGTTGACAGTTTAACCAACCTCGTGAATATTCACTCGGCGCTATTTAACGCATGAGCCGATACCCATCTGCATGACCAACCTGACGAACCAGCGGGAACGCTTCCAGCAGGCCGGCGCTTTGTGCCTGTTGGGCATGATCCTTTGGGGCGTCGCCTTTTTTGCCCCGGATGCCGGGCATCGCTTCGGCGCCTTCTTCCTTCTGGCCGGGCAAACGTCCTGGCTCCAACCACTTCAGATTCCGGCCGCCTGGTGCAGCGTGAAAATCATTCTCGTCAGCCTTGGCGCCTTGTTCCTCCTTGATTCCGTCGGCGTGGTTTTCATCCGGCTGGGATTTAAGCGCCTGGTCCGGCTGGTTTACTTCCTGGAACTGGTGGATGCCCTGGTTTTCCTGGCGGGCGGCTTTTATTTAATAAAAGCACTGCTGTAAGCCGAAGCCCTCGGAGCGCGGCGTTCACGCCGCTTCAATGTAAAAATCCCTGCAAATGGAGGGTTGTATCCTTCACCAAGCGACTCGAATTCCGGCGTTTCGACTTGGTCAACAGACCGTCTCAGCGATTGTTAATTGACAAAAGCGGTCAAAACGCCAACGATTTCGCCGCTCAACAACCATTCTCAACCACACATTGCTTATGCCAAGAACCGTGACGCTTTTCACCGGCCAATGGGCCGATCTCCCCCTCGCTGAACTCGCCCCCAAAGTCAAGGCCATGGGCTACGACGGCGTGGAACTCGCCTGCTGGGGCGATCATTTTGAAGTGGACCGCGCCCTCGCCGAGCCGGACTATGTGGGCCGAATTTGGGCGCTGCTGACCCAGCACGGGCTCTCCTGCCATGCCATCTCCACCCACCTCGTCGGCCAGGCCGTCTGCGATTTGATTGATGAACGCCATCAGACCATTCTCCCCGCCGATGTCTGGGGCGACGGCCAGCCCGAGGGCGTCCGCCAGCGCGCCGCCGAAAAGGTGAAGGCCACCGCCCGTGCCGCCCGCAAATTTTTTAATGCCCGGCCCGGCCGCGTCCCGGGTGACCTTACGCCCGCCGTGGTCAACGGCTTCACCGGCTCCTCCATCTGGCACGCGCTCTATGCCTTCCCGCCCACCAGTCAGGCCTACCTGGAGCGCGGCTACGCGGATTTCGCCCGGCGCTGGCTCCCCATTCTGGACGTCTTCGCCGCCGAGAACGTCAATTTTGCCCTCGAGGTCCATCCCACCGAAATCGCCTTTGACCTCGCCTCCGCCCGCCGCGCGCTGGCGGCGGTCGGGAACCATCCCCGCTTCGGCTTCAACTACGATCCCTCGCACCTTGGCTATCAGGGCGTGGATTACGTGAAGTTCATCCGCGACTTTCCCGACCGTATTTTCCACGCCCACATGAAAGATGTGTGGTGGGGCCACGGTGATGGCTCTGTGGGCGTCTTTGGCGGCCACACCGATTTCACCGACCCCCGCCGCTACTGGGATTTCCGTTCCCTCGGCCACGGCGACATCAACTTCGAGGAAATCATCGTCGCCCTCAACGACATCGGCTATCGCGGTCCCCTCTCCGTGGAATGGGAGGATGGCCGCATGGACCGTGTGCATGGCGCCACCGAATCCTGCGCCTTCGTGCGCCAGCTCGATTTCACCCCCAACGCCGCCGCCTTCGACGCCGCCTTCGCGAAGCAGCATTGAACCCAGAATTCCGAAGCTGAATCGGGAGTACCCCCTCCCCGGGCAACGTTTTCCGCCTCCTTGCGGAATACTTCGCGTTTCTCAAGCCCTGGAAGGGCGGCAGATAATAGCCCAAGGCAACCGAGCATCGCGAGGGCCGCCCTGGGTACAAGTCCTCCAAAAAATCTCCCTTCCCTCCATCGGATGGAGGGGAGGGCGGGGGTGGGGAGGTTGGTGCTTGGAGCTTTCTTCAAGGTCCCACAAAATTCCCATTCTGAAATTGCTTCATCGCCGCCTGAATGCGCAGGTAATCCGGCATTTCCTGCGGCGATACCGACTGGCCCCATTCGGTCCATCCATAAAATATTTTTGGCGCCGCCCACTTCCAGTGCTCCACATGGCCGTCCGCAAAGGAGAGGTTGGCTCCCTGACTATGCCGGTCGGAAGGCAGGTCCCACCAGACGCCTTGGAAAAAATTAGGCGACCCGACTGGCGGATTCCCAAATTCCGCGTCCGCAATCGTGTCGGCACTCTCATCAATCAGCACAAACAAGTTGCTGGGGGGCGGCTGCACCACCTGGGTGTATTTTGTCCAGCTTGGGAAGTCAGGATAGTACAAATTACCCTGCGGGTAGCCATTGATGGACTGGCTCAGGTTATAACTGCGCCAGCGCAATTGCGCCAACGGCTGGCCATCCGGCGTTTGCAAGGTGGAGAAATCCGCCGGACAATGGTAAATCGGAAGCGACGTATTGTAGTGAAACAGCAACCCGTTAATAATATTGGAGGGGTCAATTTCGATGTCGGCATCCAAGTCCGGCAGCCAGGATTGCCCGGTGGAATTGTTGCCGTTGGTGGCTATGTCGTAAACGCTATTATTGGGCACGAAATAATCATTATTATCCAGCACGTAAAGATGCAGGCACAATTCCAGTTGTTTCAGATTGCTGAGACAGTTTACATTGCGGGCCTTGTCCTTGGCGCGGGCCAGCGCCGGCAGCAACAACGCCGCGAGGATGGCCAGAATGGCAATCACCACCAGCAATTCAATCAGGGTAAACGCCCCCCCTTCGCCTCTGTCTCCGAGGCGGCGCGCCGATGGGTATGAGTGGCGGATCCTCATGTCTTTTTGATATATTTACCATACGCATACCCGGACAAAATGCCAGCAAAATTCCCGCGCCCGGCCCGGGCAAAGTGTGGCGGCAGGCGTCCCGCCGCCCGGCCCAAAACCGCCCTCATCCCAGCGCCACAACTAAATCTGGCCAGCCATCCCCACGCTGTCCAACTCCATGGACTGCTCCGGCAGAGCACAGCGGCGACAGAGCTTTTCGTACGAACACCATTAACCCCTTGCCTTCCATTGGGAGTTTCATTCCCCTTCAGCCCCCGCTGGGGGGCGCCCAACTCCGGCCAGGTTTTGGTCTTTACGGCATCACCATCGGCTATTTGGCTGGCGTCAGTCTCAACAGCACCGCACCGTGAGCCGGAACCGGCATGGTCAGCGTGCCCGTGAATTTCCCCAGGTTCTTTCGCTGCCAGAGGTCGCGGGCGCTCCATTGTCCGGAGAGCGCGGCCGCATCCCAGTTGAGGACAACATTCGTGCTGTTCCCGCTGCGGTTAAACAACCCCACCGCGCGGGTGCCTTTGGTCAATTCGCGAACCCAAACCTCCGTGTGCGCGTTCCGCGCGCCCTGCTGGCTCACGCGGCTGGCGGGCCGGACCAGCGGATCCTGGTCCAAAGCGAGCACCTCGTTGTTGGCGATCAGGTCCAGGTCCCATTGGGTATTATCAGGGAGATTGCCGCCCAGCATCAGCGGCGAAGGAGCCAGACACCAAAAGGACATGAGCATGATCTGCTCGTCCGGCGTGAAGCGGCTCACCCGGTCATTGCCCCCGGCTTTTGAGCGGATGCAAATGTGGCCCAAGGGGAGCATGTCGGCGTCGGGATAGGAACCCGAGGCCACATAATCATGCCAGACCTGCATGAGCTCAAATTGCGGATTCAGGCTGCTCCACCGGTCCCAAAAGTCCGTGGACACCCGCCACATATTGACATTATCCATCACCAGCTTCGCATCGCTCACGCGGGGCGGTCCAGCGGAGATGGAATAAATGATAGGGCGACCGCACTTGTCAATGGCGTGGCGAATCATCTCAATCTCCCCCCAGCGGCAGTTGGGGCAAATGTCATCCACTTTGACAAAATCAACCCCCCAGGACGCGTAGAGCTTGAATAACGAGTCATACCACGCCTGCCCGGCTTCATTGCTGCGAACCCCATACATGTCCGGGCACCATTCACCCGGACGGCTGGGATCGCCCGCCTCCGCCGCCGTGAACGTGGAATCGGCGATGGGAGTTTTGTTCAGCACCGCCTGGCGCGGAATTCCGCGCATGTAGTGAATGCCAAATTTAAGCCCCATTTTGTGCAGTCGGTCGGCCAGCGGCTTGAAGCCTTTGCCCTCCGCGCCCGAGGGAAACCGGTTTTCCGCCGGCAACAAGCGTCCAAAAGCATCCGCTGGCAGCACGGCTCCCGTCCGCAACTGGTTGAGGAGATGATCGTTGCCCGGCGGTTCCGGGTCATACCAGCGAAAATCTATGACGATATAGTTCCAGCCGAGGGACCGGAGCTTTTCTTTGACGTACGTGGCGTTCGCCAGCACTTCGGCCTCGGTTACGGTGTCCCCGAAAGCATCGTAGCTGTTCCAGCCCATGGGCGGCGTGGGCGCAATCGCGTGGAAGTCGGGCAGGGTCCGAACCGCCGGTGCGGGTTGCCTTTCCGCCTCCTCCGCCGCCAACCCGGCCGACGGCACAATGGCAATAAACGTCACCAGCAGTGTCCGGAAAAGAATGATAAATCGTTTCATGGCAAATTGATCTCTAAGCGCGGTGCCTGCCAGTGTAGAGTGACGACCCGTCGCTGTCCATACCTGGCAATTAAATTAAACCACTGGGATCATCGTCAAAATAACTCACCCCGCCGCCACGGAAAAGCACAATACCTCCAGCCGCCGTTAAGTTTGCCATTCCGCTTCAGCAACTGGGGACCGCGCCCGCCCCGGGCGCTGCGGCGGACGCCCTCGTCCGCTGCTGCGAGCCGCGCAGCGCGAGCATTGGAAGTTCACTCATCACTCGTCACTCTCTCCCATTCCCCCTTGCCAAACGCCAGCACCATGCTAGCATTATGACATGGGCAAAACCCTGACCATCCGCAACATCCCCGAGGATGTTTATGACCGCTTCGCCGCAGTGGCCCGGTCCCAGCACCGGAACGCCGAGGCGCACGGCCGTTTTTTGATCGAACAAGCCACCCTCCGCGAGCCTTTGGATACCTGCGG
>Ga0182012_10006546_pt1 | contig 11873 bp, 12 predicted proteins | sample 612S2SmetaG_FD_120486 | JGI IMG/M metagenome (GOLD analysis project Ga0182012, IMG submission 120486) | Permafrost microbial communities from Stordalen Mire, Sweden - 612S2S metaG | ecosystem: Environmental > Terrestrial > Soil > Wetlands > Permafrost | place: Sweden: Stordalen | collected...
ACGCCTCCTGCTGATCCGGACCGGCGCACCCGTCCTGCGTGTGGGTGATGATCGGGACGCCGGTCGCTTTCTGCGCGATGCAGGCGGCGGCGAGGAATTTGTGCTCGAGCGCGGTGATGGCCGGCGCGCCGGTCGCCACCTTGATGGCGCCGGCTTTGACCGCGGTCGTGCCGATCCCCTGGGTGATCTCGCGAATATACAATTCGGCGATTTCTTCGACCGTGCGGGCGCGCCAGTACACCGGCAGGCCCATCTCCTCGAAGTAGAAGCCGGTGGTGCAGACGACGTTCATTTCGGATTTTTCCGAAATTTCCCGCATCAGCGCGGCATCGCGGCCGAGTTCGATCGGGCAGGGATCGACGAAGGTGCGCACGCCGTGTTCGGTGCGCAACTGGCGCAGCCGGCGCACCGCCTCGGCAACGAATGCGGCGCGGTCGAATACGGCGGTCGGATCGAACTCGGCGCCTGGGAACGCGATGAACAGGTGTTCATGCATCAGGGTGCGGCCGAGATCCTCCAGCCCGATCGGGCCAGTGACTGTCTGAATTTGCATCAATCGTTTCCCCTATGCGGTGCCGGTGATATCCTGCCACAGGCGACGTGTTTCTCCGCGCGGATCGTTCTCTATCCGGCAGGCGGTGTCCAGCATCAGCGTGGCGCGCCGATCCGCGTCGTATACCGGCCAGGGTGGAATAGAGGCGTGATCCGGCCGGCCATGCCGAGCGAACGCGGCCCAGACGGAGGAGATCGTATCGGCGAGCGTCTGGGCGTCACGGCTGCCGCCTGTCGCGTTGGTCAGGTCCAGCGTGTTGAAGCAGAACGGCACGTCCATCGCGTGCGGCGCCTTCAGCTTGCCGCCCAGCACCGGCGTTTCCCACTCGAACGAATACATCCAGACCGGACCACGCTTTACCGCCGCCCGCCGTTGCGCCAGCACCAGCGAGCGGTTGCGGAAATTGCAATCCGTTGTGACCGCGATCAGCCGTTCGGCCGGGTTCGTTCCGGGATACAACTGTCCATACAGATCGAGCACCCGCCCGGTATGCGGACCGGCGATCGCCTCGACCCGTTGCCGCAGTTCCGCCTCGGTCAGCGAGCGGTCCCAGACCTTGTCGACAACCGCCAGAAAACTTGTCGTTTCGGTCTTCATGTCGCCGATGATCAGCGGGATGTCGGCGGAGACTTGCGAGGCCACCGGGTCGAATGGCTGTGCCGGCAGCACGTCGCCGTCCACCACCGGGCCGAACGGGTAGCGATCGAACAGCGGCAACGGCGCCGGGCCGAGCGCTTTGGTTGCGGGGTCGACCGCGGCCAGCAGATCGGCGACCGGAACGGACTGGATCGCTGCCACGGTCGCCGCGCCGGAGCCGAGATGGCGCAGCACGCATTCGGTCAGTGCCAGGGCGCGTTCCCTGCTGCGCAGGCGGACGGCCGCACCGCTTTGGATGATGGCGCGATGGAACAGGCCCTTGGCGCGGGGCATGGCGAGCAGGGTGCTGACTTTGGCGCCGCCGCCCGACTCACCGAACACCGTGACGTTGCCGGGATCGCCGCCGAACGCGGCGATGTTGTCGCGAATCCATTGCAGAGCAGCCACCATATCCAGGGTGCCGGCGTTGCCGGACAAGGCGAATGGCTCGCCGCCGAAGGCCGAGAGATCGAGATGGCCGAAAATGTTCAGGCGCTGATTGACCGTCGCCACGACGACGTCGTTTTGTGCGGCCAGTCGTGTGCCATGGGTCCGCGGCGAGTTGGCATTGCCATAGGCGAAAGCGCCGCCGTGGAACCATACCATGACCGGGCGTTTCGCCGTGTCGCAGCCGGGGGTCCAGACATTGACCGTCAGGCAATCCTCGGTTTCGGGTGAGGGGTCCGCTGTGCCGGAGAAATTCTCCAGTTCCGGGCGGGTTGCGGGGCGCAGACCGGCCTGCGGCGCCTTTCCCGCGAACGCCGAACAGTCACGCACGCCGGTCCACGCCACCGGTGGCTGCGGCGGGCGGAACCGGTTGGCGCCGGCCGTGGAGGCGGCGTAGGGAATTGTTCTGAAGGCCAGCACGCCATCGGTCCGCGTCCCGGCAACTTTTCCAGATGTTGTCTCGACCACCGTGTTCATATGTCATCCTCCCGTTGGCGAGCAGCATGCCGGAGGTTTGGCCGGAAAGGAAAGGCCGCCGCCCTGGCGCAGGATGAAAACGTGGCCGGGACTCGGTGATGTGGCCTACACGCGAAGCATGGAAAGAGCGAAACGCATGATCAAACACCCCGCGACGTATCAGGACTTCCAGGACCCGCAGGCCCACCCGCGCTATACCGGGATTGCGACTTTCTTTCGTGCGCCGGCTTCGCAGGAGACGCAGGATGTGGATATCGGCATCATCGGCGTGCCGTTCGACGGCGGCGTCACCAACCGATCGGGCACGCGCCATGGTCCACGCGCCGTGCGCGAGCAATCCACGTTGCTGCGCCGTATCAATTCGGTCACCAGGGTCACACCATTCGCCACCGCGCGCGTTCGCGACCTGGGTGATTGCTGGATCGAGCAGCCGTTTGAACTTCTGGGCGCCTTGAAGGAGATCGAGGCGTTCTATCGCACTGTTACCTCCGCGGGCATCGTGCCGCTGTCGGTCGGCGGCGATCACGCCATCAGCCTGCCGATCCTGCGCGCGGTGGCGGCGAACGGACCGGTGGGAATGATCCATATCGACGCCCATTGCGACACCGGCGACGACTACATGGGCTCACGCTTCCACCACGGCGCGCCATTTCGCCGAGCGGTCGAGGAGGGTTTGCTGGACCCGCACCGCGTCGTGCAGATCGGGATTCGGGGCACGACCAACGATCCGGACATGTGGGGGTTCAGCCAGCGCAGCGGCATGCGGGTGCTGGCGATGGAAGAATTCGACGACAAAGGCTGGCGCTATGCGGCTGAGGAAGCCCGCCGCGTCGCGGGCGCTGGTGCGACCTATTTGAGCTTTGACATTGACAGCCTCGATCCGAGCCAGGCGCCCGGTACGGGAACGCCGGAGGCGGGTGGGATCACGGCGTTGCAGGCGTTGCGCCTGCTGCGGGACTTGCGCGGCATCGACTTCGTGGGTGCCGATCTGGTTGAGATCTCGCCGCCGTTCGATGTCGGTTCGCTGACCGCGTTCAACGGTGCGTCAGTGTTGTTCGAAATCCTCTGCCTGCTGACCGAAGCATGGGAACTGCGCCGGTCCTCGCGATAACGCGGCAAAGACCGGCGCAGGTGGTTAGCAGGGACCCGGCATCCCGTTCGAGCATGTCACGGTCGAGCCCGGCGGTACCACGACGGTGGTGTTCCGGGGCGGCGGGTTGTCGTGAAAGCTCAGGCAGCCGCCAAGGCTGAGTGGTATCAGGGCGACCAGCAGCAACTTCTTCATGCGAGGGGTTCCTTTCAGGATTGCACCGCTTGCAGGTGGTTGCTGGGGGACTTCCGGGAAATCAGACCTCGTCTCAAATGGCTGTGCGCGTTACTGAAGGTGAGGCGCCGGTTTCGGTGCGTCGGTCGGCTCCAGGAAGTCAGGCGCCGGCAATTCGTGCAGCGGATCGCCGGAATCGCCGCTTGTTGCCCCGGGTTGCGTCGCAGCGGGCAGCGGCGTTTGGCACGCCATAGGCCCGGCGGCGGCGGGCGGCATCGCGAAACTGTGTCCGGCCGACTCGTCCGGCCGTGTTGGCAGATCGAGCGGCATCGGCACGACCTGTTCGCTGCCGGTATCCGGCGGGCAGTCGGGTAGCGGTGCGACGGCGCCGGCAAGCAGCAACGGCAGCAGGCAGAGCGCGAATGGCTGGCCCCAGCCCGTCACGATCTCTCGGTCCGCTCGACCGGTGGCGGCGCCAGGCTGGCCAGCAGGGCCGGGATGAACACGAGGCTCGCCAGCAACGTGCATCCCAGCGAGATCAACAGCAGCTTTCCCATGCTCGATGTGCCCGGATGCGCCGACAGTGCCAGTGATCCGAAGGCCGTGCCGGTGGTCAGCGCGGAAAACAGGATGGCGCGGGCGGTGGCGCTGCCCAGCGGTCGTTGCTGTCCAGCCCGCCAGTTCATGACGAAGTAGATGTTGAAGGACACGCCGACGCCCAGCAGCAATGGCAACGCGATGATGTTGGCGAAATTCAACGGCAACGGCAGCACCACGGCGACCAGCAGGGTCAGCAGCGCCGACAGCAGCAGCGGCGCCAGCACCAGCGCCGCATCCAGCACGCGCCGCAACAGGCCGAACAGGATCACCGCAATGGCAATCACCGCATAGGTCGCCGCGTCGCGGAAGGCGCCGACAATCGTGCCGGCTGTGGCGATGATGGTCACCGCCGACCCGCCCGCGTTGGGCGCAATAGCCGAGACTTGCTGCACAAACAGCTTCAGACCTTCCGGTGTCTGCGCCACCGGCTTCGGATTGACCTGCACCCGCACCTGGCCATCCGGCAGCACCCAGTCGCGGGCAAAATCCGGCGGGATCGAACTCAGCGTCACCGGTTCGGCGGTCAGCGCCAGCCGCAGATGGGCAAGCTGCGTCGGCAGGAAGCGGGTCAGCGCTTCATTGGTCGCCATCAGCACGGCGTCGGGCGCTGTCTGCATCTGTTTCAGGTCATCGGCGATCAGGGCCAGCGGGTGGCCCTGCGGCAGTTTCGCCAGCGCCGGTTCGATCTGCGCCAGGGCCGCCTTCGCCGCCAGCCGGATCTGGTCTGCCGTCACCGGGGCGGCGTCGCCATGCGGCGCCAGTGTCGGGGCCAGGATGGTGTCGGCATCGGCGATCACCGCCAGCTTCTGCTGCTGATCGGATGGCACGAAACTGTTGATGCTGATCACCCCGGAGACGGTCGGCAGTTCCTCCAGCTTGTCCGCCAGCGTCGCCGCGTCCTGCGCATTCGGCGTCAGCACGTCGATCGTGTAGGGATTGGTCAGCGGATTGTTGATCAGGTCGCGCAGCGTGCGCATCGCTTCGGTATTTGGATTCTTGGTGTCCAACGGGTCCGAGTCGAACCGCAGCCACGGCGAAACCGACACGGCGGCGACCGCGAGCACGCCAAACCCGATCAAAATTACCCAGCGCCGCCGCACGATCACCGGGTCGATGCGCGCGGCGAACGCGAAGCCGACCTCGGCCGCCTCGCCACCCGGACGGAACAGCGTGATCGCCGCGGGCAGAAAGCCCAGCGTGCAGATGAACGCCATGATCATCCCGGCGCCGGCGATCAGCCCAAGCTCCGCGACGCCGGAGAACGCGGTCGGCACGAAGGCCAGGAAGCCGGCCGCGGTGGCGAGGGCTGCGATCAGAATCTGCACGCCGACCCGCTCTGCGGTCGCCGTCATCGCGCTGGATGAATCGCCGGTTTCGAAGCGGAACTCCCGGTAGCGAACCGAAAACTGGATGGCGAAATCAACGGCGATCCCGACGAACAGCACGCCGAAGCCGACCGACACGAGATTGAGCGTCCCCACCGCGACGGTGGCGAACAGCACGGTCAGCAGCAGACCCAGGACGAGCGTCATCAGGATCGGAATGATCAGCCGCCAGGAATGCACGGCGAGGAACAGCCACAGCGTGATCAACACGAGGCTACCGATCAGGCCTTCGACGGCGCCTTGCGCCACGCTGGCGAATTCCTCGTCGGCCAGCGCCACCTGGCCGGTGATGCGGACATGCGCATCCCCCGATTTAACGAACGGCAGGTCGGCGATGATCGCGCGCATCGCGGCCGTCGCGGCGCCGCCGGGTTCCAGCGCACCGAAATTCTGATGCGGTTGCGCGAGCACGAACCGGTACGGCCCGGCCAGCGCACTCAGCCCGCCGCCTAGCAGCGTTTCCCACGACAGCGGCTTTGGATGCCCGGCCAGCGCGTCCGCCATCGCCTGATGGAAGCCAATGATCGGGGCAAGGTAGGGCGACAGGTCCGCGTCGCCCTGGGTCACGCCCATCCCCAGCAGCGACAGTGCCGCGAACAGGCCGCGCGCCGAGGGGTCGGCCACCAACTGTCCGAGGAAGGGCTGCGCGTCGATCGTCTGGTCCATCAGCCCCGAAAGTTGCTTCGGCTGCAGGAACAGCAGGCCCTCCTTTTCCAGGAACGGGCTGGTGTCGGGCCGCCGGACGGTGCGGAAATGCGCCGGGTCGGCGGCAAGCTGCGCCGCCAGTGCGGCGGCGGTGGCGTCGGCTTCCTCGGGGATGCGGGCGTCCACCACGGCGACGATGAGGTCGCGGAACTGCGGGAAATCCCGGTTCATTTCGGCCGCGCGTTGGCGCCAGGGCAGGCTGTCCTTGAACAGCAGGTCGGTATCGGTGCTCACCCCCAGATGAACCGAGGCGACCCAGCCCGCAAAACCGCCCAGCAGGATTCCGGCAATCACGACCGGTAATGCATGGCGGCGGCTGAAATCGACCAGTTGGACGAGCAGGCGGATCAGCATGCGATAAAACGGCCTAATGACATGAAGCCCGCCCTGATAGTCGCTCCGTCCGGGTGGGTCTATCGCTGAGGCGATCAAACTTGAACCCGGGTTGCGGGGTCAATCGGTGTCGCTATCGGCGGCAGCGGAGTCCGGTCTGGGCGGCGGTGGTCAAACTTGGGCTTGAGCTTGCGGCCATCGCCCGTTAGAAGCCGCCGCTTGCGCCGCCGGTCGGGATCGGTGGGGCCAGCAAGGACGCAGATCATGAAGCCGGGCATTCACCCCGAATACCACGAGATCAACATCGTCATGACCGACGGGACGCAGTTCAAGACGCGGTCCTGCATGGGCAAGGAAGGCGACACGCTGCGCCTCGACATCGATCCGAAGTCGCATCCCGCCTGGACGGGCGTGCAGCGTATGATGGACACCGGCGGCCAGGTGGCCAAGTTCAACAAGAAATTCGCCGGTCTCGGCATCAAGAAATAAGCCGAACCGCGGCCGGTCCGCCGTGCGCCGCTGTTGCAGAAACCTCTTGAACGACTGATGGACGGTTCCTACTTCAGGCTTGTCGGGAATGCCCAGTTTGGGGTTCCCGGGACGACTGGAACGGGGTCGGCTCGTATGGGCGACCCAACCGTTATCAACCTTGCTGTGCAGGAGGTTTCTTTATGACGACTGTTGATTTTGCTCCGCTGTTCCGTACTGCCATCGGTTTCGACCGTTTGGCACGTTTGGTGGACACTGCTGCGTCCGGACAGGAACCGCAGGGCTACCCGCCGTATAATATCGAGAAGACCGGCGATGATTCCTACCGCCTGACGATGGCGGTGGCGGGGTTCCGCCCGGAGGACATCGATATTACCGTGAAGGACAATACGCTTTTTGTGTCCGGCCGGGTGGCGGCTGACACGCAGAAGGCCGAAATCCTGTACCGCGGGATCGCCGGCCGAGCGTTCGAGCGTCGTTTCGTGCTCGCCGATCATATCGTTGTGGAAGGCGCTGATGTTCAGCATGGTCTGCTGCATGTCGGCCTGAAGCGCGTGGTCCCGGAGTCCCTGAAGCCGCGCAAGATTGTCGTCGGCAGCGCGGCGCCGGCACCGCAGCCGATCGCCAACGATTCCCAGGACAACGCCAAGGCCGCCTGACGCCTGCTTATCGTCGGGTCATGAAGCGTGGGGCCGGTCATCCGGCCCCCGTTTTATTGGGGCCGTTTGAAGAACGCATCCGCGGCACTGCGGTGACTGCTCTTGCGCTCAATATCCGCTTCTACACGCGCAATCTCAGTGCGCAGCTCATCAATGTAGCTGCGTAGTTCTTCGATCCCCAGACTGTCCAGCAGCAGCGGCTCCAGCCGGCGCCGTTTTGTCAAAGGTTCGTCCTCGTCACGAGCCATCCGATCCTCCTGTTCGGCACGTCGTAGACCATAGCGGTCCAGCCATGCGCATGGCATCGAACATAATACCGCCAAAGCCGCTTGACCCACCACTGAGGGCTTGTCATATGCGGCGTTCGGCCGCGGCTACGAACCGTCGTTTGCGCTGGAAGGCCGGCAAGCGACTTCGTCAGAATGAAAAACATCCGCCGGCGACCCTGAGAGTGTGAAAGCCATGACCCTGCCGCTGATGCCAAAGGCCACCGCCGTGTGGCTGATCGAGAAAACCGCCCTGACGTTTACCCAAATCGCGGATTTCTGCGGCATGCATCCGCTTGAAGTTCAAGCGATCGCGGATGGCGAGGTGGCGCAAGGGATCGTCGGCTACGACCCGGTCGCGAACATGCAGACGACGCTGGAAAACATCCGCCAGTGTGAGGCCGACCCGAATGCCAGGCTGAAACTGATTGTCAACACGCTGCCGATGCCGAAGCGCCTGCGCGGTTCCCGCTACACACCAGTGGCAAAACGCAATGACCGTCCGGATGCGATCGCGTTCCTGTTGCGCAATTTCCCACAACTCTCGGAAGCGCAGGTCGGCAAGCTGCTCGGTACCACCAAGGATACGATCCAGAAAGTGCGCGAGCGTACGCACTGGAACAGTGCGAACATCAAACCGCGTGATCCGGTGATTCTGGGGTTGTGCAGTCAGACGGATCTGAATGCCGCTGTGTCCCAGGCCAATGAGCGGCTGGAGCGGGAGGGCCGGACGGTTCCGGTTCCGCCACCGCCGGAGGCGGACGAGGCCGCCTGACCGGCGTGACGGGGTGGAATGAACGGTGCTCGCTCAGCTAGAAAGGGTTCGTAGCCTTTCCATTTCTTCCTTCAGGTGCAGCTTTTCGATCTTAAGTCGCATGAGAGCCTCTGAATCGGGCTGCGGACGATGGTCCTCATCGAAAATACGTGTTTCGAGGGACGCATGCCGTTCCTTTAGAGCGTCGAGACGGGTATTCAGACTCATGGACTGGGTACCTCCGAGTTTAAGCGGTTGGCTGCCGGCGACCACCACAGTGGTCGCGGCGACGCACCGTAACGCGTTTGCCACCGATCTGACCAGATGCAACTTATTGCTCGTTTTAACCGATTTCCACTATCCTGGGTTGCAATCATGCTGAGCGATCGGGATTCACTGCTACGCAAGCTGCACGGGCTCCGCAGCGAGCATCGGGACCTTGACACTGTGATCGCGCGCCTGGCCGATCAGGGCGCGTCGGACCAGTTGCATCTGCAGCGGCTGAAAAAGCGCAAGCTGATGCTGCGCGATGAGATCGCCTGGCTGGAAAGCCGCCTGATCCCGGACAGCATCGCCTGAAATGCCGGCGGAACAGACGCCCCGGGTGGGGATCATCATGGGCAGCCAGTCCGACTGGCCGACGCTGGTTCATGCCGCCGAAACACTGACCCGGCTTGCCGTACCGCACGAGACGGGAATCGTGTCGGCCCACCGGACGCCGGACCGGCTTCGCACCTACGCCGTGACGGCCCGGGAGCGCGGCCTGAAAGTAATCATCGCCGGGGCAGGGGGCGCGGCCCATCTTCCCGGCATGTGCGCCGCCTGGACATCATTGCCGGTGCTTGGTGTCCCGGTTGAGTCGCATGCGCTGAAGGGGATGGACAGCCTGCTGTCGATCGTCCAGATGCCGGCCGGAATCCCCGTCGGGACATTGGCGATCGGCCGGGCGGGGGCGGTCAACGCGGCGCTTCTGGCCGCGGCGATCCTGGCGACCAGTGACAGCGCGCTGGCCGATCGCCTCGATGCGTTGCGGGCGGAGCAGACCGCTGGCGTGGCCGATGCACCGCAACCGGTCGCTGCCGATCCGTCATGACAGTGTTTCCGCTCGCCCCCAACGCCACGATCGGCCTTGTGGGCGGGGGACAACTCGGGCGGATGTCGGCCTTGGCGGCGGCCCGCCTCGGCTATCGCTGCCACATACTCACGCGCGAAACCGACAGCCCGGCGGCGCAGGTCTCCCACGCCGTCACGATCAGCGACTATTCCGATCCGGTCTCGCTGCGCGCCTTCGCCGGCGCGGTGGACGTGATCAGCTTCGAGTTTGAAAACGTCAGCGCCGAGGGGCTGGACTTGCTCGCCTCCATTCGCCCGGTCCGCCCGGCGCCGTCCGTGCTGCGAATCAGCCAGGACCGGGTTGACGAGAAGACATTTCTCAATCGCGCCGGCGTGGCCACGGCGCCCTGGGCACCTGTCGGTTCGCGCCACGACCTGCACGCGGCGGTGCAACGGATCGGGCTTCCAGCGGTGCTCAAAACCACCCGCCTCGGCTACGACGGCAAGGGCCAGGCGATGTTGCGGGCTCCGGAGGACCTGGATGCGGCCTGGGAGCGGCTGACCCCGAAGCCGCTGATTCTGGAGGGATTCGTCGATTTCGCGCAGGAAATCAGTGTGGTCGTCGCCCGCGGCGCGGACGGTTCGCTGTCGTGCTTCGACACGGTGGAAAATCGGCACCGCAACCACATCCTCGACCTGACGCTGGCGCCGGCGCGGATTTCCGCCGCGGTCGATCTCGCGGCGCAGTCGATCGGGCGGCGTGTGGCGGAGGCGCTGGACCTGACCGGGCTGTTGGCTGTGGAGATGTTTCTCGACAGTGCCGGCAGCGTCCTGGTGAACGAGATCGCGCCGCGCCCGCACAATTCCGGCCACTGGACGATTGATGCGTGCCCGGCCAGCCAGTTCGAGTTGCATATCCGCGCCATTGCCGGGCTGCCGTTGCCGCCGGCGGTGCGGCATTCCGACGCTGTCATGAAGAACCTGATCGGGCCCGAAGGGATTGCGCTGTGGCCCGCGGCGCTGGCCGAACCGGGTCTGATTCCGCACTTGTATGGCAAGGCGCAGGCGCTTGACGGGCGCAAGATGGGCCACGTGACGCGACTGTTCCCGCGTGGCGCGCTGCCGGGGGATTTCGGCGTCAAGGCCGCACTGGGGACGCTGGGCGAGGTCTGACCTGCCAGCCGCCTGGCTGGCCAGGTTCTGCAAGATCCAGGGGTTGCCGCTTCATCCGCCGCCGCCTATAGCGCCGGTCCAAGGAGTTCGCATGGATGCCACCCCGGTAGAGTTTGCTGAAAACCCAGCGCTGGCGCGCCAGGCCGAGATTCTCGCACGACCCGTTACCCAGGCTCGCCGGATGGCTGACGCAATCCGGGTGTTGGCGATCGATGCCGTTGAAGAGGCGAACTCCGGCCATCTCGGCCTGCCGATGGGGATGGCCGACGTGGCGACGGCGCTCTGGACGCGGTTCCACAAATTCGATGCGGCCGACCCGAGGTGGCCGGACCGCGACAGGTTCGTGTTGTCCGCCGGGCATGGATCGATGCTGCTGTATGCGTTGATCTACCTGACCGGCCACGATGCGATGTCGATCGACGACATCCGCGCGTTCCGCCAGTTGCATTCGCCGGCTGCGGGCCATCCCGAATACGGCGAGCATCCCGCGATTGAATCGACCACCGGACCGCTGGGCCAGGGCCTGTCAACCGCGGTCGGCATGGCGATCGCCGAACGCAATATGGCGGCGCGCTTCGGCAAGTCGCTGGTGGACCACCGCACCTGGGTGATCGCCTGCGACGGTGACCTGATGGAGGGGATCAGTCACGAATCCGCTGCGCTCGCGGGTCATCTGGGCCTGTCCAAGCTCACCGTGCTGTATGACGACAACGGCGTCTCGATCGACGGTGACACCGGCCTGGCATCCTCCGACGACGTGGTGAAGCGGTTTTCCGCCTACGGCTGGGCCGCCAAGCGGATCGACGGTCATGATCCGGGGCAGATCCACGCGGCACTCTCGTTCGCCATACGCTCCAAGAAACCGACATTGATCGCCTGCAAGACGGTGATCGGCCTCGGCGCACCCACCATCGCGGGAAGCCACTTCATGCATCGTGCGCGGCTGGGGCGACGGGAAGCCGCTGCTGCAAGAGAGTTGCTGGGTTGGCACGAAGCGCCATTCATCATCCCGGACGATCTGAGGGAGCGTTGGCACGCCGTTGGCAGCCGCGGCGCCGCCGCCCGCCGGTCATGGCTGA
>Ga0182012_10006547_pt1 | contig 11872 bp, 14 predicted proteins | sample 612S2SmetaG_FD_120486 | JGI IMG/M metagenome (GOLD analysis project Ga0182012, IMG submission 120486) | Permafrost microbial communities from Stordalen Mire, Sweden - 612S2S metaG | ecosystem: Environmental > Terrestrial > Soil > Wetlands > Permafrost | place: Sweden: Stordalen | collected...
AGCCGCGCCGGCTCATCTCCAGCGCGTTCACCGCCAAGCGCGACTCGTCCCAGAGCACAATCGGTCGCCAGGTCAGGTCGCAAGCCAGGAAGGCGGCCGCGAGCACCATGAAGCCGAGCGCCCACGGCCACGGACGCGGAGGCCACGGGCGTCGCGGGTCTTGGACTGGCGATGAGCGGGGTGGAGGCACGAAGTCCATCTTTGGGCTGATTCCCTAAGCCGCTGTTTACCGCTTCACCCCAGGGTCCAGTGCGATGACCGCGACGCGCCCTTCCCCGCTGCGAGATCGCCTGACCTCCGGCCCGCGCATCGTGCTGGCCGCGGCCATGCTGATGTGGCCGACGCTGGCGGCCCGGCGCCCGACGGTGACGAGCGCGCTGACCCAGCTCACCAGAAGGGAGCTCGTGCGACCGCTCGACGTCGGCTGGCTGCTGCGGGGAGATCCGCCGGGGGAGCTTGCGGGGGAGCTGGCGAAGGTAGGCGCAGAGCGCGTCTGAGGCCCCGCCGGGGCGCCTGTAACGCGGGGCTCCTCGCCGGTGTATTGGAGGCGTGGCAACCCTGCGCCCCCAACCTGCCCCAGCCGAGCCGGCCGACGAGCCCCACCTCGACCTGTCCGCCTTTCGCGAGCGGAGCCTCGAGCGGGGGGTCAACCCGGTCGTCTACCGCGTCCTGAGGACCGTCCTGGTCCCCTTCTTCCTCGTCTACTTCCGGATGCAGCGGGTCGGACGTGAGCACCTGCCCAAGGAGGGCCCGCTGCTGCTGGCCTCCAACCACCGCAGCTTCCTCGATCCGTTTGTGATCGGCACCCTCGTCAAACGCCCCGTCTACTACATGGCCAAGCGTGAGCTGTTCGAGAAGCGCTGGCAGGCCTGGATCCTGAACGCGCTAGGCGCCTTCCCGGTCGATCGGGGCGCCGGCGACGGCGACGCGATGGCGACGGCGCGCCAGATCCTCGAACGGGGGGACTGCGTCGTCGTCTTCCCCGAGGGGACGAGGGTCCGGCGGGGCCCGCTCGCAAGCCCGCGGCGGGGCATCGGGCGGCTGGCCCTGGAAACGGGCGCCCCGGTCGCCCCGGTGGCCGTGATTGGGACCGACGCCGTCCGGCGCGGGTGGCGGATCCGCCCGCGCAAGGTCCGTCTGCGGGTCGGGCGCCCGCTCCATTACCCCACCGTCGATCGCTGCTCGCCGAGCCTCGCCGCGGCCGTCACCGAGCGGATCTGGGCCTGCGTCTCGCTGCAGTGGGACTGGCTCGGGGGGATCGCTCCGGGGCGCGCGGAGCCGCATGAGGATGCTGCCCGGGTCATATCCCGGGCTGCATAGAACCGCTGCCCGCGCGGAGGTAGGGTGCAATGAGTGGCCGAGCAGCTCTCGCAGAAGTCCAAGGCGCAGCTCGACAGAGAGTTCTCCGAGCTCTACCGGGCGCATCTGAAAGACGTCTACAGCTACTCCTACTACCGGGTCGGCAACCACCACGACGCCGAGGATCTGACCGAGCAGACCTTCCTGCAGGCATACCGGCACTTCGAGCGGGCGCAGCGCGAATCGGACGGGCGCCCGCTGCGTCCCTGGCTGATCCGGATCGCCCACAACCTGGCCGCCAACCTCTACCGCGACCGCTCGCGCAAGCCGGCCTCGCCGATCGACGAGACGACCAACCTGACGGCGCTGCACACCACCGAGCAGCTCGTCGAGGGCCGGGACGAGCTCAAGCGGGTCCTCGAGGGCGTCGGGGAGCTGCCCGACGATCGGCGGGAGGCGCTGATCATGCGCTTCGCCCTGGGGATGGACAACCGCGAGATCGCCCGTGCCCTGGGCCGCTCCGATGGCGCGACCAAGGTGCTGATCCACCGTGCGATCCGCCAGCTGCAGGAGATCGTCGGGGGTCAGGCCGAGGGGGCTGTGCCGTCGTCCTCCGCGTCAGCTGGAGGGGAGGACGGGGATGAGTGAAGCGGCCCCCAACTTCGAGGGTCTGCTGCGCGAAGCGCTGCAGCCGGTCGAGCCCCCCGCGGACCTCGTTGAGCGCCTCGAGAGCACCCTGACGAGCATCACTGAGATGGCGGCCGACGAGCTCGAGGCGTGGGAGCTGAGCGCGATGCGCGACCCCCGCAACTGGGTCCGGCCGGCCGCCGCGGTCCTCGCCGGCAGCGCCGCCGGGACGGCGCTCGTGCTGCTGCGGGTGCGCCGCCGGACGAAGAGCTCGCCGGCCAGCCTGCAGGGGATTCGGGACGTCGCCGAGCACGCCCTGAAGGACCTCGAGCGCGAGACGCGCAAGCTGCTCGGCGACGGCTGAGCCCGGCCCCGAGCCGGGGTTTGGCTCCGGCGCCGCGCCAGCGCGCAGCTACGCTCTGTTCCCGCCATGGCCACCTGCTATCGCCACCCCTCGCGCGAGACGGGGGTCTCATGCGCCAACTGCGGCCGGCCGATCTGCCCCGACTGCATGACGACGACGCCGGTCGGGATGCGCTGCCCGGAGTGCTCGCGCCAGCGGACGCCGGTCAAGACGCTGCGCAACACGGTCAGCCGGCCCGAGCTCACGCTGGCGTTGATCGCGATCAACGTCATCGCCTTCCTGGCCGAGGGCAACATCTCGATCAGCGGCAACCCGACGAACAAGGTCTATGAAGAAGGCGCCCTGTTCGGCAGCCTGCCGGGCTTCCCTCGGCTGGGGGTCGCCCACGGCCAGTGGTGGCGGCTCGTGACGAGCGGCTTCCTGCACGAGAACCTGCTGCATATCGGGTTCAACATGTATGTCCTCTACGTGCTGGGGCAGATGCTCGAGCCGGCCCTGGGGCGGCTTCGCTTCGGCGTCATCTACGGGGTCTCGCTGCTGACGGGCTCGCTTGGGGCCCTACTGGTGACGCCTCACAGCCCGACCGTCGGGGCCTCGGGAGCGGTCTTCGGGGTGATGGGCGCGGCGGCGGTGGAGATGCGGGCGCGCCAGATCCCGGTCATGCAGAGTGGTGTCGGCGGGCTGATCCTGATCAACCTCGTGATCAGCTTCACGATCCCCGGCATCTCCTGGGGCGGGCACGTGGGCGGCCTGCTGGGAGGCGCCCTGGTGGCGGTGATCTTTCAGCTGGCGGCGCGCCGCAGGGCGCAGTCGCTGGCACTGGCGGCCTGCGCGGTGATCGCGCTCGCCGCCATCGGCGCCTCGATCGCGACGTCGAAGTCGACGGAAGAGCCCCTGACGATCAACCCGTTCCAGCTCCAGCGCGAAGGCTGAGCGCCTCGAGCAGGACCGCCCGGCCGGCGGGGGGCTCGCCGCAGCGGTCGGGGTGGAGAATCGCGCCGAGCAGCTCGGCGCCGTCGATCAGGCGTGGCCCGGGCCGCGAGAAGTAGGCCGAGGCGTCGACGGCGGCGAAGCGCTCGGCGCCGAGACGGGAGAGCTGCTCGGCATGCTCGAGCGCCTCGACCCTGGCCCGGGGGGCGTCATAGCCACAGGGCATCACGACGACCACCTCGGGCTGCGCCGCCGCGACCTCCTCCCAGCTCGCCGTTCGTGACGGCTCGGCGGTCATGCCGAGGACGTCCTCACCGCCGGCCAGCTCGATCAGCTGCGGCGTCCAGTGGCCGGCGATGAAAACCGGATCGAGCCACTCGAGGGCTGCGACGCGGGGCCGCCGGGCCTCGGAGACGGCGAGCTCGAGCGCCTCGATCCGGGTGGCGATCTGGCCGAGGAGCTCGGCGCCGCGCTCGGATGTGCCGGTCGCCTCGGCGAGCGTTCGCACGTCGCCGAGCGTCTCGCCGAGACTCTTGGGGTCGAGTGCGATCACGCGCGGCTCTGAGGGCAGCGTCCGGGCGAGGGCGGCGACATCCTCGTAGGAGACGGCGCAGACGGGGCAGAGCGCCTGGGTGACGATCAGGTCGGGTTCCAGCCGCCGCAGCGCGTCGCCGTCGAGCTCGTAGATCGCCTCCCCTGCCAGTGTCCGCTCGCGGACAGCCGCATCGATCTCGCCGGCGCTCAGCCCGGCCGGGAGGGCGTCGCGGGTGATCGGATCGATCTGGAGCGCCGCCGCGGGGTGGTCGCACTCGTGGGTGACGCCGACGAGCTGCTCGCCGAGGCCCAGCTCGAAGAGCAGCTCGGTCGCATGGGGTACGAGGCTGACGATGCGCACGTGAAAACTCTAGGGCCGCGGACGCCGGATCGGGGTAACCTCGAGGCAGTGGCGCTCCTGAGCGATTACGACACCGAGCAGCGGCTGTCCTCGATGGCCGATTGGCGCCTGACCCGCGAGGGGGCGATCGAACGGAGGCTCCAGCTCGCCGACTTCGCGGCGGCGCTCGAGTTCGTGAACCGCGTCGGAGCCCTGGCGGAGCAGGCCAACCACCATCCGGACATCCTCCTGCACGGCTGGAACAAGGTCCGTCTGACGCTTTCGACGCATTCCGAGGGCGGGCTGACGGAGGCCGACTTCGCGCTCGCGCGGGCGATCGACGGGCTCGCTTGACCGGGCGACGAGGGCCACCCTTCCGCCCGTGACCCTTGCTACGGTTGAGCGGCTGACAAGCACGATGAACGACGACGGAGAACTTCCCCGAAGTAGCCTGGTCCCGCCGGCCCCAACGGGTCAGGACCGCGCCGGCAGGGACATCGATGAAGTTGGCGGGTGCGGCCGCAAGAGCGCCCCGCGCGCGTGACCGGGCTCAAGCTCATCCTGACGGCCGTCCTGGTCGGGGTCAATGCGTTCTTCGTGATCGCCGAGTATGCGCTGGTCCGCTCCCGCCGGGCGCGGCTGGAAGTGATGCGCGACGAGGGCGCAAAGGGCGCCGCGCTGGCGCTCGAGCAGTCGGCCGAGGTCAACGACTACATCTCGGCCGTCCAGATCGGCGTCACGATGACCTCGATCGGGATCGGTGCGCTGGGGGAGCCGGCGCTGGCCTCGGTGCTCAAAAAAGCGCTGCCCAGCGCGCTCAGCCACGGCCTGGCGGTCGCGATCGCGGCGATCGTGGCGTTCGCGCTGATCGCGGCCGCCCAGCTGGTGGCGGGCGAGATGGTGCCGAAGTTCTATGCGATCGACCGGGCCGAGGCGGTCGCCCGCCGGGTTGCGCGGCCGCTGCGGGGCTTCCGCGTGATCTTCCACCCTTTGATCGTCGCCCTGACGGCCGTCTCGAACAGGATCCTCCGGCTGCTGGGGGTCGACATGAAAAAGCAGCAGGCCGGCGGCTCGCCGGACGAGCTGAAGCTGCTGATCGCGGAGTCCCACGCCGGCGGGCACATCGACCCGGGCGAGGCAGGGATGCTGACGGGGGTCTTCCATCTCCACGAGCAGGAGGCGCGGCAGGTGATGACGCCGATCCCGGCCGTCGTCACGATCGACGTCTCGCAGGATGTCGAGAGCGCGCTGCGCGAGTGCGTCTCGAGCGGACACACCCGCCTGGTCGTGACCGAGGACGAAGACCGCGACAGCGTCCGTGGCCTCGTCCACGTCTCCGAGCTGGTCCGCCTGCTGATGTCGGACGGACCGAACTCGCCGATCGAGCCGGTCGTCCATGACGCCCTGATCGTTCCCGAGACGAAGCCGCTCGACGACCTGCTCGCCGACCTGCAGCGCCAGCGGACCTCGATGGCCGTTGTGGTCGACGAGTACGGCCGCGTCGTCGGCGTCGTGACGGTCGAGGACATCATCGAGGAGGTCGTCGGGGAGATCGCCGACGAGACCGACCCCGCCTCGGGTGAGGTCCGCCGGCTGGCCAACGGGGACTGGTTCGTCCGCGGCCATGTGGCGGTGACCGACCTCGCCGACTACGGTCTCGACCTGCCGGCTGACAGCGACGCCTACAACTCGGTCGGCGGCTTCGTCTTCGCCGAGCTCGGGCGGCTCCCGCGGCGGGGTGACACGGTCAACGCGGACGGCTTCTCGATCCGCGTCGAGTCGGTCCGCGACAACCGCATCGAGGCGCTGAGAATCCGCGAGCGCCGCCAGGCGCCGCCGCGCGAGGCGCGCGAAACGGAGGCTTAAACACGTCCGGCCCGCGGGGGGAGCGGACCGGATCGTGTGCACTGGGAGGAGGCGGGTGTGCTTGCGACTGGTTGAAGTCGCATGACAAGTATCGCCAGCTTGATGAACGACAGCTAAAAGCCAGCTCAGGCTGGATAAATGTTTGCCCGCAATGCCCCCGGCTCAGTAGGAGTGCAATCCCCGGCCGCTCTTGCGACCCAGGTGGCCGGCGGCGATCAGCTCGGTGACTCGCGGCGGGATCTCAGCGCCGATCGTCTGGCCGATCGCCTCCGAGACGTCCAGGCCGACCAGGTCGAGCAGGGCCAGCGGGCCCATCGGGTGCCCGGCGCCGAGCTTCATGCAGGTATCGATGTCGGCAGGGTCCATGCCGGTCTCTTCCAGCAGGCGGACGGCGTTGAAGAGGTAGGGGAAGAGCAGCCGGTTGACGACGAAGCCGGGGATGTCGGGCACCACGACGGGCGTCTTCTCGAACGTCTCGCAGAGGGCGAAGGCACGGCTGCGGGTCCGCTCGCTGGCGAGGCTCGGGAAGATCAGCTCGACGAGGCGCATCCTGGTGACCGGGTTGAAGACGTGCAGGCCGACGAACAGCTCGGGCCGGCCGCTGGCCTCGGCCAGGCGCTCGACCGACAGCGAGGAGGTGGTCGAGGCGAGGATCGCCTCCGGGCCGAGGATCGAGTTCAGCTCGCTCAGGAGCCCGGCCTTGACGTCGTGGTCCTCGACGACGGCCTCGACGACGAACGTGGACTCCGCGAGCGCGTCGGGCTCGGTGACGATCTCGACATGGTCGGGGTCGACCTCCGCCCCGAGCCTCGTGAGCGTCTTCTCGACTGTCGCCCTGGCCCTGTCGGCGGAGCTCTCGGAGCGGGCCAGCAGGAGCACCGGCCCGTGATGGGCCGCCGTCGCTGCGAGCCCGCAGGCGATGGCGCCACTGCCGGCTACGGCCAGACGTTTGCTCACTTCGCTCCTTTGCTTTCGAGGTCCCGGCGGGACCTGTTGCGCCGGCTGGCTGGACGACCAGCCGGGAGGGGTCAGGCGGTAGAGTAGGCGCTGCAGGGACCGGGCACCTCCCAGAGGCGCGGCGTTCGTCGCGGGGGCCCGGCCCCGCTCACCCAACCGCCGGGCAAACAGACCTTAGGAGGACTTCCAGCATGAGGCAACCAGAGGGCCGCGAAGTCGTGATCGTCGAGGCAGTCCGTACGCCGATCGGCCGCGGGCACAGGGAGAAGGGCTACTACAAGGACACCCACCCCAACGCGTTGCTGGCGAAGACCTACACCGAGGTCATCGGCCGCTCCGGGATCGACCCCGCCGAGGTCGAGGACGTGATCGCGGGCTGCGTCCAGCAGTTCGGCGAGCAGGGCTTCAACATCGCGCGCAACGCCTGGCTCGAAGCGGGTCTGCCGATCGAGACCCCGGGCACGACGGTCGACCGCCAGTGCGGCTCGGCCCAGCAGGCCGTCAACTTCTCCGCCGCCCTGATCGCGGCGGGCGTCCACGACGCGATGATCGGCTCGGGCGTCGAGCACATGGGCCACCTGCCGTTCGCCGCCGGGATGAAGACGCAGGAGGACTTCGGCTACGCGTTCACGCCGGAGCTGATGGCCAAGCACAACATCGTCGGGCAGGGGCTCGGCGCCGAGATGATCGCCGACCAGTGGGAGATCTCGCGGGCCGAGCTCGACGAGCTCGCGGTGCGCTCGCACCGCCTCGCTCATCAGGCGACCGAGGAGGGCCGCTTCGAGCGGGAGATCGTGCCGATGAGCGTCGGCTCAGAGACGCTCGTGACCGACCAGGGTATCCGTCCCGACACGAGCCTCGAGGCGCTCTCCCAGCTCAAGCCGGCCTTCAAGCCGGACGGCAAGATCACGGCGGGCAACGCCTCGCAGATCTCAGACGGCGCGGCGGCGGTTCTGCTGATGTCGGCGGAGAAGGCCAAGGCGCTCGGGCTGAAGGCGCGGGCGCGGATCGTCGACCAGACGACCGTCGGCTGTGACCCGGTGAAAATGCTCGAGGGGCCGATCCCGGCGACCCGCAAAATCCTCGAGCGCAACGGGATGTCGATCAACGACATCGACCTGTTCGAGATCAACGAGGCCTTCGCGCCGGTCGTGGCGGCATGGCGGCGGGAGCTGGACCCCGACATGGACAGGGTCAACGTCAACGGCGGGGCGATGGCCCTGGGCCACCCGCTCGGCTCGACCGGGGCCCGCCTGATCACGACGCTCCTGCACGAGCTCGAGCGCTCGGACAAGGAGACGGGCCTCGTGACGATGTGCTGCGGCGGCGGGCTCGGCACCGGGACGCTGATCCAGCGGGTCTGAAAGCGATTTGAGAGGCCGGCCCGAGGCCGGCCGGGACGGGTTGGCGGGGTGTCCTCCGGGGCGCCCCGTCCTGTCAGTGATTGTTCTCGCCGCTGAGCATCCGGTGGGCCAGGTCGAGCCTGGCTTGGGCCTCCTCCGCCCGCAGGCGCCCGCCGGCCTGGAGCGTCGCGAGGCCGTGCAGCATCGACCAGGCCACCTCCGCCCGGGTGCCGTCGGCGTCGGGGAACGCGTCGCGGATCGCCGAGAACGCACGCCGTAGCGGTTCGGGAGCGTCGCCGCTCGCAAAGTGCAGCCCCGAGGGCAGCGAGAACATCGCCTCGTAGACACTGGGGTAGTCGGCCGCGAAGTCCAGGTAGGCCCGCATCCGGGCCATCGGTGAGGCGCCGGCCGCCGCCAGCGCCGCCGCGACGTCCTCGAAGCCGCTCAGCGCCACCGCGTCGATCAATGCCTGACGGTTGGCGAAGGCCGAATAGATCACCGGCTGGGTGACGCCCAGCTCTCCCGCCAGGCGACGCATCGTCACGGCGGGCCAGCCGTCGGCTTCGGCGAGCTCGCGCGCGACGCCGACGAGCTGGTCTCGTCTCAGGCTCAGGTCCGGGGCGGGTCTGGGAGACATTGACAATAATATAGCAATGTTATATAACGCTGTTAGTTAACAACTCGAAAGGACCTTCCGCCATGTCCCTCGCCGCCCTCTTGATCGTTCTCGCCGCCTGTGCCGCCATTATCGCGATCGGCACCCGATTCCTTCTGGCACCAAGGCAGGCCACGCTCGCCTTCGGCGTCGCCGCGGACAATCTCCGTGCGTTGACGGAGATCAAGGGTGTCCGCGACATCACCTCCGGGGCGGTGCTGCTCGTGGTCTGGATTGCCGCCGGTCGGACGGACCTCGGCTGGGCGGCGATCGCCGCGGCGATCACACCGATCGGGGACGCGACGATCGTGCACACCAACGGCGGGAAGCTCTCCACCGTGCTGGGCGTTCACGGGCTCACGGCCGCCGTGCTCGTGGCAGCCGGCCTGGCTCTGGTGCTGGCGTGATGTACCCGTCGGCCCCTCCCGCGCTGACGGCGGACAGGCGGCGCAGACCTTCAGTCAACCTCACAACCAAGGAGATCAGATGACACCGATCGATCAAGACGAGCCGCAGGGCTGGCGGGTACTCGGTTTCGGCAAGCACCCCGAGAATGCGGCCGCAATCCAGGCGCGCCTGCGAAGCGAGGGTCTGCGCGCCCGCAACTTCGCGCTCACCGATGACCGTGACGGCGACGAACAGCTGATCCACGAGCTGACGGAGGCCACCTACGATGCCGTCGCGATCGGCGGCTTCATCAACGGGCAGGACCCCGAGATCCCGCCGACCGAACAGACGACGCTCTGGTTCAACCGGGTCCTGAACCTGATCCACACCCACGCCCCCGCGGCGAAGATCATCCTCGTCCGCACTCCACCCGACGCCCTGCCTGCGGTTGAGCGCGTGCTCGGCCCGATCAGCCGGGCGGGCTCCCCGGGGAACTAGGTCGATGGCCCCTTGGCGCCGGTCCATTTGACTTCGACCGGCGCGAGCGCCAGCAGGGCCGTCCAGGTCGCCGCTTCGGCGATGCCGCTCGCGGGGATCCCGTGGGCGGTCTGGAAGGCCTCGAGGTTGGCTGTCGTCGCACTCGAGAAGACGCCGGTCGTTTCCTGGGTCGGGACCGCGCTTGCCAGGTGCTCCTGCAGCCACAGGACCTGATCGCCCTTCGCGCCCTGAGCGAGTTCGGGGTAGCTGCTGTTCGGCGTCACCCCGGTGAGTGGGGCCAGCGGCGCGGCGAGCGTGCTCCAGTCTTCGGCTTCGGCTTCCTGCCAGTCCCAGAACGACCAGCCGGCGGCTCCGTAGAGGACGGCCTCCTCGCGGAAGCGCAGCAGTTCGGCGGCCGAGACGTGTCCGTAGGTCTGACCCAGCGGGAAGATCGGGCGGCCGTAGATGCGGTTGGCGATGTAGGTGTTGGCATAGACGGTGTCGACCGAGGCACCGATGTCCTTCCAGTACATCTGGGGCGCGTTGAACTGGGCGCCGCCGGGGCCGAGGAAGACCGAGTAGGGGAAGGAGGGGTGATAGGAGACGTATGGGAAGGAGGCGAGCGCTAGCGGGTAGCTGGGGCCGATCCGGGCCCGCAGGTCGGCGATGTAGGTCTGTGCGGCGCCGTAGCGCCCTTCGTACTGTTCCTCGGCGTCGATCACCAGGCAGTCGGCGCCGTCGGCGACGGCCTCCGCGCCGAGGGCGGCCTCACCGGCCGGTTCGGTGCCGTAGACGTACTGCCAGGCGCAGACCTTCAGCCCGCCGGCGTGGAGTTCTGCCACAAGCTGGGGCGAGAACTGGCTCCAGTAGTTGCTCGAGCCGTCCGAGCTCTTGACCAGGACGGTCCCGACGCCGGCCGCGTGAGCCTGGGCGATGATCGCCGGCACGGAGCCGCCGCTGGAGCGGTCGACATACCAGATCCACATCCCCTGTCCTTCCAGTGGCCCCGCACTCGCCCCGCCGGCGATCACGGGGGATGTCGGTCTGACGATCGGCTGGGGCGGCGGATGGAGGGCGTGTTTGAAGATGTAGATCGGCCCGTAGGAGCTCGTGTAGCGGCCTTTGCTGAGCAGCACCATCACCTTCCCCGAGTGGGCGGCCTTGGGGACGATCGCGACGAGGCCCGCGCTCGTCGCGCGCAGCCGCGACTGCGGCGAGTTGCGCCGGACGGGAGCGCCGGGGCTCGCGGGAAATGCCAGGACCATGCCCGAACGCAGGTCGACCCCCTGGACGAGCAGCGTGCCATGCGTCGATACCTGGCGCGGGTTGGCGCTGCAGTGCGTCGCCGGGACGCAGCTGACGCTCGTGATCTTGACGCTCAGGACATGCGGGCCGTGCGCCGCCGGGGCGGTCCTCGCGGCGGCGCTCGAGCTGCTCGATTCGCCGCCGACCGGCGTGCCTCCGGGGCTCGCCGCCAGGGCCGGCGCGCCGGCCTGGGCAAGCAGGCCGAACGAGAACGCCGCGAGTGCGCCCGCGCCGAGTGCGGTCAATCTGGTCTGCGCGCCTCTGCCCGCCAACATCACGAAGGCCTTTCGTGCCAAGGGGGTTCACTTCGCCGCCGTTCAGCCTGCTCGTCCACGGCGGCCGCCGAACCGACGTTACCGGCTCTCCGCCTGCAAACGCCCCGGCGCCACGGAAGTTGCGCTCGCCCGGGCCGTGACGGGTGAGGTCGCTTCAGCCCCAGCGGAAGCCGCTGCCCGCGGGCGTGGGCGCCAGTGGGCTCGTGGGCAAGCCGGGCTCGGGGAGCACCAGGTTGTAGCCGGTCGGCGCCACGTCGTTGGGGGCGTCGGCGTGGAACAGGGAGGCCAGATACTGGTTCTGCCCGCGCCCGACGCCGAGCTCGAACTGCCCGCCGCCATAGTTGCCGATCCGATGTTCGGCGCAGTAGTCGTAGGCGTCCAGCAGGTTGCGAAGGCCCCCCAGCCGTGAGGGCTTGATGTTGACCATCCGCGGCGGGTAGGGCAGAGATTCGATGTCGGCGATCGAGTGGATGTTGGCGTCCCACGAGAAGCGCTCGCGGTGCTCGGCCAGGA
>Ga0182012_10006548_pt1 | contig 11872 bp, 10 predicted proteins | sample 612S2SmetaG_FD_120486 | JGI IMG/M metagenome (GOLD analysis project Ga0182012, IMG submission 120486) | Permafrost microbial communities from Stordalen Mire, Sweden - 612S2S metaG | ecosystem: Environmental > Terrestrial > Soil > Wetlands > Permafrost | place: Sweden: Stordalen | collected...
CCGGCCACCACCAGCACCACGTGGTCGCACACCGCCGCGATGCTCTGGTTGAGACTGCCCAGTTCGTCGGCGAACCGGCGGCCGGACGCGGTAGCCGGCACCACGGTCAACCCGACTTCGGGGCTGACCAGCACCAGCGTGGCAGGAAACGAGCTGACGGCCGCGATCATTTCCTGGACGGGAGCCGCCACCGATCCGTTGTCCCATGCCTGGTGCCGGTCCAGTGTGGTGGTCAGCCAGCCGCCGAGGTCGTCGATGAGCGTCGCGGTGTGCGGTGGCTGTCGCAACTGGGTGGTGATGTCGTGGGTTTCGACCGTCGACCAGTGTGCCGGCCGACGGTTGCGGTGCTGCGCGACCCTCTGCGCCCAAGCCGTATCGGTGCTGCCGTCCGGACCTGAGGCCAGATACCGGACCGACTGGCCGGGGGCGAGTGACTGGGCGATGGCTTCCTCCGCCCACCGGGATTTGCCCGACCTGATCCCGCCGAGCACCAGGGTGCGCACCGGGGTCAGACGGCTTTCAGGCGATTCTCAACCGACCGATTCTCAAACGACCGATTCTCAACCAACACTGCTGCCGCGCTCGACTTGGGGCTTGGGCGTGCGCATCCGGCGCATTTGGGAGGCCCGGGTGGCGGCGTAGAGGGCCAGCTTCAATCGGCTTTCGGTGTTGTTCGGGAATTTCGCGTCGACCAGTCGGCCAACTTTGCGGCCCAGGATGATCGCGTCGACGCCTATCACTGCCATCAGAACCAGCATCGCGGGGGACATGTAAAACTGCAGCTGCGGGACGCCGATCGAGACGAACAGCAGAGTCAGCGCTAACGGCATGAACAAGCCGAGCACGCTGCGCCGGGCGTCCACCACATCGCGCACGTAGCGCCGTACCGGACCCTGGTCACGCGGCAGCAGATAGGCCTCTTCGCCGGCCATCATGCGCGCCCGCCGGTCCGTGCTCCGGGCTCGGCTGGCGACTTTCTCGGCCTTGCGCTCTTCGCGGCTGAGCTTGCGACCAGCCAGCGTTTTGCGCCGGGCTCGGGCCTCAGAGGCGGTCATGGGTGCCGGTGCGACCGGACCCTTCCTCGTGTTGCGCCTGGCCTGGTTGCGCTTAGGTGTGGGCCGGCCTTTTGGGTCGGTCTTACGCGTCGCGCGAGATGCTGTGTCCGGGGAACTGGCCTCATCGGCTCGCACCCGTTCGTCGGCATCCTCTTCATGGCTCTTCTTACGGCCCAGCAGGTTCACAGTCGCCAGGTTACTTCGCCGTTGCAGCGGCCTTGAACGGCCCCGGAGCGGGTAGGCAGTAGCCATGCGCCGGGGTGTGCCTTGCCCCTACGCTTACTTCGTGATGAACGGCTACCGGTGATCGACGACGGCTCGTCGGCCTCGGACGATGAGGCCACCGGCCCCGCGCCCGGCCGTCTGCAGTTGCCGGCCATGCGGGTGCTGGTGGCCCCGGACTGCTACGGGGACAGCCTTTCGGCTGTCGAAGCCGCCGCTGCCATCGCAACCGGCTGGACTCGGTCGCGTCCGGGTGACATGTTCATCGTCGCCCCGCAGTCTGACGGTGGCCCCGGGTTCGTCGAGGTGCTCGGCAGCCGGCTGGGGGAGACGAGACGGCTGCAGGTGTGGGGGCCACTGGACACGACCGTCGAAGCCCAGTGGGTGTTCGATGTCGGCTCGGCGACGGCCTATCTGGAGTGTGCGCAAGCGTGCGGTCTGGCGTTGCTCAACGGTCCGCCCACCCCGGAGACCGCGATGGCTGCCGACAGCAACGGAGTCGGGCAGCTCATTGATGAGGCGCTGCGGGTCGGGGCGACGCAAATTGTGGTCGGCCTGGGAGGCAGCGCGTGCACCGACGGTGGGAAAGGAATGATCACCCAGCTCGGCGGCCTGGACCCCGCCCGCCGAAAACTGGCTGATGTCGAGCTGATCGCCGCCTCGGACACCGAATACCCACTGCTGGGGCCATGGGGCGCGGCCAGGGTGTTCGGGCCGCAGAAGGGCGCGGACCCAGCCACTGTCATCGCGCTCGAGGCCCGCCTCACCGCGTGGGCCGCTGAACTGGACGCCGCCGCGGGAAGGGAAGTGAGCGCCGAGCCGGGCGCGGGCGCCGCCGGCGGAATCGGCGCCGGGCTGCTTGCGCTCGGCGGACGGTGCGAGTCAGGCGCGGAAATCATCGCCGAACACACCCACTTGGACGACGAACTTGAGAGTGCGGACATGATCGTCACCGGTGAAGGCCGATTCGACGAGCAGTCCCTGCACGGCAAGGTGGTCGGCTTTCTCGCGGCTGCGGCCCGCCCGCTGGGAATTCCGGTGATCGTCCTGGCCGGGCAGCTTGGCCTGGACAATACCGCGACGCGCTCATCGGGGATCATGTCCGCGTTGTCCATCGCCGAATACGCCGGCTCGGTGCGGTTGGCGCAGGCCGATGCGGCGAATCAGCTGATGGGATTGGCGTCACAGGTCGCGGCTCGACTCGGGAATAGCGGTCCTGCAAGGTACCGTTGACCCTATGGGCTTTCCCCGGGGGTTTCTGGCCCCCGGAGGATTAGGCTTCGAAGGATTAGACTTCAAAGTGGATTGAGCTTCAGGGCGCACCCACCCACCATTTAGGCGTGTAGGAGAAGCAATGACGGTGCAGGACGAGTCGATCACCAAGACCCACGGCGTGGTACTGACCGAGGCCGCCGCCGCCAAGGCGAAATCCCTGCTGGACCAGGAGGGACGCGAGGACCTTGCGCTGCGTATCGCGGTGCAGCCGGGCGGCTGCGCTGGGCTGCGCTACAACCTGTTTTTCGATGACCGGACGCTGGACGGTGACCTGACCGGGGAGTTCGGTGGGGTGAAGCTGACGGTGGACCGGATGAGCGCGCCGTACGTGGAAGGCGCGTCCATCGATTTCGTCGACACGATCGAAAAGCAGGGTTTCACCATCGATAACCCCAACGCCAGTGGTTCTTGCGCCTGCGGAGATTCGTTCAACTGACCGGCTAGCCGGGCTAATACGAGCCGCCGGTACGCAGCACGTACGAGCACACCAAGATCTGGCCGCGCTGGAACAGCAACTGCGCGATTCCTTGGATCTGCCCGTGCGCCGGGCCGCCGGTCGCGTGCGATACCTGCAAGGTGAAGAGCGCCTGGGCCTGATACTGCGACAAGTACACGATCTTGTCGATCGAGGTCAGCTCGACCTGAGAGAACTGCTTGCGGAACGCGTCGCTGCTCAGCTTGGCCAGGGCCTGGTCCGATCGCTTGTCGCGCACGCTGTCGTACATACCGCAGAGCGCGTTGCGCACGATGCTGTCGGTGTCGCGGTGCTCGAGCGCGTCCAGATACCCCTGAATCGCCGGCTTGGCCGACGCCTCGGAGAATGCAGCGCCAGTGTTGGCTCCGTTGGTGCGCACCCCGTACGCGATCGCCACCGTCATCGCCGCCACCAGTGCCACGGCCGCCAGAATGCCGATGATCAGGCGCCGCCTGGAGCGTCGTCCCGGGTATGGCACCGGTGGCGGCAGTTGCCCCGGATAGGCGCCGGACGGGGGCGGCGCGTCGTTGGTCGATGCCGGAACGAAGGCCGAGGCGCGGGACTCCGCGTAGGACGTTGGTCCGTCGCTTCCGGCACTGTGGTTCGGCGGGTGCGGACCGGCCATCGTGGTTCTCCTACGGTGGTAGTCGGGACACGAGCGGTAGAACGCCCGAGTATCCGGTCCCGGCGACTTGAGTGAGCTCCCTAGGCAGGCTAGCGCACGACCTCTTGCCGACGGCGGACGCAGCGACGGTCTAAACGCGTGCCTAAGATAGAACACCTTACTAACGAAGGGTGGAGATTTCGTGACGATCGCAGTGACGGGTTCGATTGCGACCGACAATCTGATGCGGTTTCCCGGCCGATTCTCCGAGCAGCTACTAGCCGATCATCTGCAGAAGGTATCGCTCAGCTTCCTGGTGGACGACCTGGTGATTCACCGCGGGGGTGTGGCGGGAAACATCGCGTACGCCATCGGTGTGCTGGGTGGTGACGTCGCGCTGGTCGGCGCGGCCGGCGACGACTTCGGCGACTATCGCGAGTGGCTGCAGGGCCACGGCGTCAACTGCGACCATGTGCTGATCTCAAAGACCGCGCACACGGCACGGTTCGTCTGCACCACGGACCTCGACATGGCCCAGATCGCGTCGTTCTACCCGGGCGCCATGTCAGAGGCCCGCAACATCAAGCTCGCAGAGGTGGTGTCGTCCGTCGGGACGCCGGATCTGGTCATCATCGGTGCGAACGACCCAGACGCCATGGTGGTGCACACCGAGGAGTGCCGGGAGCTCGGCTTGGTGTTCGCCGCAGACCCGTCCCAGCAGCTGGCGCGGCTGTCCGGGGAAGAGATCAGCAAGCTTGTTGACGGGGCCGCATATTTGTTCACCAACGATTACGAATGGGACCTGCTGCTGTCCAAGACCGGCTGGTCGGAGGCCGACGTCTTGGCGCAGGTCGACCTGCGGGTGACCACGCTCGGTCCTGACGGCGTGGACATAGTTGACCGCGACGGCAGCACCCTGCACGTCGGCGTTGTGCCCGAGACCAGCAAGGTCGACCCCACCGGCGTCGGCGACGCTTTCCGGGCCGGTTTCCTGACCGGGCGCAGCGGCGGTCTGAGCCTGGAGCGATCGGCTCAGCTGGGCTCACTGGTCGCCGTCCTGGTGCTGGAGTCGACCGGCACCCAGGAGTGGGAGTGGGACCGCGAAGTCGCGGCTACCCGGCTGGCCGGCGCGTACGGCGAGGACGCTGCCGCCGAGATCGCCGGCGTGCTGGCTTAGTTGGGCGAGCAGACGCAAAAGCCCCCAAAACCTCCGGTTTCGGGGGCTTTTGCGTCTGCTCGCGCGGCACTCGCGCGGCACTCGCGCGGCACTCGCGCGGCACTCGCGCGTCACAACTGGACCGGATACTGGGGTTCGCTGATTTGTGGCACCACGCTGTGCTCAACGAAGATCGCGTGCCACAGCATGAAGATCAGCACCGTCCACAGCCGGCGACTGTGATCGCTGGTGCCGCTTCGGTGCTCGTCGAGCATCCGGCGCACGGCGGCTAGATCGACCAATTCACTGGCCTGTGACAAGTCCACCATCGCGTACGCCCATTCCATCAGTTCGCCGGTGCGGAGCCAATGCCGGATGGGAACGGGGAATCCGAGCTTGGGCCGATGCAGCACATGCGCCGGGACGATGGGCTCCAGGGCGCGCCGCAGCGCGTACTTGGTGGTGGTGCGGGTGATCTTGGCGGATACCGGCAATCGTGACGCGACAGCGAACACCTCGGGATCCAGGAACGGCACCCGAAGCTCCAGCGAGTTGGCCATTGTCATCTTGTCGGCCTTGACCAAAATGTCGCCACGCAGCCAGGTGAACAGATCGACGTGCTGCATGCGGGCCACGGGGTCCCAGCCCGTCGATTCGGCGTACACCGATGCGGTCACATCGGTGTGGGTCCAGCCCTCGCGGAATCCGGGCAGCACGTCGCGCAGCTGCGTGTCAGAGAAGCTGCGAGCATTGCCGTAGTAGCGCTCTTCGAGCGTCAGCGAGCCGCGGTGTAGCAGGCTCTTGCCCCGCATGCCCTCCGGCAGTGGTGTGGACACCTTGCCCATCGAACGTCGCAGCGGCCGGGGCAGATAGTCGAACGGCTTGAGCGACAGCGGCTCCCGGTAGATCGTGTAGCCGCCGAACAGCTCGTCGGCGCCCTCGCCGGACAGCACCACCTTCACGTGCTTGCGCGCCTCACGGGCGACGAAGAACAGCGGCACCAGCGCGGGATCGGCAACGGGCTCGTCGAGGTACCAGACGATCTCGGGCAGGGCGGCAACGAACTCATCCGGCCTCACCACCTTGGTGATGTGACGGGCCCCGATAGCCTCGGCCGAGGCCACCGCGACGTCGATCTCGGAGAAGCCCTCACGCTCGAAACCAGTGGTGAACGTGATCAACCGGGGGTTGTGCCGGATGGCCAGTGCCGCGATGGCAGTGGAGTCGATACCTCCGGACAGAAATGCCCCGACGGTGACATCGGCACGCATGTGCTTGGCCACCGAGTCCTCAAGCACCGCGGTGATCTCGTCGTAGCGGGCCTGTTCGGTGTCTCGGGTGATCGGCGTGGCGGCAAACCGCGGCACGAAGTACCGGGTCGTCTCCGGCTCGAGGTGGCCGGGACGGATGCGGGCGTAGCAGCCCGATTCGAGCCGGCGCACCCCCCGCTGCAGCGTCTCTGGCTCCGGCACGTACTGCAGAACGGTGTAGTGCTGCACCGCCCGGTAATCGATCGCAGTGTCGAATCTCACCAACTCGGCCAGATCCAGCAGACATTTCTTCTCGCTGGCCACCGCGGTGCCTCCGGTGCCGGTCGCCATGAAGAGCGGCTTGATACCGAAAGGGTCTCGGGCGCAGAACAGTTCGCGGGTCACCGTGTCCCACAAGGCAAAGGCGAACATGCCGCGCAGCCGACCTAGCACGCCCGTGCCCCAGTAGTGGTAGCCGGCGACGATCGCCTCACCGTCACCATCGGTGGCGAAGACAGCGCTGTGTCGGGTGGCCAGTTCTTCGCGCAATTCCAGGTAGTTGTAGATCTCGCCGTTGAACACCAGCATGTAGCGGTCCGGCGTCTCCGGCGGTCCCCAGCTCAGCGGCTGATGGGAATGCGCGATGTCGATGATGGACAGGCGGTTGAACCCGAATATGACGCCCCCGTGCGGGCCTTCGGCTCCAAGGTCGGTCGCACCGGGGTCTGTTGCTCCGGGGTCTGTTGCTCCGGGGTCTGTTGCTCCGAGGTCTGTCCACGTGCCGGGCTCGTCGGGTCCGCGGTGGCGCATCAACTGCAATGCGCGGGCGACGGCACTGTCGGCTTGGGCTGAAGTGGCCATGGTGCCGTCGGCCCCGGGGCTGTCAGCGTCCGCCGGGGCCGCCACGAACGCCAGCAGTCCACACACGGCGCCCCAGTATGCCGCACTCCGGCGGCTTTGTGGTTGGCCCAGTCTTCGGCCGAGTTGTATGCCGCACCGGGCGGGGTTTCGTCGCCTCGTCGAGCCGCGTGGTCTACGCTGCGTAGTATTCGATTTGAGTTAGCCGACGATTCCCGCCGTAATCGGGGCAAGCCCCCAGTCGGCCCAGCTTGTGGTACAGGAGGCGCCAACGTGACACCTCGCGAGTCGGTTATGTCCCGTCGTCTCCGGCCGCTGTCGCTGGCCGCGATGCTGGGAGTTCTGGCGGTCATCCTGAGCGGCTGCAGCTGGTCGCAAGCGCTGGGCATGGGCTGGCCGGAGGGCATCACCCCGGAGGCTCACCTCAACCGGGAGCTGTGGGTCGGGGCAGTGATCGCGTCGCTGGTGGTCGGCGTCATCGTGTGGGGCCTGCTTTTCTGGACGGCCGCCTTCCACCGCAAGAAAGCAACTGACACCGAGCTACCTCGGCAGTTCGGTTACAACATGCCGCTGGAGCTGGTGCTCACTGTGACACCGTTCCTGATCATCTCGGTGCTGTTCTATTTCACGGTGGTGGTGCAGGAGAAGGTCTTGCACCTGGCCAAGGATCCCGACGTCGTCATCGACGTCACGGCCTTCCAGTGGAACTGGAAGTTCGGTTACCAGCGGGTCGATCTCAAAGACGGCACAGCACCCTACGACGGCACCGATCCGGATCGCAAAAAGGCCATGCTCTCCAAGCCGGAGGGCAAGGACGAACACGGTGAGGAGCGCGTCGGGGCCGTGGCCGGGCGCAACAAAGAGGACCGCACCTACCTGAACTTCGACAAGGTCGAAACACTGGGAACCAGCACCGAAATTCCGGTGCTGGTGCTGCCCGCAGGCAAGCGCATCGAATTCCAATTGGAATCGGCCGATGTCATCCATGCGTTTTGGGTGCCGGAATTCTTGTTCAAGCGCGACGTGATGCCCAACCCCATCGCGAACAACTCCGTCAACGTCTTCCAGATCGAACAGATCACCACGACCGGGGCGTTTGTCGGCCACTGCGCCGAAATGTGTGGCACTTATCACTCAATGATGAACTTCGAAGTGCGGGTGGTGACACCCAACGACTTCAAGGCCTATCTGCAGCAGCGGATCAGCGGAAAGACCAACGCCCAGGCCTTGCAGGCGATCGCCCAATCCCCGGTAGCGACGACCACCCACCCCTTCGACACCCGCCGCGGTGAGATGGCCGGAAGCCAGTAGGTTAGGACACTCAATGCATATCGAAGCGAGGCTCTTCGAGTTCATCGCCGCGTTCTTCGTCTTCGTGACCGTCCTGTACGCGGTGCTGACGGCGATATTCGCCACCGGGGGAGTTGAGTGGGCGGGCACCACGGCGCTGTCGCTGACCTCCGGGCTGGCATTGATCGTTGCTACCTTCTTCCGGTTCGTCGCTCGTCGCATAGACACTCGTCCCGAGGACTACGAGGGTGCTGAGATCAGTGACGGCGCAGGCGAATTAGGATTCTTCGCCCCGCACAGTTGGTGGCCGATTCTGGTCGCGTTGTCTGGCTCGGTGACGGCCGTCGGTATGGCGCTATGGCTGCCTTGGCTCATCTTTGCCGGGGTGGTGTTCATCCTTGCTTCGGTGGCCGGACTGGTCTTCGAGTACTACGTCGGGCCGGAGAAGCACTGATCGGCGTCCCGAAGGTCACAATCAGGGCATCAGTTGACCATTGGCCAGTTTGCCCTGACCGCATTGGCCCACTCGGTTCGGTAGGGTTTGCCGAGGCAGAAATAAGAATCTCGCCAGCGCGCGCACAACGATTCATCCGCGGAGCCCCGCGCGTTGGCGATGCTTTTGGACAGGGCAGGCAAACATGAGCGGGCCGAATCCCCCGGGACGGGAACCTGAAGAAGCCGATTCCGCCGTCGAGCTCAGCCACGAACTGGATTCCGGTGGCGGTCCCGACGATGAATTGGAATCCCTCGACGGCAGTGCCGCAATAGCGGCCGGAGAACGCACGGGACAGACGGACGCATATTCGCGGGCCTACTCGGCGCCGGAGGCCGAGCACTTCGTCACTGGCCCGTATATTCCGGCCGATCTCAGGCTCTATGACTACGACGGTTACGACGAGTCGGTCGACCCAGAGGATGAACATGCTGCTCCACGCTGGCCATGGGTGGTCGGCGTGGCCGCCATCGTGGCCGCGATCGCCCTGGTGGTTTCGGTGTCGCTGCTCGTCACTCGGACCGACACCAACAAACTGGCCAACCCCGGCACCACCACCACACCGTCCGCGCCCCCGATCCAGGATGAGATCACCACCACCAAGCCGCCGCCCCCGCCACCGCCACCGCCGCCGATCGAGACCCCGACAGCTACGGAGACCCAGACTGTGACGGTGACCACTCCGCCACCCCCGCCACCCCCACCGCCCCCGCCTGCGACGACCGCTGCGCCGCCGCCGGTGACCACGACGGCGGCGGTGGCTCCGCCGCCCACGACCACGACGCCGACCGGTCCGCGTCAAGTCACCTATTCGGTGACCGGCACTAAAGCGCCCGGCGACATCATCTCGGTGACCTATGTCGATGCCTCTGGTCGGTCACGTACGCAGCACAACGTGTACATCCCGTGGTCGATGACCGTCACACCCATCTCGAATTCCGACGTCGGCTCGGTCCAGGCGTCCAGCCTTTTCCGGGTCAGCAGGCTCAATTGCTCGATCACCACAAGCGATGGAGCGGTGCTTGCGTCGAACGCCAACGACGCGCCGCAGACGAGCTGCTGATGGTCAGCAGATATTCCGCATATCGGCGCGGTTCCGACACGGTTCCGCCGGATGTCATCGATCGCGTCCTGCTGGTGGCGTGTGCCGCGATCTGGCTGGTGTTGCTGGGCGTCAGCGTGGCCGCCACCGTCGCGCTGGCGGATCTGGGCCGCGGCTTTCACAAGACGGCCGGCAATCCGCACACCAGCTGGGTGTTGTACGCCGTCATCATCGTTTCTGCGCTGATCATTGCGGGAGCGATCCCGGTGCTCCTACGGGCTCGCCGGACGGGACTAACCGAGCCCGTTGCTCGGTCGTTAATCGCGCCGGCACGTACCGCGGGCCCGCCCCCGGTAGTGCCAGGGTCTTCACCAGCGCGCACCCAGGCCGAGCGGGCACGCCAGCAGCAGGTGCAAGCCTCGGGACCGGTGGCCGAGTCGTCCGGCGCGGCGGCGGACCGGGTTTGGTTGCGTGGCACAGTGTTGCTGACGGCCACGATGGGGGCCGCGCTGACTGCCGTTGCGGCAGCGACCTACCTGATGGCCGTCGGTCATGACGGCGCATCGTGGGTCGCTTACGGGCTGGCCGGGCTGGTCACCGCGGCGATGCCAGTGGTCGAATGGCGACACGTGCGGCAGTTGCGCCGCTTGATTGCCGCGAATCAGCCCGCGGATTAGCCCGCCATTCTCGCCGCCAGCGTAAGACCATGGCGACAAACCCGGCGGAATACCGCTGTGAGCTCACGCGCGCGGTCGGGCGCCGCCCGGCTAGTGCGAGCCGTTTTTGCCGTTTGTAGACCCGTTTGTAGACCCGTTTGACGAACCGATGCTGCTGTCCTGGCGCTCGCGCAGCGCGGTCAGGGAGCGTTGCTCAGCGGCGTGCGCCGCCTCGCGCAACGCCGCATCCTCGGATGCCGGATCGGCGGACAAGAAGCTGCCTCTACCCGGCGACCCGCCGGAGCCCAGCTTGTTCATCCGCTTAGGCAGCGGCGCGCCTTGGTATGCCAGCGGAATCGGGTGGCCGTGGTCGTCGACCGGGCCAAGCGGCTGGTGCAGCTCGACGTAAGCGCCTTGCGGCAGGCGCTTGATGATGCCCGTCTCGACGCCGTGTTCGAGCACCGCCCGGTCGCTGCGCTGCAGCGAGACGCACCACCGGTAGGTGATGAAGTAGACGAAGGCGGGCAGGACAACCATGCCGATGCGTCCGACCCACGTCGTCGCATTCAGCGAGATGTGGAACTTCAACGCAATGATGTCGTTGATGGACGCCAGTGTGAGCACCATGTAGAACGCGATCGCCATGGCGCCGACAGACGTGCGCACCGGCACGTCCCGCGGGCGCTGCAGCAGGTTGTGGTGTGCGTAGTCGCCGGAAAAGCGCTTCTCCAAGAAGGGGTAGACGATGAGCACCGCGAAAATCAGGCCCATGAGCAACCCGACCCAGACCGAGGCGGGAATGGTGTGACCGAAGAAGTAGAACTCCCATGCCGGCCAGAGCCGGGCGAGGCCGTCGGGCCACATCATGTAGAAGTCAGGCTGGCTGCCCGCCGATATCTGCGAGGGTTTGTACGGGCCGAACTGCCAGATCGGGTTGATCTGTAGCAGGCCGCCCATGAGGCCCAGCACGCCGACGATAGCGGCGAAAAACGCGCCGGATTTGACCGCGAACACCGGCATCACGCGCACGCCGACGACGTTGTGCTCGGTGCGGCCCGGGCCGGGGAATTGGGTGTGCTTCTGGAACCACACGAACGCCAGATGCAGCCCGATCAGTGCCAGGATGATCCCCGGGATGAGCAGGATGTGCAGGGCGTAGAGGCGCGGGATGATGATCTGACCGGGGAAGTCGCCACCGAACAGCAACCAGTGCAACCAGGAGCCCATCACCGGCATGCCCAACGTGATCGACCCCAACGCTGCCCGCAGGCCGGTGCCCGACAACAGGTCGTCGGGCAGCGAGTAGCCGAAGTAGCCCTCGAACATGGCCAGGATCAGCAGTAGCGAACCGATGACCCAGTTGGCCTCCCGCGGCCGCCGGAAGGCGCCGGTGAAGAAAACCCGCGCGAGGTGCACCATGATCGCCGCGGCGAACATCAGCGCCGCCCAGTGGTGGAGCTGGCGGACGAACAGGCCGCCCCGGACCTCGAACGTGA
>Ga0182012_10006550_pt1 | contig 11869 bp, 8 predicted proteins | sample 612S2SmetaG_FD_120486 | JGI IMG/M metagenome (GOLD analysis project Ga0182012, IMG submission 120486) | Permafrost microbial communities from Stordalen Mire, Sweden - 612S2S metaG | ecosystem: Environmental > Terrestrial > Soil > Wetlands > Permafrost | place: Sweden: Stordalen | collected...
GCATTGTCGACGCGGGGGGTGACCCAGAGAAGAAGCTGGTGCGGGAAGTGATCGACGCGTATGCCGATCCGGCGAATTCGCTGCTGGTGCAGACGGTGAACAAGCTGACGGGCGATAGCGATATCGATATCTCGCATGAGAGTTTGATCCTCGGTTGGGTGAAGCTCAAGCAGTGGGCGGATGAAGAAGCGAAGAGCGTGGGGTGGTATCAGCGGGCGGTGGACGATACGGTACGCGGGGCGAATGCATGGCGCGGGGCGGATTTGGGATTGGCTTTGGAGCATTTGCAGAGCGGGGCGTGGAATCCAATATGGGCCGGGCGTTTGCCGAATCGAGGAGCCGCCTTTGGCGAGGTGATGGCGTATCTGAAACGCGGAGAGGCGGAGGAACTAGCGGAGTTTGAGAAAGCAGAGAAAGACCGGGCGAAGGAATTAGCGGATGCGCAGGCGCTGGCGGAGGCGGAGCGTAAGGCGAAGGAGGCCGCGAAGGCTCTGGCAAAGATGCAGCAGAGGGCGAACTGGTTATTGTTGGGCGTGGGCACGGTGGCGATGGTCCTATTGGTGTTATTTCTGGTGGGTCAGGTCCAGCAGAAAAAGGTGCTGCAAGCGCAGCAAGCGCTGCAGGACAAACTGGTTCACGCAGCTAAGACGGGCGCGCTAGTGAATCCGAAAGACGGGTTGACTTATGTGTTGATTCCGGCCGGTGAGTTCAAGATGGGTTGTTCGCCGGGAGACGGGGAGTGCAGGGACAATGAAAGTCCGCCGCATGAAGTTCACATCAGCAAGAGCTTTTGGTTGGGGCAGACGGATGTGACGCAAGCGGCTTGGAAAAAAGTTATGAACAGCGATCCGAGCCATTTCAAGGGAGACCAGTTGCCGGTGGAGAGCGTGACTTGGTTCGATGCCGCCAACTACTGCAAGGCGATTGGCGGGAGATTGCCGACGGAAGCGGAATGGGAATATGCGGCGCGCGGCGGTAGCGCTGCGGCGCGGTATGGCGACTTGGATGCGATTGCTTGGTACGACAAGAATGGTGAAGCAACGACGCACGCAGTAGGCGGCAAACAGGCCAACCGGTTCGGCTTGTTCGACATGCTGGGCAATGTTTGGGAATGGGTGCAGGACGATTATGGGCCCTACAAAGGCGACGCTGAGACGGACCCGCTGGTTGAGGTGAAAGGAGCCCAGTCCAAGGTTTTGCGCGGGGGTTCCTGGGTCTTCGATCCTCCGGTCGTACGGGCCTCGTTCCGTGACAGGTACGTGCCGTCTAATCGGATCGACGACTTAGGCTTTCGATGTGTAGGGGAATTTCGTTAAGGTGATGAGAACCCGGATTTCGCTAGGCCATGCCCGCGAGCGATGATTGCCAACAAACAGCATTGCCGTTTTTGGTTGCGGTAAATTCAAGGAGAGAATCCGGTATGCAGACAATGAACATTTCTCTTCCTGACCCCATGAAGCAATATGTTGAGGAACAGGTAAGCACCGGGGCTTACAGTAGCGCTAGCGAGTATGTCCGAGAACTCGTGCGAGCGGACCAGGAGCGCAGAGATAAGGATCAGCTCGAGCAGCTTCTCCTTAGCTCTCTGAACTCCGGCGAGGCTATCGAAATCACTCCGCAAATGCTGGACGATGTCCGCCGGCGGCTTCGTGCTCACGCAAAGGCACGGAAAAACGCCAAGCGTTGATGCCGTACTTCAGGGTGCGGCCTATGGCGTGGCGCGAAATCAATACCCATCTCAACTATCTCGAAGAACACTCCGACTTGAAGACCGCCGAGCATTTCCTGGATGAGTTGATGGGCAGCTTTCAAGCGCTTGCCGACATGCCGAGAATGGGAGTTCGCTGTAATTTTCATAGGCCGGCGGCGAGCCGCCTCCGTCGTTGGCCGGTAAGAGGATTTGAAAACTGGCTTATCTTCTATCAGCCCAAACGATTCGGCGTCGAGATTGTTCACGTGATTCATGGGGCGCGAGACATAGAGACCCTGCTGAGATAGGCCGTTACATCTCGCCGGCGATCTGAAATGATGCAGCGCAGCATATTGAAATCGACGAGGTGAATAGCTGAGAGCGAGCGGGTAAAGCTAATTGGGGAGCGCGTTGGCGCGGTAAAGTCGCCCAGGAGCCGCCGATCGCGTAGCGGATTCCAGCCTGCTCCAGCGCCGAGCGGAGAATGTCAAAGGCGTCGGCGGGCGACATCACGCCTTGCCATAAGCGGCGCGCGCCAGATCTGCTCCAAAACGCGTGACTGCCACCTGAAAAGCGATTTCGCCCTCGTCCGCGTCCGGATGCCTGCGGCGGGCAGCGGTCCATTGAAGAGACTGCCCCGCCTCTCAAAGTGCGGAACCAAGGCGCAAGCGTTCGGCGGGAGTCATTGCCGCGAGCCGTTGGAAATAGACTTGGCTCGCTTTCGGTGATGTGTCACTTAACGCCACTACAGACAGAGTATCGCTCACGAAGACGCGGTTTTTGCGGAGCAATCCCCTGGACGGCAACTGGCTGACGACGCATTGCTGCAACTCCAACCCAATTCAGCTTCGATCTTCCGCCGGTAGGTCGCCGCGTCATAACTGCTCAAGGCTCGTTTGTCGAATTCGGCGGAGGATGATGGTAGCAATCATTTGAAAGGTAGAAATTTGAACTTTGGGCCGACGCACAACGTCATTTTTACCCAGAGGCGCCAACCACATTGAACACAGTTCCAGCGGGAATAATTGCAACATTGGGATTTATACGCGCCGACGTCGTATTTGGGTGGCGGCAATTGATGAAGCGGAAAGTGGCCACCGGCGCTGCGGTATTGTCGCTCGCCTTAGCGATCGGAGCATGCACGGCGGCGTTTCAGCTGGTGGATGCACTGTTTTTGCGGCCGATGCCGGTGTGCGACCCCGGCAGTCTTTATTCAGTTTCGTATCACGGATTCGACTCTGAAACGGGGGCACCCGAGAAGTGGGACAGCAGCTCTTATCCAATGTTTCGGCAGATGCGGGAGGCGCTTAAGGGGCAAGCGCACGTGGTGGCCGTTTCCTTCGTAAGCCACGTCGATTTGACGTATGGCTCAGCCGTGGACACGGAGAAAGCCTTTCGTCAGGAAGTTTCGGGAGAGATGTTCTCGGAGTTCGGATTACGTCCAGCGCTTGGGAGACTTCTGACCGAAGACGACGACCGGGTTCCGGGCGCGAAGCCATTGGTCGTGCTGTCTTATGACTATTGGACCGCGCGTTTCGGTCAGGATCCTGGCGTGGTGGGGCGCTCGCTGCGTATGGCCGGCGCCGTTTATCAGATTGTCGGCGTAGCGCCGAAAGGATTCACCGGCACGGAGCCGGGCGCCATGACGGATATTTTTGCGCCGACGATGATGGAGGCCGGGTCAGTAAACCGGGACAACTCGTTCTGGCTGCGAATATTCGTGCGAATAAGGCCGGGCGTCCGAGCGGAAGCAGTGGGCGCACAAATGGACGCCCTTTATCGAGTTGCCGAGAAGGAGCGGGCCAAACACTTCCTCAATTTTCCCAAACATTTGCTTGCCAATTATCCAAATGAACACCTGGTGTTGCAGCCGGCCGGGGAGGGCGCTTCCAACATGCAGATTGAGTATCGGCCGGCGTTGATCGCGCTGTGTGTATTGGTGGCCATGGTTTTGTTGATAGCCTGCGCGAACGTGGCGAACCTGATGTTGGCGCAGGCGGCCGCGCGAGCGCGGGAGATGGCTCTGAGGGTCTCTCTTGGGGCAAGCCGTTGGCGGCTTTTGCAGATGGTGATGGTGGAGAGCGTGATACTCGGGCTGACGGCAAGCGCCCTGGGAATGCTATTCGCCGGGCGTGCGGCGCCGTTTGTGGTGAGTAAGATTAACCCGCCGGACGACCCGGCCCGCGTAGTGTTGACCACGGATTGGGCAGTGGCAGCGTTTGGGCTGGCGCTGGCACTCGGCGTGGCGCTCTTATTTGGGCTCCTGCCTGCGCTACGAGCGTCTGGAGCAAGGCCAGTGGATGCGCTGAAGGGTATTAGTGAGCGCTCCGCGAAATCGCGGTTGATGTATGGATTAATAGCCGCGCAAGTGGCCTTCTGTTTTGTCGTTCTTTTTGCGGCTGCACTGTTTGCGACAACATTCGAAAACCTGGCGAAGCAACCCACGGGATTTTCGGCCGATGGCATCCTGCTCTTAGATACAGTTGCCGAACAAGCGCAGCTCCCGGTCAAGTGGGAGCAAATGGCAGATCGGCTGCGCGCCGTGGCGGGCGTGCGGTCGGTTGCGCTGGAAGCTTGGCCCTTGATGAGCGGCACGATGCATAACGAACGCATTTCGGTTAATAATGCGCCGCCCAGCGAGATCTTAACGTTCTTCCTCGGCGTTTCGCCTGGCTGGCTCGAAACGATGAAAATTCCATTGAAGGCAGGCAGAGATTTGGGAGCGAGCGATGTACACCCGAGCGTAGCGATCGTTAACGAAATGTTCGCCAAGCGGTATTTCGACGGGGCAAATCCAGTGGGCAAATCGTTTGAGACACGGGCTCCCGATGGCGCCAACAAGCGCTTTGAGATCGTGGGGCTGGCAGGCGACGCTTCGTATCGCAGCTTGCGTGAGGAAACTCTGCCGCAGGCCTACGTGCCCTTTCATTCGGCCGGCACGGCGGGAACCACCCAGCGAATTCGCTCCGCCACCATCGTTGTCAGAACGAAGACCATGGCAAGCGCGCTGGCGGGAACGTTGCGGCGCGTGATGGCACAGGCCGATCCCGCTTTTCGGGTCAGCACGGTGAGCACGCAGACGGCATTGATTCAGGCACAAACCATTCGCGAGCGGCTGTTGGCCAACTTGGCGGTTTTCTTTGCGGGGGTGGCGCTGCTGTTGGCTGCCATCGGGGTGTACGGAGTGTTGAATTATTCCGTCTTGCGGCGTGACCGGGAGATTGGTATCCGGGTAGCGGTAGGAGCGCGGGCGGGAAACATCGCATGGCTGGTGACAACTCGTGTGGCCGGCATGGTGATTTTGGGAGCGTTGACGGGGCTTATCGTTGCGTTGGGATGCGAACGTTATGTCGCAACGCTGCTCTATCGAGTAAAGGCTACCGACCCCTCCATAGTGATGTTTCCGCTGGGCATCTTGTTAGCTGCCGCTCTGTTGGCCGTGCTTCCGGCGGTACGTCGCGCTGTAAGGATTGATCCGGCCGTTATGCTGCGCGCTGAATGAGGGAAGTTTCCCGGTTTTACGCGGGGAGCGCGTCGGCAGGGCAAAATGAGGCGTGTCCCCACTTTGCTTGCGGCGATCCGGGACGAAATCAGGTTGAAAGGCCGGCAGAAATCCGTTTAGACGGTTTCCCACTTTTATTTACGTAGGCGAATCAGCAGGCCCAGCAAGGCGATTGGGATGAGGGAAAGCGTGCCTGGTTCCGGCGAGGAGACAGAAATCGAGGCAATGCCATCCAGAGGTCCGATGCCTCCGAAGCCGACCAGAGTGGCCGCTAAGGTTTGAGGATCAATCTTGACCAGATCATAGCCAAAGTTGGTGGCGTAAATATTTCCATCTGGAGCGAACGTGATATCACCGATCGATAAATCGCCTTTGAGGGTTCCAAGATCGCTCAGCATTGCGCCCGTTGCGGGGTCAAAGGTAATCAACTGCTGGCCGGGCCCGCTGATCTTTTGAACTACGCCGTAGAGGGTACCGCTTGGCGAGAAGGCGATGGATTCAAGGTAGTACCCTGATTTGATCGATAGTGTTCCGACCGACGAAAACTGCCCGGTGGCGGTGTTGACGGTTCCGAGGCTGCCGGATACCGAGACGCCAAAAAGCGTACCTTGCGGCGAGGCGGCTATTGGGCCGGCATTCTGAGAGAGGCTCACTTTGGCGATGATGGCTCCGGAATTTGGATTAATGGCGTAAAGCGTGCTTTCGTCCACTCCACCGGGATACTGGGAGGGCAAGAGGCCCGTGCCGTAAACAAGGCCATTGACAGGATTGGCAGTCAGCCAATTCAGATCGGCGGCTTGGCCGGATTGGGCGGCTAATTTTTGTGCGCCGCTGGCGGGGTCGACGTTTAGGAGTGAATTAGGGTCCAGGCCTTGTGCTTCGCCGCCGGTTGTCGAATAAAGTACGAAACCGGCTGGTCCCGCAAAACCCGGCGCAGCCAGGCAAAACAGGCCGGCGCAGGCCAGACACTTCATGAATGTAGTCATCTGTTTACTCTTCTTTTTTCGTTGGATTGTATCAAGTTCGGGCCTTGGCAGCAATTCGCAAGACCTCCTCCTACCGAGTGCTTCGTTAGGCCTAATCGTTTCACTTTTCACGCAAAATTTTCAGAATCGGTTCTGTGGTCAAAAATTGGCGGCTCATTGGTATTCCGCGTGGAAAGGCGAGAGACGCGAACCTGCCGGCGCGGGGTAGCGATGGGGTCTGTTTCGACGCTTATCCTGGCCGCCGGATGTACTTCATTGGAAAGCGCTGGGGTGGGGCGTTTACGCTGGGAGCGCGTCGGCGGGGCAAAATGAGGCGTGCGGGGCGGACAAAGGAGCGGCGGATTCGTGTTCGGCGTAGACAACGACCGACGCATACTTTCCGGCGACGGGGTTTCGATGGCAATACAGGCGACGCCCCGAAACGTCGAGAACCCAATATTCGATGATGCCGGCGCGGGCATAAAGGGCCGCCTTCACGGTCAGGTCAAAATTGAGGGTGGTATCGGAGATTTCGACTACGAGATGTATGTCCTGTGGTTGCGGATTGGCGGAAACAAAAGAGGCACATTCGCGGTTGAGGACGATGATGTCGGGTTCGGGCTCGTTGCGGGGATTGTCGCCAGGGGCGACGTCGATAGGGGCTTCGGAGTTGATGAATTGCTTGCCAAAGGTTTCCGCAAGCCAAAAAAGCACGAGCATCGAGGCATTCACGTGGGGCCGGTTTTTTCCCATTTTGCTGATGAGTTCTCCGTCGACCAGTTCGAGCCGCTCCTGCTCGAAGAGACCGGCTGCTTCGAGGGCGGTGCACTGCTGGCGGGTCCAGCGCTTGCGCGGTGGCAGCAGTGGGGGCGGAATTTCCGGGGCGGTGGTGAGAAGCGTGGGCATCCGGCTATTTATTGAGTCTAGCGCTTCTGGGACTGCCTTGCGCAATCACGATTATGGACCGCACAAGTTTAGGTGAAAGGCGCAGAAGGCACAGTCGTACGCGGGTTCAGAATGTGCCGGAAACCCCCGCTCAGCCGCACCAGCAGCACCATTGCCGCCACACCCAAAACAAGCTCGGGAGCCTGAATCAATATCACCGGCGACAAGCTGGCCGGCGCCGACCAAACCCACACCACAACAAGGTTCCAGATCTGCCAGGCCAGCAGAAAAAGGTAAACCCAGCGCGGCAACTCCAAAATAAAGCCGGCTAAACCCACGCTCAACAGCAGAAGATCCGCGTAAGACGAATGGGTCGTCATCGTCTGACTTGGTCCAAACATCAGCAGCGACCAGAAAAGCATATTGCATATCGCCAGTGCGATGAGCCAGCGCGCAAACGGCACCGCTTCCTCCCGCCGCTTGCGGAAAAAAATAATTGCCATCGCCAGCCAGCCAACATTCGCCAGCCCGACGGCATTCCAAATCCATTCCCGTTGCGCGATGCGCGCCGCTTCCCTATCGCCACTCAATCCATAAGAATCAAAAAACCTGCCGCCCGCCAGCAACGCAAGGTTGTCCCACTTGTAGCGCATAAGTTCGCTGACAGGATGGCTGCCGTATGAATCGCGCAGCGCTTGCCAAGTGGAGCGCGCATCAATGGGCGCCACACCCGCCAGATGCATCTTCAAAAGCCTGTTGCCGGGAGGATCAACCAATCTTTGATAGGCCGTCCAAGGCAGATAAAAAACCGCCACCATCCCCGCCAGCAACGCCAGCTGCCGCCAGCGGAACAGGCTGCGAAACCAAACGACCAGCAAAGCGATTCCCCACAAACTGAACAGGCAGCCGGGATGCGAAAGAAATGCCAGTCCGAGGCACACCGCGGCTAGCCCCGTTTCAAAGTAAGAGAGCGGTCTCTTGGCGCGGAGCGCAGCAAACAAAATCGCCAGCGCAAACAATAGAAACGCAGCGGCCAACAGTTTCGGCCAGGTATAAACGCTGTTGTAAAAGAGGAACCCCGAGAAGATCAGAAACACTAACACTTGGCGGATGGCCTCACGGCGGGCACCGAGCGCCAGCAGCAAACACCACACGCCGCAGATCCAGAAACATTGCAAGCCTGAACTGAAGAGCTCATAGCTCAAGCCGAGATTCTTGAGCAACGCCAGCGGCCGTTCGAGCAAAATGATGCCCGCCTGCAGCGGCGGACGGTCGCTGCTCAACCAGTCTCCAATAAACGGGTGAACCGGCAGGTGATTGTAAATCTTGTCAGCCAAATAGTAAGGAAGCACGTTGTCTCCCGGCCGGACTTCAACAAAGAAACGGTTACTGACAAAGAAGGAACCGGGCGTGTACGGGCTCGTAAAGAGAAAGAAACAGCATAGATAGCAGACGCCGGCCAGCGTGGTGAAAAGCAGCGGCTCCGCGAGTTGCTGAGCCGTTGCCCTAAACGCCGCTTTACGCCGCAGCTTGGGCAGCAGCACGCTGGCACACAGCAGAAAAATTGCATAAGAAAGAATCTTGCCGGCTAGCTTTGGCAACAAAAAGAACGTCCAAAAAACCCCATAACCCAGCACCGCGCCTGTCGCCACCACGATGGCCAAAACGCAGATTGGCCCCAACTCGCGCCGCGCCGCCCGTGGACTCGCCAGCATAAAGCTTGCTAATACAAAACCTGGCGTCAGAAACAGCGCCAACTGCACCACGAAAATGATGAGCGGAAACAGGAACGCCTGCAATTGCCGCTGCCACAAACCCAGGAGAGAGAGGCCGCGCGGCGTGCTCACGCCGAGCCAGCCGCCCTGCCCGCCGGCGTGATCAATGGCCACCAGCCGCACCCGTTGTCCGACCTCATCCGCCGGCAGCCACCATTCAGCAGGGCGCCAATTTTCCGTTTGCGGCAAGCCGAGTGGCAATGGAAAGCGCGCCTTGTTGTCGGCGCGTTCCAGAAACAACTCGAGCCCCGGCAGCCCGGCCCGGCCGGCAATCTGCAGTTCAAGAATCCGCGGAGCTTGGAACACGGGAGAAAACAGTTCCCCGGTGCTGGCGGCACTTCCGCACCAGGATCCCCATAACGTCAGGTCGCGGATTTCGCGCGCCGAAACGTTTTTTTCAAATTGCGCGCCGGGACGAATACTGCCGCGTGCAAAGCACCCCGCTACCGTCCAGTTCGACGAACCAGTCAGATCGGCTTGCTGAATTGGCAGTAAGTCGAGGCAGGCAACGGCCAGCAGAACAAAGAATAAAACGGCGCGCATCTTTGGCAAGAGTAGCAGCCGCCAGCCCTAGCGGCGTGCGATCATTTGACAGCTTTCCGACTGTTATAAATACCGGGCAACTTCGTTAAGTGTTTGTTAACGCCGTTACCGAAAGAGCAGCGTTGGAGTCTTAGGTTCTGGAGAGGCAAGACTTATAAAAATGTCCAAGTTCAAAAATAGCTTTTTCTTGAGAGTTTTCGCAGTTGCCGGGTTAGCGATGGCAACCGCCACGTTCTTGTGCGCGCAACATGAACATGAAGAGCACGGCGGTGGAGGCCAGCACGGTGGAGATCGCGTTGGGGGCGGCTTTAAACCGGCGCATGGTCCGGCGCCCCATCAGGATGCCAGGCCCGCTCCGCAGGAACAACATGGGGCGGATAGAGAAGGCCATCCGGAAGCTCCCCACGTCCATCGTAACGGGGAATGGGTAGGCCACGAGACTGGGCGCGACGACCCGCACTATCATCTGGATCATCCCTGGGAACACGGCCATTTCAACGGCGGCATTGGCCGCGGCCACGTTTGGCACTTGCGCGGCGGCGGACCAGACCGCTTCGGCTTCAATGGCTTCTTCTGGAGCGTGGCCGCCTTTGACGTTGGCTTCTGCAGCGGTTGGAACTGGGACAATGACCAAATCATCATTTATGACGATCCGGACCACGTCGGCTATTATCTCGCTTACAATGTTCGCCTCGGCACGTACGTTCACGTCGAATATTTGGGTCAGTAAAGAAAAAGGGGCGCCTTCGCGCCCCCCTTTTTCACCTTCTTCCTATAAGCCCCTAGCATGTTGCGAACACGGGTACTATCTTTTTCTGCGCTCGTGAACGGCGAGCGAGCCAGACAAAGCCCACAAGAACCTCGAGCAGATCACGGCTGCGGCGCGCCAGGGCCAAGGCCAAGCCCGAGGACGAGGGCAAACCGAAGGCCAGGAAAGCGGCAGCCATGCCACTTTCGTCTGCGCCGAGGCGCGCCGGAACCCAACCTCCCATGGCTTTCACCACGCGGTTGGCGGCTTCCAAGGCGAGGATCAAGCCGAGGTGGATGGGCATTTTGAGGCAATAGAAAACGGCCGCCACCTCCGCCGCCGTGAGCAGTTGGCAGGCCAAGCCCAACCAAAACATGCGGCTGACAGTAGCGGGGTGTGCGCGCCTGAAATGGTAGATGGCCACTTCCACTTCTTCGCCATGACGCAGCCAGGCGGGAGTGCGTGCGCCTAGTTTGCGGCTCAGCGCCGGCAGCATGGGTTTCGAACGAACGACGAACAGCATACCCAGAAGCGTAACCAGAGAGAGCGTGATTAGAGACCTGGTGTGCTGGTGTCCACCCATCGCTTCCGCGGCGCACAGGCAACCAATGATGGTGACAATTCCGGAAGTAAACCAGGAGACGCCCGAATCGATCAGGGTAGGAGCGGTGGCATTGCCGCTGTCCGACAGCAAACTGATGCGCATGGGCTCGGATACCAGCGGCCCGAAGACCGATAGATAGCCCATTCCGTGGGACGACGTGCGGGCGCCCATGAGTTCGCGGAAGCCGGCGCGCACGCCGCCCGCTTTTAAGGCTGACGACCAAGCCATGGTTTGCAGCAATAACCGCAATGAGCTGAGACCGGCAAGGACCGGCAGGGCGATCCAGACGGTCTTGAGTTCCTGCAGCATGCCGCTCGCTCCCATTTTGGCGGCCACGAAGGCGAATAGTCCAAGTCCGGCGGCGATGATCATCACATTCTTTTTGTTCATGTTTAGGCTCTCCACCTTGATGTGCGCGCTCGCCCAGAAAAACGGGTAAAAAAATCCTGGTGATTTTTTATTACCCCTTTCCCGCAGGCGCGGCGCATATCGGGCAGGAGATCGAAACTATGAAAACCGCCGCCTTATTGCTGACGACCGCGCTGACGCTGATGGGCGCCCAAGCGCCTAGCGCGGAAGAGATCGTAAACCGGATGATGGAGCGCGATCAAGCGCGCCAAGCTTCCTTAAAAACCTATAGCTGGATGTCGCAATATGTGCTGGACAACAAAGAGCGGCACGCCGAGATGATGGTGCGCTGGACGCGCGAGGAAGACGGCAGCAAGCGCTACGACCTGTTATATGAACGCGGCGACGGCGCGGTCCGCGACCATGTGTTTCATAAGTTGCTGGCTTCGGAAGTGGAAGCTTCGCAGCCGGCTTTGCAAGGGCGCAACCGGCTGAACACCACAAACTATACCTTTCAACTGAGCGGCAGCGAAGAGTTGAATGGGCGGCTGGCGTATGTGTTGGCGATCGAGCCCAAGCTGGACTCGAAGTTTCTGGTGAAAGGGCGCATTTGGGTGGATGCGGCCGATTATGCGGTGGTGAAAGTGGAAGGCAGTCCGGCCAAGCGGCCCTCGTTCTGGACCAACGCGGTGAGCTTTGTCCAAACCTTTGAAAAGACGGGGGATTACTGGATGGCGGCGTCCAACCGCTCGGTGACGGAAGCCAAGATGTTCGGCGAAGCGGATCTGGTGATCAAACACTCCGGCTAC
>Ga0182012_10006552_pt1 | contig 11866 bp, 11 predicted proteins | sample 612S2SmetaG_FD_120486 | JGI IMG/M metagenome (GOLD analysis project Ga0182012, IMG submission 120486) | Permafrost microbial communities from Stordalen Mire, Sweden - 612S2S metaG | ecosystem: Environmental > Terrestrial > Soil > Wetlands > Permafrost | place: Sweden: Stordalen | collected...
CTTGGCCACACATACGGTAGAGCCCGTTTCGGCCTCGGGTACAAGCCCTATTTTTCAGCGTACCCAAGCGCCATCCTGTCCGCTGCCAGCCGTCACCCGGAACGGGGGATGTGACCGGTTACGACGACACAGTTGTCGGAGGCTCTTGTCACGACATCTTTGCGCTTAAGTCACTTGCGCATTCTAAAGCCGATTGTATAACCCAGCAGCTCTCTCAAGCCGCTTGTGCGATCACGCTGATTGCAATGAACGGCGACAATATTTGCCGTGCTCATCAATCGGGCGGCGAATCGGCTGATGCCGCTTTGGCTTCCGCCGCCCAGGGCCGAACAGCGCCCTGCAGAGGCCAACCTCACCAAAGCCACGCTCAACGCCGTGCCGCCAAGTCGGCAACCACGCAGGGAACATGCCCATGAGCAGATGTCTGCAGCGCCATATTGCTGGGATTGCCGCGACCCTTATCGTTGCCTCGCTACCGGTTTGCGCTCAGGCGCAGGAACGGCGAGAAGACAAGCGACCCAACGTCGTCGTGATCATGACCGATGACACCGGCTGGGGTGATCTTGGCGCTTTCGGCGGCGGTAGGACGCGCAATGCGCCGACGCCGAACCTCGACCGGCTGGCGGCTGAAGGCACGGCGTTCACGGAGTGGTACGGCCAGGCGAGTTGCACCGCCGGCCGCGCCTCGTTCATCACCGGCCGTATCCCGGTGCGCACGGCCCTGTCGGTCGTGATCGCGCCGGGCGACCCGAACAAAATTCGATCCGATACACCAACCATCGCCGAGTTCTTCAAGAAGAACGGCTACCAGACCTACTATTCTGGGAAGTGGCACCTGGGCGATACCATCGACGCGATGCCGGTCCATCATGGCTTCGAGACGATGAAGAACTTCCTCGCCTATTATTCCGGGGTCTACGCCTATACCGATACGGAGCTGCATCCTGACTTTCCGCGCGACAATCCGGCGTTCATGGCGGCGTATTGGCGGCAGGTGAATGACGGCATGTGGGAAGGCGAGGAAGGTCAGCCACCCCGGCGCGTCATCGAACATTTCGGCTATCCGGACCTCGCGAAGTTCGATGAAAAGCAGGCGGCCGACGCCGCTGCCTACATCAAGGCACACGCGAACGACGCCAAGCCGATGTTCATGTACATCGCGTTCACCAAGATGCACAATCCGACGAATCCGGCGCCTGACTTCAGGGGCAAGTCGCATGCGAGTCTTTATCTCGACTCGCTGATGGAACTCGACGCCGATTCCGGGACGGTCCTGCAGGCATTGCGTGAGGCCGGACTCGAGAAAGACACGATCGTCCTGTGGACGGTCGACAACGGCGCCTGGATCGATGCCTTCCCCGACGCCGGCTATCAGCCGTTTCGCGGCATGAAAGGGACGGGTTTCGAAGGCGGTTGGCGCGTGCCGACGATCATGTCCTGGCCAGGCCACATACCGGCTGGCAGAAAGACTGAAGGCATGATTGCGCACATGGATTTCTGGCCGACCGCGGCGGCGCTTGCCGGTCTGACGCCGCCGCCGCACGGCAGGTGGGCCGACAACAACGGAAAGCCGATCTATTTCGACGGCATCGATGACAGCGCCTTCGTTCTTGGCAAAGCCGCGTCCGCCCGCGAGTCGATGATCTACATCGAGGGCACCTCCATGCTCGGCCTGCGCAACGGCGATTGGAAGTTCGTTTGGACTGCCAAGGACACCTGGCTTGGTCCGGAACTGACGCTGGAGGTCCCGGCGATCTATAATCTGAAGCAGGACCCGGGCGAAGCCTACGACAAGATGTTCAACGGCGCGGCGCCGCCGACCGCCGGGGTGCTGAAGACCTCGCCGGGCCGCTGGTCGGGGCAGGACAGCGGATGGGCGCTCTTGATGGCGCTGCCCGTGTTCGAGGATATGATGAAATCGATGAAGGAGTTCCCCAACGACGACATCTTGCCGAGCCCGGCACTCGTTGGCGTCGAGCGACCGAAGTTCGTCCCCCCGGCGGTCCATTTCTACACTGGCGACTGAACGGTGCCGCCAGAGGCGTCGATGGAAACGGTCGGCGCCTTTCGTGGCGGAGCCCGGTGAACGCCTCGGCGATCGCCGAATTATGCGGTGCGGCGATCGCGCACACGCTTTTCATAACGATACTGCTATGTTCTCCGCCAGCTCCGTGTCACCTCGTGCCCTCCGGTGCGCCCGCATGGGTGCGATAACCTTGCGAGTGGAAGCTCCCCGGGGCAATGGTCGGTTGGATAACCTAACCGAAACTCCGCGTCGTCCCGGCATCGGCCGGCGGCTCCTGGTCTCGCCCTTGCGGCGCTGCCGGCTTTGCGCTGGCCCATGAACTTCGCCAAGACACCATTGATCGCATCAAGCGACGTCGAACTCGGCCTCCGGGCGCTCCTCGGAAACAGCCCCATCACCCGTCGCTAATGCGACCCAAGACATTGCGTGCAATACGCTACCGTGTAGTTTTGCGCGGATGGGCCTTCCGGCCCTGATTGGCGGCAGCCGGCGAGTCGCTGGTTTAGTCGTTACAGTGGGCCAGCCAATCGGCGATGCATCGTGTTAGGACATCCGGAGACCGGGCTGGTCGCGGAATGTTGCCAGAGGCTGAGATTTCTGTCTTCCTGGTTCCACGCGGCCTCTCGATTCGCATTGTCAAGACGGCCAGTCGGGCGAAGAGGATGCGCCGATGAGAAGCATGGTCGGCCTGCTTTCCGTGTTTCTGCTGTTGGTTAACGTTCCGTCTGAAGCCGCGACGCTAACGGTTCCGCCAGCGCCGTCCTCAGCCAGTCCACAGGGTTCTTCGCCCAGGCGCTGCATGTGCTGGCGCCGACGCTGACCGCCACCGCCACCGCCGGCCTGAGGCAGACCTCGTCCTGCGTCCTCGCCCTCAGCCCGTCGCTCGCGAATGCCATCCAGGTGGACAACATGGGCAGAATCACCGCAAGCGGCTGCGGCATCTTCTCCGATTCGTCGGCCTCCAGCGCGATCTACCTCAACAGCGGCACCATCAGCGGCAAGAGCGTCGGCGCCGTCGGCAAAGTCCTGCTCTCCAACAGCGGCTCCAACACGCTCTCCCCCAAGCCCGCGGTCTCCGGCGCGGCGGCGAAGCCGGACCCCTATGCCAGCCAGACCGCGCCCGCGGCCGGAAGCTGCAGCACCTTCAACAAGTCCACCGGGTTTCCAAACGGAACGAACTTCACGGCGTGGCAGAGTGGGCCGTACCAGTTCACGCAGAGCACGAACGTGTTCTGCGGCAACACGACCATCGGCGGCAACGGCACCACCGACACGTTCGCGCCGGGAATCTACTACGTCGTCAACGGCAACCTCACCTTCAGCAATGCAGCGGTCACCAGTGCGGCCGGCGTCACCTTCGTGCTGACCGGAAGCTCGCCCGGGGCACTCAGTTGGACCAACTATTCCGGCACGTACCAGATGACGGCGCCGACCACGGGCCCCACCGCCGGCATCCTGGTGTGGCAGACCTGCGGCAGCGGCGGCGTCAGCCCGGCCAGCCAGTTTGAAGGCGGCTCGACGTTGCAGATGTCAGGCGCGGTCTACGTCCCCTGCGGGCCGCTGCAGCTTGGCAACAACGCCCAACTGACGACCGCATCGGGTGGGTCCCTGAGCGTCATCGCCGAGACGATCGATGTAACCGGCTCGGCGGGCATCGCCGCGACCGCCTCCAGCACGTCCTCCGGCGGGGCCATCGCCGTGGTGCTAGAGCAATGACGCGCTGGGCCGCCCTGCTGCACGACCGCACGGGCGTGGCGAGCCTGGAGGCCGCGCTGCTCACATCGCTGCTGCTGGTGCCCATGCTCGGGGGCGCCGCGGATGCCGGCCTGCTGCTCGACGCGTGGGGCAAGGTCACCCGAGCCGAGCAAGCCGGGCTGCTGTCGGCGTGGGGCAGCGGCGCCAGTCCGGCAACGATTCAGGCCGCGGCGCAGACAGCCTATGGCAGCGCCTCGCCGGCGCCGACCATTCCGCTGCCCACCGTCGCCTGCTACTGCCTCCCGTCGGCAACGGCGTATAGCCGGGGCAACGCGTCCGCGGTGTCGTGTTCCACGACCTGCGCCTCCGGCAACGCGCTGACGCAATTCGCGACCGTGTCGGTCAGCACGACGGTCACGCTGCCGCTGCCACTGCCACTGATCGGCTTCGCCTCTCCGTTCGCGATCAGCGCCACGGCGACTGCGCGGCTGCAATGACCCGGTGCCGCACCAAGGCGGCGGACCGGCGCGGCACCACCGCCCTGGAGTTCGCCCTGGTCGTGCCCATGGTGCTGACGCTGCTGATCGGCCTGCTCGATCTCGGCCGGCTGTTCGGCGACCAGTATGCGCTCGACCAAGGCGTTGCCGTCGCGGCTCGCTATGCCGTGGTGAACAGCACCTCGGCGAGCACCGCGACCATCAAATCCCAGTTTACCACCGCGGTGAAGCCGTTGCTCGGCGGCGCTGTGTTCACGCTGACGACGCCCCCCTTGTCCAGCAAATGCGGTGACTGCTTGGTGGACGCCGTCCTCGCCGATCACCCTCCTGCCGGCGCAAAGCCTCAACAGTTCAACCACGCTGACCGTCCAGAACTGACGCACAAGCCGGCCGCAGGTCTGTTCCTCATCGCGGAACCCTGCCTCTCGCGTCGATGGGCGACAGAACCAACGGCAGGGGTTGCGCCGGCGGGTGCAGCCATGCGACGGCTGCTCCGGCGCGATCAATGCCGTCCGGCCCGCCGGCCGACACCAGGCGCGGCATCCCAGCGGGTTGCGCCGAGACGGCAACGGCGGTGTCGGGCGTCACCACGCGCACCAGCCGCGCTTGCGGCGAGAGCAGCACGGCGTAGGCCGCTTCCGGCTCCGGCTCGCCCCAGGGCGGATGCGCCCGGACCCAGGGCCAGATGGCACGAACCTTCTGCAGGTAGACCACGCCAAGCAAGGGCGACGCCGAATGATAGGCCGCGATCGCGCCGTCCCATCCCGTGCTGCCCAGGCGGCCGAGGCTCAAGATGCGCGCGGCGGCGCGCGCGTTGGCGTCGGGGTCGAACGCTTCTTCCAGGCTGGCAAACGCGTAGGGGTGGTAAAAGAGATCGACCTGAAAGCAGCCGACATCGATGATGCTCACGCCGATCCGTTGCAGGCCGCGCACCATATCGACGGCTGCGGCTTTGCTCGGGTGGTAGAAGCCGCGCCCCCCGGCGTTGATGGTCCAGGGCCAGATCGTTGGGACGATCCCGTTGGGGGCGCGACGACCGCTCTCGATGATGCCGATGGCCGCCAGCAGGCCGGTCGGAAGCCGCCACTCGCGTTCGGCTCGGCTTGCCGCTGCTCCGCAAGCCTGCGTCGCGTCCTCGGAGGGTCGTTGTGCGTGGGCCGGATCATGCGCGATGCAGGCCAGTGCCCAGGCGGCAATTCCCAATACCCAGGCGCAAGGACGCGGGCGCGCGGTCCGGATACCGCTCATCGATTGGCGGCCTCTGGTGTCGTATTGCCGCGTCACGGCGCAGGTGGCGCCGTCAGCGCCCGCGTCAGCGGGTTCGCCGTGATCCCGTGCGCGACCACGCTCAGCAGCACGGTGCAGCCGACCGTTGCCATCAGCGTGTCGTTCCCCGGAAGCTGCGCATCGAACACCATGATCGCGAACACGATGCTGGCGAGCCCGCGCGGGCCGAACCAGCCGATGAACAGTCTCTCCCCGGTCCCGACCGGCGTGCCGAGCAGGCAGAGAAACACCGGCAGCATGCGGATCACCGTCAGGCTCAGCACCGCATACAGCACCACCGGGATGGTCATGCGGCCGTGCAGCGGCGCGACCACCACGGAGCCGAACGCCAGCCATGTCAGCAGGGCGAGCGTCTCGCCGGTGCTCTCTGCGCCGTGCAGCAGCGCGTGCTTGTCCTCCGGCATCAGCCGGCCCATCAGCGCCCCGCCGGTGAAGCAGGCAATGAACCCGCTCCCACCCACCGCCTGCGCCACCGCGAAGCAGGCCCCCGCCAGCGCGACCGCCGGCACCTCCGCCCAGGCCTCGCTTGCCCAGCCGCGCGCCTTGGCCACCCGCAGCAGCAGGACGGCGGTCCAGGTCAGCGCGGCCCCGACGCCCAGGCCGATGCCGATCTCCTCGGCCACGACTCCGGCGACATGGGAGAGTGGGCCATGGTCGATCTGCGTGCCAACCGCGAGCCCGAGCAGGATCACGACGACCGGCACGCAGATGCCGTCGTTCAGCCCGCTCTCGACGTTCAGCGACTCGCGCGTGGCCGCCGGAACCGCCTGGTTGGTGACCACCGGCTTGCCGAGCGCCGCGTCGGTCGGCGCCAGCATGGTCGCCAGCAGCGCCAGTTCCAGCACGGCGAGCCCCGGAAAGACGAGCCACGCCACCGCGAAGCCGAGCAGGATGGACAGCGGCAGCCCGACCAGCAGCAACCGCTCGGGCAGCCCGAGATTGCGGCGAACGACGCGAAGATCGGCGTTCGCGGCGTCGGTGAACAGCACCATCGCCAGCGTCGCTTCCGCCAGCAGGCGCAATCCCGCGGCGGCGACATCGAGGTGCAGCGCGCCGAGCACCGGTGGTCCCAGGATCAGCCCCGCCGCGGTGAAGACGATCGGGCCGCTGATCCAGGATCGCTCGACACGCCCTGCGACCGCGCTGAAAACCAGCAGGAAGACGGCAAGAACCGCTGCGTTTTGATACATGCCGGGTCGTTCCGTCGCACGAGGGTGTCAGGCTCGCAGTCTCGTGACGCAGTAGGACTTACCCGCCGACCACCTCGTTCGGCAGCGTGCCCCAGACCTGCGTCCGCTTGAGATAGCCGCGATACTCGCCCACCTGGACCTGACACCAGTCGGACGTGGCGGCGCACGACAGCAGGCGGCCGATCACGCCTGGCTGGAGCACCGCCACTGCCTCGGCGGTGTCCTGAGGCTCGTGCCGCAGAGTTGCGTCGGCGCCCTTGATGATGACGCTGCGCCGACCGGTCAGCGTGGCCTGGTGGACCCAGCCCTTCACGCCTTCGGGGTCCTCGACCAGACGCCAGACCTCGAACTCGCGCTCTATCTCCACGGGCAGGTCGCGGCGCTTGTAGACCCATGCGACCGGGTACCGTGTGCCCGGCCCCTTGCGCATGTTCACTTCATCCGAGCGGAGCGACACGAACCGCGGCAGCGGCTGGCCGGTCGAGGAGCCTTTTTCAACCTGCGCCTCCGCCGGCGGAGCAGCGGGCGGAGGTCCGGCGGGCGCCGGCTCGGGCTTCGCAGGCGGCTTCTGCGCCGCCGTCGCGGGCTTCTGCGGATGGGACGGGCCGTGCGGCTTCACCACGGGCGTTGGTTTGCCGACGGACGCCGGCTTGGCGCCGCCCGGCGGGTGGACCGGCTCACGCGGGGCGGCCTGGGCCTTCAACGGCGCATCGGCGGGCTTGTGCGCCGGCACCTGCGGCGTGCCGGCGGGCGGCGGCGCTTGGGCGTGGGCCGCGGCGGCAAGCGCAAGCAGTCCCGCGCAAAGCGTCAGGCGGCCACAGGACGGCTTGGCGGGAAGCGACATACGCGCATGCGTGCCAAGTGAACCCGAATCGGGTCAAGGGCTGATCCACGCGGCCAGCGGATCGGCCGGCACTGCGGCTACTTGAAGGCGATCGCCGCCGGAGAAGCAGCTTTGTTCGGGCTCGGCACAGGTATCATTGAGACTGAGCGGGGCGCCATGCGCCGTGCGGTGCTGCGGGCGGCGATGGTGGACGGCGCTTCGCTGGTCCACCCTACAGAGCACCCGAGCACCGAGCGCCCAAGCACCTGAGCAGCACCCGAGCATCGAGCACTGAGCACTGAGCACTGAGCACCCGAGCGGTCATCGGACGGAGCAACCAGCCAGTGGGGGAGAAATCTGCCCCCTCCGCAGAGCCGGCGGCCGCATAGCCGTTGAGCCCAGCCGGTTTTCCCGCATGCGCTGCGTGCCGTTGCGCTGCGTGCCAGCGATCAAATCGTCACGATCTGCCCGGTGCCGACCGCGCTCAGGAAGGTAGCGATGCCCGCCACCTCGACGCCGGGCCAAAGTCCGGCACCGTCGAGGCCTTCGGCCCGCAGGCCCGCCTCGCAGACCAGCAGCCGCGCGCCGAGGTCTCGTGTGGCGTCCCGCAGGGTGTCCAGCCCCGCTACGCCGGCGGCGCGGACCCGCTCGTCGCGGCCGGCATCGGTCAGGCCCGACCAGTCGGTCAGCACCGCGCGGCACCCGGCGTTGGTCGCGAACAGCATGACCGCGCGCCCCAGCGCGGCGGCGCCGGCGGCGACCAGGAAGGCAGCGTGCACGCGGTCGTGCTCCCCCGACAGCAACAGGATGCCCAGGGGCGGCGCATCAGACGGCACAAGCAGGCTCCCAATTGTCGCGGTGGTGCGCCAGGTCGGTGATGGTGGCATGCGGCCCGCACAGCGTACAGTCCGGATCGGGACGCAACCGCACCGTGCGGAACCGGGTCGCCAGCGCGTCCCAGATCAGCAGCCGGCCGGACAGCGTTTCGCCGATGCCGAGGATCTCCTTCAGCACCTCGGTCGCCTGCAGCGTTCCCATCACGCCGGTGACGGCACCCAGCACGCCCGCTTCGCCACAGGTCGGCACCAGGCCGGCCGGCGGTGGCTCGGGGAACAGGCAGCGGTAGCACGGACCGCCGGCGTGCGGCTTGAACACCGAAAGCTGGCCCTCGAACCGCAGCACCGCGGCCGAGACCAGCGTGCGGCGGCCCAGCGTGCAGGCATCGGCAATCAGAAAGCGCGTGGCAAAATTGTCGGTGCCGTCGCAGACGACGTCGTAACGCTCGATCAGCGCGGCGGCGTTGTCGGCGGTGAGGCGCGTGGCGTGGCCCTCCACCCGCACGCCTGGATTGACGGCGCCCACCGCCTCGGCCGCGGAGGCGACCTTGGGCGTACCGATCCGGGCGGTGGTGTGCGCGATCTGGCGCTGCAGGTTGGACAGTTCCACCCGGTCGCCATCCACGATCCCGAGCGTCCCCACGCCGGCCGCCGCCAGGTACAGCGCCAGCGGCGAGCCCAGTCCGCCGGCGCCGACGATCAGCACCCGCGCCGCCTGCAGCCGCGCCTGTCCGGTACCGCCGACCTCCTTGAGCAGGATATGGCGGGAGTAGCGTGTTATGTCGTCTTCGCTGAAACCGAGGTCCATGGCGCTACGATATGGTGAACGCCCGATCCGGCGAAGAGGACTCATGACCGACCTGTCCGACGACCATGCGATTGTGCTGTTTTCCGGCGGGCAGGACAGCACCACCTGCCTCGCCTGGGCGCTGGCGCGGTATGCGCGGGTGGAGACGGTGGGCTTCGCCTACGGACAGCGCCACGCGGTAGAGCTTTCCTGCCGCGCGCCGATCCGCGCCGCGCTGGCGGGGTTCGGCGATTGGGGCAACCGGCTCGGGCCGGACCACGTGGTGGACCTCGCGCCGACCCTGGCCGCGATCGGGGAGACGGCGCTGACCAGTGACGCCGCCATTGCCATGACAGCGGAGGGGCTGCCCAACACCTTCGTGCCCGGCCGCAACCTGCTGTTCCTGACCGCCGCGGCGGCGATCGCCTGGCGGCGCGGGCAGCGGCGGATCGTGGCGGGGATGTGCGAGACCGATTACTCCGGCTACCCCGATTGCCGCGACGACACGATCAAGGCGATGCAACTCGCGCTGAACCTGGGGATGACGCGGCGATTCGTGGTGGAGACGCCGCTGATGTGGCGCGACAAGCCGGCGACCTGGGCGATCGCCGACGCGCTCGGCGGCGCGGCGCTGGTCGAGATGATACGGACCGAGACGCACACGTGCTATCTGGGCGACCGCTCGGTCCTGCACGACTGGGGCTACGGTTGCGGCACATGCCCCGCCTGCGCGCTGCGGCGGGGCGGCTGGGAGGGGTGGCGCGGACGCCCCGTTTCGGCTTGAATCGGTGCCTAGCGTCAACGAGGAACCCTTGCATGCGCACTCTATCGCTTGCCACCGCCGCGCTGGCGGCCGTCCTGCTGCTACCCGCCGCCAGCCGCGCCGCCCCTCCGCCGGCCGTGACCCTGCAGGCCCGCACTGCCGGGGATTTGGCGGAACTGTGCTCCGCCAATCCGGCCGAAGCCCTGGGCGCGGTGCGCGCTGCTTTCTGTCATGGCTTCGCACAAGGCGCGATCGACGATGCGTTCCGCCGCTCCGTGGACAAGAAGCCGTTCTGCTTCCCGACGCCGACGCCGTCGCGCAACGCGACGCTGGGCGAGTTCGTGGGTTGGGTTCGCGCCATGCCCGACCGTCGCAGTCAGCCAGCGCTTGAGGGGTTGTTCCAGTTCTTGGCCGAGCGGTTTCCCTGCAAGCCGTGACACTGTGACGCTGGCTTGCCGATTGTGCTGTCGCTTGGACCATGGTTGCGTGAGGAACCGGCTAGAACGATTCGGCTAGTTTCGGCGTTTCAAGTGAAACCGTCGCCATGCGCAGTTCCCCAATCGGCGCTGATGCGTATCATTCGGCGCGGCATTGCCGATGCGCGGCCTTCGACTGAAGTTGAACACCTTGTTTTACGAACTTATTGATATAAAATGGGAATCTAGAAAAATTAGAGCAGCGTGGCACCACGCCGTGGGCGTCCGCGGCGACGGGGCGGTGTTGCTGCCGCGGCGGGCGGCGGCGCCTCGGTAGGCGGGCGCTGCCATCGAAGAAGGCGCCGTCGATGGCCACCAGCGTGCCGGCGACAAGGCCAAGCTGACGCAGGATCAGAACGAAATCACGATTCACCTGGCGCAGCGGCGCCGCATTCTCCGCGCGGAACTTGGCGATCGTGCGGTAGCCGGGCACCAGCTCCCCCAGCAGCCACATCAGCTCGATGTTGCGTCCCGCTTCGCGCTCCAGCCGCCGCGAGGAACGAATCTGGTTGAGATAGCCGTAGAGATACAGCTTCAGCAGGTCGGCCGGATCATACGGCGGCTGGCCGGCACCCACCACGCGCACGGCGTGGCCGAATCCCAGCTTGGCCAGATCCGACATAGGCGTCGATCGCCCGGACCGCATTGTCGGCATCAACGTAGTCATCAATCCGCGCAGGCAGCAGCAGGCTCTCCTGGCGGCTCGCGCGGGTCTTGCCACTGCGTCGGGGAAGCAAATTCTTGCCCAGCCTCCGTTGCGGATCCGCCCGGCAGCATAATGCGGCCACGCGGATGAGAGCGCAGCCCCTGCTCTGATCCCGCAAGCCGGCCTCACCAACGCAACGACCTTCATGTGTCCCATCTCGCGGTCGGATATGCCTGCTCCAGAGACAGAGCGGCTCGCGATCATTCGGGCAGACCTGGCCGCGATCACAACAGCTGCAGATGACTACCTGGGTGCGGCAGCGCAGACACAGGAATAGCCGCGCCGGCTTATCGTCTGCATGGCCAAAACGGCAGGCGCCACGTAGACGAGCGCCGCAACTGACGCGATACTGCCCCTGCATTCGTGCCCAGCACGGTGTGGGGCACGGCACCGTGACTGAACTTGCAGGTTGGGCTCGGTGTCGTGCTTGCCTTCGTTACTGGCAAGCTCCTACCGCACCGGCAACCATCGTGTCAGCCCCGCCAGGCGAGGTTACCCCCTCCAAGCCGCCCGCGCCATCCCCCGCCCCGGCCGACCCGGCCCGCCCATCGCCATCTATGCGCGGATTCTGACCGCCGCCGACATCTGGATCGCGGTGTCTGCGTAGCGAGCCCGGCCACCCGGCCCGACGGTCTGCCAGGTTTCGAGCACCGCCTCCTCGATCCCTACGGCATGCGCACAATTTGTTTGAGTAATGTTTAGCTCTCTGATTCCATGGGTCTTTCTCGATTCGGGGTGCTCATGGGACGACAGGGTGGAGAGCTTGGTTATTTTGGGGAC
>Ga0182012_10006554_pt1 | contig 11861 bp, 10 predicted proteins | sample 612S2SmetaG_FD_120486 | JGI IMG/M metagenome (GOLD analysis project Ga0182012, IMG submission 120486) | Permafrost microbial communities from Stordalen Mire, Sweden - 612S2S metaG | ecosystem: Environmental > Terrestrial > Soil > Wetlands > Permafrost | place: Sweden: Stordalen | collected...
CGCATCGGCGTCGAGCGGCGGCTGTATACGGCAGGGTCCAACAAGGCGCGGCTCGATCCGTTCCTGCCGGAGCGGCCGGACGACGTGACGTTCATCCTCGGTTTGCTCGATGACCTGCATGCGCAGTTCACCGCCTGGGTGCGCGCGCGGCGCGGTGACCGCCTGAGCGGCGACGAGGCAGAGTTGTTCGATGGCAGCTTCATGCTCGGCGACCGTGCGTTGAAGCTCGGGCTGATCGATGGGTTCGCGGATGTGGACAGCCTCGTGAAACAGCTCGGCGGCGAGCGCGCGCTGCCGCGCCGCTTCCGCCCCCGCCGCCGCGGCTTGCTGGGACGCCTTCCGCGCATGGCACTCGACACGGTGCTGGACGCGATCGAGGAGCGGCGGTTCCGGATCGAACTGCGGCGCTAGAGGCCTGCGTCAGAGGTCTGCGCGCGTCAATGCGTCTGAGGGCTCGTTCCCCAAGGCCGTCAGCCCCGTCCGACGAACGGCATCTTTGTCGCCATGATGGTGACGAACATGACATTCGTTTCCAGCGGCAGGTTGGCCATGAACAGCACCTGCTGCCCGACCTGGTCCACGTCCATGCGCGGCTCCGGCATCGTTGTCCCATTCGCCTGCGGCACGCCCTGCTGCATGCGCTCGGTCATCGGCGTCGCGGCGTTGCCGATGTCGATCTGGCCGCACGCAATATCGTACGCCCGCCCATCCAGCGCGATGGTCTTGGTCAGACCGGTTACGGCGTGTTTGGTCGCGGTGTAGGCAGCCGAGCCGGGACGCGGCGCGTGAGCCGAGATCGACCCGTTGTTGATGATCCGCCCTCCGCGCGGCGTCTGGTCACGCATGATGCGGAATGCCGCGTTTGCACACAGGAACATGGCATCGAGGTTTACCGCGACCACCTTGCGCCACATCGCGAATGTGAAATCGCCGAAGTTGGTGGCTGGCACGTTGCCGCCGGCATTGTTGAACAGCAGGTCGATGCGACCGAGGCTTTGCCGCACCGTCGCGAAAAGCGCCTCGACCTGTACGGGCTCGGTCACGTCGGTCGGCAGTACGACAGCGCGCCCGGCTTTCGCCAAGCTTGCAGTCTCCTGCAGCGTATCCTGTCTGCGGCCTGCCAGGGCGACGGCCCAGGTATCGGCCAACAGCGCCAGCGCCGCGGCCTGCCCGACGCCGCTGCCGGCTCCTGTTACGACGGCGACCCGGTGCCCCATGGCTGGTTACTCCGGCAGGGTTTTCGGCAGCCGTAGTCTGGGCCGCGCGCCGTTCGTGGTGAAGACGACCGTTGATCCGCGCACGCTGGCGTGCCAGCGTGCGCGCGGAGGAAACGGAGACCCAACAATGCTGCGTTGCAATGCAAATCATTCTTTCGGCGCATATTTTTATCAGTCGGCGTCAGACTCGTCGCAAGCACGTCAGCGTGGGATCGCCGCTCTAACGAGGCGCTCGCGACCAGGTCGCAGAGCAGCTGCGCGCCCAGCCGCTGGAACGGTTACCGGACAAGGATACGTGGAATGAGCGATGCCCCTGCCAAGGTGACTTGCCAGGTTTATGGCAGTTCGTGCGACCTTTGGCTGTGCCGCCATGGCGGATGCCACGCGGCCAGGCTGCAGGAGCAAGAGGCTCTGGGCGAGCTCCCGCCGACACCGGCGAGACTGTGGTCAGGCTGCCGTCCGCCAGCGCAGGTCGAGGCCGACCTCGGATCGGGCAATCAGGGATGACAGCGTATTCAGCCGGATCATGCGGTCCGAACGCCGGAAATCCGGATCGCTGAAGCTGATCGTATGCAGCCCGCGCATGAGCCCCGCAATCGATTCATCGAGACCGATGCGCGGCTGGTGCGCCGGGGCGAGTTCACGGAACAGGGAAAAATCCACCCGATAGGATCGCGCATCAGGCGGCGCCGCCTGGTTGATGCTGACGGTGGTACCCGGCACCGCCGCGGCCACCGCCTCGGCCAGGTCCCGAACACGATGGTTCCGTCGATCGGAGCCGACATTCACCTGCAGCACGCGCCCGCCCCACTCGGCCGGACGTTCGATCGCCCATTCGATCGCCAGCGCCATGTCCCGCACATCGATCAGCGGCCGCCAGGGGGTGCCGTCGGACAGTACCGTGATCTCGCCCGCCGTCAGCGCGCAGGCGGTGAAATCATTCAGCACGAGATCGAGCCGCAGCCGGTCGGACATGCCGCAGGCTGTGGCGAAGCGCAGGCTGGTGGCAATCATGCCATTCAGGTCCAACTGCGCCAGCCCCTGTTCGGTCGCCACCTTGGAACGCGCGTAGGCGGTCAACGGGTTGAGCGTGTCGGTCTCGCGCCGCGCCACGCCTTCGGCGGCGCCATAGACGCTGCAGCTTGATGCGAACACGAAACTGCGCACGCCGGCGGCGGCGGCAAGCACCGCAGTGCGCAGGCTGGCAGCGCGGTTGATCTCGTCGGTGACAGCCTCGAACCGGTTGCCGATCGGATCGTTCGACACGGCGGCCAGGTGGACGATTGCGTCGACACCGCGCAGCAACCCCGCCGGCAGGTCGCGCACATCGCCGAAATACTGCGCCGTCAGCGTCGTCTCGGGCGCGCGACCGTTGGTAGTGAGGCACGATCCGAACAGGCCGCTGTCGTAGCCGATCAGCTCCGCCTCGGGATACCGTCGTCGCAGGTGCGCGGCCACCACCGGCCCGACATACCCCATGTTCCCGGTGATCAGAACCCGCATCGCCCGCTCCGCCCTGGTTTGATGATGCATCGGTCTACACCGCCGCTTGCGGCGAGCGGATCAACGTTGCTTGACCGAGATCGGCACGGTTTCGATCGGCTTGCCGCTGTGCAGCGCCGCGGGGTATCCCCGCACCATGCAGGGTTCGGTCTTGGGTCCCGGTCAGCGGGCGGTTGTGACCGGTGCGGGCAGCGGCATCGGTCGTGCGATCGCGGTCGCTTTGGCGCGTGCCGGACTGCATGTCTGCCTGGTCGGTCGCGACGCGGCCAGGCTCCGGCTTGTCGCCGGCGAGATCGAGACCAGCACCGAGATCGCGGTGGCGGACGTCGCGACAGCTTCAGGCCTGGCCGCGGTTGCCCAAGCGGCCAGGCCCGCGCTGCATGTGCTGGTGCACTCCGCCGGGGTCTATCTGCGCGGCAAGCTGGAGCACCTGACCGCCGCCGAGTGGCAGGCACTGAACGCCGTGAACCTGCAGGCACCGATCCTGCTCACGTCGGCGTGCCTGCCGGCCTTGCGCGCCGCATCAGGACAAGTCGTGGTGATCAACTCCAGCGCCGGCCTGCAGGCGGCCCCCGGCGTTGGCGCCTATGCCGCCAGCAAGCACGCGCTGAAAGCGGCCACCGATGCGCTGCGGCAGGAAGTGAATGGCGAGGGCATCCGCGTGCTGAGCGTTTTCCCTGGCCGCACCGATACGCCGATGCAGGCCGCCGTGCTGGCGGCGGAGGGACGCGATGCCGCGCCAGGGACGCTGATGCGACCGGAGGATGTGGCCCACATGGTCCTCGGCGCGCTGTCTGTCCCGCGCACCGCCGAGGTTACCGACATCGTGATGCGTCCGATGCGGCCGCTGCCGGCCGCGCGGTAAAGGCGCGTCGCGAGCAAGCTTCTGATACAAAACTCGGCGTGTGCCTGTGTGCGCGCCGTGCGATGATGGCGTGTGGTCTCGGCGGTCCGCTGGTGCTTCCGGACAACCTGCCCCGCTCATCCTGTCCCTGAATAAAGTGAAAGACTATGTCTCGTGCTGAACGCCAGCTTGCGCCGTTTCCATTCCCGGTAGCGCCGAGATGAACGCCGCCGCCCGCTTCGCCACCCACGTCATTGCGACACGATTTGAGGATCTGCCGCCCGACGCAGTTCTCAAGGCCAAGACCTTTGTGCTCGACAGCCTGGGCGTCGGCATCGCCGGCACGTCGCTCGGCGGTGGCGCCGGCCTGCTGGCCGTCGCCTCGGGCTGGGGCGCCGTTGAGGAGGCCCAGGTCTGGGGACGCACTGCACGGCTGCCGGCGCCTGCCGCCGCATTTCTCAATGCGTGGCAAATGCACAACCAGGAATTCGATTGTCTGCACGACCGGGCTTTCGTGCATGCCATGGCCAGCGTGTTGCCCGCCGCGATGGCCGCGGCGGACCGGCGCGGCGGCGTGGCCGGCAAGGAGCTGATCGTTGCGATCGCCGTTGGCGTGGATGTGGCGGCGTCGCTCGGGATGGCATCTCGGTCAGGGTTCCGCTTCTTCCGGCCCGCCACCGCCGGCGGGTTCGGCGCCGTCGCCGCGGCCGGACGCGTGCTGGGGCTGGACGAAGGCACGCTGGCGGGCGCCTTCGCCTGGCAGCTCGCGCAGGCCAGCGGCACCATGCAGGCGCACCTGGAGGGCAGCCCGATCATTCCCGCGCAGGTCGGCTTCAACGCCCGCTCGGCGCTGCATGCCTGCGAGCTGGCACCGCTCGGGTTCGCGCCGACTCGCGACGTGTTCGAGGGCGAGTTCGGTTACCTGCCGCTGTTCGAGGCCGACTGGGAACTTGAGCCAGCGCTCGATGCGCTGGGGCGCACGTTCCTGATCAGCGGCGTCAGTCACAAGCCCTATCCGGCCGGGCGTGCGGCACATGCGGGGATCGAGGGCGCCGCGACCCTGCAGCGGACCCACGGTTTCGCCGCCGAGGACGTGGAACAGGTCCAGGTGATCGCGCCGCGCCAGGTGCAGCGCATGGTCGGGCGGCCGGTCAGGCCCGACGCCGGCTCTGCCTATGCGCGGCTGTGCATCGGCTACGCCATCGCCAAGGTGTTGCAGCACGGCGCGCTCGATCTGGCGCATTTTCGCGGCAAGGCACTGGCGGACGCCAGCACCCATGCGCTGGCGGAGCGCGTTCGCGTTGAGGTCGATGGCACGGCGGGCTCGATTGCGTTGGCACCGCAGCGCGTGGTGGTCCGACTTCGGAACGGCGTCGAGCACGAATGGGCCTGCGAGACGCTGCCGGGCTGTCCGATGCGGCCGCTCGACCGGGAGCGGCATTTGGCAAAATTCCGACGCTGCCTCGACTTCGCCGCCGAGCCGCTGGCGCCGGAGGCACCGGAGCGGCTGATCGCGATGGTGGACCGGTTGGACGAGCTGTCCGATACGCGGGAGCTGAGCGCACTGGTCGCGGCCTGGTGAGGTCCGAAATCCTTACAGCGGCGCGATGAGCGGATTGCCGGTGCCGCTGGTCGTGGTTGTATGCTTCGAGAGTCAAGGACAGGAGATTCGGACCATGCCGCACGGTGTCTTCGTTTGGAGCGAGTTGATGACCAACGACGTCGAGGCGGCAAAGGCGTTCTTCGCCGCGACCGTCGGCTGGAGCTTTGCCGCCAAACCGACGAAAACCGGCACCTATTGGCTGGCGGTGGTGGACGGCAAACCGGTTGCCGGCATCATGGACATGACCGGCATCTGCCAGCCCGGCGTGCCGCCTCATTGGCTCGGCTACGTGGACGTCGATGACGTGGACGCCAGAGTTGCCACGGTCCGGGATCACGGCGGCAAGGTTCTGAAGGAGCCGTTCGATATCGAAGATGTGGGGCGAATCGCCCTGGTCGCCGATCCGACCGGTGCCGTCCTGGGCCTGATGACCTGGAAATTACCTGCCTGACGCCGGCCAGCCCCGCATGAGCAGGGCATTCGCCACCACCGAGACGCTGGACGCTGCCATGGCCGCGCCTGCGATCAGCGGCGACAGGTACCCCAGCGCCGCGAGCGGAATGCCGACGATGTTGTAGGCGAACGCCCAGAACAGGCCCTGGCGGATCTTCGCCGTGGTGCGCCGGGAGATGTCGATGGCATCCGCCACCAGGGCGGGATCGCCGCGCATCAGGGTGATCCCGGCGGTCTCCATCGCGACGTCGGTACCGGTTGCCATCGCGATTCCGATGTCGGCCGCCGCCAGCGCCGGACCATCGTTGATGCCGTCGCCCACCATGGCGACGACGCCGTCCTGGCGCAACGCGGCAACAGCGTCGGCCTTGCCGTCCGGCAGCACGTCGGCGCGGACGTCCTCGATGCCCAGCGTCTGCGCCACCGCGTCCGCGGCGCCGCGGCTGTCGCCGGTCAGCAGAACCGTGCGCAGCCCCATGCGGTGCAGGCGGTCGATGGCCGCGCGCGCGGTCGGCTTTACGGTATCGCCGAAGGCGATGCGGCCCAGAACGCGTCGCAAGGGGGCGGTCTCGGCAAGCCAGGCCACGGTCTGGCCGGCGTCGTCGCGCGCGACAATGCCGTTCTCTTCCAGCAGCCGGCGGTTGCCGAAGATCAGGCTGCGGCCTTCGACCTCCGCCCACACGCCGCGGCCGGGCAGCGCCCGAAAACCCGCAGCGGGCGGCGGGTCGATGCCGTCCTGCAGCGCACGGGCGCGCACCGCGGCGGCGAGGGCGTGCTCGCTGTTCCGCTGCAATGCCGCCGCGAGGCGCAGCACTTCGGGCGCCGCAGCGTCCGCGCCAATGATGTCGCTCACCCGGGGCTTGCCTTCGGTCAGGGTGCCGGTCTTGTCGAACGCCACCACGCGCACGGCGTGCGCGCGCTCCAGCGCCGCGGCGTCCTTGATCAGGATGCCGCGCCGGGCCGCCAGTCCGGTGCCAACCATGATCGCGGTCGGGGTGGCGAGGCCCAGCGCGCACGGACAGGCGATCACCAGAACCGAGACGGCGTTCAGCACCGACAGAGGCACCTGGCCCGTGGTCCAGAACCATGCCGCGAAGGTCACCAGCGCAACCACCAGCACCACCGGCACGAACACGGCGGCCACGCGGTCCACCAGCCGTTGGATCGGCGCTTTGGACGCCTGCGCGCCCTCTACCATCCGAACGATGCGCGCGAGCATCGTCTCGGCGCCGATGGCCGTCGCCGTGATCGCCAGCACGCCGTCGGTGTCGATCGTGCCGGCGGCGACCGTGGACCCAATCGCGGCGTCCACCGGCAGGCTCTCGCCGGTCAGCATCGAGGCGTCGATCGCGGCGCCGCCTTCGATCACGCGCCCGTCCACCGGGATGCGCTCGCCCGGGCGCACCACCACCACGTCGCCGACCCGCAGGGCCGCAATCGGCAGCTCGATCTCCGAGCCGTTGCGGCGGACCCGCGCCGAGTCCGGGCGCAGCCGCATCAAGGCGCGGATCGCCGCGGCGGTCTGGCCGCGTGCGCGGTGCTCCAGCCATTTGCCGAGCAGCACGAAGGTGATCAGCAGCGCCGAAGATTCGAAATACAGGGCGGGATCTGGCTGGGTCAGCCAGGCCCAGACCGACAGTCCGTACGCCGCGCTGGTGCCGAGCGCGACCAGCAGGTCCATGTTGCCGGACATGGCGCGGGCCGCCTTCCAGCCGGCGATATAGAAGCGGGCACCGAGCCAGACCTGCACCGGCGTTGCCAGCGCGAACTGCACCCAGGCGGGCAGCATCCACGGCAGGCCGGCCGCGTGCGCGATCATCCCCGCCAGCAGCGGTGCCGACAGCGCGGCTGCGGCGATCAGGTGCCATAGCTCGCTCCGGTCGGCCGGAGCGTCGGGCGGCGCCTCGGGTGCGATCGGGTGGGCTTCGAAGCCAGCCCTCGCGACAGCTTGCACCAGTGCGGCGACATCCTGGCTTCCGTGCAGTGCAACATGCGCGCGCTCGGTTGCCAGATTGACGGCAACGTCGTCCACGCCAGGCACCGCGGCGAGGGCTTTTTCGACGCGCCGAACGCAGGATGCGCAGGTCATGCCGGTGACGGCGAGGTCCAGCTCTGACCGAGCGACTTGTGCGTCCATGCCGGCAGATAGGGGGAGGCGGTGCGCCGGGGTCAAGGTTAAGCTGACCGTCATGCGACAGGGGCTGATCGTCCTCGGGAGTTTGCTGCTGGTTGCCGGGCTGGCGTGGCCCTGGATCAGTCGGTTGGGGCTGGGCCATCTGCCGGGCGATGTCCGGATCGAGCGGCCCGGCTTCGGCTTCTATGTTCCGCTCGGCTCCAGCCTGCTCGTTTCGGTCGTGCTGTCGATTCTGCTGACGCTGGCGCTTTGGCTCTGGCGACGCTAGCGGCCGGGCCGATATAGCGGGAGAACGAGAGGTGGGACCGGACATGAGCGATGAACTTGCGACCTTGGGCGGCGGCTGTTTCTGGTGCCTGGAGGCGGTGTTCAAGGCGTTGCGCGGGGTCAGCAAGGTGACTTCCGGCTATGCCGGCGGCACCGTGGCGAATCCGACCTACCAGCAGGTTTGCGGTGGCCGGACCGGTCATGCCGAGGTGGTGCAGGTCGCGTTCGACCCGGCGGAGCTTTCCTACGCCGACTTGCTGCGGGTCTTCTTTACCATCCACGATCCGACGACGAAGGACCGGCAGGGTAATGATGTCGGTTCGCAGTACCGCTCGATTATTTTGACGCAGACGGACGCCCAGCGCGAGACGGCACGGGCGGTGATGGACGAGATTGCGGCTGCGAAGATTTGGCCGGCGCCGCTGGTGACGGAAATCGTGAAGCTGCAGCATTTCTATCCGGCCGAGGCAGAGCATGAAGACTACTTCGCGCGCAATCCGGGAACCGGCTACTGCCGGGTGGTTGTCGCGCCGAAGGTGGCAAAATTCCGCAAGATGTTCGCGGACAAACTGAAACGCGAAGCAGCGGAATAAACTAGCGCGGGTCCAGGGGAAGCGGGCTCCTGGCAGGGGGGCCAGGGGGACAGCGTCCCCTTGGCCTGTGCAACACAAGCCCCGCAGCCACCAGCATGAGTCCCATGCCAACGACGTCGCTGGCCCGGAGCCGTTCGTCGAACAGCCCCGATCCGATCACCACCGCGATGACCGGCGAAACAAAGGCATAGGTCCCGGTTCGGCTGGCGCCCCAGTCGCGCACCAGGACAAAGTAGATCACGGACGCCATCAGCGAGCCGGGCAGCAGCAAGTACAGCCAGGCGAGCCGGGCTGGCCAACCCCAGGCGCCGGCCAGGGCGGCGCTGCCGCCCGGTTCGACCAGGGCCGAGACCGCCAGCATTGTTACTCCGCCGATCAGGTTCGTGACGGCTGCCAGCGGCACTGGCGCGACCGATCGCATTAGCGGCCGTGCGATCACGGTGCCGGCCGCGTAGCATAGCGTGCTGACCGTGACGCCGAAGGCGCCGAGCAGCTCGAGCGTATCGAGATCGCCCTTCAGCGCGGACGGTCCGAAGAGGAGCAGGATTCCCGTGACGCCAAGCGCGATCGCACCGGCTTGCCGCGCGCTGAATGTCTCCTGGCCCGATATCACGCTGAATCCGAGCAGCGCGACCGGCATGACCGCCGACGTCAGCACGGCCGCGAGTCCTGCGGTGATGTGCCGCAGGCTGTAGAGGGTAACCGCTTGATTCAGCGATATCATGAGCAGGGCTACAACCAGGGTCCGGCCGATCGCGTTGGTGCGGATGGTGACAGTCTCGCCGCGGGCCAGACGGAACGCGATCAGGGCCACGCCCGCCATTGTCCAGCGCGTGCCGGCGAAGACGCCTGGCGGCACGGCGGAGGCGCCGATCTTCATGGCGATCCAGGTGGTCCCCCAGACAAAGCAAAGGATCAGGAACAGCACGCGCTGCCGCGCTGACGACGATAGGCTCATGCGACATGCGTCCGTGCGGGGGAAAGGAGCAAACGTAGGCGTGGCTGCCGCGCGTGGCCATGGCGACGCGGACAGTGCCGGGCGCCGGAGGGGCGCGGGGTCGCGCCCCCATTGTCCGCTTTAGAGAAAGGCAGCTATGCTTTTGGTGCATGAAGCTTGGCCGCCGAGCGGATGGTGGTCGTCCGAGGCTTAAGCGGGGGATGTGAATGGCGAGAGTCCGTCTCCGGCTCACCGGCTGTTGTCTGGCACTGGCTGGCCTGCTTGGGCTTGCGGGGCCTGCTGCAGCGCAGCCGGACGTCAAGAGCCCGACGATCGATGCGATCAAGCGGCGGGGCGCGTTGGTCTGTGGCGTCGATACCGGCATTCCGGGCTACGCATACAAAGATGCCAAAGGCGGATGGCAAGGACTGGACGTCGCGTATTGCCGTGCCATCGCGGATGCGGTGCTCGGTTCACCGGATAAGGTCAGATTCGTCGGCACCACCGCGCAAGAGCGCTTCACCAAGCTGCAGTCCGGCGCGATCGACGTGCTGATCCGCGATTCCGAGCAGAGCTTCCTGCGCGACACGGAGCTCGGTCTCGCCGAGCCGGCGGTGAACTTCTTCACCGGTCAGACCTTCATGGTGAACCGGAATCTTGGCGTGTCCCATACGAGGGACCTGAACGGCGCCACGATTTGCGTGCTGAAGGGTACCACGGCCGAACCCAACATCGCCGACTACAACCGGCTCAACAGCATCAAGATCGGCACCTTGTCGTTCGACAAGCCGGAGCAGGCGTTCGCGGCCGCCGAGGCGGGGCGGTGCGACGGCTACAGCGATGACGGCGGTGCGGTCGCGGCGGCGCGCTCCGCCATGAAGCGGCCGGCCGACTGGATATTTCTGCCGGAGATGATCGGCGGCCTGTCGCCCCTCGGCCCGTTCACCCGTGCTGGCGACGAGGCGTGGACCCGGCTGGTCAAGTGGGTCCACTACGCCATGCTGGAGGGCGAGGCGCTTGGCATCACACGGGACAATGTCGAGGAGCAGAGGAAGACTCCTGAAGACCCGGAGCTGCGGCGTTTCCTGGGGCTCGAAGGCGATTTCGGCAAGCTGCTCGGCGTGGACAACCACTGGTCGTATCGGATCATTCGCGACATCGGCAACTACGGCGAGGTCTACGACGGAACCTTTGGCTACAAGGGTCTCGGCCTGCCGCGGGGCATGAACAATCTTCCCGACGGGGGCGGTCTGCAGACCTTCCCGACCTGGCACTGACGGCTGAGATGATCAGGCGGTGCGGCGGGTCAACAAGGCGGCTTCGGCGCCGCGCCAGAGCGGATTGATTTCGCTGCGAAACCGCATTGTTATCGCCGCGCCCCAGGGCGACAAGCGGTGCCGCGTCGAACCCGAAGAGAGTGCCATGACCAACCGAATTGCCCTGCTGGCCTGCGTCTTCGCCCTGGCCGGCTTCGCCGGCGGCGCCCAGGCGAAGACGCTGGTGTACTGCTCGGAGGGATCGCCCGAGAACTTCAACCCGATGATCAACATCACGGGCACGACCTTCGACGCCAACCTGCCGATCTACAACGGCCTGGTGGCGTTCCGGCCAGGCAGCACGGAGGTAGCACCCGCTCTGGCCGAACGGTGGGAGATCTCGCCCGACGGCAAGGTGTTCACCTTCCACCTGCGCCACGGCGTGAAATGGCAGTCGAACCAGACCTTCACGCCAACCCGCGACTTCGATGCGGACGACGTGATCTTCTCGTTCGAGCGGCAGTGGAAGGACGACAGCCCGTACCACACCGTGTCCGGCGGCGGGTACGACTACTTCCATGACATGAGCTTCGACAAGCTGCTCGCCGCGATCGAGAAGCTGGACGATCACACCGTCCGCTTCGTGCTCGCCGAGCCGCAGGCGCCGTTTCTTGCCGACCTGGCGATGGACTTCGCCATCATCCAGTCGCGGGAATACGGCGATGCGCTGCTGAAACTGGGCAAGCCGGAGCTGATCGACCAGGCGCCGATCGGCACCGGTCCGTTCGAACTGGTGCAGTACCAGCGCGATTCCACCATCCGTTATCGGCGCTTCAACGACCATTGGGGTCCCAGGCCGAAGCTCGATGGATTGGTGTTCTCGATCAACAAGGACCCGGCGGTGCGGCTCGCGAAGCTGCGGGCCAACGAGTGCCAGGTGATGGCGTTCCCGAACATCGCCGACCTGCCGCAGATCAAGGCCGACCCCACGCTGGCGTTGCAGGAGCAGCCAGGGCTGAACGTCGGCTACCTCGCGTTCAACAACCAGAAGGCG